>WLWD01000286.1_pt1 | contig 369249 bp, 276 predicted proteins | sample 6712731 | NCBI WGS metagenome assembly WLWD01 (sample SAMN12718690, study PRJNA576275) | sponge metagenome | isolation source: marine sponge | host: Mycale hentscheli | place: New Zealand: South Island, Marlborough, Capsize Point | collected 2014-11-01 | reverse complement strand
TTAAGTTAGAAAATTTCAGGATTAGCATCCATTGCATCTAATACAAGGGGATTAAAAACTTATAAAAGAATATGGTCTAAAAATAGTTACTAGACACTAAAAGGTGCTAATAATATTGAGTTTCAGACCAGTAATTCCACATGTATCCATTGTTAGGAAATCTGGCAAAAGTGGAAGAGTTCAAGGGACATAGTGATGCGGACTGGAGGGAATTTGATTTGTGGGTGTCAAGTGACTGCGAAGGTACTGAGTTTGCCAACGGTAATAGGTCCTGGTTCTATTTTAGCGTCAGTGTCCCTCAATCATATGTCGGCAAAGTCCTGAGGTATGGAAAACTATACTTAGTATGTTCTTGCTATTTATATAATGTTGTTGTTTTTAAAAAATCAGGATGACATTTTGGTGTGATTAATTAGGAGAGTATGTTAGATCTATGCTTATAAATAGCATCATTTATACAAGCACAATTGTTACATTAATTTTCTATACTCTTCAGTAATAAACTGGTCAAAATAGTAAAAACTCACTAATGCAGCACTATGAAAAAAAAAAGCTTTTTCTTGGTGTGTTCTGCTAGCTACTCAGTTTTATTTTATCATGTTATAGATTTAACATCATGAACCTTAACAAACAGATGAAACTATATCAACAAGGCCTGGCTCCAATAACAAAAACAATTCCAGGACGTGGATCATGGGAGCGTTTACGAACCAGACTATCATATGAGGTACATGAAAGTACTGGTAACAATACAATCACATCAATACATTTTCATTTAGCAGGTGTTATGAGCCATGATGTTAACTGTGTGAGTAGAATGTTTTGATAATGATATTTATTCAGTTTGCATGAATACACTTGCACATTTTTTTTTGTCTATGAATGTTGATGTGATTTGAGTCAGTTAAGATAGCATGGTTAATTTAATGTTTAGGAATTCATAGATATATGTAATTCATACGTTACACATAATGGCTACTCCCACTATATAACTAACACACACAGTGTCTTTGCAAGTTGAATTTTCATATTGATTATGTATCATTTTTTTTATAGTATTTGGAAGGTAATGGCATGAAACTTTCCTTTTACTTCAACATCACAGACTCCCGCAAGCATACTTTATATTTTGCATTTTGTTATCCTCACTCCTATGGAGAATGTCAGCGACGTTTGGAAAAACTGGACAATAAATTTAGAAATGAGTTGAAGAGCAATATTTATTATCACAGGTTAGTGCATGCAAAATTTAAATCATGGAGCACAGCTTTACTTATAGTGTGTGCATTGTTTATGTGTGTTTTCATGTAGTTTGTACCTTTGTTAATTATGTTGCAGGGAACTTTTAAGCAAAAGTTTAGAAGATCGTCGTATTGACCTCATTACCATAACATCTGCTGAGGAGATGACTGAAGAGAGAGAAGAGGAACTGCCTTTTCTTTTTCCTGACAAAACTACTGAGAGAAGTCATATTTTCAAAAATAGGAAGGTATGCTCAAGTAACATTTGCTAACTTTAAAGATACTTAAAGTGTAGACTTAAATGAGCACAAATTTAACTAAGTATGCAAGTGATATGCATTCTGTGAGTGGAAATATTTTTCCTTGAGTTTGCACAAAACAAAAAGTGATAGACTCAGCTAAGGTGTGACTTCTCCATACAAGTTGTAAACAAGCCTTATTGAAAAGCCATAAGCCATTGACAATGCATTTGGTTATGAAGCTTTAACTGTGGAAACATTATCTGTACTACATGTTAGTTGACTTCATAGGAAGCCAGTGCAATGGCTATTTGTGGGATTAATTGGTTATTTTGTAGCAGAAATTGTTTTGTTTTTTCTGGTACTAGTGATGTGCTTGAGCACAAATGGCAAGCGAGCCTAAAACAACACTATTGTTACACATTTGATTTTAACATCTAACACTCAAACTACTACAAAAAAGTCCAATTTTTTATATACGCATATACTGTAAAGGGGATTCATTGCCATAGTAACCACTCCCTGCAAAATTTTGAATTGAAAAGAAAAGCAACAAAAAAAAATCACATTTTTAAACGTTTTCTTTGTACAACAAATAGCGTATTAACTTACCACCGCCACTAATTCAAATAGAAATGGAACTCCCGTAAAATTTTGAGTTTTAACTACACCCACAAAAGAATTTGAAGCGGTAAACAATTCAATTTCTAGGGTGATACGGGTAATGATCGATAAACCGGAGGGTTCCATTTAGTGACGTTTGGGAAGGGGTTGAATACTGAGTGAACATAAAAATATGCGAGGGTCAGAGTACAAAATGACATATACATCCACACATATATATAAACAAACAAATATCCCCGATTTTCAATTGTGTTACCCCTGAGAGTGTCTCACTCGCTCCGCTCGCTCACCAATCACCTAATAAATTAAATGCTTACCAAATAGTGGTAAATTTCAAGTATGATTTCTACATATGTGACCGTCTACAGGAAAACCGGGAACAACGCGGCACCCTTCGAAAAAAATTTTGTTTGCACTTACAGAGTTGTCGGCGTCCAGATATTGAGCTCTCCAAGTTTTATCGTCGTAGCTTAAGTCGTTCCCACTATAATAGACCTAACCGTTCCCTTCCGTTGGCTTGAAACAATACATTTTTAAGAAATCGATCGATCTTTTCTCGATATTTACGCACGCCGCGTTGTGCCCGGTTTTCCTGTAGACGGTCACATATACAGTATTATATACATGAAAACTTATTATAATTCAAGGTATTGACAGAAGAATTAATTGCAGTGTAAATATAACAGTAGCACATGCATCATTGTGATATTTCCTTGCAGGTAGTATTTGTTAGCAGTCGAGTTCATCCAGGAGAAACCCCCTCAAGTCATGTCTTTAATGGGCTCCTTCAATTCCTTCTACGAGCTGATGATGAGAGAGCTATAGCAGCAAGAAAAAACTTCGTCTTTAAACTCATCCCCATGCTAAACCCAGATGGTATAAATATGCATTTCTACTATGCATAATTTGCTAAACTGAGAAGAGCATGTGTGAGATGCATTGTAATAGCATTTACACTTAGTCAATACTGTCAGTAAGTTATGGCTATGACTAACATTTGATCTTTGCATGAATGACTAGCTAACAAACCAGGTAATTAGTGTAAGTCTTTTAACCATTTTTTTTTTTTAGTTTTCAAGTGAAGGAGGTGCAAACCTAGTGGAAACATGTACTTTATTTTGGTTTTGTTCTTTTGCTGCTCAGCTAGTACTTATGTAGTAGTAGCCAATAAAGATGAAACAAATTTTCGTATAGCTCAATAAACAATAGAGTATGGTTGAGAAAAAAAAAATCATTTCAGCAACCTTAAAATAATAGTAGTAAACCACTTTTTTTCAACTGGCACCTGGCTATACCCAGCGGAAGTGATGTGTTTTCTTTAGCATTAATTAAACAAGCACAATTTGTTTGCACAACAGAATTATAATTAATTTAAATTAACTGGTCAGTCATGTCATTTTAATGCTCAGTGTGTAATGCCATTTTAATTGTTGAATAGGTGTATACAAAGGCCATTATCGTACTGACAGCAGAGGGGCTAATTTGAATAGGTTCTACTTGGATCCTGACAGGACACAGCATCCTTCTATTTTTGCAGCCAAATCTATGCTCCTTTATTATCATCAACTAAATGGCATTGGCAAGTCTACACACGAGTCATTATCAGGCAGCAGTATTAGTTATCCTCTACCTTCTCCAAAACAGAGAAGGTCTCAAAGTTTGGCAGAGACAAGCAGAACTCAAATACATTCTCAAAGTAATTGTCAGTTTAGTGTTGATAAAGACCCAATACAGTCCAGTATGACAGAATCTATTTGTTCCGTTGAACAGTCATCTAGTTCTTCCACCACAAGTCTCTTAAGAAGTGAACATTTCCAGCATGAAAGGAGTGACCTTGACTTTGTTCCAGTGATGCCCGGCTCATCAGACTCAGCCACACCTGAGCAGAAGGAAAATGAAGTTGACTCAAGTGAACATGTAGACCACCTGTTAGCTACTAAAAGAAGCGGTATAGCACTATATGTGGACCTCCATGCTCATGCGGCTAAAAGGGGAGTTTTTATCTACGGAAATTACTTTAAGGACATTAACTGCCAAGCAGAAAACATGCTATTTCCAAAGCTTTTGTCTCTCAATTCTCCTCATCTGGACTTTGATCATTGTGTTTTCTCTGAACGAAATATGTATGCAATCGATAAGAAGACTGGACTGAGTAAAGAAGGCAGTGGGAGGGTTGCCATGCACAAAGCTTCAGGAATCATACCCTGGTATTAACTATACCTTTTATTAATAAGCAGATTTATATTTATATCTTGAATTTTCTGCACAGTTATACACTAGAATGTAACTACAACAGTGGACGACAATTGAATGCTATATCTGATGCTACAATGGATGGAGGAAGGGCGTCGCCAGGTATGCAAGCTTCACCAATGTCGCATAGATTCAGCATATCAGACTTGGAAGAGGTAGAGCCTAGTGAGCCATTTATATTAAATAAGTGTGATAACATTTTGTACAGGTTGGAAGAGCAGTAGCGATTTCTCTATTGGACTACAATCAAATCAATCCATGGAGCAGATTACCAACCACCAATTTCAACTGTGTAGCAGGAGTAAGACATAGTCTTATTCAGCGCCTTCACATTTCTAGAGCTTCCGGAAAAATGTAATTAAATTTTACCAACATCTTTTTAATTAGTACCATAATGTTTCTAAATGGTAATAGCTAGGTGTTAAATTTACAAAGTCAAAGTGTCAATGTAACTAGAAGTAGCAATTCTTGTTTAATTGAGGTGCCAAAATGTAAGGGCAACATATTTTCCGGGATATTTTTTGTTTATACAACAGTACTGGAAACTACATTCATATATATGGAAGAATAAGCTTTTTTTTTGTAGTTACTGCTGTCACTAATTTTTTTTTTTTAATACTCTCACAGTTTGCCTGATGAAAGTGAATCACAAGGCAGTGACAACAAACCAGCTGATGGACAATGTTCAAACATGTTGGTTGATGATAACTCTGAGAAGTTGCCTTCAGTACGCCCACACAGCATGGTCTCACGGAGGCCCCAAAATTGTCAAGCATTAGGTTAGTAATTTTATTACCTCATTTGAGTGCTAAATGTTAACCTAAGTGCACTGTTGACTGGCAAACCTGACTAATAAACTGACACGCGTGTTAGTTAAACCTGAGAATATTTCTCTCACTTGCCAACCAATGATTCAATTTTCTCCATTTCAACAACATTATGTGTCTTTAACATATTTTACAATCCTATCATTACACACATTCAGTTTTTGAGGAATATTGCTACCCACCTAATATATTTTCTCCCATAGCATGAAGTGAATTATGAGTCATAATTCCCTCTTTTTGTTGCCATACGATATGTTTGCAGGAACAATATTGGTTATAATTCCCTCTTTTTAAAATAGGGATTTCTGAACTTGTTACTAGGTGGGTAAAACTTGATATTTTTGTCGCTAATGCTCCTTGTCCTCCGGCTGCGCCCTCAGTCTTGGACCAATATTGGTCATAATATCCATGACACAGGCAACTCTCACTTAAAATCTAGTAATTAATTATTTCAAGTTAAAATTACACTTGTTAATTTACAGTAGGTAAAAACTTATTTTTTACATTTGTGCCTCTTATATTTTTGTAAAATTTAAATTGGTGCATTATTTTTTCAAGTGACTGAGCAAAATAAAAGATCATTGAAAATTTCAGCCAATATGGGACTATAGTCACTACAGGTTAATAGCAACATAAGCAACTCTTATAAATTATCCTAATTTGTGTGTGGATGTTAGCTATATGTATGTATTATATATGCCATTTTCTAACTAAACTTGGTAGGTAATCCTAGTGTCATAATACCAAGATCAAAAAAGCAGCACAACTTATTAGACACCACAAATGCATCTTGTATGAGCAGTTCCTCAAAAAAGTGCAAGCAGCATGAATTAAAGGTGAGTACTTTAAACATTAGTTTTGTGTGAATTTTACTTGACAATTTGGGTATTGGTGAGCGAGCGAAGCGAGCGAGACACTATACAGTAGTGTCAAATTGAGAATCAGGGATATTTGTTTGTATATATGTGTGGACGTACGTATGTCATTTGTACTTTGAACCTCCTGTATTTTTGTGTTAGCTCGGTGTTCAACCCTGTCCCAAACTCAGAATCTTCTGGTTTATCGATCAGTTCCCTTATCTTCCTAGAAATTGAATTGTCAATCTCTTTTTGAATTCTTTTGCGGGTGCAGTTAAAACTAAAAAACTTGCTGGAGTTCCATTTCTATTTGAGTTTTGGTGGTAAGTTAATGTGCTATTTGTCATAGTTATAAACCCTATGCAACAGTATTTACTTGAAAGTTCATTATTCGCTAAACTAACACGAAGGTAAGTCTTGTATAGGTTCGTCCAGTTGTGTGAAAGTATTGCGTGTTATAGCTACTACTAAGCTAAAGAATATCACAAACAAAACGTTAAAAAACTATGACTTGTTTTATTTTTCAATTCAAACAGTTGCAGGGAGTGGTTACTATGGCATTGAAACCCCTTTACCGTACATATGTAATTAAAAAACTCGACTTTTTTTAGTAGCTTGAGTTTAAGTTAAAATCAATCATTTAACAATAGTGTAGTTTTAGGCTCGCTCACCTTTTGTGCTCAAGCACATCACTAGTATATAATGCTAGAGTAAAATTTGACTCTTTAGAGCATGAACCCTCTCAAATGGGGTTATAGCAAACAGGCAACTATGACATTTATGAAGTGTGCACTTAAAACACATTGATGCTCAATGCATGCATACACTTACATGTTATGTACAGCCAAAGCTGGCAAGCGTCATATTTCCAGCTGTTTCTGCAGTAAAAGATAGTATTTCAAATCCATCCCTTCAACAAAGAACGAATGGTCAAGTTACAGCTGGAAAATGCTGCAAGGGAACAACAGTACTGGCCAAGAAGAATCTTACTGTGAAAGATATGAAGCAGATTCCTCGGCTAAAGAAGAGTGACTCCATAAAACCATGTGATTCTAATCAACAGAGTTCAGTACTTTCAAGTAGTGGTAATGTGTCCGTCAGCCGCAGGAATATAGACAGATCTATGCTTCTAAGAGAAGTTCGTGTATGTTATTATTAGCAAGAGAATGTAAAACGTCATTTCTATCAATAAATGTTTCTTTAATTAAAAAGAAAGTAAATTCTGTTAGTTTGTTGAACCATAGCATCAAAAGAAGGAGAATAGATCAAGGATAGATCCATAGGGGGGAGGAGAGGGATGGATCCATAGGAGGGAGGAGAGGGATTCATCCATATGGGGAGGAGAGAAATTTATCCATAGGGGGAGGAGAGGGATGGATCCATAGGGGGAGGAGAGGGATGGATCCAAAGGGGGAGGAGAGAGATGGATCCATAGGGGGAGGGGAGGGATGGGCGACTGTGGGAGATTAAGCCCCCAATTCTGATGTAATGATATCATGAATGAACTGTGTGCTTCTGTGCACATATTATTATGTTCAACACTGTGACAGAGTTTTATAGGAGAGCATAGTTGTCAACATAAAGAATATAGATATCTCAATGAAAGTTTCATTACTATAATCCGATACCCCTAGCTGAAACAATCCTTCAGCCCTACCTCTTTTCAAACTATAAATCCTAACTCATAAATATCTCAAAATTTCAAAGCAATAAAAAAGAAATCAAGTGGGATTTATTCATATAATGAGAATGAGAGTCATATTTTACCTCAGAATCTGAGGTTTTAAAGTGTGTACATAAGAATTTATGTGATAATAATATTACTTGCGATTTTTAGATGGCAGATAGATCTCCTGGAGTCTCAACAAGGAAGCCACAGACCCCAGCTGTTATGACCAGATATGTTAATGAATAATTTTTTTATAATCTTGAAATTTCATATACTTATAATCATTTTTATAATTTAATAATAATTTAAATTTACTATATGATTTGTTATAACAAAAATAAATACATAAATGCCACTTTTTAATGCTAGTTCAAACAGTCAGATTTGAAAGTTGGCACTAGAGAGTTGGGTAGGAAGCATCTGTAGCAATACCGCACTGGTTGTACTTGCCTCTGACCATTCTAATGTAGCCCTGCTCACCCCAATTCTCTCCGTAGCTAAGACAAAACAACAAAACTGTAAAACATAGCTTTGATTTAGACTATAGTGTCTCAATCTATTGGCTGTGTATCCAATAATGCACTTGCCTATTTTTTACAAGCCAATAATCTTTTCCTTCAGATGAAGTTCCATAGCCAGTAACAACCATAGCATGACTCAGATTGGAGCTGGAGCATCTTGAGGAGTCGTACACTCCACTGTCATAGAACTAGACCATAACAAATGCAAGGTTATGTGAATAATCAGTGAACATATTTGATAGCTATATTTTCTTCTCATCACAACCAAGTAGTCATATCTGGCTCAAACGTACCCTGAAAGCACTAGAACTGCCATCAATGGCCACTGACACAGGTCCTACATTGGCAACAGCTCCCATTAGATCCTTCTCATTGCCTTCCTCAATACGGATAGCTCCTGATATCTTTACACCAGTATACTTGTCACTATACACACAGCTTTGTTGCTACAATAAACCATCACAAAAATTATATTAGATAGATATAATTAACAAAGCATAATTACTAACCTTTCCCTGAAATGGGTAAGCATAAGCAACATCCAGTCCTTCATTAGTGATGACATAATCATATGCCATGGCCATGTTGCCTCCCTTGCATCCATGATTGCCATATGGAACTAGAAGATGTTAGTTTTGAAAGATGCACATACTGGTAAATGAAATCCTTCATTAAAGTTGCATAGTTGTGCTTACCTGAGCAGTCAATGATATTTTGTTCACTCAGCATTGTAAGTTTCCCAGTGGCTAATGCATTAGCTCCCTCCATTGCAGCCACTGCACTGAAGGCATAACTGGCTCCACATTGGCTCTGCATTAGTAAATAACAAAATCTTCAATGTAAAACTGTAGCACTCACAAACTATAGCTTGGGTGAACACTGGTCTCACTCACTACAGAGTATTTGGGCTCACAAAATTACCTGATCTTTTACTTGGGTCACAGCATTCTTTGTTCTCCAGTCAACAGTATCTGGGTAGGAGCTCACGGAGTCCGGCTTGTAATATTTGGTATTTTTTTTAGTTGAGCCAGATTCATCGTATGTTTCAAATTGTGCTGCCCATTCTTGATCGGTCTATATGCGGTAAATACAAGTTTAACTTCATTTTTACTCTATATAATACCCATATCAACTTACAAGATCTGCAAAGTGGTTCATAGCCAAGGTATACCCAAAGATGTGAGCATTCTGGTTGTGTGCCTCAATGAACTGCTTGTTGGACAGCCACACAATGTGTCGGTTCAATTCTTCCAAGTTATTTCTGTAGAATTTCTGGTGTTGGCCTTTCCATACTTTCCATTCTTCCACAAATTTGTACTGAGGCGAGGGAGTGGCTAACGCCAAGCCCAATAGGGCAGAAAGCACAACTGAGTAGAGCATATTTTACCAATACAGGGAAGTTGAGAGAAGTTTGATGACTGGCACCAAAGCAGAGCTCTTATATATACTCGGACACTTTTAATTTAGAAGGTGTCAATAGTTTGAATGAACAATGAACTGCTACAACCTTGTCATTTCATTGCAAACACTGTAGAGGATACTAACTGTCACAGATTCATCTTCTCATGCCTGTTAGCCTGTGATACAAGCAGGTAATGAACATGATCTTAAGCTAGCTTGAAGGTGCTGTGGTTAGCTAGATTTCATCCATTCATCTCTTACTAGTCTTCTGAATGAGCAATATACCACAAAGAAGTCCTGCATTGTACAAAAAGACTAGCTGATAAGGCGGGAACAAATAGTGTATAATGGCTTTTATCCCCATGAAATATGACACTAAGAACACCTAGTATACAAGTCTTGGTGAGAGTTTGAAACTATACAAAAAACTTCAAGCTAGTGGGATTTATCTGGAGGTCGAGCTTAGTCTTATTATTTTGCAAATAGAGTTCAGTTGAAGATAACGTTTACTTTTTTAGGGATGAATTTTGCTTTGGCCTTCTGCATAGTTTTGACAACTTCGTTTGATCCTTCTTTAAGTTTGGTGGACCACCAAGTACCAGTTTTTCAGCATGTAGAAGAATGGAATTCATGGAAAACTACCCATGGCAGGAGATACAACTCTCATCTTGAAGAACTGGAGAAACACTTGACTTGGCTATCAAACAAAGCCTTCATTGAGCAGCATAACATCAATGCTGACAATGGATTATTCTCTTACAAGATGAAGCTAAATCATTTGGCAGACTTAGTAAGTCAACTAGGCTATTTGTTTTCTTTTAGTAACATAAGCATTTATTTAGCTGAGACTTCTTAATAGTAATAAGTTTACTTTAATTCACCTGTTAGACTGAGAAGGAATACAGAGACCAATATTTAACCTATCAAAGGCCAAATAGGAGGTTAGAAGGCAAAGAAGCAATAGTGAAACAGTACATTCCACCAATAGTGTCTTACTGGCCTGAGTCGGTTGATTGGAGAAGAAAAGGAGCTGTAGCCAATGTAAAAAATCAGGTAAGTATCTCATAACTGTAAAGAAAAGTTTGTTATATCTGGCCATTTAATTTTCCAAAAAAGGGAGAGCATATACTATTAAACAGTTATTTCCCTGTTCTTTTTTATTTGTTGCTGCTGCTGCTGTTGGCTCATAGACAAACTGTGGAGCTAGCTATGCATTTGCAACAATTGGTGCATTGGAAGGAGCAATTTCACTGAGTTTGGACAAGTCTGTTAAAGAACTTAGTGAACAAAACATCATTGACTGTTCAGGTATGTGAGTGTTTGTTTGTGATAGTTTATTTGTATCATATCATGGTATATGTAGTTCCTGAGGGCAACAACGGATGTCAAGGAGGAAATATGTATAATTCATTTATGTACATAATATTTAATGATGGAATAAACTCGGAGAAATCCTACAAATATCAAGGGATGGTGAGTTGTATGTTTGTTGAAGCTCACTTCAAGAAACTTATGGGGAAGTGTATTACAGAAACAATAATATATCACTTAGCTGTGACTCAGCAAATTATTAATATTTAACTTTCAAGTATTTAAGTTTGAAATTATAAACATAACTTTATGTAATATTATGTCGTTGCAGCAAACGCCATGTAACTTCAGTTATAAGTCAGTGGCTGCAACGATGTCTGGAATCATTCTCATTAACAGTGGTAATGAGGAACACCTTCAGGCTGCTATTGCATATGCTGGACCTGTGGCTGCTGCTATTGATGCCCGTCCCCCTGGCTTTAGAGTATGTAACATGCGACAGAAAATGCCACTATAGCTAATCTTAAAGGGTACATGTCTTTATTAGAACCCATTCCACTACCTTTCTTTTCTTTTTTTCTTTTGTGGTGCTATCTCCTAATTTATAATGAATGGTGCGAGTCCTCAGCATTATTATACACTACCTAGTAATTACAAGGACTAAAATAATTTATTTGGAGTAGTATCAATATGAACATGCCAAAGAATATAGTGTAATGCAAAACTACCACAGGCAGCAAAGTAATTATTTGCTCATGTGAGTATGACATGACTATTTTCTGTTTGTCCTCCTTTAAATTTTCATTGGTAATACAAGGAAATTGTAGGCTTTGAGAGTTCAAAAACATTTTTTCAATTTAGCTAAACAGTGTAAATCTTGCAAAGGTTCTTTCAAGTGAACAAAACAATATGATTTGAAACAATCAGTCAAAGGCTATACTATTTTGGTGAGAATTGCAATTAGCACGAGATACAATGTGCAGCAGCAAGTCAAAGTGTGTGGGGAAAATGTAAACACACAAGCTTAGCTACATATTCCTTCATTTGTCTTTCCTTTAACATTTAGAATATCAAGTATTTGTAGTCAACTGTGTTAGTTCAATTTATTCTAGAAGGTGTTGCAATTCATCAGGTTTCATTCCTGTTTTCTTTTCTTGTAGTAGCATAGTAGAGGTAGAAGTAGTAGTAGTAGTAAAAGTTGTAGTATAGTAGTTTGTGTTCTTGTTTGTGTATATGTTTTGAAGTTTCAGCTACATTTCTCTCTGACATCTAGATGAGGAACTTTAAATTAGCACTGTGATTGAATTGTAGCATTCATGGTTTCCATGAATGACTAGTTCATAATAAATGGCATTATTAGGTACTGAACAGAGCCTGATAACTGTTGCCACATAGAAAATGCATTAAAGTAAACAGGATGTGGCTTAGGGCAATATTTTTCCATATCACCTGTGTTCATAGTTATTACGTTGGGTTATTACGTCCCCCTAGGTAAATGTCTTGTTACCAAGGTATTGCGCATGAGCAGTACCTAATAAATTTATTATCCATTGGAATACCCGAGAATATCACTCGTCTGATTGGCGGTATTTACGCTCGTGCCTGCGGCACTCGCGTAAATACTAAGCCAACAGACTCGTGATATTCTCCTGTATCAAATGAATAATATATATGTATCATTGCTGATTATCATTGTATTAAAAAAACAATTTTAAATACTCAATTTTAAATTCCTATTGTCCACTCTGTGACTTTTGAAATATTGCTATGTACGCAGTTTTATTCTCATGGAGTGTTTGACTCATCACGCTGTACCAGCCATGGCATAAACCATGCTTTGCTCATAGTGGGATATGGTGCAAGCTACATCCATGGCAACAGAAAGGAATACTGGATTGCCAAGAATAGGTAACAAACAACATAGGGTTCTCATCATTAATAAAAACATGAATTAGGAAAGTATAATTACAAATAATCTAATCTTTCCATTTTTTGTTTCGTCAATCTCTTTGCACTGACAAAGTCAAGTATGTATTCTACCAGGGCAATTGGTGATAGTAACATGAAGAGGTCTTATGTTTTACATGAAAGTTCAAAATTAAATAAAAATGATAATCATAAAAAAAAAAAATAATAGTAATAATAATAGTAACAATAATAGTAATAATAATAATAGTAATAATAACAGTAATAATAATAGTAATAATAATAATAATGACAACAGACAATCACATCAATACAGGAATGCTGGAAGCTCTTTTAAATTAGAGGGTCTATGTTGTAGGACATATACCTGCATAATAGCATTTGGTAAATTAATTTTTTGAACTTCAGTTGAAAAGATCATGACTTTTGAAACCTCTGGGAACTAATCTAGTAGTAATAAATTATATTTACTGCTGAACTTCATACATGATTCATAATTATAGCAAATTGCCAGAGGGGAGAGTTAATTGCTCTCTTTGCTGAGTATACTAGTGTGGCTTATTCTAACAATTTATGAGCTCTTCTTTTGTATCACAGTTGGGGCACAGAGTGGGGGGAAGATGGCTATGTACTGATGTCCAAAGACTCCTACAACCAATGTGGCATTGCAACTGACTGCTCCTATCCCTCTCTGTAAGGACACCTTATTCTATCTTCTCTACTCAGGCATCACATTTGTTAGTACTAGCTACCATTTCAATTTTGTTAGAGGTGACAATCACCAATTCTTTCTACTTACTGTGTTAGTTGATACTGTGATATTATTTTGAGATTTATTGCTTTCCCATCAGTTTAAATTATTTCTAATGCAATTTTAGTGTGAATTTAATGTAAAGTGTTTATGACTAAAATTACAAGCAAGAATGAGGAACAAGAATTATCATGAGAGGTGATCAATGAAACAGTTTTATGGTACTCACTGGTAGGTAAGGTCCTCCACACAGTTTGGGTGGTCCAGCTATAAAAAGAGTGTCTAGTCCATTATTTTAAAAGTTTACTAGCTTGCTGACATTTATTGATAATTTGTGAACGGACTTTTGGTCTTTGATTGAGCCACCAAGTAAGAAGTGGGCAACTAGTTTGTCGAAGTATTCTGCACCATTCTCCACTTTGTGATCTTTAAAAAAAACATGGTGTAATTTTCAGCTATTGAGGGCTAGAGCCTTGGCTACCGGTTGAATCAAGGTTACATTGAAGGTAAAATGTGCCATGGTAGAAAGATATTCTTATAGTTTCACAGTAGCTGGATAGTCGTTTGGCGGCTGTTCTAAGGTAGAGAGGAAGCACTGGTGAAAAGTTTAGATAAATGAGATGAATAGTTGATTGCATGGATGAATTTGAGGGGTAATGGTCATTGAGTGGGATGTGGGAGGGCTGGACAACAGAGATAGATCGGAAATTTTTGGGAACTCAATGGTAAGTTGTGAGATTGTGCTGCAGTTTGATGTATTTGACACATAAGAAGTGTAATAACATGTAGCAAATTTTGTGGATATATTTATGTAGTATGCATTATCGAACTAAATTTGAAGGGTAATCTTGGTGTCATAATATCAAGAGATAAAAAACAGTGCCATATATTAGATGTACAAATTCATACTGTAAGAGCAGTTCCTAAAAAAAGTGCAGAAAGAAAGTGTGAACAATTTGTGGATGTGCACTTTATGAGTAAATGCACAATGCATGTATACATTTATATGTACAGACAAAGCTGGCAAACATCATAGTTGTCTCCATTGTAAAATGGAGTATTTCAAAGACGAACCAATAGCCAAGTGATAGCTGGAAAAAGCTCCAAAGGAACAACAGTACTGATCAAGAAGAATCTTTCAATGATTCAGTCATTCTCGGCTGAAGACCCCTGAAGAGGACTTCGGCAAGAAGTTGAAACATCGGGTTAAGTTTTAATTAACAATATTGGCTGTTAGAATGAGAAAATTTGCTATTATTAAGAAGAATCTGACTGTGAACAATATGAAGCAGATTCCTCAGCTAAAGAGTGACTCCATAAAACCAACTGATTGTAATCAACAGAGTTCAGTACTTTCAAGTAGTGATAATGTGTCAGTCAGCCGCAGGCATATAGACAGATCTATGCACCTTAGAGAAGTCCATGTATGTTATTATTTAAGAAATTTATAGTGTCCCAGTGTAGAAATAACTCCTAAATTAGTGCGCAGCAAAGGGTAGTTACATAGTTATAATTCAACCATGAAGAAAAAATTGAATAACCACTAAATGCAATACTATTCTATCAGGAATTAATGTTATACTTGCTCAGCTTTGGCATACTACGAGCTTGATCTGCTAGATTATAAAAGGACGATGAATAGCAAGAATCCTGACTCAGCATATCCATTAGTAGGGGTGCGCTCATTACACAATCGTGATTATTGGAGGTGGAAAAACAACTGGGGACAAAAAGTTATCAGTATTATATATTTTATCGGTAAGAAATAGACTAGCAAAAGTAATGAGGGCTCTTCCAGATAAAAAGGGGGGCTTGTACAACACCAGTCGCCCCCCCCCCCCCCCCCCCCCCCCCCAAAACCCGTCCATGGCATGTAAATTGTCTATTCAGAAATGTATGGGGAAAATTGCTGTTCAATTGAAATCGCACGGGGAAAGTGAAATAGCGCATAACTAGATGTGCTTGAGCACAAATGGCGCGCGAACCTAAAACTACAGAGCTAGTAGTATCTCTCTCGCTTCGCTCGCTCGAACTAGTGATGTGCTTGAGCACAAGTGGTGAGCGAGCCTAAAGACTATACTATTTTTATATGAATGATTTTGAGTTCTAACACTGAAGCTACTGAAAATAAGGTCGAGTTATTAAATTACGCATACACGGTGAAGGGATTTCAGTGCCATAGTAACAACTCACTGCAACTGTTTGAATTGAAGGGAAAAAACAACAACAAAACAATACACGTTATTTAAACGTTTTCTTTGTGATATTCTTTAGCTAAGTAGTGACTGTAAAGCACAATGCTTTGACACAACTGGACATACACCTACACGAGACTTACCTTCGCGGTTAGTCTAGTGGACAATGCATTTTCAAGTAAATACTGTTGCGTACGGCTTATAACCATGACAAAGAGCGCATTGACTTACCACCGCCACTAACTCGAATATATATGGAAGTCCTGTAAGTTTTCACGTTTTAACTGCACCCGCAAAAGAATTCAGAACGGTAAACAATTCAATTTCTAGGATTGGTACTGATCGACAAACCAGATGATTCTGTTTAGTGAAGTTTGGGACGGGGTCGACCACCGAACTAACACAAAAACGCGAGGATCAAAGTACAAAAATGGCTTACGTACGTCCAAACATATATATAAACTAGTGATGTGCTAGAGCTCAAATGGCGAGCGAGCTTAAAACTACACAACTGTTACATGATTGATTTTCTAACACTCAAAGCTACTAAAAATATGGTCGTGATTTTAAATTACGTTTATAGCTACGTAAAGGCATTTCAATGCCATAGTAACCCCTCCCCGCAACTGTTTGAATTGAAAAAAAAAAAATACACACATTATTTAAACGTTATCTTTGTGATATGCTTGAGCTAAGTAGTAGCTAAAACGCACAATACTTGCACACAACTGGACATACCTACACAAGACTTACCTTTGTGAGTTTTCAACTAAATACTGTTGCGTACAGCTATAACTATGACAAAGAGCGCATTGACTCACCGCCGCCACAAACTTGAATAGAACTGGAACTCCAGTAAGTTTTTGAGTTTAAACTGCACCCGCAAAAAAATTCAAAGCGGTAAACAATTCAATATCTAGTATGATAGGGTAATGATCGTTAAACAGGAGGATACCGTTTAGTGATGTTTGGGATGGGGTCGAACGCTGAGCTAACTCGAAAATACGAGAGGGCCAAAGTACAAAATGACATACGTACATCCAAACATATATATAAACAAACAAACATCCCCGATTTTCAATTGTGTTACCCCTGAGAGTGTCTCGCTTGCTTCGCTCGCCAACTAGTGGTGTGCTTGAGCACAAATGGCGAGCTAGCCTGATAGTTAGGTAACACTAGTGATGTGCTTGAGCACAAATGGCGAGCGAGCTAAAGACTATAATATTTTTATATGAATGATTTTGAGTTCTAACACTAAGCTACTGAAAATAAGGTCCAGTTTGTTTATTTAGCATACAGGGTAAAGGGATTTCAGTGCCATAGTAACAACTAACTCTCTGCAACTGCTTGAATTGAAGGGAAAAAACAACAACAAAACAATACACGTTATTTAAAAGTTTTCCTTGTGATCTTGAGCTAAGTAGTGGTTGTAACACACAATGCTTTGACACAACTGGACATGCACCTCTACACAGACTTACCTTCGCAGTAGTCTAGTGGACAATGTATTTTCAAGTAAATACTGTTGCGCACGGCTTATAACCATGACAAAGAGCGCATTGACTTACCACCGTCACTAACTCGAATAGAAATGGAAGTCCCTTAAGTTTTAAAGTTTTAACTGCACCCGCAAAAGAATTCAAAACGGTAAACAATTCAATTTCTAGGGTGATACGGGTACTGATCGATAAACCAGAGGATTCTGTTTAGTGCAATTTGGGACGGGGTCGACCACGTAACTAACACAAAAACGCGAGGGTCAAAGTACAAAATGACATACGTACGTCCAAACATATATACAAATAAACATCCCCGATTTTCAATTGTGTTACCCCTGTAAGTGTCTCGCTCGCTACGCTCGCTCGCCAATAAAACTAAGTATTGTTACTATGTTTTAGCTTAGTTCATGCAAACACTATAATAGCAGTTATGACCTTTTATTTCAGCAAACAAATGGTATGCTTGAGCACAAATTGCGAGTGAGCATAGTCATATGATTGATTTTAACTTCTAACACTCAAAGCTACTAAAAATAACGTCAAGTTTTTAAATTACGTTTATATGGTAAAGGTATTTCACTGCCATAGTAACCACTCACCGCAACTATTTGAATTGAAAAACAAAACAAAACAACGACAACAAAACAATACACGTTATTGAAACGTTTTCTTTGTGATATTCTTTAGCTAAGTAGTAGATGTAACCCACAAATATTCACATAATTGGACATACCTACACAAGACTTACCTTCATGGTTAGTCTATTGGACAATGAATTTTCTGTTGTGTAAGGCTTATAACCATGACAAATAGTGCATTGAATTACCACCGCCACAAACTCGAATGGATATGGAACTCCGGTAGGTTTTCAAGGGACGACATTATGTGTAGAACGGCTGACCCTCACCTTTAACCTAGAGCGTGGCCGATCCAATATGAACTTTAAACCTTAAATGTGCGCACATGCGCATATGGCTGACCATCGCAACAAAGAAGGGAAAGTAATCACATGTTGCCAAAGGTCCAGTGCTCCTTTTCAGGAACACAACGTTGTTTTCACTACAGTACAGTACAGCACTTGACATTACACTGCTCATCTCTACTCAATAAAGGTCTCAATAATAACCATTAAATATGAATGTTTTTTAATTAGAAAACTAAAATATACATTATGAATGTAAGAACGTAAAAAAAAAAAAAAAGCAAGGAAAAACCAGGTGTGACGAGCCCCACAACAACACTTTAATTTGTACAGACATTGCAGCAGAAGCTCTACAATTTACTCATGGGCTGATATAATAATTTGTAATAATTGAAACTATCATTTCTCAACGACTTTATATGACAGTTGTTCATGCATGTGCATGTGATACAGAGAGTACTTAAGATTGCAACATTGTGCTCGCATCTCAGGGCTTTATACAGGATTTTTTTCTTGGGGGGGGGGGGGGGTGCTTTTTTATTCCTACCTAGGATAGCTTGTAGCTAAATAGGCCGCAGAGGGAGGGTGCAGGTCCTCTGAGTAGGAGAGGGGGACTTTCTCGGAGGGAAAATTCCAGCCCCCCCCCCCCCCCTGTATGAAGCCCTGACTAAATACTGGCATATGGTATTACATGATAAGGAACAGTTTTATTTATTTCTTCACCAATTAAATACTTAAATCTGCATAGTGTTGTGACCCCCTGTACCCCCCCCCCCCCCCCCCTCCCCCCTTCCACTTCTGTCACTCTAAGCTCAACTTAATAATTTGACGGAGGCATATTTTGCCTACTTTACCTGCAGATGTTCACAGAATGTTGAAACAGTACAAAAAAAAAAGAACTTTATATTGGATCACTAGTTAACTACGATTTGCTTTTTTGGTATGGTTACTAAGTGCTGACTGAACACAGAGCTCTGTGAGGCACTATTGCTCGTGAAAGGGTTGAAATATCGTGATTATTTCTCGCCAATTGACACGTCTCTACTAGCACTATTAAGTTTGGTTTTAAAAACTCCCAGTAAATATGATACTGGCAGTGCATTTCTCCTTTCTGCTTCTCTGCTACAGGCTTCTTCAGCCCCAAGTTTAGAGTAGGGGAAGGAACCGAAGTTTGTCAGTGTCTATATATCAAGCATATAGTGTAGGAAGTGGACGACTTAAAAATGTGATTTCTCGCATCAACACCTGCAAGCCACAAAAAAAACTTGCCCTTAGAGTCCACCCATACTGAATCATCTTCCTACACTACTGTTTGCATTGCTCTTAACATCTGAATGCTTTCTGACTGGCAAGCAACACCCCATTTTTGTAATTAGAGCAAAGTGTAGTGAAGCCATCCAACATTTTGATGCAATGTTGTACAGGATTTCCCTGATGTTATTTATAATTTGGCTGATAAGCTGGCTCCTTCAATTTAGGCTAACTCTGTCATGAACTGCTGCTATGGACAAATATTCTATTCACATCAGACTGAGCAATTCCCCCCCCCCCCCCCCCCCCCCCCCCCCCTCCCCCATTACTTTCTGTCCAGTTACACCACTGCACTGCATTAATACATGGTCTCTATAAGAAAAGCAACTAATAAGCCATGTTAAAGCAGAATGGGACATTTTGAATGCAACCAAAAAAAAAAATATAACAATTATAAGGGCGGGGTAAATAAAACAATTAAGTGGCATATATAATACAAGAGTTGTAACAAGATTGTTATAATAAGATAAATAAATTGAGGTGTAACACATCGCTGATGATATAGAATCCGCAAACATTCTCACTAGAGAGATTCAAAGTGAAGATTGCAATCCTATCTTGATATACAATCCACAAGGTGTTGTGGATCCTTCTAAAGTTTGATGCCTACTTGCAATACAAACCAAATTCCAACTACAAATGTATCAGCAATACATGCTCACAGTTATTCTCTTTTTAACAGCCAATATAGTTAATTATAACTTAGGGTTAAATTATAACTAACTATATTGGCTGTTAAAAAGAGAAAAAAAATTGCTATTATTACAATTATTTCAGCCGAGAATGACTGAATCATACTCACAGTTGCCTGTATTGAATTTACATTCAAAATAACTAAAATTCATATATATGATTTTAAATGAATAATGATTATGGTGATGATGAATACAAAGAACATAAGTTAATATTAATACACAAAATCTTTACAATTTGTTACTATTATTATTAGCCCTCAGTGTGTATGTGCGAGAGGGACTATCCAGCAAGTTGAGGACTTGATCCCGGCGTAGTCTATTGACATGCACTACACTAAGCAGAAACAGAGTAACTAATGCAGTGAAGACCCACTAGTGGGTATGGTAACGTCAGAGTTCCAGTAAGAACAGTCAATGACAGTGTTCTAGGTGATAAATATAAACAAAAAAGCTGAAACATCGACGATGCACGACGATCGACGGTACACGAAAATAAGAACAAAGCATGCGTGAATACTAATGATGAAATAAAATGTAATGTTATAGTTATTCAGGCAGTCAGAGAAAACATGAAGCGGTTGGCTTCACATAGGGTACTAACTGTTGTGGAAAAGTTCCCCTATCATCACATCGTAATCATGTGAGCAAATAAATTCTTGCAGTTTGAGATAGTTTTGCTTAATCCTGAGAATTTAACAGAGAGAAAAATTAAGATAGATTGTAAAAGATTCTACTAAACTCTTCTAAGCAGTACGAAACATCAGAACCATCTTTACATAAATATTCCAAAGAATACTACATATATTGTACTTGTAATACATGTAACTAAACTATTTGTCGCTCAATGTAATATACGTACACAGGTATCCGAATGGGCATAGCTTCAGTAAACCAGGACTGGTGAGCCCTTCATACTCCCATCTCACCTACTTTTACTGCACGCTTAAGTCTAAGTAGACTCCAGGAACTCAACCTGGATAATAGCTGTCGAGTGAGGGGAGAGTACTCCCAGTAGTCGTTAATAAGTGAGGGATCACATGCCCAGGTAAGAAGACCTGAGGGAGGGCAGAGCCAGGGGCGGATCAAGGATTTTTCAGGGTGGAGGGCTCTTTTAAGAATATAACTAATTTAGGTCGCGTTCTATATTGACTTCCTACAAGAGTATTATTTATAGTACTGATTCATACATTAATTAACCCTTAGCGCGCATGCGCAAGAGGGTTGTAGCAGTCGTCCTGTCTGTCTGTCACGCTCTGATTTTGGAGATTACTGACAATTAATAGTTGATTTAGGTATGAACTTACTCAGGACAAAGATTTAAGACCTTTTATTGTGCTACTTTTTTGAATTTCGGGCTAATAGTTGAGAAAAAACCCGAAGCTTTCAACTCCGCGTATGTACCACCTTTTATAGGCAACACCCCCTAGCGTCGTGTCATAATTATGTTAGCAAATAATTTCTGCAGCCATTGGTGTAGTTCGCTTTATGCTCGGCGAAGTTAACGGAGTTGAAAGAAGTGAAGTTTCGTGTAGAAAATGTATACAGGTGGGTGTTTCCACGAGCGGGGGAAATACCCCAAGGAGAAAGTGAAGCCTCTGGAGGTGCTGAACTACTCAATCTGGGCCTCCTAAACAATTTAACACACTTCTAACAAGCTATTAGCTAAATGCCCATATGATGTAAAAATCTGTATACATTTTTAATCTAGCCAAGCAATTACTTTAAAATTTTTTTTTAGCAGACTGCTCAGCTACCTAAGCTAATGTCAATATGTATTGACAGTTATTAACATCTAAAGAAATTCCGTTTATCTGAGGTGATACCTTAATAAGTAACTTTCCTACCTAGCTAGCTAAGGGAGAGCTAATCAATAATATGAAACAGTTAAGTACATTAGCACAATCTATATTATAAGATACTACCTTCACCTGCTTACTTGGTAGGAGGTTTAAAAAAAAAGATCTTAGTTTTATTTGTTTAGACATGCTACCATTCAAAAGGACGAATTGCAAAATTCCTGACTCAGCATATTAAAATTGATGGAGTACGCCTATTAGAAGGCTGCGACCACAGAAAAAGAACTGGATGGTGAAAAGTATAATTGTTCTCCTACTTTCCCCCAGCTTAAGGTAAGAAATGAATCCAGTGACCTAACTAATGAAGGTTCATCTTGAAAAAAGCTTGAAAAAAGGGGGGCTCGTACGACACTAGTCGAGCCCCCCCTAGATCCGCCCCTGAGAGCGTACTGTACTTAGTGATTAGCTGAAGGGTTGCTTGCCCTAGCGGCTGTGAGGGGCATTATGCGGTAGTATTAGATGTTGAGTGAAGGGCAGCCTACCCTGGACAGATACTTTAAGGTGGTCTGTCTGACCGTCATACCCCTACAGGGTGGAGAATCTAACCTTACATGCTAATAGTACCATAAATCCTCTCTACACCACAGTCAAGTGGCTTGTGACTCCAAGACTTACTCCTATAAACTAGTACTACTGTTCACATGGAACTTTAAAGACGGTGTGTGTGGTGGAGGCAGCAACAGACATAAGTGAGAAAGAGCATGTCCTAATCGCGTGATGGGGCAATTGAGTGAGTGCCATGCAAATGCATACGAGAGCCTAAGAATCATAGGCCGCGAGCCTGAGAACAGATAGGCCGCGAGCCAGTGAATAGATAGGCAGTGAGCCCGAGAATACATAGGCAGCGAGCCCGAGAATACATAGGCAGTGAGCCTGAGAATACATAGGCAGTGAGCCTGACAACAGATAGGCAGTGAGCCTGAGAATACGTAGGCAGTGAGCCTGAGAATACATAGGCAGTGAGCCTGTGACTAGATAGGCAGTGAGCCTGAGAATACATAGGCAGTGAGCCTGTGACTATAGATAAGCAGTGAGCCTGTGACTAGATAGGCAGTGAGCCTGAGAATACATAGGCAGCAAGCCTGATAGTGCATGCAGGAATAGATAGGCCCTGGGATTCAGTGCAAGATTAGGTAGGCAAGTCTGATAGTGCAAGATTGGATGACAGTGAGTCTGAGAGTGCACAGATAGATTATGACAATGTGCAACTATGTAGATAGGCAGCAAGTCTGAGTGTGAGAATGGATAAGAAGAAGAACAAATACTTAAGCATGATAATACATTGGTGGTGAGTCTGGCTGTGGCAAGGCAGCACACGAGTGCGAGATAGGCGGTGAGCCTGATAGTTGAAACTAGATATCTGGGTGTGGGACTAGTAGATAGGTGGTTAGTTTGAGTATGAGAATAGATAGGCAGTGAGCCCTGCACGAATACATTGGTGAGCTAGAGAGCAAGAATGCCTTAACAGCATTGGGTGTGAAACAGATAGATAGACAGTAACTTGAGAGAATAGATAGAGATTGAGCCTGATAGTGTGAGAATAGATGGCAGCGAGCCTGATAGTGTGAGAATAGATGGCAGCGAGCCTGATAGTGAGAGTGAGAGAATAGATAGACAGCAAGCCTGCGAGTAAGAGTAGAGGGGCCCCCGATGGACCATCACATCTCTATAGGGTGGAAATCTAACTATATGTACTAGAAACTCCTACCCATGCTCTATATAATGCCACACTGGCAATAGTGTAGCGTGGTTTATGAGTCCCCAGACACATCCAGCACCACCGTTCATTCTTTAGTCTCTCTCATTATGTAACCCCTATTTGCTCTGCCTCCCTTCTCATGTAACACTCTCCTGTCAGCATATATATCAATTACAGCATGCAACCTGACTGATTCAGGAGTTTCTATGCTTTCGAGAATACTGATCACTTTGACAGAACCAATCTTGGCAATACAGTGAGAGGGTCTGGCCATTACTAAATACTGCAGGTAGTTACTAATTATGCACTGGACAGTGATGATCATAAATTTTTGCATGAAGGTTAGAATAAGAAGAGTGGGAGCCGACATTGCACCCCACACCTGTAACAAAGGCCTATGCCTGACCATAATGAGGGTTGGCAGCATGCTCTCATGATTTAGAGATTGCGACTGTGGGTATTATTGAGCCATAGAACTCCTGTTTTCAGCTGATTGCATCTGTAAGTATCAATGAAGGCCATTTACCACTGATTGATGATTTAGATCCTATATGTCCAACCTGACCTACAGAAAGCTAATAATTTAGAGTACAGTATATCTCCAGCCCCTTACTATTAAATAATACCACCACTGATGAGCAGTCATCCTTAGAGAGCTAATAGTGCCAGGTGAATCAGCCATTCTGGCAAGGCAGTAACAGGTAGCTGCTAGGCTTAGGCTACAAGCACTGAGAACAGTGGCTATCAGGACTAATATACTTGTGCCCGGGTGCCATTGCTACCACATGTGACACCCCCACATGTGACCGCTTAGCCGCATGGTTGCAGTATTTGCAGGTCTTCTGCCGACCTTTACCTGGGCTCGGGTGATGTGTGATGGTGGCTACATCTACGTTAACTTGCTCACTCATCACGTAGTTAATTGTGGCTTAATTAGTGTGGGAAAAACCAATAAGATAATAGCAAATTCTTCTCATTCTAACAGCCAATAATTATTTCAGCCGAGAATGACTGAATAACCACTAAGATATTTCATGGCGCATGAATTATTCAACTCAGTCAGCCACATAAAATACAATACACACACAAAAAGTTAGAGCAGTCTTACGTCACAGGATATACCATCTTATTATGTCATCTATAGTTTGTGGTCCCAATTAGTGAGGGGAACTGAACAAACTATTTAATGTCAGGCTACCTGCCGCATAACAGTAGGTAAAGGGTCTAGTAAAGTGAGACTAAATATGACGTGATCAAAATAGATCCTAAAGCCTTTCAGGAATAAATAATGTGCTTATAAACTACAAGCCAGAGACACAGATGGATAAAATTTGTTCAGATGCAATAATGATACTTATATTGGGTAAGCGAGAAAACAAGGAGTGAATGAATAACAGAAAATCAGGCATGCATTATATAATACATACTTACATATTCAGTACATATTTTTTATTTATTTATTTCACCGATCAATCAGAGTGTGTGAAATGAAATAACCAGAGTACAACAGTCTTGCTCTCCTAACACAGCCATCTGAAGTGCCCACACTTGACTGCCATTGCAGGGCTCTTCTGAAAGGTTCTAAAAGAACTAAAAAGTTCCGCAAACTGGACTTTTTTAGAGACGTTCTAACTGAGGGAAACCAGGCGTTCTACTTGGTACAGCTACAGCTGGTAATTTAGTGATATGAAACTCATAACAACTAAATGACGAAACTGACTACAGAACAGAACTTATTATCCTACATATAGACACATAGCTATGTAGAATACATGGAGGTATAACCTCCTATCTAGAACTGAACTAGACACAGCTGATGCCAATGCCACTGAAGGTCATAGATTACACAAAATAAAGGTAGCTGAAATAATAGACATCTTACAACAGAACAGTCACAGGATCATATGTTAATGTTACTGCATTATTCACTCCTTATGACTGCAATATTGTTCCCCAGGAATTAAATTGGCATTTTTTTGGTGAGGCACAAATTCTATTAGGGGAAAATCACAGGCTATATTGCATAAGATCGGCCTTCAGAAAATTGCCAGAGATTGCCAGAGTATGACTACTCACTAAGATTGTCAACATCTTGCGACAGTACTGGTCTCATATACAGTGACATCTGATTACATAATTGACGTACACATTTGCATGTATATTTATTGTCACACAAACACTTGTGTCCTAGGTGACCACAACAAGCTAGCCAGAGCCACTGATTGCTCTGAGTGTTGACAGATTTGTTACCGAATAGCCAACACACAGAGGCATAAAAATATATGGGATGATCTTCCAAACAATACCCTTACAATAGCTAGTGTGGACAATTTCGATATGCTTCAAAGTTTTGCAGCTGTGTATTGTGGGGACCAGCATCGAGGTTATCATGGAACTACTATACAACTTACACAGCCCAACCCTGACATACACCTAAAAGAAATACCGTGTGCTAACAAAGTAGCCAAGCGTATCCTTGAATTGTCTCCTGGTACTTCCCCACATAAATTGGGCAAAATAGGGCCAAAGAGGCCAAGAACTTTGACCACAAGAAATTAGGCCCAACAAATAAAAATGGCAACTCCCATTAGCCTATAAGATCACTCTCAGCCTAGTCAGAAAACCATAGCTGATTTTAAGGAAAATGAATATGAAACAAGGGAAAGAAAAATATTAGAATGAAAAATGGTAGCCTACAATTTTTTTAAACATCAATTTCGTAAAAAAAAAGAAGTGTTGCATGAATTTAAGGATTTGTACGCCTATTCTACACAAGATGCAGTCGAAAAATCAAACATCTACTACATGGAGATGGTTGACAAAAACCCTGATTCAAGTGATACCATGAGGTTTGTTGCGGAATTATTTTTGAGTACCACAGCTTCAAATAACCAAGAGGGCTACATAATTTTAGTGGGTGATGGAAAAACATACCAGCACCTTATGGAAATTAAACACACTTATGGAGCTTCTCTTCACAAGTTACTTATTTATCCAGGAGAATGGCACACACTAGCCAATTTTCTGCCTGTGCTAATGAAAATTTACTATCATGCAGGATTGAAACAGCTAGCTCAAGCTTCTGGGTTTCGAGCAGGAACTCTAACATCTCTTGAAAAATGCTCCAATTTTGCTCGCACACATCACTTCTTGTTACAAGCATGGCAGGCAATATATAGAGCATTAATTGCTGCTTTGACACAGAATTGAGAACTATTTTAATAGATATGGAAACATTTCTTGAAAGCAAAGCTACAGACCAAAATTTTAAAACTACAATGGATGAAAAAATACTGTCTGATGACACTTGGAAATTTTTAGATTTGTTTTTTCTGATTGCTTTTGCTACATACAACTGTTTTTAGCCATAAGATGTGGGAATTGGCACCTACGTAACTCAGCTTTGAAACAAATGGCTCCTCTATTTTTTGCTTTTGACAGAACTACATACCAGCGTCTCATCCCATACCACCTAGCTGATTTACTAAAATTTCCACCCAACATATTAAAACACTTGCAAAAAGGTTTTACAGTGGCAATAAATGGAGGGAAAGGGCATGCAGTAGCCCTCGATGAAGCACATGAGATGTGCGTCAATAAGGACCTCAAAATGGCTATTACACGTCCTACACAATCATACCTTCAAAAAACGTCACTGTTTATGCGTCATCGTATTTCTTGCCACAAGAGCCTGCTATCTGAGTTATTTCCAAAGCTCAATGGATGGCCAACTGTTTCATGTTTTCACGAACAGACCTGCAGTCAAACAGAGGGAAGAAAACATACAAGAAATGATGAAAGAAATTAACAAAGTAGATTTGTTTCCATCATCTATACAGGAAAATCGTGGACTTCTAAATGTATTTAATCAAACAAAAGCTACCCCAGAGCAGTCTTTTGACATGATTAATTTCAGGGATATTGGATCACAAAATCTGGAAAATTTTATTAATCATTTTTTGCTACAACAGCCCACCTGTCTGGAAGAACAAGCTGTTGACAATGGTACCAGTTAAAAAAATAAACAAACGTGCAATGAACCAGAAAGACAAAGAACTCAGACAAATTACTAAATGCCTTCGGCAACGACTTACCTGGTACAATAGGACAGGACAGTCTTACAACAACACCATTGAGCAATACTCCTTGTATCCCCGGGCCATTACTGATGAAGAGGGATGTCCACTGAAAGGAGCTAAGTCTGTTTGGAAAGACAAACTAGGAAGGCGCTATCCTGGGCCAGAATTGCAAGTAGTAATGGGTAGTTTACCACAGCAATGGAATCCAGATACTGCGGTTCTTGATGGTATGTTTTTCTTGAACTGCAAACAACTTCGTAATGTGAAATCTATAAGGGAATATAGCAATTTCCTGTTTAACAGGTTTGTACTACCCCAATATCAATCACATGTTACTGAAGTTCATCTACTATTTGACTCAAAAATAAATGATGGAACATTCAATCCTAAAGCATTTGAACAAAAAAAAAAGAGACAGTGGCAAAGGTGCATCAGTCCACACCCACATAATATTCACTCCTTCAACGAGTATTCCAGTACCATGGAAATCATTATATTGATTGCAGGGAATGCAAATCTTCGATTGTGCAAGCATTGGGATTGTCTTTTATTCAAACGATAAGAATGAAATTATTGCAAGGCCAGACAATGTATCTGAGCAGATGTTTTCCCCAAAATACCATCACTACCACATACAAATATTTTGGCAATTTATTGCCTGTACCCATGACAACATATTATTCAAATTCGAGGGAAAGTGATATGCGCATTTGGAGGCATACCTTTCAAGCTGAGGGCAACAAAGTGCTGATCTATTCTCCAGATACAGACGTATACAATATTGACCTACCTCTGCTGAGCAGCATTTCAAATAAACAGGTCATTGTGCAACTCAACGTACCTCACTCTCCAACACACTCGTATCTACACCTCAGCAACTTGATCACTGCTCTTGAGCTTGACCCTGACTTAGCAAGTCTTCCCCGTAGCAGCCTCTGCAATATTTTTCAATTGCTCTTCATATGTTCTGGCTGTGATTATGTATCTTATTTTCATGGCCATGGAAAAGTTGCATTTTTAAATACATTTTTTCAACATGCACCGTTCATTACAGGTGAGCATGCAGATGGCTTGTTATCAGACACCGGTGAAGATGTGAAAGAGAGAGGTTTTTTATCCTCCCTCAGGCTCATTGGGACACTATATTCTAAGAAACACATCTCAGCAATGGCATCCTTGAAAAATGTCGAGACACCACAGCAACTATACAATTCAATCACTGAAGCAAGCATCAAAGAAAAACATGTGGCTTGGTACAATACCATCAGTAGCATTGTATGTGAAAGGATATCAGACAAAAGAGATCGGGTACCATCACACACATCAATGTGGCGTCACTGGCTTCGTTGCTGTTGGGTAGGTATGATGTGGAACAATGCTACACAACAGGATTTGAATGAAGACTTACCTGAACCAGAATCTTCCGGATGGATAAAGAAGAGTGATGGCTGCTTTGATTTTGACTGGGAGTGTGATGAAGATCATCAGAGCGTCCAGAAAACAATTAATTTCCTGACAAAAGGGTGCTCCTGTAAGACAGGCTGTGGAAACCAGAGGTGTGGCTGTGTCAAGAATGGCCGGAAGTGTGGACCCAGTTGTAACTGCCATAACTGCCAGAATGTCCTACCATCTGATGAAGTGCCATCTACAAGTGGCTTCACTAGCGGTACTGTAGCTCCATACGAATCTGAAGATTCTGACATCACAGACTCATATTCTGATGAAAGCACCACTTCTGAAACTATAGAAACTGAAACAATATCAAACGTATATGATGAGGATAATGACATGTATTTGTAGTCAGTCACCCCCTGTTTTTATATTCATGATGTAAAAAAATTCAGAATACCCTGTTTCAACTTTAAGTTTACAATTAACACACATTAATTCTTAAGCAAGTGGTTTTATACTCCGAGATTCTGAGATGAAATGGCTCTTAGTTAGTTAATAATCATCTCTTTGTACAAATGAATCCCACTTAAAAATTACTACTTGCTTTCAAATTTGTAGTTTTATAAGAATTTTAATGTAGGTGGAGCTGCAGAATTATTTAGCTTGGGTACAGGATTACATACTTGAATTATTGATATGAGATGAGATCTAAATCTTAATGCTGACAACTGTATCATCCTAGGAAACTGCTACATTAAACTTTGCACCTGTTTTCTCCTGGAGTTTTTACAAAGAAGCCACAAACCCCAGCTGTTGTCCAGACATGTTAATGAATAATTTTTTTTAATCTATTGATACTTTGAAAATTTCATAAACTCATAGCTATTACTATAATATTATGACAAACAAAAAATAATATGATTGCCACTTTTAAAGCTAGTTCTGAACAGTCAGATTTGAAAGTTGGCACTAGAGAGTTGGGTAGGAAGCATCTGTAGCAATACCGCACTGGTTGTACTTGCCTCTGACCATTCTAATGTAGCCCTGCTCACCCCAGTTCTGTCCGTAGCTAAAACAAAACAACAAAACATAAATTACAAAGTGCTTTAATTTAGACTATAGTGTCTCAATCTTTTGGCTGTGTATCAATGCATAATGCACTTGCCTATTTTTTACAAGCCAATAATCTTTTCCTTCAGATGAAGTTCCATAGCCAGTAACAACCATAGCATGATTCAGCTGGGAGCTGGAGCATCTTGAGGAATCATACACTCCACTGTCATAGAACTGGACCCCACCATAACAAATGCAAGGTTATGTGAATAATCAGTGAACATATTTAATAACTATATTTCTTCTCATCACAACCAAGTAGTCATATCTGGATCAAACATACCCTGAAGGCATTTGAACTGCCATCAATGGCCACTGACACAGGTCCTACATTGGCAACAGCTCCCATTAGATCCTTCTCATTGCCTTCCTCAATACGGATAATTCCTGATATCTTTACACCAGTATAGTTGCGACTGTACACACAGCTTTGTTGCTACAATCAACCATCAGATAAATAAATATAATCATCAAAGCATAATCAATAACCTTTCCCTGAAATGGGTAAGCATAAGCAACATCCAGTCCTTCATTAGCAATGACATAAGCATATGCCAAGGTCATGTTGCCTCCCTTGCATCCATGATTGCCAAATGGAACTAGCAGATGTTAGTTTTGAAAAAAAGATGCACATACTGGTAAATGTAATCCTTCATTAAAGTTGTATATTTGTGCTTACCTGAGCAGTCAATGATATTTTGTTCACTCAGCTCTAAAAGTTTCCCAGTGGCTAGTGCATTAGCTCCCTCCATAGCAGCCACTGCACTGAAGGCATAGCTTGCTCCACACTGTTGCTGTAATAAAGTTATATGGATTATTATCTTAAAAATAAAATAGTAGCATCACACACAAAATTACCTGATCTTTTACTTGGGTTACAGCATTCTTTGTTCTCCAGTCAACAGTATCTGGGTAGTAGCTCACAGAGTCTCTCTTGTAATATTTGGCATAATTTCCAGTTGAGTCGGATCCATCATATGTTCCAAATTTGGCTTCCCATTCTTGATCAGTCTACATAACAAAAACAACAACAAAAACAACAACAACAAAAACAAAACAAAACAAAACAAAACTAAGAAACAGCATATAACAAAACTAATACAATAAACAGTTTTAAATTTCTGCCCTATAATGCGATTGGGCATGTAATATATTATCTTACCAGGTCTGCAAAGTGGTTCATAGCCAAGGTATATCCAAAGATATGAGCATTCTGGTTGTGTGCCTCAATGAACTGCTTGTTGGACAGCCACACAATGTGTCGGTTCAACTCTTCCAAGTTATTTCCGTAGAATTTCTGGTGTTGGCCTTTCCATACTTTCCACTCTTCCACAAATTTGTACTGAGGTGATGGAGTGGCCAATGCCATGCCCAATAGGGCAGAAAACACAACTGAGTAGAGCATATTTTACCAGAGAAGTTGATGGCTGGCACCAATGCAGAGCTCTTATATACACTTAGAAACTTTTAATTAGGAAGGTGTCAATAGTTTGAATGAACAATGGACTACAACAACCCTTTCATTTACTTCGATCATTGCAAACACTATAGAGAAAACTAACAGTCACCTATTCGTCTTCTCATGCCTGTTAGACTGTGATACAAGCAGGTAATGAACATGATTCTAAATAGGCCACCCCTGTTAGCCATCTCAATGAGGGCGTTAGAAGGTGGGCATAATACAAAAGACGAGCTGATGAGGCGGGAACAAGCAGTTCTTACTATCCCCATGAAATGTGACAATAGGAGCACCTAGTATGCAAATCATGATGTGTGTTTTGACACAGTTCAAATATTTCATTACAAACAAACTTCCAGCTAGTTAGATATTTTTCCTGTAGGCTGAGCTTAGATGTTTTTTTTTTGTTGTTGTTTTTTTTTGTTTTGCTTTTTTTGTAAAACGAGTCCAGTTGAAGATAGTGTTTACTTTGTAGGAATGAATTTTGCCTTGGCCTTCTGGATGGTTTTGACTACTTGGTTTAATCCTTCTTTAAGTTTGGTGGACCACCAAGTACCAGTTTTTCAGCATGTAGAAGAATGGCATTCATGGAAAACTACCCATGGCAGGAGATACAACTCTCATCTTGAAGAACTGGAGAAACACTTGACTTGGCTATCAAACAAAGCCTTCATTGAGCAGCATAACATCAATGCTGACAATGGATTATTCTCTTACAAGATGAAGCTAAATCATTTGGCAGACTTAGTAAGGCAACTAGGCTATTTGTTTTCTTTTAGTAATGTAAGCATTTATTTAGCTGCGAGTTCTTAATAGTTTTTAGTTCACTTTAATTCACCTGTTAGACTGAGAAGGAGTACAGAGACCAATATTTAACCTATCAAAGGCCAAATAGGCAGTTAGAAGGAAAAGAAGCAATAGTGAAACAGTACATTCCACCAAAAGTGTCTTACTGGCCTGAGTCGGTTGATTGGAGAAAAAAAGGAGTTGTAACCAAAGTAAAAAATCAGGTATGTATCTCATAGCTGTACAGAAAGGTTTATTATATCTGGCCATTTAATTTTCCAAAAAGGGAGAGCATAATGTAGCTACTATTAAACAGTTATTTCCCTGTTCTTTTTTATTTGTTGCTGCTGCTGCTAATTTTTCTGCTGCTGTTGGCTCATAGGCAAACTGTGGATCTAGCTATGCATTTGCAACAATTGGTGCACTGGAAGGAGCAATTTCACTGAGTTTGGACAAGTCTGTTGAAGAACTTAGTGAACAAAACATCGTTGACTGTTCAAGTATGTGAGTGTTTGTGTGTGTGTGCTTGTGTGTGGTAGTTTATTTGTACGTGTATCATATTGTGGATTATGTAGTTCCTGAGGGCAACAACGGATGTCAAGGAGGAAATATGTACAATTCATTTATGTACATAATATTTAACGATGGCATAAACTCAGAAAAATCCTACAAATATCAAGGAATGGTGAATTATATATTTGTTAGAGCTCAATTCAAGAAACCCATGGGGAAGTGTTTTGCACAAATTATAAGGTGTCACTTTTCATATCTATAACATTACATATGCGTGGCAAGCTGTAATAATTTAGCAAAATATTAAGATTTAACTTTCAAGTATTTTTTAAGCCTTAAACATGGATGAACATTTCCCCCCAAAAATTGAATATGTTGGAAGCGTTATTCGTTATAATAAAGGGAAAAATAAACAAAAAAATATCAGAATATTCGGAAAGAATCATATGATATTGCGGTAATGATTCATACATTCTTGGATGAAATAAATCTATTAATAGCAGTTTTTCTGTTTCATTAGCCAATATAATATGTTTAATTATTGTTTTGTAGTCTATTTTTTCAAACATATTTTGAACATCATCTTAAAAGTTACCCAGCACCATAATTTTTTCTTATTGTTGTATTTTACTGAAAGAAGACAAGAAATGAATATTCTCTTTTCACCAGTGATAACACTGAGAATCTCAATGAGCTAAAAAGTTCTTAGTCGGGTTTGTGGAGAAATATTTCCATCCAATTATACATTATAGTTTAGTAACAAAAAGGGCCTTTGAAGCATGAGCAATAAGATCGTATAATATTAAAATGAAGATAGTGCTTGTCACAAGAATGAAAAATAATCTAGAATACTGTATATGTAAAGTTACGAAATTGTATGGCGTATGTATTTGAAATTGTAAACATAGAATTGTGTAATACATGTCGTTGCAGCAAATGCCATGTAACTTCAGTTATGAGTCAGTGGCTGCGACTATGTCTGGAATCGTTCTCATTAACAGTGGTAATGAGGAACACCTTCAGGCTGCTATTGCATACACTGGACCTGTGGCTGCTGCTATTGATGCCCGCACCACTGGCTTTAGAGTAAGTAAAATGCAACAGATAATGCCGTGAAATTGTAACAGCTATGGATCACTATTAGCATTGTATCTGTGGTGAAATGATAGCTACAAGCTATTGAATGCCTTTTTGTGGTACTATGTTAGAAAGTTGTAGTTATAAAAGAAACAGTATTGGCAAGCATTCTGTTTGTAATCCTTTAAAAAATGTTCATAGTATGTATAGATGTGAGGAAATTTATTGTTTTGTGTTCCAGCAACATTTTCACACCATCACAATATATTGTAAAGCTTGCAAAGGTTCTTTCAACTGCTAGCGTGTGAAACAATATGGCTTGAAGATATCCTTAGTAAGAATCAGTCAAAAGGCTTATGGTGCAAATAAAAATTCACAAGAGATACCATCACAGAAAACAAATTGCAGCAGCCAGTCAAAGTGTGTTGGGAATTGTTTGTAGTCAACAGTGTTAGCTCAAATTTTTCTAACTGTTTCCTTGAAGGCATAGCAACTCATCAGGTTTTATTACAATTTCTTTTTCTTGCAACTAATAGTAGTAGTAGTAGTAATAATAATAACAGTAGTAGTAGTAGCAGCAGTAGTAGTAGTAGTAAAAATAACAGTAGTAGTAGTAGTAGTCATTAATGTGACAAGTGATGTGCTCTGAGAGTGGGAGGAACTTCAGTGAAGAGTTTGGTACATATCACTGGTGCAGAGAAAGAAAGAGCAAGCCAGTGAGCAAACAAGCTGGTGCATTGCATTGCAAATAAATGTGTGTGAGGTGGTTTAGGAGTCCAGGAATAACATTGGTTGAAAATTATAGCCATGATGATAATTACAGCGTAAGGGTAGAGCATTGTGCTGCAATCATATCATTCTGTATTTAAATTCAACTTAATGTAACTTCCCATTGTCTACTCTGTGACTTTGAAAAAATTCTTGTTAATTTATAGTTTTATTCTCAAGGAGTGTTTAACTCATCTCGCTGTACCAGCCACGGTGTGAACCATGCTCTGCTCATTGTGGGATATGGTACAAGCTACATCAATGGCAGCAGAAAGGACTACTGGATTGCCAAAAATAGGTAACAATTTTTATGTCTTTGCATAATGAAACATCAATAGAATGCAATGTTGGAAGCTATCTTAAGGTAGCGGGGACTATATTTGAGGACATTGAACATGTGCTAATATTTGTAAAGATAAAGTAGAAAAGCCATGACTTCAGCCTCTGCTGACATTCCTTTGGAATACTACTAACTTACATGAGTTGAGTGTGATTTAGTATAATATTTCACAGGCAGGCATATTTATTTTCACTCACCTGTGACTTTCATGAAATAAAACCTGCGAGTGAAATATCTCGCCATATAAGTAGAGGAGGCCTGGTCGTACATATTTGTAGGAGAGAGAAAAGATAACTACTGCCCCCTAGTATATCAGCAGTTGTTGTCATTGAAGTGACAAGTAGTGTGTGCGTGTGTGGAAGAACCTTTGCAATGTCAGTGAAATGACACGAGTTTGGGAATATTAGTAAGTGCTATTCAATGGACTGTGCCAGAGTTAATCCTGTGGTTCCTGCCCGACCAAGTGGCTCCTTGCCAGAAAGGCTTTCTCTGCCAGGGACCCACCTATAGAACCACTTACCAGTTGCCTATCTGATTCCATACATACTGATGCTATTGACCCTTCAAACCTATTTATGTCCCTCCCTCTACTCCGCAGTTCTAATAGCTAAGTTGGTTGGCATAGGTGGTAGCCTGACCCCTGCCCCAACCAACTTGCATTTACTGGGAAATTACAGGGGGGAAGGCAAGCCCCCTTAATTCTTCCAACCACGTTTTCACGGCAGAATGCCGGAGAGTAAGAAATAAAAGAAAGGAAAAAAAAAAAAAGAAAAAAAAGAAAAAAAAAAAGACAAACAATGTAGCCCCTCCCCCAAGGTGTGGGTGGGTGGAGTCACTGAAGTTATCGTCTTATTTCTGATGAGTGTTGAGCTGACTGTTTGTGGTAGCTACCTTTGGCACATTCATGTGTGACTCACTGTCCTTTGGCATGCACAAACCCACAATCCCTTACCTCGTGGAAATCTGCTCCCGCCTGGTATTAACCCCACCTAGCCTGCTGCAAGTGGTCATTAATCCTGTGGCTCCTGCCTGACCAAGTGGCTCCCTGCCTGAGAGACTTTCACTGCCAGGTACCACCTATAGAACCACTTACCAGTTGCCTGCCTATCTGATTGCACACAAGATGATGCTATTAACCCTTCAAACCTACTTATGTCCCTCCCTCTACTCCGCAGTTCTAATAGCTGAGTTGGTGGGCATAGGTGGTAACCTGTCTTCTAGCCCCCTCGCCACTGCTGTGGTAGCAGCACCAATGCGGAACTATTCCCTGAGTAGTGGTCGGACTCCACTCCTGCTGCTTGTAAGGCATCCTGACTGCAACTACCAGTTGCTGACGAGCAAGGGGTTTCTCGTCCTTAAACTTAAACAGTGGACCAGAATTTGTCTCCTGACCACCAAGTAGGCGAGCATGGCAGAGACAGGGCATAAGTCTGAATCAGCCTTCCCTATAAATAATGAAATGCCCTGCCAGAATGGGTCTGTTTTGGAGGCCTTCAACCATTTTGGACGGCTGGGCGGGGTTATCAACAGTGATGTCTCCCAAGGAGAGGTGAGAGGAGGCACCGTAAGCACTGTTCATGAGGAACTGTGAGTTCACCAATCCTCATGAACCCAAAGAAAGTTAGACAACATGCTGCCCAAAGCGTGACCACGCCTATATTCTGTGCTATGGGGTCCCACACTTCCTTGATCTTGCGTAGAAGGGCTGGCATGATGGGGTGACGCTAGAACAATAGGGAGCAATTCTTTCACGGTGATGTGCAGTTCCTGCCAGCTATCTGGGAATCTTAACTGGAACCACTCCCCTGTAGAGGTGAAGGCACCAAAGTCCCAAGAGCCGGATGCGTCAGAGATGAGGACCAAGGCCAGCTCCTTCTTGGCTTCACTATGCTTGCAGGCCCATTCCACACTGGTAGAAAACAGTGCTACCACATCAGATCAGAGCAAAAGCCCACATTCAGCTTCACCTTGTGGTGCAGTGCTCGAATGCTCTTAGAGTGGTCAATCATCCTTCTAAGGAAATCCAGGCCAGATGACACAGCATGCATGTTGCAGCCGTCCAATCAGTGACAACAGCTCTTTCTTTGTACAGGAGTGCTTATCTCCCCATTGTTGAATTGTCGTGAGTAGGTCTGCGAGTTTCGATTTCGTGAGGCTCAATGACTTAGTGGCTGTATCCAGTTCGATCTCCAAGAGAACTAGCTTTGTGGTGGGGTTCTCTGTTTTTCCTGGGGCTATAGGGACTCCCAATGAGCCACATAGTCTTAGAGCCATGGTTAATGACACTGCACACTGAGGGGAGTGTGGCGCACCAAATAGCAGGAAATCATCCTGGTAATTGATACCATTAGCCTCGCCCTCCTTCATAATTATCCACAGAAGTGCATCTGCCACCACATTGTACAGCTTGGGCATGGACTTGAGGCTAAATGGTAGAACTATGTCCACATATGTATGACCCCCCACCACCTCATTCCCAACAGATTGCGGTCCTCTGGGTGTGCCAGGAATGCCCCAGACACATCAAATTTGGCCAGCTGAGCATTCTGGCCTATCTCCAGTATTCTGCAACAGGTGGCATCCACCGATGTATACTGGAGACAACACAGCTCTCCACTCACTTTATCACTGACACTACTTCAGGCAGGATGGGAGAGATTGACGATTAGTCGCCATTGCCCGGTATTGTGACCTTTGGGAACCAATCCAATCAACTCAGCTACAGCTGCATCAATGGGTCCCAGAATCTGACATGCAGTTAACTCTGTGGTCATGAAACCATCAATCACGTCTGGTTTTTCACTTGCCAAATGCATGTTAGTAGTAGCGCTCACACATGTGGCAGATCCATAGTTGAATTCAATTCTGAAACATTCTCTGATGCCCTTCACCAGGTATACCTGGTACGCCTGGTCGGGGTACTTCTCCAGCATCCGATCCCACACCCCTGCAACCATTGGCATCATGATTCAGGTCCACCCGGGAACAGTTGATAGCACAAGCAGAGGTGTGACCGGCTGTTTGCTGTCTAGGGCCAATAGGCGACCCATGTGCTTGTATGTACCTCCTAGCACTCCTGGAATGAACAACAGGTGTTGCTTAGTAAGGTTTCCCCCCCAGAAAAAACAAAACAAAACAAGCACAAAAACAAACAGCCCCTCATCTATAGGCATAGCCACACCCCATTTGTATCTCAGTCTATCATAGCCCAACACTGACCACCTGTGTATAACATGCAACAACACTTGAATAATCAATAATAGCAGCCAAAACACTTGGATAATAACAATAACTAACACTGTAAAGCTAATAAAGACCAGTTCAAATGTAATAAGTCCATCTGACATATCGACTCAGTCGGTGGTCTTAACAACAGTTGGCCCCTGCTTGGAACTCTTCCAATTGTGCAGCACAGTGTCTTCTGGCATGATCTCCCCCACAACGGGAGCAGCAGTGGGGAAAATGGCCCGCTGTGACACACACTGCTTGGCGTCATTCCAGGCAAAACACACCAGGATCTTGCGCTGCTTGGCTTTGGGTGCTGTTGTTGCAGTACTCACAGTGAGGGAAGGCCTCTGCAGGATTTCTGAACTTTTCACCATCATCTGGGTAAACAGGCACTGGTTGAGCTTGAAGTCTGCTTCTACCATTGACGAGAAGCTGTGATGTAGAGCCACATCGTAGCTCTTCCACCAGCCCAATGTTCTGCGGTCCTGGTAGGACATAATAACTGCCAAATGTCCCCATAGCACACTGCTTTCTCTGGGTGTGAACGACACATCACATCAGCAAACTGGGCAAAACTGGCAACTCAGGCATCACAATCCACCACTAGCCGAAGCTTGAGTCTGTTAGACACCTTCTGGTCCTCACCCTCGAAGCCCCTCTTGAACTCCTCACTGAGGGCATCCTGAGATAGTTCTCCCATGTCCACGAACTCCCCAAACAGTATTCTCTTGACCAGCCATGGTTGGACAGTGGGGAGTGTGACTCCCATTGAAAACTTGTGGTACTGTTCAACCTTCTCACTCGATGGGAAACCACCAGACTTCTTGGAACACTTGCCGGCACCTGGTCATTCAAGACCTGCACCTATAGAGAATACCACAGGAAGGTACCATCAACAATCACACTTATAGACTTGGCCTAACACAAGCTGACTCATGCTAATTGTACTAGCCGCATGTCTGTTAATCAATACGCACTCATACTACTGGCCACATTCCTGCCTATCCAACAAAATCATGCTGCAGGCCATCTTCCTGCCAAAACAATGCCCTATATTTATACTACAGGCCACATGCCCACTAAGTGATACAAACTTACACTATGGCCACATGTCCACAAATCCACACATCCTCAAACTACAGGCCACATGGCAGCATATCAATACAGCTTTAAACTGCAGACCGCATGCCAGCCAAATAATATAAGCTTACATTATGGCCACATGCGATCCAGCCTTCTATCGCAGGCTGCATGTCTGCCAACACAATACTACAGGCCACATGCCTTCAATCAAAACACACTCACACTACAAGCCACATGCCTGTGAATCGATACACTCTTGTATTACAGGCCACATGCATACACACTCACACTACAGCCCACATACCTGCAAATCAATACACATTGCACTACAGGCCATGTGCCTGCAAATCAATACACACTCACCCTACAGGCCACATGCCTGCAAATCATTACACTGCACTACAGGCCACATGTTTGCCAATCAATACACACTTGTATGTACTACAGGCAACATGCCTATAAATGAATACATGTTGCGCAACAGGCCACATGCCTGCCACTCGTGTCCTACAGGCCACATGCCTGCCAATCATACACACTTGCACTACAGGCCACATGCCTACAGGTCAATACACATTCCACTATAGGCCGCATGCCTGCAGATCAATACAGAATTATATGCCCACAATGTGTCCACTGTGGGCACAACAGAATGTAGACTAAACTCATGTACTACCAGCAGTATGTCTGTTAACACACAATGAATCAAGATTACCTATGCGGTATGCTTACCCAAGATTAGTTAATAACACCCATATTAGATAGTCAATACTGGTATCCTGTCAGCCCTACCATGGAGATAGAGACTCACCCTGACCAGCACTACAGCACTACATCACTATGACTGTTGAAGAATACAGTGTAAACCCACCACACCTTGACTATACTAACCACAGTGGGTGCCTGCCTGAAACACCAATGGACTACATCAATCTACCAATTGCATACCTTTCATTAAGATTACAAAAAGACTACTGGCAAAATATACAGTCCAAACATACCAATAGAGGTTGTGGGAGTGGAAGCGTGAGCTGGAGAGCTCTCCCCATGTCCCCCTCATTGTTGGTAGCCATCTGGGAACAAATCAATAAGCGCTAAGGTACACCAAAGGTCACTGAAGTTCACTGTGTCACTGAAGATGTCGTCCTACTCCTGACGAGTGTTGACCTAATTGTGCATAATAGATACCTTGGCACGTTCATGTGTGACTTATATGTCTTTTGGGATGCACAAATCCACGATCCTTTACCTCGCGGAAATCTGCTCCCGCCTGGCACCTAGTCTGCTGCTAAGTGGTCAATAGTTTCATAATGCTGGTGCTCTTGCTGTTCATAATATTCCCACAACTCTCCTTCAACATCATGCCCTCAAGTCTTCCACCGGGACAGCTGTGAGAAGTTTGAGACAAGACAAGATGTGTAGGTGTGTGTGCATGCAAGTATGCTTGTGTATGTGTATGTATGTGATTATATTGGTAAGTCTAGCTGCATTTTCCCTAACAAGCAGATAAGAATACACTTAAATCTTGGCAATATTCGGAATTATCGTTAGATAACTGCCCTTTCCCCTCTCCGGATTCATCCTCAAGATCAGGATGGTCAGTACAATTCCTTAAACCCATGGTTGCACAATTACATAGAAATAAGCTGCATACAAATGTTTCAATATTTAAAGGATAGTATCGATACAATTGAATGTAATTTTTAATTGCCTGAGGGAAGAGTCAGTTGCTCTCCTTGCTGAGTATCACTAACTTCCCAGTATGCACAACACCGGTGTGGCCTATTCAAACAATTCACGAGCTCTTCTTTTGTATCACAGTTGGGGTACAGAGTGGGGGGAAGAAGGCTATGTACTGATGTCCAAAGACTCCTACAACCAATGTGGCATTGCAACAGACTGCTCCTATCCCTCTCTGTAAGAACACCTTATTCTATCTTCTCTACTCAGGCATCACATTTGTTAGCACTAGCTACTATTTCAATTTTGTTAGAGGTGACAACTGACATTCTTAAAATGTTCACCAATTCTTTCTACTTACTGTGTTACTTGATACTGTGATATTATTTTGAGATTTATTGCTTTCCCATCAGTTTAAATTATTTCTAATGCAATTTTAGTGTGAATTTAATGTCAAGTGTTTATGACTAAAATTACAAGCAAGAATGAGGAACAAGAATTATCATGAGAGGTGATCAACGAAACAGTTTTATGGTACTCACTGGTAGGTAAGGTCCTGCGCACGGTTATGGTGGCGCAGCTAGGAAATAGTGTGTGATCCATTATTTTGAAAGTTTTCTAGCTTTATTGATAATTTGTGAATAGACCTTTAGCCTTTGATTGAGCCACCTAATAAGAAGTGGGTAGCGAGTTTGTCATATCATTCCTGCACCATTCTCCTCTTAATGAACTTACAAAAAAGGTGTAATTTTCAACTATGGAGGGCTAGAGCCTTGGCTACCGGTTGAATCAAGGTTACATTGAAGGTAAAATGTGCCATGGTAGAAAGATATTCTTATAGTTTCACAGTAGCTGGATAGTCGTTTGGCGGCTGTTCTAAGGTAGAGAGGAAGCACTGGTGAAAAGTTAGATAAATGAGATGAATGAGTTGATAGCATGGATGAATTTGAGGGGTAATGGTCATTGAGTGGGATGTGGGAGGGCTGGACAACAGAGATAGACCAGAATATATTTCATTAAGGATGACAAACTTTGGGTACTCAATGGTAAGTGGTGAGATTGTGCTGCAGTTTGATGTATTTGACACATAAGAAGTGTAATTACATGTAGCAAAGTTAGTGGATATATTTATGTAGTGTGCATTTTCTAACTAAATTTGAATGATAATCTTGGTATCATAATACCAAGAGATAAAAACGGTGTAATTTATAGTTGTACAAATTCGTATTGTAGAAGTTCCTCAAAAAAGAGCAGAATGAAAGTGTAAAGAATTTGTGGATGTGCACTTAACACATGAGTAAATGCTCAATGCTTGTATACATTTACATGTGCAGCCAAAGTTGGAAAAAAGCATAGTTGTTTCCATTGTAAAATGGAGTATTTCATATTCAAAGAAGAACCAACATCCCAAGTGACAGCTGGAAAATACTGCAAAGGAACAACAGTACTGACCAAGAAAAATCTTTCAATGATTCAGTCATACTCGGCAGAAAACCAGGGGACTTCGGCAAGAAGTTGAAACATCGGGTTAAGTTTTAATTAACAATATTGGCTGTTAGAATGAGAAAATTTGCTATTATTAAGAAAAATCTTACTGTGAAAGATATGAAGCAGATTCCTCGGCTAAAGAGTGACTCCATAAAACCAACTGATTGTAATCAACAGAGTTCAGTACTTTCAAGTAGTGGTAACGTGTCAGTCAACCGCAGGATATAGACAGATCCATGTATCTAAGAGAAGTTCATGTATGTTATTATTGGAGAAATTTAAAGTGACCAAGTGTAGAAATAACTACCACAAACCCCAGCTGTTGACCAGACATGTTACTGAATATTTTTAAAAATCTATTGATACTTTGAAAATTTCATAAACTCATAGCTATTACTATAATATTATGACAAACCAAAAATAATATGATTGCCACTTGTAAAGCTAGTTCTGAACAGTCAGATTTGAAAGTTGGCACTAGAGAGTTGGGTAGGAAGCATCTGTAGCAATACCGCACTGGTTGTACTTGCCTCTGGCCATTCTAATGTAGCCCTGCTCACCCCAGTTCTGTCCGTAGCTAAAACAAAACAAAACATAAATTACAAAGTGCTTTAATTTAGACTATAGTGTCTCAATCTTTTGGCTGTGTATCAATGCATAATGCACTTGCCTATTTTTTACAAGCCAATAATCTTTTCCTGCAGATGAAGTTCCATAGCCAGTGACAACCATAGCGTGATTCAGCTTGGAGCTGGAACATCTTGAGGAGTCGTACACTCCACTGTCATAGAACTTGACCATAACAAGTGCAAGGTTATGTGAATAATCAGTGAACATGTTTGATAGCTATATTTTCTTCTCATCACAACCAAGTAGTCGTATCTGGATTAAACATACCCTAAAAGCATTTGAACTGCCATCAATGGCCACTGACACAGGTCCTACATTGGCAACAGCTCCCATTAGATCCTTCTCATTGCCTTCCTCAATACGGATAGCTCCTGATATCTTTACACCAGTATACTTGTCACTATACACACAGCTTTGTTGCTACAATAAACCATCACAAAAATTATATTAGATAGATATAATTAACAAAGCATAATTACTAACCTTTCCCTGAAATGGGTAAGCATAAGCAACATCCAGTCCTTCATTAGTGATGACATAATCATATGCCAAGGCCATGTTGCCACCCTTGCATCCATGATTGCCATATGGAACTAGCAGATGTTAGTTTTGAAAGATGCACATACTGGTAAATGTAATCCTTCATTAAAGTTGTATATTTGTGCTTACCTGAGCAGTCAATGATATTTTGTTCACTCAGGTTTAAAAGTTTCCCAGTGGCTAGTGCATTAGCTCCCTCCATAGCAGCCACTGCACTGAAGGCATAGCTGGCTCCACACTGTTGCTGTAATAAAGTTATATGGATTATTATCTTAAAATAATTACAGTAGCATCACACACAAAATTACCTGATCTTTTACTTGGGTTACAGCATTCTTTGTTCTCCAGTCAACAGTATCTGGGTAGTAGCTCACATAGTCTGGCTTGTAATAATTGGTATAATTTCCAGTTGAGTCGGATTCACCATATGTTCCAAATTTGGCTTCCCATTCTTGATCAGTCTACATAACAAAAACAACAACAACAACAACAACAAAACTAAACAAAACAAGAAACAGCAAATAACCAAATTAATACAATAAACAGTTTTATTTTTTTGTCCTATGGTGCTATTGATCATGTAATATATTATCTTACCAGGTCTGCAAAGTGGTTCATAGCCAAGGTAAACCCAAAGATGTGAGCATTCTGGTTGTGTGCCTCAATGAACTGCTTGTTGGACAGCCACACAATGTGTCGGTTCAACTCTTCCAAGTTATTTCCGTAGAATTTCTGGTGTTGGCCTTTCCATACTTTCCACTCTTCCACAAATTTGTACTGAGGTGAGGGAGCGGCCAACGCAAAGCCCAATAGGGTAGAAAGCACAACTGCATACAGCATATTTTACCAGAGAAGTTGAGAGTAGATTGATGGCTGGCACCAATGCAGAGCTCTTATATACACTTAGAAACTTTTAATTTAGAAGGTGTCAATAGTTTGAATGAACAATGGAGTGCTACAACCTTGTCATTTACTTCATTGCAAACACTGTAGAGAAAACTAACAGTCACCGATTCGTCTTCTCATGCCTGTTAGACTGTGATACAAGCAGGTAATGAACTTGATTCTAAATAGGCCACCTTTTGTTAGCCATTTCAATGAGGGCTTTAAAAGTTGGGCATAATACAAAAGACGAGCCAATGAGGCGGGAACTAGCAGTTCTTATTATCCTTATGAAATGTGACACTAGAAACACCTAGTATGCAAGTCTTGATGTGCGTTTTGACACAGTTCAAATATTTCCTTACAAACTTCCAGCTAGTTGGATATTTTTCCTGTAGACTGAGCTTAGATTTTTTTTTTTTTTTTTTGCAAAACGAGTCCAGTTGAAGATAGTGTTTACTTTGTAGGAATGAATTTTGCCTTGGCCTTCTGGATGGTTTTGACCACTTGGTTTAATCCTACTTTAAGTTTGGTGGACCACCAAGTACCAGTTTTTCAGCATGTAGAAGAATGGCATTCATGGAAAACTACCCATGGATGAAATACAATTCTCATGCTGAAGAAGTGGAGAAATACTTGACATGGCTATCAAACAAAGCCTTCATTGAGCAGCATAACATCAATGCTGACAATGGATTATTCTCTTACAAGATGAAGCTAAATCATTTGGCCGTTAGTAAGTCAAAGGCCAAATAGGCAGTTAGAAGGCAAAGAAGCAATAGTGAAGCAGTATATTCCACCAAAAATGTCGTACTGGCCTGAGTCGGTTGATTGGAGAAAAAAAGAACTGTAACCAAAGTAAAAAATCAGGTAAGTATCTCATAGCTGTACAGAAAAGTTTGTTATATCTGGCCATTTAATTTTCCAAAAAGGGAGAGCATATATGTGTACTTACTATTAAACAGTTATTTCCCTTTTCTTTTTTATCTGTTGCTGCTGCTGCTAGTTTTTCTGCTGCTGTTGGCTCATAGGCAAACTGTGGAGCTAGCTATGATTTTGCAACAATTGGTGCACTGGAAGGAGCAATTTCACTGAGTTTGGACAAGTCTGTTAAAGAACTTAGTGAACAAAACATCATTGACTGTTCAAGTATGTGAGTGTTCGTGTGTGTGTGCTTGTGTGTGGTAGTTTATTTGTATCATATTGTGGTTTATGTAGTTCCTGAGGGCAACCACGGATGTCAAGGAGGAAATATGTACAATTCATTTATGTACATAATATTTAATGATGGCATAAACTCAGAGAAATCCTACAAGTATCAAAGAATGGTGAGTTATGTATTTATTAGAGCAGCTCAATTCAAGAAACCCATGGGGAAGTGTTTTGCACAAATTATAAGGTGTCACTTGTCATATCTATAACATTACAGATGCGTGGCAAGCTGTAATAATTTAGCAAAATATTAAGATTTAACTTTTAAGTATTTTTTAAGCCTTAAGTACATGGATGAACATTTCCCCCCAAAAATATAACAGGTTGGAAGTATTATTTGTTATAATAAAGGGAAAAATAAACAAAAAAACATCAGAATACTCGGAAAGAACCAGAGGACATTGCAGTAAGAATTCATACATTTTTGGATTAAAAAATCTAATAATAGCAGTTTTTCTGTTTCATCAGCCAGTATATGTTTAATTAAATTTTGAACTGGCATTTCGACTATGGTATCTCTTGTTGATTTCTATTCGCACCATAAGCCTTTTGACTGATTCTTACTAAGGATATCTTCAAGCCATATTGTTTCACCCGCTAGCAGTTGAAAGAACCTTTGTAAGCTGTACAATATATTGTGATGGTGTGAAAATGTTGCTGAAACACAAAACGATAAATTTCCTCACATCTATACATCCTATGAACATTTTTTAAAGGATTACAAACAGAATGCTTGCCAATACTGTTCTTTTATAACTACAACTTTCTAACATAGCACCACAAAAAGGCATTCAATAGCTTGTAGCTATCATTTCACCACAGATACAATATTAATATTGATCCATAGCTGTTACAATTTCATGGCATTTTCTGTTGCATGTTACTTACTCTAAAGCCAGTGGTGCGGGCATCAATAGCAGCAGCCACAGGTCCAGTGTATGCAATAGCAACCTGAAGGTGTTCCTCATTACCACTGTTAATGAGAACGATTCCAGACATTGTCACAGCTACTCATAACTGAAGTTACATGGCGCTTGTTGCAACAACATATATTACATAATTTTATGTTTATAATTTCAAATACATATGCAATTTTATTTCGTAACCTTAAATATACATTATTCTAGAATATTTTTTATTCTTGTGACAAGCACTATCTTCATTTCAGTATTATACGATCTTATTGCTCATGCTTCAAAGGCCCTTTTTGTTACTAAACTATAATGTATAATTGGATACAAATATTTCTCCACTAACCTGACTAAGAACTTTTTAGCTCATTGAGATTCTCAGTATTATCACTGGGGAAAAGGGAATATTCATTTCTTGTCTGCTTTCAGTAAAATACAACAATAAGACAAAATTATGGTGCTGGGTAACTATTAAGATGATGTTCAAAATATGTTTGAAAATACAGACTGCAAGAACCATATACGATAGAGAACATTATAAATACCTGACACAGAAAACAAATTGCAGCAGCCAGTCAAAGTGTGTTGGGAATTGTTTGTAGTCAACAGTGTTAGCTCAATTTATTCTAACTGTTTTCTTGAGGCATAGCAACTCATTAGGTTTAATACAGTTTCTTTTTCTTGCAACTAATAGTAATAGTAGTAGTAGTAGTAGTAATAATAACAGTAGTAGTAGTAGTCATTTATGAGAGAAGTATTGTGCCCTGAGAGTGGGAGGAACTTCAGTGAAGAGGTTGGTACATAGTATAGAGAAGAAAGAGCAAGCAAAGTGGTACATTGCATTGCAAATAAATGTGTGTGACGTGGTTTAGAAGTCCAGGAATAATTTTTGCTGAAAATTATAGCCATGATGATAATTACAGCGTAAGGATAGAGCATTGTGCTGCAACCATATCATTCTGTATTTAAATTCTACTAAATGTAATTCCCATTGTCTACTTTGTGACTTGAAAATTTCTTGTTACTTTATAGTTTTATTCTCATGGGGTGTTTAACTCGTCACGCTGTACCAGCCACGGTGTGAACCATGCTCTGCTCGTTGTGGGATATGGTACAAGCTACATCAATGGCAACAGAAAGGACTACTGGATTGCCAAGAATAGGTAACAATTTTTTATGTTGCATAATGAAACATCAATAGAATGATAATTTTAGGAATGTAGGAAGATATCTTAAGGTAGCAGGGACTATATTTGAGGGCATTGAACTATTTGCTATTGTATACATAAAGTAGAAAAGCCATGACTCAGCCTCTGCTGACATTCCTTTGGAATGCTACTAACTTACATGAGTTGAGTGTGATATGGTGACATGCTGGCTGATTTATTTTCACTAAACTTTGGCTTTCATGAAAATATAGCCTGGGAGTGAAATATCTCTCCATATAAGCAGAGCAGGTCTGGTTGTACATACTTGTAGGAGAAAGGAAGATAGCCACTGCCCCCTAGCATATTAGCTGCTGTCATTGAAGTGACATGTAGTGTGTTTATGGAAAAACATTCGCACTATCAGTGTGACCTCAAATGACACGAGTTAGAGAGGCACAAAGCAGTGAAAGATTAGTATGGTGCTGTGCAATGGACTATGCCAGAGATAGTTTCAAAATGCTGGTGCCCTTGCTGTTCATAATATTCCCACAACTCTCCTTCATTTTCTTTCCCTCAAGTCTTCCACTGGGACAGCTGTGAGAAGTTTGAGACAAGACAAGATGTGTAGGTGTGTGTGCATGCAAGTGTGTTTGTGTATGTGTATATATGTGATTATATTGGTAAGTCTAGCTGCATTTTCCCTAACAAGCAGATAAGAAAACATTTAAACCATGGCAATACTCGGAATTATTGTTAGACAACTGCCCTTTCCCCTCTCAGGATTCATCCTCAAGACCAGAATGATCAGCGCAATTCCTTAAACTCATGGTTGCACAATTACATAGAAATAAGCTGCATACAAATGTTTCAATATTTAAAGGATAGTATCGATACAATTGAATGTAATTTTTAATTGCCTGAGGGAAGAGTCAGTTGCTCTCCTTGCTGAGTATCACTAACTTCCCAGTATGCACAACACCGGTGTGGCCTATTCAAACAATTCACGAGCTCTTCTTTTGTATCACAGTTGGGGTACAGAGTGGGGGGAAGAAGGCTATGTACTGATGTCCAAAGACTCCTACAACCAATGTGGCATTGCAACAGACTGCTCCTATCCCTCTCTGTAAGAACACCTTATTCTATCTTCTCTACTCAGGCATCACATTTGTTAGCACTAGCTACTATTTCAAATTTGTTAGAGGTGACAACTGACATTCTTAAAATGTTCACCAATTCTTTCTACTTACTGTGTTACTTGATACTGTGATATTATTTTGAGATTTATTGCTTTCCCATCAGTTTAAATTATTTCTAATGCAATTTTAGTGTGAATTTAATGTCAAGTGTTTATGACTAAAATTACAAGCAAGAATGAGGAACAAGAATTATCATGAGAGGTGATCAACGAAACAGTTTTATGGTACTCACTGGTAGGTAAGGTCCTGCGCACGGTTATGGTGGCGCAGCTAGGAAATAGTGTGTGATCCATTATTTTGAAAGTTTACTCGCTTGCTGACATTTATTGATAATTTGTGAACCGACCGGACCTTTGGCCTTTGATTGAGCCACCTAATAAGAAGTGGGTAGTGAGTTTGTCATATCATTCTTGCACCATTCTCCTCTTAATGAACTTACAAAAAAGGTGTAATTTTCAACTATGGAGGGCTAGAGCCTTGGCTACCGGTTGAATCAAGTTTACATTGAAGGTAAAATGTGCCATGGTAGAAAGATATTCTTATAGTTTCACAGTATGAGCTGGATAGTCGTTTGGCGGCTGTTCTAAGGTAGAGAGGAAGCAATACACTGGTGAAAAGTTTAGATAAATGAGATGAATGAGTTGATAGCATGGATGAATTTGAGGGGTAATGGTCATTGAGTGGGATGTGGGATGTGGGAGGGCTGGACAACAGAGATAGACCGGAAAATTTTGGGAACTCAATGGTAAGTTGTGAGATTGTGCTGCAGTTTGATGTATTTCACACTTAAGAAGTGTAATAACATGTAGCAAAGTTTGTGGATATATTAATGTAGTATGCATTTTCTAACTAAATTTGAATGGTAATCTTGGTATCATAATACCAAGAGATAAAAACGGTGTGATTTATAGTTGTACAAATTCGTATTGTAGGAGCAGTTCCTCAAAAAAGAGCAGAATGAAAGTGTAAACAATTTGTGGATGTGCACTTAACACATGAGTAAATGCTTGTATACATTTACATGTGCAGCCAAAGTTGGGAAAAAATCATAGTTGTTTTCATTGTAAAATGGAGTATTTCATATTCAAAGAAGAACCAACAGTCAAGTGACAGCTGGAAAATACTGCAAAGGAACAACAGTACTGACCAAGAAGAATCTTTCAATGATTCAGTCATTCTCAGCAGAAGAACTGTGAAGGGGACTTCGGTAAGAAGTTGAAACATCGGGTTAAGTTTTAATTAACAATATTGGCTGTTAGAATGAGAAAATTTGCTATTATTAAGAAAAATCTTACTGTGAAAGATATGAAGCAGATTCCTCGGCTAAAGAGTGACTCCATAAAACCAACTGATTGTAATCAACAGAGTTCAGTGCTTTCAAGTAGTGGTCATGTGTCAGTCAGCCGCAGGCATATAGACAGATCCATGCATCTAAGAGAAGTTCATGTATGTTATTATTGGAGAAATTTAAAGTGACCAAGTGTAGAAATAACTTCTAAAATTAGTGCATATTTTAGATAAAACATCAACTATGACAGCAGCAGCAACAACAACAAAAGCTAGCAAAGAGTGAACTATTTTGTTTAGTTTACCATAACATAAAAAAGAAAGCTAATATATAAGAGGGGGGAGATACTTTAAGTTTACAAATTAAAACACAAGTGGTTTTATACTACTAGATTCTGAGATGAAATATGGCTCTTAGTTAGTTAACAATCATTTCTTTGTACAAATGAATCCCGCCTTCAAATTTAGTAGACTTATAAGAATTTAAGTTGAGCTGCATAATGATTTAGCTTGGGTACAGGATTGCATACTTGAATTATTGATACGAGAGAATTATTGATACGAGATGAGATCTAAATCTTAATGCTGACAACTGTATCATCCTGTGAACTGCCACATTGAACTATACACCACGTACATAGAAGCACACAGTTTATTTATACATCAGAGTGGGGTTGAGGGAAGGGGTGGGGACTCCAAATTTTTTTAGATGGCTAATAGTTATCCTGGAGTTTTACAAAGAAGCCACAAACCCCAGCTGTTGACCAGACATGTTAATAAATATTTTTTTAAATCTATTGATACTTTGAAAATTTGATAAACTCATAGCTATTACTATAATATTATGACAAACCAAAAATAATATGATTGCCACTTTTAAAGCTAGTTCTGAACAGTCAGATTGGAAAGTTGGCACTAAAGAGTTGGGTAGGAAGCATCTGTAGCAATACCGCACTGGTTGTACTTGCCTCTGACCATTCTAATGTAGCCCTGCTCACCCCAGTTCTGTCCGTAGCTAAAACAAAACAGCAAAACATAAATTACAAAGTGCTTTAATTTAGACTATAGTGTCTCAATCTTTTGGCTGTGTATTCAATGCATAATGCACTTGCCTATTTTTTACAAGCCAATAATCTTTTCCTGCAGATGAAGTTCCATAGCCAGTGACAACCATAGCGTGATTCAGCTTGGAGCTGGAACATCTTGAGGAGTCGTACACTCCACTGTCATAGAACTTGACCATAACAAGTGCAAGGTTATGTGAATAATCAGTGAACATGTTTGATAGCTATATTTTCTTCTCATCACAACCAAGTAGTCGTATCTGGATCAAACTGCCATCAATGGCCACTGACACCGGTCCTACATTGGCAACAGCTCCCATTAGATCCTTCTCATTGCCTTCCTCAATACGGATAGCTCCTGATATCTTTACACCAGTATACTTGTCACTATACACACAGCTTTGTTGCTACAATCAACCATCACAAAATTATATTAGATAGATATAACTAACAAAGCATAATTACTAACCTTTCCCTGAAATGGGTAAGCATAAGCAACATCCAGTCCTTCATTAGTGATGACATAATCATATGCCAAGGCCATGTTGCCTCCCTTGCATCCATGATTGCCATATGGAACTAGCAGATGTTAGTTTTGAAAGATGCACATACTGTTAAATGTAATCCTTCATTAAAGTTGTATATTTGTGCTTACCTGAGCAGTCAATGATATTTTGTTCACTCAGCTCTAAAAGTTTCCCAGTGGCTAGTGCATTAGCTCCCTCCATAGCAGCCACTGCACTGAAGGCATAGCTGGCTCCACACTGTTGCTGTAATAGAGTTATATGGATTATTATCTTAAAATAATAACAGTAGCATCACACATAAAATTACCTGATCTTTTACTTGGGTTACAGCATTCTTTGTTCTCCAGTCAACAGTATCTGGGTAGTAGCTCACATAGTCTGGCTTGTAATAATTGGTATAGTTTCCAGTTGAGTCGGATTCATCATATGTTCCAAATTTGGCTGCCCATTCTTGATCAGTCTACATAACAAAAACAACAACAACAACAACAACAAAACAAAACAAAACAAGAAACAGCAAATAACAAAACTAATACAATAAACCGTTTTAATTTTTTGTCCTATGGTGCTATTGATCATGTAATATATTATCTTACCAAGTCTGCAAAGTGGTTCATAGCCAAGGTATACCCAAAGATGTGAGCATTCTGATTGTGTGCCTCAATGAACTGCTTGTTGGACAGCCACACAATGTGTCGGTTCAATTCTTCCAAGTTATTTCCGTAGAATTTCTGGTGTTGGCCTTTCCATACTTTCCATTCTTCCACAAATTTGTACTGAGGCGAGGGAGTGGCTAACGCCAAGCCCAATAGGGCAGAAAGCACAACTGAGTAGAGCATATTTTACCAATACAGGGAAGTTGAGAGAAGTTTGATGACTGGCACCAAAGCAGAGCTCTTATATATACTCGGAAACTTTTAATTTAGAAGGTGTCAATAGTTTGAATGAACAATGGAGTGCTACAACCTTGTCATTTACTTCATTGCAAACACTGTAGAGAAAACTAATAGTCACCGATTCGTCTTCTCATGCCTGTTGGACCGTGATACCAAGCAGGTAATGAACATGATTCTAAATAAGCCACCTCTTGTTGGCCATCTCAATGAGGGCTTTAGAAGTTGGGCATAATACAAAAGACGTGCTGATGAGGCGGGAACTAGCAGTTCTTATTATCCTCATGAAATGTGACACTAGGAGCACCTAGTATGCAAGTCTTGATGTGTGTTTTGACACAGTGCAAATATTTCATTTTAAACTTCCAGCTTGTTGGATATTTTTCCTGTAGGCTTAGCTTAGATTTTTTTTTTTTGCAAAACGAGTCCAGTTGAAGATAGTGTTTACTTTGTAGGAATGAATTTTGCCTTGGCCTTCTGCATGGCTTTGACCACTTGGTTTAATCCTTCTTTAAGTTTGGTGGACCACCAAGTACCAGATTTTCAGCATGTAGAACAATGGAATTCATGGAAAACTACTCACGGAAGGAGATACAACTCTCATCTTGAAGAACTGGAGAAACACTTGACTTGGCTATCAAACAAAGCCTTCATTGAGCAGCATAACATCAATGCTGACAATGGATTATTCTCTTACAAGATGAAGCTAAATCATTTGGCAGACTTAGTAAGTCAACTAGGCTATTTGTTTTCTTTTAGTAACAAGCATTTATTTAGCTGAGACTTATTAATAGTAATAAGTTTACTTTAATTCACTTGTTAGACTGAGAAGGAATACAGAGACCAATATTTAACCTATCAGTCAAATAGACAGTTAGGAGGCAAAGAAGCAATAGTGAAGCAGTACATTCCACCAAAAATGTCTTACTGGCCTGAGTCGGTTGATTGGAGAAAAAAAGGAGCTGTAACCAAAGTAAAAAATCAGGTAAGTATCTCATAACTGTACAGAAAGGTTTGTTATATCTGGCCATTTAATTTTCCAAAAAAGGAGAGCATATAGCTACAATTAAACAGTTGTAATAATAGGAAATTAAATTAATTAATTTAATTTATTAAACAGTTATTTCCCAACTTTTTTTTATTTGTTGTTGCTGCTGCTGTTGGTTTATAGGCAAACTGTGGAGCTAGCTATGCATTTGCAACAATTGGTGCATTGGAAGGAGCAATTTCACTGAGTTTGGACAAGTCTGTTGAAGAACTTAGTGAACAAAACATCATTGACTGTTCAGGTATTTGAGTGCTTATGTGTGTGTACTTGTGTGTGATAGTTTATTTGTATCATATTGTGGTTTATGTAGTTCCTGAGGGCAACAACGGATGTCAAGGAGGGAATATGTACAATTCATTTATGTACATAATATTTAATGATGGAGTAAACTCCGAGAAATCCTACAAATATCAAGGGATGGTGAGTTATATTTTTGTTGGAGCTCAATTCAAGAAACCCATGGGGAAGTGTTTTGCAGAAATTATAAGGTATCACTTGTCACATCTATAACATTACAGATGCGTGGCAAGCTGTAATAATTTAGCAAAATATTAAGATTTAACTTTCAAGTATTTTTAAGCCTTAAATACATGGATGAACAATTCCCCCCCCCCCCCCCCCAAATATAACAAAGGGAAAAATAAACAAAAAATATCAGAATACTCAGAAAGAACCAGAGGTTATTGCAGTAATGATTCATATTTTCTTGGATTAAATAAATCTAATAATAGAAGTTTTTCTGTTTCATCAGCCAATATATTATGTTTAATTAAATTTTGACCTGGCATTTCGACTTCAGGTATTTATAATGTTCTCTATTGTATATGGTTTTTGTAGTCTATATTTTCAAACATATTTTGAATATCATCTTAAAAGTTACCCAGCACCATTTTTTGTCTTATTGTTGTATTTTACTGAAAGCAGACAAGAAATGAATATTCCCTTTTCCCCAGTGATAATACTGAGAATCTCAATGAGCTAAAAAGTTCTTAGTCAGGTTAGTGGAGAAATATTTTGCATCCAATTATACATTATAGTTTAGTAACAAAAAGGGCCTTTGAAGCATGAGCAATAAGATCGTATAATACTGAAATGAAGATAGTGCTTGTCACAAGAATGGAAAATATTCTAGAATAATGTATATTTAAGGTTACGAAATAAAATTGCATATGTATTTGAAATTATAAACATAAAATTATGTAATATATGTTGTTGCAGCAAACGCCATGTAACTTCAGTTATGAGTCAGTGGCTGCGACGATGTCTGGAATCGTTCTCATTAACAGTGGTAATGAGGAACACCTTCAGGCTGCTATTGCATACACTGGACCTGTGGCTGCTGCTATTGATGCCCGCACCACTGGCTTTAGAGTAAGTAACATGCAACAGAAAATGCCATGAAATTGTAACAGCTATGGATCACTATTAATATTGTATCTACAAGCTATTGAATGCCTTTTTGTGGTACTATGTTAGAAAGTTGTAGTTATAAAAGAAACAGTATTGGCAAGCATTCTGTTTGTAATCCTTTAAAAAATGTTCATAGGATGTATAGATGTGAGGAAATTTATTGTTTTGTGTTCCAGCAACATTTTCACACCATCACAATATATTGTAAAGCTTGCAAAGGTTCTTTCAACTGCTAGCGGGTGAAACAATATGGCTTGAAGATATCCTTAGTAAGAATCAGTCAAAAGGCTTATGGTGCGAATAGAAATCAACAAGAGATACCATCACAGAAAACAAATTGCAGCAGCCAGTCAAAGAGTGTGCTGGGAATTGTTTGTAGTCAACAGTGTTAGCTCAATTTATTCTAACTGTTTTCTTGAAGGCATAGCAACTCATCAGGTTTTATTACAGTGTCTTTTTCTTGCCACTAATAGTCTAGTAGTAGTAGTAGTAGTAGTAGTAGTAGTAGTAGTAGTAGTAGCAGTAGTAGTAGTAATAGTAGTACTAGTAGTCATTTATGTGAGAATTATTGTGCCCTGAGAGTGGGAGGAACTTCAGTGAAGAGGTTCGTACATAGTGTAGAGAAGAAAGAGCAAAGCAAACTGGTACATCGCATTGCAAATAAATGTGTGTGGCATGGTTTAGAAGTCCAGGAATAATTTGGCTGAAAATTATAGCCATGATGATAATTACAGCGTAAGGATAGAGCATTGTGCTGCAACCATATCATTCTGTATTTAAATTGTACTAAATGTATTTCCCATTGTCTGCTCTGTGACTTGAAAAATTCTTGTTACTTTATAGTTTTATTCTCATGGGGTGTTTAACTCATCCCGCTGTACCAGCCACGGTGTGAACCATGCTCTGCTCGTTGTGGGATATGATACAAGCAATATCAATGGCTACAGAAAGGACTACTGGATTGCCAAGAATAGGTAACAATTTTTATGTCTTTGCATAATGAAACATCAATAGAATGATAATTTTAGGAATGTAGGAAGATATCTTAAGGTAGCAGGGACTATATTTGAGGGCATTGAATTATTTGCTTTTGTAAACATAAAGTAGAAAAGCCATGACGCAGCCTCTGCTGACTTTCCTTTGGAATGCTACTAACTTACATGAGTGAGTGTGATATGGTAAAATATTTGACATGCTTGCTGATTTATTTTCACTAAACTGTGGCTTTCATGAAAATAAAGCCTGGGAGTGAACTATCTCTCCATATAATATAAGCAGAGCAGGTCTGGTTGTACATACTTGTAAGAGAAAAGAAGTTAGCCACTCCCCCTAGTTTACCAGCAGCTGTCATTGAAGTGACATGTAGTGCGTTTATGGAAAAACATTTGCACTATCAGTGTGACCTCAAATGACACGAGTTAGAGAGGCACAAAGCAGTGAAAGAATAGTAAGGTGCTGCACAATGTACTTTGTCAGAGATAGTTTTAAAATGCTGGTACCCTTGCTGTTCATAATATTCCCACAACTCTCTTTCATCTTCCTTCCCTCAAGTCTTCCACTGGGATAGCTGTGAGAAGTTTGAGACAAGACAAGATGTGTAGGTGTGTGTGCATGCAAGTGTGTGTATGTATGTGATTATATTGGTAAGTCTAGCTGCATTTTCCCTAACAAGCAGATAAGAAAACATTTAAATCCTGGCAATACTCGGAATTATTGTTAGATAATTGCCCTTTCCCCTCTCAGGATTCATCCTCAAGACCAGGATGGTCAGCGCAATTCCTTAAACCCATGGTTTCACAATTACATAGAAATAAGCTGCATACAAATGTTTCAATATTCAAAGGATAGTATCGATACAATTGAATGTAATTTTTAATTGCCTGAGGGAAGAGTCAGTTGCTCTCCTTGCTGAGTATCACTAACTTCAGTATGCACAACACTGGTGTGGCCTATTCAAACAATTCACGAGCTCTTCTTTTGTATCACAGTTGGGGTACAGAGTGGGGGGAAGAAGGCTATGTACTGATGTCCAAAGACTCCTACAACCAATGTGGCATTGCAACAGACTGCTCCTATCCCTCTCTGTAAGAACACCTTATTCTATCTTCTCTACTCAGGCATCACATTTGTTAGCACTAGCTACTATTTCAATTTTGTTAGAGGCAACAACTGACATTCTTAAAATGTTCACCAATTCTTTCTACTTAACTGTGTTAGTTGATACTGTGATATTATTTTGAGATTTGTGCTTTCCCATCAGTTTAAATGTATTTCTAATGCAATTTTAGTGTGAATTTAATGTCAAGTGTTTATGACTAAAATTACAAGCAAGAATGAGGAACAAGAATTATCATGAGAGATGATCAACGAAATAGTTTTATTGTACTCACTGGTAGGTAAGGTCCTGCGCACGGTTATGGTGATGCAGCTAGGAAATAGTGTGTGATTTATTATATTGTAAGTTTACTAGCTTGCTGACATTTATTGATAATTTGTGAATGGACTTTTGGCCTTTGATTGAGCCACCTAGTAAGAAGTGGGTAACAAGTTTGTCAAATCATTCCTGCACCATTCTCCTCTTAATGAACTTACAAAAAAGGTGTAATTTTCAACTATGGAGGGCTAGAGCCTTGGCTACCGGTTGAATCAAGGTAACATTGAAGGTAAAATGTGCCATGGTAGAAAGATATTCTTATAGTTTCACAGTAGCTGGATAGTCGTTTGGCGGCTGTTCTAAGGTAGAGAGGAAGCAGTGGTGAAAAGTTAGATAAATGAGATGAATGAGTTGATAGCATGGATGAATTTGAGGGGTAATGGTCATTGAGTGTGATGTGGGAGGCTGGACAACAGAGATAGACCGGAATATATTTCATTAAGGATGACAAACTTTGGGAACTCAATGGTAAGTGGTGAGATTGTGCTGCAGTTTGATGTATTTGACACATAAGAAGTGTAATTACATGTAGCAATGTTTGTGGATACAATTATGCAGTATACATTTTCTAACTAAATTTGAATGGTAATTTTGGTGTCATAATATTAAGAGATAAAAAACAGTGTAATTTAATCTAGGTGGGCTATTGTCCCTGGACTACTACTTATCTACCTCCTTCTTGATGTCCTTTATCACATTCAGCTGATGGGCCACAGTAACTGCGAGCTGTGTGTTTGTTGGCAGGGGGGTTCATGGCTGGAAGCTCCACCTTTTTTCCTGCTCTTAATTAAGCCGATGGGGTTAGAAATGGGGTTTATCCTAGCTTGTCCCTGACCCCGTCATGTTGCTAAGGGTGTATTCTTCACAATGGAGTAAATGGAGTGGGTGTGTGGGAGAGTTAAGGTCTTTCTTTTCTGGGCATCCTCATTCTAGCCAGAACACTGATGTGCTGGTCCCGTGCCCGCTCAATTCTTATATCATTGTACTGTTCCTGCACACAATTCTGTTTCTGCCCTACTTTGACCCATGCTACTGTGGCCCCCATATCACCTGCCTCGTATATAAACTCAGTTTAATGATGCATTAAATCATATTTAATCTATGTCCCAGGACTATCACTTACCTTCCTCCTTCTTGATGTCCTTTATTACATCCAACTGATGGACCACAGTAGCTACAAGCTGTGTGTTTGTTGGTAGGGGGGGGGGGGGGTTCAGGGATGAAGGCTCCACCTTTTTCTGGCTCTTAATTAAGCCAATGGGGGTTAGAGCTCGGGTTTACCCCTAGCCCAGTCCAGACCAGTGGTGGGTGTAGGCCACCAACACCCCCAAAGGCACCAACATTCCCAAATACACCGCCACACCCAGCCTCCTCCTACTTCTCCTAGTCCCAATCTCTCGCTGTGCTCAATGATTATTCAATTATTATATATTATATATAGCTATAACACATCTGACATGATACTTTATTGCAGTGACCCCCTCTACTGTCCCTCCCACACATACATGCCCTCATGTGGCACACAGAAGTCTAGAATAGTATGCCAGTTCACTTCTGGTATCTTCGTGTATTGCAGGTACGCAAGGCTCCTCCATTGTCCCAGCGTCTTGATGGTTGAATACTCATGTCCTGTTCAAGGGCATAACACTCTCGAGCGACCGGTCCTAGCACTGGGTGGAGCTTATCCTGATGGACCAGAGCTGCATTCTAGTCCTCTGCCGCAGTTACTCACAACCCCTATTGCTGGCACTCTGATGGTGCTTGCAACGGGGGCTAAAAAAAGTACTGATCCGCAAGAGGGTGATTTGCGTGGCAAAGAATGTCATTGAACGCATCTAATCAAAACATACAATTTCACACACTTTTATGACCTGCACGATGAAACATTTTAATGTGGTTTGAGGTTGTATGAATATGATTATACGGGGTTAATGGGTAAAGGGTCGGTTTAACTGTGTGCACATAGGATTGTTAGAATTCATAAGAAAGCCGGCTTCATTGTTATTTATCTCGGAACACAGCCTCGGGCGTCTCTTCAGCTGGAGAGTCGGGGCTCATAGCCCTGACATCCTGGGGGTGGGGGCAGAAACTGCTGGTCCTCCATGACCAGGGGAATAAGTTTGTTAGTGGATCTTCAATATGTCTTGCCTTGACATCGAACGTCCACAGCTCTCACGTGTCCATCATCTCCATGGTAGAGTCGAAGTACTCTGGCCAAAGGCCAATATTGAATATGAAGGACTTCGTCCTTGAGAAGGACTATGTCCCCAACTTTGAAGTCATATGTCGGATTTTTCCATTTATGGCGTGTCTGGAGTGATTGCATATACCTGGTGTTCCAGGTGCTCCACAAGTCCTCGTTCACCAGATTCCATCGCCTTAGGGAAGTAATCTTCATTCCACTGCTGATGACTTTGGAGGGTGGAGCCTTTAATGGCCTACCAATCAGGAAATTTCCCGATGTCAGGACTTCCTCATCATCTGATGTGGAAGAGATATGCGTAAGGGGCCTGGAATTGAGAGTAGTTTCTGCCTCGATTAGCACTGTTGTTAGTTCTTGGTAGGTCAGAGTTGTAAGGTCCCACGATTTTCCTTAATATAAGCTTTATGGACTTTACTGCCGCTTCCCATAGACTGCCAAAATGTGGGGTGCAAGGTGGTGAGAAGTGCCATTTGATTGATGAAGTAGAACAGAAGTGGGATAAGGCGGTGTCAGTTGATTTCGATGTCATCAAAGTCTGTAGCTCTCTTATTTTGTTCCTTGCCCCTTGAAAATTTGTGCCGTTGTCTGAATATATGTGCTGTGGAAGTCCTTTTCTCCCACAAACCTCCGAAGTGCCTCCATAAATTCAGTCGTTGTCAGGTCTGCACAAAGTTCTAAATGTACGGCTTTGGTCGAGAAGCATATAAAGACACAAACATATGCTTTTATGATGACTGGCTTCCTTGAATAGCCTTGTTTAATTTGAATGGGACCGGCAAAGTCAAGACCTGTCACGGTGAAGGCATGGTCCTTGTTTGTGGTAGTAGTCCCATCTGCTGGTTCATGGGTCTGGCCAGTGCTTTCTGACATGTCACGCACTTCCGGGTGATTCCCTTTAGGAAATTCTTCAATCCGGGGATGTGATAGTCAGAGGCTAGCAAGCAGAGTAGTGTTGACACTCCTGCATGGGAGTAGGTTGTATTCAATGTCGTGACCAGAAGTTTTGTTAGATACGACTTCAAGGAGAGGGGTATTAGAGTACGAGGTTGAGAAGAATCAGGTCGACTAACACAACTGCTGATATGCAACACGTAATCTGAATCGATGTACATGTATATGTTGTGATAATAGAGTGGATGCCCTTTAGGTAGTGAACGTCTGTTGGAGACTGCTTTATAGACATCTTTGAACATTTCCTGTTGTGAGAGTTGAAATAATTTCTTCCGAGCTGAAGCAACCTCCTCTGGAGAGAGAGAGTTGGTGACAGCTTCCTGTTAGACTTCATAGATCTAATGTTGTGCTTGAATCTGAGAATCCATGAAATGACACATTCCAGATGGTGAAAGGATGAGAATCCCTTCCATAAAGAGTCATTCTGGAGCTCGTGAAACTGAAGCTTTCATTCTGGGATTGTTCTTGGAGGAACAAACTGGGGTTTTTGCCATTCCGAGGGAGGTTTCGATAGCCAAGATGGTCCATGCCACCAAAGTGCTGATGTAATCAGTTTGGACGGTAGTATTCTGCGACTGAGCAAGTCAGCCGGGTTGTCTCCTGAAGATACATGTTTCCATTGTGTTGCTGGAATGGATCTTTGAATGCAGTCAGTATGGTGAGCCACAAAGGTCTTGAGTGATGATGGAGACTTTTGTAACCAACAAAGTACTATTCCTGTATCCGTCCATGCATAGGTGTGAGATATTTCTATGTTCAGTAGCTTGGCAATGTATGGTAAAAGCTTGGAAAGCGCGTGAGTGGCTACTAGCTCTAATCTTGGTATGGTCATTGAGGTGCCACTCTTGCTTTGGAAAACAATAGCGCCATAGTAGTACTGGTATCTTTGTAGATGGTTCTGATGTATACGGCTGCTCCGTAGGCCAGTTGTGAGGCGTCAGCAAATCCATGCAAAGAACGAAACTCAATTGAATCATCTTCTTCCACTAACTTCCTGGTTATGGGATGATGAGCCAGGTGCTGGAGTTCTGATATCCATGTTGTCCATCTGACCTTATCCATGTTGTCCATCTGACCTTGATGTCCTCCAAAACTTCGTCATCCCATCCCACCTTGAGTCTCCATAAGTTCTGCAGTATCAGCTTGGCAGGTATGATTGCTGGTGCTAATAGCCCAAGAATATCATAGATCTTGGCCGTTACTTTGGTGACAATTCCTTCCTCCATGTCTGGAACGGAAATGTGAAATGTGTCATGGGCCACATCCCAACAGATGCCTAAAGCCTCAAGTGGTGAGGTGAGCATCAGATCAGCAGTTTCAGTCAATTCTAGAGGAACGATCTTCCTGAAATCAACTGAGTTGGTCCTCCACTTCCTGAGAGTCATGCCTGCTGATTGGAGTAGCATGCAGAGTTCCTGTTGTTGTCGTCTACATAGAATTCATTCAATATGGTCTGCGCTGCTCTGGGATGTGAATGTGGATACTGCTCTGCAAGGTGCTGAATAACCCTTGTAGCTAAGAATGGAGATGACCAAATACCAAAGGTTAACCTCTTCATCCAATGGTCTGTCACAGTCCCATCACTACTCCTATGCAGGTAGCGATGCCAGTCTCCTTCGCTCTCATGAAGGACAATCTCCCGAAACATCTTAGAGATGTCAGCACTGAAAGCTATGGCATGACATCTAAAGCGAATGAGGACGTCTGAAAGCTTGGGGTAGAGATTAGGCCCAGTGAGCAGACAATTATCAAGGATGTGCTTGTAGAGGTGTGAACTGAGCCATCAAAAACTGCCCTAAGTTTTGTCGTCGTTGAGGCTTCTTTGGATACCCCATGTACTGGGAGAGAGTAGTTTGGAGCAGACAGCTGAGCAGCAGATACTCTTTCTGAGTGGTCTAAGGTTGTATATTCTTCCAGGACCTCTCGGAACTTCTCCAATTGACTCTTGTGCTGTAACAACCTTTTATTCTGTCCAAATCGTCTGGCAGCCATGTTCCTGGAGGCTCCTAGTTCAGGAGGATGTTGTTTCCATGGAAGCTTAACAACATAGCGACCATCTTTTCTGCGAGTGTGGGTATCATCAAAGTGTGAGAGGGCAAGTTCATCATCTGGTGACAGATGTATTTCGTCTGGCATTTTTTCGAGTTCCCAAAGAATCTGTAGAGAATCGTGGAGGTTGTTTGCACCTTCAGGATTGGTGAGATTGTTGTGTGTCCATAGGAGCAGCGAAAGTCCATCCAAAGACTGAGGGACAAGCAGCTATGCATGATTCCTTGGATAACTTTGGATCCCCTTTGGAGCATCTGATGATGTCAAGTGATCCCAACAGTAGGTCAAGATGTCCGCCCAACTGAGAGTCTGCTATAGGAGTCTTGTCTTGAACAAAGGGGTTCTAAAGATAGCATTGGGATCCTTTGGCACTGTGACAGGAGGAATCTTGGGGACGGTGTAAAATCGTATTTCAATCTTTTCCCCAGAGTGAATGGATCTTAATGTAGCTCTAACATAGCCTCTGGATTTCACGTTCCCCACGAGTCCATCTAAGGTCATGTTGCTGGGATTACAGCTTGAGATGAAGATTGCGAGCGAGGTTCTTTGCCATAATGGACACTGTGGCACCTGAATCAAGAGCTTCCAGGCTCACTGTGTTCATGTACCATTACTGACGTCCAGCAGAGCCATATGTAGTAGTCCACGAGGTGGATCAGATACAGATGTTGGCATGTTGTCTGACGATCGAGCCAGCATTGCATTTCCTGAACCTACTGTGGTGCTTGCATTGGCAGCAGTTGGTGGTTGAGTTTGGGCTGGAGTTTGAGCTGGTTGAGTTTGGACTGGAGTTTGAGCTGGTTTAGTTTGAACTGGTGTTTGAGCTGACTGAGTTGAAGATTCTTGGTTAGAGTTTCTATGTAAGAGTGTATTGCATCTCCTGCAACATCTCTTGCAGTTGTATGTTGAAGTGCATTGATGACAATAATGGTTGGATGCCAGGCAGTTGGAACATCCTTGACCACTTGACCACGCCTGACTGTGTTGTAACTCAAGAATGTTCCGCACTTATGCAGTGGATGGTTTCTTGAACAAACTGGGCATCCCGTGGTGCTGGAGGTACCGTCAACTGACTTTGAAGAGGTGTTAACTCGCAATGATGTCTGATGAGGTGGCTTATGTGAATTGGTGGCAGTAGGAGTAAACGACTTAGTGTTCCTGTGATCAGAGGAATAATCATCCAATCTGTTTTCTCTGGTCTGGAAGAACACAATTAACTCAGTGATGGTAGGCAACTTGCTGCCATGGGCACTATGGGATATCCATTCATCTCTCATCCTTTGGCTACAGTCTTCTAGGACCATGGCTGCTATGAATGTCTCCAGGTCCTTTCCTCCCAATCGATCCATGTTCTGCATGCTGAACACAACCTTTTCTCTCATGTTCCTGATGCTCAGCCTGTCGTAGGTATGGTAATTCTTGGCACGGAAGTTGTTGACATAACGAGCATAAGCCTGGCCTGGTCGATCATGTTCTTTTTGTAGGGCTTTGACAGCAGATGTGTATCCATCCAATAGAGCCTGATAGTACAGTACTCTCTGTCTGTCTGCTTCTTTGGTCATGGCATTTGCTAATGTGCAGCATTTCTCAGGAACTGACATTCCTGCTCCCCTTCTCTTCAGAGTAGCTTCAAAAAAGAGCGAAGAAGGCGTGCCAATCCTCAGACTTGCCTGAGAACTTTGGCATCTCTAGCTTGAGAGGTGGTGCATGATCTTCCTTTTGATAGCAGCATGAGGGGTGGAAGTGTTGTGTTTCTGCTCCTGTTCCTCTGACACTCGATCATGTATTCCCTGAAGGGACCGCTGCAGTGATGTCTGCAGGTCTGACAGTGGAGGAACATCAGGATGATCTAAAACATTTCCAACAAAGTTTGTGATCTTCGTACCTAAGGACTTGACCTTGTCCAGAACTACAGTCGATGTTAGCCGTTCTAAGTCTAGTACAGCTCTAATTTCCATATCAAGATGAACCCCTTCCTTCAATAGTCGTAAGCAAGCAACATCTCTGGTGAGTAGTCGCAGGAAGTCATTGTGAGCTCTCATGATGTCTTCATCCTTGGCCAATTCATCCTCTCTCTCTTCAGGCTTGACTGTGGGGTCCGTGTCTCGGAGTTCGTCATATCTTCCCTGGGGAGCCTCATGGAGTGCCCTATTCTCTGGGGCTGATGTCAGGATATCCTGTAATTCCTCCAGTGGAATGTCCGAGATGAACCGTTCTTGGGTGAGAGTTATGTATCTGGTCTTGAGTCTTGTTAGCTGTCCTCGTCTGAATGTTCGTTTGTTCCTGATGACATCTTCCTACATTCCGATAGCTTCAAATCCAGCTGATAGTGACATTGTTGACTGAAGTGTCAATGTAGTAAGGTGTGATGATGAAGTGTTGAACAATTTGATTCTGCAAGACCTCAGCTGCTGAGCAATTTGAAAAGGTGAAAAACGGTGAAATCTTTATTGCCCAACAGCCAAAGCCAAGACAGAATTGTATTGTTTGTTGAAATCGATAGTCCAGTACAGTGTGTGGATCATGGATCTTCTACTTGACCAGGCGTAGGTTGCTCGGATGACTGAAGTCCGTATACGGCGCCAAGAGAAAAAGATGTGGCTCGAAGGACCAATGTTCGGGGGGCGTAACTCCCTCGTGCGACCGGTCCTAGCACTAGGAGGAGCTTATCCCAAAGGACCAGAGCTGCGTTCTAGTCCTCTGCCGCAGTTTACTCACAACCCCTATCGCTGGCACTCTGATGGCGCTTGCAACGGGGGCTAAAAAAAGCACTGACTTGCAAGAGGGTGATTTGCGTGGCAAAGAACGTCATTGAACGCATCTAATCAAAACACACAATTTCACACACTTTTATGACCTGCACGATGAAACATTTGATGTGGTTTGAGGTTGTATGAATATGATTATATGAGGTTAATTGGTAAAGGGTCAGTTTAACTGTGTGCACATAGGATTGTTAGAGTTCGTAAGAAGGCCGGCTTCATTGTTATTCATCTCGGAACACAGCCTAGGGCGTCTCTTCAGCTGGAGAGTCGGGACTCATAGCCCTAACATGTCCCTTTGCCGCTGCTGTAGTTGCTGCCCTGGACCTGAAGATATGCCCACAGTATTCTGCATGGTTCAGGCCTGCATCCTGTAAGGCCTCCCTCACCTTGGCCACAAACTACTGCCTTGTCAGGAATTGCCCATTACAGAACATGAAAAGAGGTCCAGCCCTGGTGCCCTATACTACCATATATCGTAGCAGCGCTGGCACCGGGCACAAGTCTACTGAGGTTTTCCCGAGAAACTGGTCTACATCCTTCTGGAATGGTCTTGGACTGCTTGATGTGTACTCTGATTACATCTGGATTACTAGGGTCGTCAACATCCACATCATGCATGCTCAGGTGGACCAGGGGATCATACTCATAATTTCCTGTCATCTCATTAATGCGCAGGAAGCCAAAAAAGGCCAGGCAGCATGCTGCCCACAGCATGACGATGTCAGGGTCTGTCACCCTCTGTTCCCACTCCTTCTTGATGAATCACAGAATTGGGGGAGTGATAGTTACAGAATTAATGTGCAGCTGCGCTTTCGCCCCTTTTTCTCGTGCAACATTGACATTTGCGTACCTAATTGACTTGGATTCACATGACTAAATTGCTTCCAGTTAAGTACTAAATGCATTCCTCATTTATTCCATTTGTGGTCGTGCCAACTCAACTTGGACAGACTAGTACCTGTAATAGTAAGCGTCGCCACCTTGGGCAAAAATTGGAGAGGGCAAACAGTGACATGCCGGTGTGACAATGCTGCAGTAGTCGCCACCATCAACTGTGGTAGAAACAAGGTGGAGGTGGCAATGCACCTTATGAGAGCACTCTTCTTCTTTACCACCAATTCTAATATTACTCTTTCATGTAGTCATACTCCAGGGGTTGACAATGGGGCAGCCGATGCTCTGTCAAGAGATGATGTTGCATCCTTTGTTCAGCAGGTGCCAGGTGCCAGAGTCAGCCAAGCACAGTACACAAGAGCTGATCCAGGCACTGATTCACCAAAAGCCAGACTGGACCTCAAGAAGCTGGATCAGCTTGCTGCAGGATATTTTTCAAGAGGACTAGCTGACTCTACACAGAGGACCTACCTCAGTGCACAAGGGAGGTTCTTGGTGTTCTGCAGGGTCATGAAATGGGAGGCAGTGCCCGCATCAGAATTAACAGTGCTGTGGGCAACCTTGCAGTCTTCTTCCTGGCCTTCTCACTCTCGCACCTTTTTACACCTTTCAGGATGTATTCCAGCCTATGCAGTGTGGATGTGAATGGATCGCCTAGCCCCTCCTGGATGTGCAGGTGATGAATCGCTGACAAATATGCCCATGCTTGAGCCCCGAGTGCACTAAGTACAACACGTAGCGGCAGAACATCTACTTGTTGCTAAAATTATTAGACTTTCTTGTTAAATAAAATTATTCGTTACATTCATTTATAATATATATATATATAGATGATAGAATTTTAGGTAGTACACGTACAAAATATAGTTGTGATCTGAGTTGAAGGTAGAGTGTAGCCTGAGTTGGTCCTAATCCTTACAATAAATGGCGTCTAGTAGTGAAGAAATAGGAATTGGAATAAACACAACTTTGACAAGCACACAATTTAAATTTAACAGCAAAAAGCGTAAGTGTGGTTGTATTACAAATGATAGCTATATCACTCTAAAATATATTGACTATACGGCATTTATTATTGAATAGGTAGACAAATAATCTTACCAACATCCTATCAGGTGACCCTGTACCCTCTGCAACAACAGGACACTCCGTCTATCCTGTTTCCACACTCGCAACCTATGCTAATCATGATACTAAGCTAGAAACGCAGCAATCTGAGAAGCCGCTCATTGTTTACAAAATTCCCTGTGACTTTTTCTATTCCCATAGACTTTGTATTGAGTTTGTAATAGCACTTTATCTCCAGTTTTGGAGTATACTGAGGTAATATTTTTAACTGTTTCAGTGCGAGCTTTCTAATGGTGCAAACCCCGGATGCGTAGCTGCTTCCGTTCAAAAGTTATTCAAGTTTTTTTCTTCCCAACTCAACTTGGACATGGCTCTTTCACTGTGATGTGGACTTGGTCCCCCCATGACCCTGGCCATTTAAGCTGAAAACATTCTCCTGATGACGTATAGGCTCCGCACCCCCATGAGCTAGATGTGTCTGAGGTCACCATGACCAATTATCGGGCCTGCAATGCCGAAGCCATCATGCTAACCCCGTTTCACCTGGGGAGGAACGAAAACCACCACCATAAGTCTGATTGAAAGCCGAAATTCAACCGGATGACCCGCTCCATTGATCTCATGGACTTGGAAACGTCAATCATTTGTCGCAGGAATGACCTGCCTGGCCTGACCACACAGCAGCAGGCAAGCTGCATCTGGCTGATCAGAAATAATAGCTGCCTCTTTGTGCATGCCTTTCACCCCTCCCACTCACTGATGGTTTCTTGAAGCCACCATAGCTTTTCATCTGGCAGCCTTAATAACCCTGCCTCTGCATCAATCTCGATGACTAGAAACTCAATCGTCCTCCCTGGGCCCTCTGTTTTGTGAGCCGTAATAGGGAACCCTAGTTTCGTGAGCACTTGGCATCCTTTATCTAGCACCTTCCTGTACTGCTCCATGTCTGGTGGACCAAAGAACAAGAAATCATCCAGATAATGAAGTGCGTCGACTCATTCTTGGACCATGACCCACTAAACTGCGTCCGCCAGGACATTAACTATCTTTGGATCTCAACCAAATGGTAGCACCATATCTATGAATACTTTGCCTCTGCATTGCATACCATGAGGGGGCCAGTCATCTGGGTGCATTGGAACATTTTGGTATGCACTCTCAATATCGACTTTAGCCATAAGTGCCCCAGGTTCCTTCGACAGAGGTTTGCGCACTGCATCCACTGATGGGTATTTCAATGTGCAGGACTCGGCCTCAATGCAGCCATTTACACTTGCTCCACTTGGGTGAGAAAATAATAAGTCTCCACTCCACAGGCTAGTGAGGCCTTGGCATGACTCCAAACTGACTGACCTGTAGATTAGGTAACTGGCCACTATCAAAAGGACTAGCGACCCTGCCTTTCCTACCTTCCTTGGCTAGATATTGGTTCACGATTTGTCAGTGTGTTCCCCTGCAGCATGTTAGCAGCTGTGCTTCCGCATGACTGACATGAGTAGTCAAAACCATTTCTGAACCCAACCTTAATGCCTGGCTTGGTTGTCACTTCCTTGGGTGGTTCCTCCTTGTCCAGCACTGCTAAACCCAAGGCCTCCATGTTCTGGGAGGGGGGAGGGGGGTTCGGACCATCTAGCACACCTACAATGCCGTATTATGCAACACAGGGTCAATACTTTGCCACAACCCATAGCTGGGACACCCCACATGGGCGACTACCATTCTGCCAACCACTAATCCAGACTGCCTTACATGGGTGACTAATTACCACACTGACTGACCCGAATATTAACCACCCGGCTTGGGCGACTAATTACCACTGTCACACATGAATCTAGACTTCCCCCACTTGGGTGACTAATTACCACACTGTCACACACGAATCTAGACTGCCCCGCTTGGGCAACTCAATTACCATTCTGACAGGATCAAGTCACAACCACCCTGCATGGATGACCCCTTACCACTCTGTCTAACATAAATCTTAATTGCCCACATGGGCCAATTGTTACCCTTGTCAGACATGACTCTTAACCTCGTTGATCCTTACCCCACCTGAGTGAAACACTCATCAGTGGCCCATCCTGGGAGCAGTCTCCCCTGTCCCTCTATTATCACCAACCAACCTTCTATCACAGCAGAGTATAACTCACTCACTAGCTGGCTGTCACCCCCAGGTACTGCTGACCCTTTATCAATATGTGACAGACACTCAGAACTTCCTAAACTTTACGTCACCATTACCTCACATTTATATCACGTCATTTTTATGATCATCGATCTTTACCAAATACAATTCAGGGAACGCACGTGAAATAATTAGTGTCTTGCTAGTTAGTGTGACCAGAGCTAGATAGTTCTTCTCCTTTTCCGATAAATATGATGAATGTATTGCCGTCCCTTACCTGCCTAGTTGCCCTCATGTTGACGACCCCTTTCCGTCTTCCCTGTGGGAAATAGCTTCTTTCCTTTCCCTGACTAAGAGCCTATTGCCTAAAGTCTTGCCCGCTCTAGCTAACCTACTGCCACTGGCCGTGACACTCATCTCAGCCTCCTGACCGGCAATACTCTTTCTGCTTACCCTGTAAACCGGCATCAGTTGGGTCTGTCCTTCTGCGTGTGCCATTGTCCTTGGCCCGGCTAGAGCCACTTGCTCCCTCCGACGGCCCAGGATCTGTCAGTCACCCCATCAAACCTGGCATTTCACCCAACAGTTCTGCTAGCACCTCCTTTACCATGCTTTTGTCCAGCATTATGGGTGTTGGCCAACTGCTGCTCCCTTCTCCTTCATCGCTCATCATCATCGCAAAGTTCTTTCCAAAGGCACATTCAGGTGGTTTCGACCCTGCTAAGAGTTGAGGTCTTTCTTTTCGTGGTGTCCACGTGCTAGCCAGAACACTGATGTGCTGGTCCCGTGCCTGCTCAGTCTTTATATCATTGTACTGATCCTGCACACCACTCTGTCCCTGCCCTACTTAATGGTGCATTAAACTATATTTATTAGATGTACAAATTTATACTGTAAGAGCAATTCCTGAAAAAAGTGCAGAATGAAAGTGTGAACAAGTTGTGGAATTGCACTTAACACATGAGTAAATGCATGTATACATTTACATGTACAGCCAAAGCTGGCAAGCATCATAGTTGTTTCTGTAGTAAAATGGAGCATTTCAAATTCAAAGAAGAACCTACAGTCAAGTGAACGCTGGAAAATAATGCAAAGAAACAACAATACTGGCCAAGAAGAATCTTTTTGCGAAAGATATGAAGCAGATTCATCGGCTATAGAGTGATTTCATAAAACCAAGTGATTCTCATCAACAGTATTCAGTACTTTCAAGTCGTGGTAATGAGCCGCAAGAATATAGACAGATCTATGCTTCTAAGAGTATGTTATTATATAAAGAAATTTATAGTGACCAAGTGTAGAAATAGCTTCTAAATTAGTGTGCAGCGAAGGGTAGAAATAACTTCTTAAAAGTTCGATTTTACCTTGTTACAAACAAGCTACTAAAATAAAGTCCAATTTTTTTATTACGTATATACTTTAATGGGATTCATTGCCATAGTAACCACTTCCTGCAACTGTTTGAATTGAAAAAAAAAAAAAGCAACAAAAGAACAAATAACATTATTTAAACGTTTTCTTTGTGATATTCTTAAAGTAGTAGTTGTAACACAATTCTTTCACACCACTGAACATACCTAGACAAAACTTACCTTTGTGGTTATAGTCCGGGGGGCAATATTCAAGTAAATACTGTTGCGTAGGGCTTATACCCCGACTAATAGTGTATTAAGTTACCACTGCCACTAACTCAAATAGAATCCCGTAAGTTTTTTAGTCTTAACTGCACCCACAAAATAATTTAAAGCAGTAAACAATTCAATTTCTAGGATGATGCGGGTAATGATCGATAAACCGTACCATTCTGTTTAGTGCAGTTTAGAAAGGGGTCGAACACAGAGCTAACACAAGAATACGCAAGGGTCAAAGTACACAACGACATACGTATGTCCACACACTTATATAAGCAAACAAATATCCCTGATTTTCAATTGTGTTACCCCTGGGAATGTCTCGCTTGCTCTGCTCACTTGCCAATTACATCAACAATGACAGCAGCAAAAACAACAACAAAGACTAGCAAATAAGTAAACTGTATTAGTTTAGTCTACCAAACATTAAAAAAGAAAGATTATGTATGAGAAGGGGTGGGGAGGGGGGGAGGGGGGGGGGGGGGGGGGGGGGGGGGGGGGAGGGAGGAAGAAACTTTAAGTTTACAATTAACACACATTAATTTTTAATAAGCAAGTGGTTCTATACTTCGAGATTCTGAGATGAAATATGGCTCTTAGTTAGTTCATAATCATCTCTTTGTACAAATGCATCCCACTTAAAAATTACTACTTGCTTTCAAATTTGTAGATTTATAAGAATTTTAATGTAGGTGGAGCTGCAGAATTATTTAGCTTGGGTACAGGATTACATACTTTAATTATTGATCTGAGATGAGATCTAAATCTTAATGCTGACAACTGTATCATCCTGTGAAACTGCTACATTAAACTTTGCACCATGTTTTCTCCTGGAGTTTTACAAAGAAGCCACAAACCCCAGCTGTTGACCAGACATGTTAATGAATAATTTTTTTTAAATCTATTGATACTTTGAAAATTTCATAAACACATAGCTATTACTATAATATATTATGACAAACCAAAAATAATATGATTGCCACTTTTAAAGCTAGTTCAAACAGTCGGATTTGAAAGTTGGCACTAGAGAGTTGGGTAGGAAGCATCTGTAGCAATACCGCACTGGTTGTACTTGCCTCTGGCCATTCTAATGTAGCCCTGCTCACCCCAATTCTTTCCGTAGCTAAAACAAAACAAAAAAATTGTAAAACATAGCTTTGATTTAGACTATAGTGTCTCAATCTTTTGGCTGTGTATTCAATAATGCACTTGCCTATTTTTTACAAGCCAATAATCTTTTCCTTCAGATGAAGTTCCATAGCCAGTAACAACCATAGCATGATTCAGCTGGGTGCTGGAGCATCTTGAGGAATCATACACTCCACTGTCATAGAACTGGACCATAACAAATGCAAGGTTATGTGATTAATCAGTGAACATATTTAATAACTATATTTCTTCTCATCACAACCAAGTAGTCGTATCTAGATCAAACGTACCCTGAAGGCATTTGAACTGCCATCAATGGCCACTGACACAGGTCCTACATTGGCAACAGCTCCCATTAGATCCTTCTCATTGCCTTCCTCAATACGGATAGCTCCTGATATCTTTACACCAGTATCGTTGCGACTGTACACACAGCTTTGTTGCTACAATCAACCATCAGATAAATAAATATAATCATCAAAGCATTAATCAATAACCTTTCCCTGAAATGGGTAAGCATAAGCAACATCCAGTCCTTCATTAGCAATGACATAATCATATGCCAAGGTCATGTTGCCTCCCTTGCATCCATGATTGCCAAATGGAACTAGCAGATGTTAGTTTTGAAAGATGCACATACTGGTAAATGTAATCCTTCATTAAAGTTGTATAGTTGTGCTTACCTGAGCAGTCAATGATATTTTGTTCACTCAGCTCTAAAAGTTTCCCAGTGGCTAGTGCATTAGCTCCCTCCATAGCAGCCACTGCACTGAAGGCATAGCTGGCTCCACACTGTTTCTGTAATAAAGTTATATGGATTATTATCTTAAAAATAAAACAGTAGCATCACACACAAAATTACCTGATCTTTTACTTCGGTTACAGCATTCTTTGTTCTCCAGTCAACAGTATCTGGGTAGTAGCTCACAGAGTCTCCCTTGTAATATTTGGCATATTTTCCAGTTGAGTCGGATCCATCATATGTTCCAAATTTGGCTTCCCATTCTTGATCAGTCTACATAACAAAAACAACAACAACAACAACAACAACAAAAACAACAAAAACAAAACAAAACAAAACCAATAATAAAAAAACAGCATTTAACAAAACTAATACAATAAACAGTTTTAAATTTCTGCCCTATAATGCTATTGGTAATGTAATATATTATCTTACCAGGTCTGCAAAGTGGTTCATAGCCAAGGTATACCCAAAGATGTGAGCGTTCTGGTTGTGTGCCTCAATGAACTGCTTGTTGGATAGCCACACAATGTGCCGGTTCAACTCTTCCAAGTTATTTCCGTAGAATTTCTGGTGTTGGCCTTTCCATACTTTCCACTTTTCCACAAATTTGTACTGAGGTGAGGGAGCGGCTAACGCCAAGCCCAATAGGGCAGAAAACACAACTGCGTAGAGCATATTTTACTAGAGAAGAAGTTGAGAGTAGTTTGATGGCAGGCACTAAGCAGAGCTCTTATATACACTTAGAAATGTTTTATTTAGAATGTGTCAATAGTTTGAATGAACAATGGAGTGCTACAACCTTGTCATTTACTTCATTGCAAACACTATAGAGGATACTAGCTGTCACAGATTTGTCTTCTCATGCCTGTTAGCCTGTGATACGAGCAGGTAATGAACATGATTCTATATTACCATCTCTTGTTAGCCATCTCAATGAGGGCTTTAGAAGTTGGGCATAATACAAAAGACGAGCTGATGAGGCGGGAACTAGCAGTTCTTATTATTCCCATGAAATGTGACACTAGGAGCACCTAGTATGCAAGTCTTGATATGCGTTTTGACACAGTTCAAATATTTCCTTACAAACTTTCAGCTAGTTGGATATTTTTCTTGTAGGCTGAATTTAGATGTTTTTTGTTTTTGTTTTTTTGTTTTTTGCAAAACGAGTCCAGTTGAAGATAGTGTTTACTTTGTAGGAATGAATTTTGCCTTGGCCTTCTGGATGGTTTTGACCACTTGGTTTAATCCTTCTTTAAGTTTGGCGGACCACCAAGTACCAGTTTTTCAGCATGTAGAAGAATGGCATTCATGGAAAACTACCCATGGCAGGAGATACAACTCTCATCTTGAAGAACTGGAGAAACACTTGACTTGGCTATCAAACAAAGCCTTCATTGAGCAGCATAACATCAATGCTGACAATGGATTATTCTCTTACAAGATGAAGCTAAATCATTTGGCAGACTTAGTAAGTCAACTAGGCTATTTGTTTTCTTTTAGTAACATAAGCATTTATTTAGCTGAGACAGTAATAAGTTTACTTTAATTCACCTGTTAGACTGAGAAGGAATACAGAGATCAATATTTAACCTATCAAAGGCCAAATAGGAGGTTAGAAAGCAAGGAAGTAATAGTGAAACAATACATCCCACCAAAAATGTCTTACTGGCCTGAGTCGGTTGATTGGAGGAGAAAAGGAGCTGTAGCCAGAGTAAAAAATCAAGTAAGTGCTTCATAACTACAAATATAGTTTGTTACATCTCACCTTTTAATTTTCTAAAACAAGAGAGAGCAAATACTGATTTTTAATGCTTTTTTTCCTGCTGATTTTATTGCTGCTATTGCCTCATAGGCAAACTGTGGAGCTAGCTATGCATTTGCAACAATTGGTACATTGGAAGGAGCAATTTCACTGAGTTTGGACAAGTCTGTTGAAGAACTTAGTGAACAAAACATCATTGACTGTTCAAGTATGTGAGGGTTTGTATGTGTTCTTGTGTGTGGTAGTTTATTTGTATCATATTGTGGTTTATGTAGTTCCGGAGGGCAACAACGGATGTCAAGGAGGAAATATGTATAATTCATTTATGTACATAATATTTAATGATGGAGTAAACTCAGAGAAATCCTACAAATATCAGGGGATGGTGAGTTATATATTTGTTGGAGCTCAATTCAAGAAATTTATGTGGAATTGTTTTGCAGAAATTATAACAAGTCAGTTTGTCATATCTATAACTTTACAGATGCATAATAAGCTGTAATAATTTAGCAAAATATTAAAATTTAAACGTTCAAGTATTTTTTAACCCTCAAGTACACGGATGAACCATTTCCCCCCCAAAAATCTAAAAGGTTAGTAATATTATTAATTCCAATAAAGGAAAAAATAAACAAAAATAATCAGAATACTCTGAACAAACCACAGGTTATTACAGTAATGATTCGTCCATTCTTGGATGAAATAAATATAATAATAACAGTTTTTCGTTTCATCAGTCAATATATGTTTATTTAAATCTTGACCTAGCATTTCGACTTCAGGTACTGATAATATTCTCCAATTTATCTGGCTTTGCAGTCAATTTTTTCAAACATATTTTGAACATATCATCTTAAAAAGTTACCCAGCACCATAACTTTGTCTTATTGTTGTATTTTACTGAAAACAGTCAAGCAATGAATATTCTTTTTTCACCAGTAGTAACACTGTGAATCTCAATGAGCTAAAATGTTCTTAGTCAGGTTTGTGGAAAAATATTTCCATCCAATTATACATTATAGTTAGGTAACAAAAAGGACCTTTGAAGCATGAGCAATAAGATTGTATAATATTGAAATGAAGATAGTGCTTGTCACTAGAATGGAAAATATTCTAGAATAACGTATATTTAAATTGACAAAATTGGATGGCGTATGTATTTGAAATTATAAACATAGATCTATGTAATATATGTCGTTGCAGCAAATGCCATGTAACTTCAGTTATGAGTCAGTGGCTGCGACTATGTCTGGAATCGTTCTCATTAACAGTGGTAATGAGGAACACCTTCAGGCTGCTATTGCATACACTGGACCTGTGGCTGCTGCTATTGATGCCCACACCATTGGCTTCAGAGTAAATAACATGCAACAGAAAATGCCATGAAATTGTAACAGCTATGGATCACTATTAATTAACCTTCAGCGTTCATGCGCGATAGAGTTGTAGTTGTCGTCCTGTCTGTTTGTCTGTCTGTCATGCTATTTTGGAGAATACTGACAATTAACAGTTGATTTAGGTATGAACTTACTCAGGACGAAGATTTAAGACCTTTTATTATGCTACTTTTTTAATTTCGGGCTTATCGTTGAGAAAATGCGAAGCTTTCAGTTCCGCGGTAAGTACCAGTTTTTATGGGCAACGCCCCCTAGCGTCACGTCATAATCACGTGAGCAGCTTATGAAAACAGCATTTCCATGTACCATTTTCATTGGCCGAGCTATTTTGATGCCTCATTAAAACAGCTAACAGATTGCTTTTTCTTTGGAAGGAGATTATATTGTAATAGCTTAATAGCGCTGAGGGTTCGCACCTTTGGTGCTTCATATTGTATCTGAGGTGAAATGATAGATACAAGCTATTGAATGCCTTTTTGTGGTACTATGTTAGAAAGTTGTAGCTATAAAAGAAGTAGTATTGTCAAGCTTTCTGTTTGTCATCCTTTAAACAAATGTTCATAGGATGTATATAAGTGTTCAAGCAACATTTTCACACTACCACAATATTATATTGTAAAGATTGCAAAGGTTCTTTCAACTGCTAGTGGGTGAAAAAGTATGGTTTGAAGATATCCTTAGTAAGAATAAGTCAAAAGGCTTATTGTGAGAATAGAAATTAACAAGAGATACCATCACTAAACAATGTGCAGCAGCCAGTCAAAGTGTGTTGGGAATTGTTTGTAGTCAACATTGTTAGCTCAATTTATTCTAATTGTTTTCTTGAAGGTAAAGCAACTCATCAGGTTTTATTACAGTGTATTTTTCTTGCCACTAATAGTCTGGTAGTAGTAGTAGTAGTAGTACAGTAGAACCTCTCTTATCTGGGCACCTTGGTTTCAAGGGGTGCCTGTATCTCAGATTTGCCCATATCTCAGAATATACACAATTTTTTTTTCACAATTACTACTTATTTAGATTAAAATAATAACTATGTACTAGTGTTACAGTATGATGATAATTTAGTCTGTTTTAGAGACTGAGTTAGTTTAATAATGTCCAGTTTCTTTTCAAGTGTTACAACATTTCGATTTCTCTTGGATGTGCATTCAAAATAGTGCTGCCAGCTGAACTGCCCATCCAAAAGCAGCTGTCAAATTTGCTAGTAACTTGGGAGTCCGATAAGGGAGGTTCTACTGTAGTAGTAGTAGTAGTAGTAGTAGTTTGGTGAGCGAGCGTAGCGAGCGAGACACTTACAGGGGAAACAATGAAAAAATCGGGGATGTTTGTTTATTTATTTGTATATATGTATGGACGTACGTAAGGCATTTTGTACTTTGACCCTCGCGTTTTTGTGTTAGTTCGGTTGTCGACCCCGTCCCAAACTTCACTAAACAGAATCCTCTGTTTATCGATCAGTACCCGTATCACCCTAGAAATTGAATTGTTTACCTTTTTGAATTCTTTTGCGGGTGCAGTTAAAACTTGATAACTTAAGGGACTTCCATTTCTATTTGAGTTAGTGGCGGTGGTAAGTCAATGCGCTCTTTGTCATGGTTATAAGCCGTGCGCAACAGTATTTACTTGAAAATACATTGTCCACTAGACTACCGCGAAGGTAAGTCTGTGTAGGTGCATGTTCAGTTGTGTCACAGCATTGTGTGTTACAACCACTACTTAGCTAAAGAATATCACAAAGAAAACTCGGGTATGCGAAAATTAAAAAACTGAACCTTATTTTCAGTAGCTTCAGTGTTAGAAGTCAAAATCACTCATATAAAGAATAGTATAGTCTTTAGGCTCGCTCGCCATTTGTGCTCAAGCACATCACTAGTAGTAGTAATAGTCATTAATGTGACAAGTGTTGTGCTCTGAGTGAAGGAGGAACTTCAGTGGATAGGTTGGTACATATCACCAGTGCAGAGTAGGAAGAGAATGCCAGTTAGCAAGCAAGCTGGTGAATTGCATGGCAAGTGAATGTGTGAGGTGGTATAGGAGTCCAGGAATAACTTTAGTTGAAAATTATAGCCATGGTAAGGGTAGAGCATTGTGCTGCAATCATATCATTCTGTATTTAAATTCAGCTAATTGCAACTTCCCATTGTCTACTCTGTGACTTAAAAAATTCTAATTACGTTATAGTTTTATTCTCATGGAGTATTTGACTCATCCCACTGTACCAGCCACGGTATAAACCATGCTTTGCTCATTGTGGGATATGGTGAAAGCTACATCAATGGCAACAGAAAGGAATACTGGATTGCCAAGAATAGGTAACAATTTATTAGTATTATGTCTTTGCAAAATGAAAAATCAATAGACTGAGAATTCTAGGAATGTAGGAAGATATCTTAAGGTAGAGGGGACTATATTCGAGGGCATTGAACTATGTGCTAATATTTGTCTTCAGCCTCTGCTGACATTCTTTTGGAATACTACTAATTTACATGAGTTGAATGTGATATAGTAAAATTAGTTAAACATTTCACAGGCAGGCTAATTTATTTTCATTAATTTGTGGTTTCATGAAAATAAAGCCTGGGAGTGAAATATCTCTCCATATAAGCGGAGGAGTCCTGGTTGTACATACACGTAGGAGAGAGGAAGATAGCCACTGCCCCCTAGTATGTCAGCAGTTGTCATTGAAGTGACATGTAGTGTGTGTATGGCACAAAGCAGTGAAAGATTAGTAGGTGCTGTGCAATGGACTGTGCCAGGGATAGTTTCAAAATGCTGGTGCCCTTGCTGTTCATAACACTCCCACAACTCTCCTTCATCTTCCTTCCCTCACATTTTCCACTGGGCCAGCTGTGGGAAGTTTGAGACAAGACAAGATGTGTATTTGTGTGTGCATGCAAGTGTGTTTGTGTATGTATATGTATGTGATTATATTGGTGAGTCTAGCTGCATTTTCTCTAACTAGCAGATAAGAATACATTAAAATCATGGCAATACTCGGAATTATCGTTAGACAACTGCCCTTTCCCTCAGGATTCATCCTCAAGATCAGGATGGTCAGTGTAATTACTAAACCCATGGTTTAACAATTACATATTAGAAATAGCTAGCTGTATACAAATGATTCAATATAAAGGGTTAGTATTGATAAAATTGATTTGGGGGGAAAATAATAAAATAATGCTAAATAAAATTAAGCTGTTATTGTGATAAGAGGTAAAGGAATACTTATGGAATTAGTTATTACAGATAAGCAATTCGTTTTTTGCTCAAGATTTGTAGAAGAGTTAACCATGTAATTCAGGAATAATTTATTAAAATAGCAGGAGGCCAAGCAATTGCTATTTTAATTGCTTTAATCCCAAATAACTCAGGTTACCTGTGTTATCAATGGCTAATTGTAGGCCAGACTACTTGTTGAATGTGGGGAACTGCAGCTTCCTCAGGAACTTCGTTTCTTAACTTCGTTTCTTCGAACTTTTGCGCTAAAGAATGACAGTCTACTGGAAACTAGCTACTGGAACTGTACTCTTTCAAAGGCTCGCCCAGCTGCATGCATCGCAACTTACGCGTCGCCAGCTTTTTACCGTAGTTGTATCACTACGATTCCAAGGCTAGCACTGCAAGCGTGCGGACAACTATTTCACTTAGCTACTGGGTATTCCACTTGGCTTCACTTATAGTTACCGAGACATTTTACTAAGTTACTGTGCTATTCCACTTTCCCTGCACGATTTCTTAAAAAAAAAAAAAAAAAAAAAAAATTCACTGTAACTAGCTACACTGTATCGCTCACACTTTATCTTTAGATTTCAGAATTGACTTCTGCTGTTCAATTGAAATTGCACCAGTAAATAACATGATAACTAAGTGAAATAACTAACATGGTAGCTAACTGAAATTTCACTAATTGGATACCAAATCTAGGTAGAACTTCTACCTGTCAAGTTCAACAGATTTGAATAAGCCATTAGTGAGTGAACAATACAGCGTGGGTAAACTCAAAGGTTTTTTATTTTTATTGTGTTACAGTTGGGGTACAGAGTGGGGGGAAGAAGGCTATGTACTGATGTCCAAGAACTCCTACAACCAATGTGGCATTGCAACAGATTGCTCCTATCCCTCTCTGTAAGGACACCGATCTTCTGAACTCAGGGCATCACATTTGCTTGCACACTAATCTTGTAGCAAAATGTTTACCAGCTAATTCTATAATTATACTGTGCTAGTTAATACTGATATTACTTCGTGACCTCATATCAGTTTAAATTAACTTTGTAAATTGTTTCTAATACAATTGTAGTGTGAATTTGTAATGTGTTATGACTAATAAATTACCAGCAAGAATGAGAAACAAGAAATAGTTTTGTGGGATGAGAGATGACCAAAAACAAAAAAACAAAAACAAAAACAACAACAAAAAAACAAAAACAAAACAATAACAGTTTTTAACTACTCACTTGGGTAAAGGGCCCTCTGATGGCAAGCCTATGCAGAGTTTGGGTGGTCCAGCTGTAAAAAGTTCATTGAGTCCATTCTTTTGAAACTTCGCCAGCTTGCTGACATCTCCTGATGACTTGTTCTTGACTTGATTTTTAGCCTTTGATTCAGACAGCAAGTAATGAAGGGGCAATGAGTTTGTTGAAGGATCCCTCACACCATTCTCCTCTCCATGAACTTTCGCTGAAAAATCTAAATCCTCAATTTGATGCACTACAGAATGGTCGAGGTCAGAGTCACTTTCTCCTACTTCATTTTCACTATTATCCAGTTCCATTGGTGTCTTATATTGGGACCTGTGAATTAACGTACCATCAGATGTACAAACAAGTCCACTGGTAAATGTAGTCGGATCTATACAACAATTACTATACAGCTTCCATTCTGGCTTTCGAGGAGGCAGACACTCTGTGGCTGCCAAGTTTGGTAGCCTAACTGTAAAGTGTAGGGGATCTGGACCCGACTGATAATCATATGGATCTAAAGTTGAACCTTCAATGCAATTACTAGCATCATCTGTTTGTGGACACTCTAACTTGCATTCCTTATCTTCTAGTGGAAAACAAGATTGCTCTAAATCCTCACTGTCAGTTGATGGAGTGAGTGGACCAAATGAGTCGTCCTCCTGGCATGCTATGCCCTGTTCAGTCAACTCTGACTCTTGGGAACTCTCATCTGAAGTGGGAGGAGTTTGTGGCCCATTTGGCTGTTGAGGGCCAGAGCCTGGGCTGCCAGTTGAACCAAGGTCGCATTGAAGATAAGATGTGTCGTGGTAAGGGGATGTTCTTATAGATCCACAATAAGAACGTGATGGTGGGTTTGGCGGCTGTTCCAAGTTAGAGAGGAATGCGCTGGTGAAAGGACCAGATAAATCAGATGAATGAGTTGATTGTGTGGATGAATTGGAGGGATAATAGTTGAAATTACATGGCATATTGTAACTTGTTGAGTGAGATGTGGGAGGGTTTGATAGTCGAGATGGACTGGAACATATTGCAGAACAGAGTGTATTGAAGGGAGACAAATTTTGCGAAGTCAATGGTAAGTCATGAGATGTGCTACAGTTAGATGGATTAGACACATGTGGTGGACTAGACATGTATGGAGAGTTCAAGATATGCAGTGAATGTGACATTTGTTGAGGAAGTGACACTTGTAGAGGTTGTGACATTTGAGAATGTGACATTTGTTGTGGATATGACACTTGTTGAGATTGTGACACTTGCTGAGGATGCAACATTTGTTGAGATTGTGACATTTGTTGAGGATGTGACATTTGTTGAGGATGTGACATTTGTTGAGGATGTGACATTTGTTGAGGATGTGACATTTGTTGAGGATGTGACATTTGTTGAGGATGTGACATTTGCAGAGGATACGTTGCTTGTTGAGACGGTGATATTTGTTGAGGATGTGACAATTGTTGAGCTGACATTTGCTGAGAATGTGACCTTTGTTCATGACGTGACATTCGCTGAGGATGCGACAATGGCTGAGGATATGACACTTGTTGAACATGTGACAATTGATGAGGGTTTGACACATGCTGTCGATGTGACATGTTAGATGTGTTCGACATATCAATAACTTTCTCATTATGCATACGAAATGACACATCCCCAGCTTTAGACAGCAGTGATGAATTCTGCTGTGGTTGATGCAATATGCTAAGTAGCAGCTCTGACGCATCAGCCAGTGAAGAGCCCGAGTCATGTGACTGATCTGATACTTCTTGCAGCTGATATGAACACTTAGTATAGTATGAGCACACCATTTTATGCGATTGACATAACACACCATGTGATTCATGTGAGCAATCATGTGACACATTAGAAGAGTCATGTGATAAGTTGGATGAATAATTTGACACTTGTGCTAGATCACAGGACAGGTGGGAGGAGCCATGTGAAACTGGTTGATCGAGAGATTCACAACACGCATGAGTTTTGTCCCTGAAAGGAGGTGGATTATGTGAAATGGGTAACAAGTCTTGTGACATGTGATGTGGTGAACTAGACACTGTAGAATGTGGTGAATTGGGTATGGTGGAAATTAATAGAGGGTGTGGCATACCAGGTGGTGGTGACTGATGATGGCCAGGAAGTGCATGAGATTGTGGTGATGGCGGTGAAAGGGAATAACGAATACCTGTCTGACGAAGTAAACCAATAGTCTGCGGGCACGGAAGTGGAGCAGAAGTCGGTCGAATTTTCTGAGATGCACGAGTGGCAATGACGGGTGTCGACACAATACCAGGATGAGTCAGGCCAGGCGGTGGTCCTAATGAATCAAGAGATGAGAGATCGATCTCTTGCGATGAACAATTAACTTGTGGCACTGGGGGTGATACTGGTGATCGCTGCTGCACAGGCTCATCAGGTGATTGAGAGTCCGAGAGGTTTAGAACTGGATGAGGTGGGAAAGAGGTGGTAAGACATGACTCCTTACCAACATTTGGTGAACCATTTGCAGAAGGTGGATTTGGACTCGCTGCAGTTGGAGAAGAGTTGGTAAGCAACGACATATTAACCAATTCATTCTCATTAAAACCATTTTGGAAGAGGCTCCCTGGGTGGTTTTTATCCACAATCGAATGACTCTCTTCAGGGTAAAGTTTCTCAACAGGGTAGCAGTCTATTGGAATTCGGTCATCTGGGGCACTGGTCATATTCTCTCCGTCTAAATTGATATTCTGTCTATTAGGCATACTATTGTTATCATTAAAGCTTTCTTTCGAGTACATCATCAATTTACAATTGATGCAACTTTGTGGACTATGACCCTTGCTTGCACCCCTCAACGAGGAATCACTGTTCACCATACCATTCTTAACATGTACTCTTTTATTCACTCGACCTTGTACAGAGTGTAGGGATGAACAGTTACTACTTTGAGATAGATCAAGGTCTTCTGTATTGGTAGACTTTTTAGAGTCTTGATGGTTTTCAGTTGTTCTCTCAGTGTCAAATTTTTTATTATTACTTGAAAAAGCTTTTTTCACATCCTCATACGCTAATCGTATTGCTGATTGGCTGGCAGCTGTAGGAGATGATCCAAATCCATGAAACTCGACTCCATTAATAGATACTGTTGCCATATAGCATCTGGTACCCGGATATAATCGTGATGGAGGGGGTGTTAGGCTACCCTCCACAATAACTGGCTTCGAGAATTCAGCACGAAGACCCTCTTTATCTAGGAGGCGTTGCAGTTCTCGCCGGCTCCTAGTGACTGAATACGCCATAATTCTGCAATGGAGAACCTACCAATAGACTCTAAACACACAACACTTCTGTAACCCTGGCAGCCAGAAGCGCCCGACCAGGTCGACAGAAACGTGAGAACGTGAGCGTGAGTTATGCGCGCGCGATTTAATAAACAAAGAAACCGCAACTTCATTATCTTTTTTTCATTTAAAAAAAAAGAAGAAGCAACAACACATAGCTAATAATAAAGAACATGTCATGTCTCTGGCTGTTTTTCTGTAGGAACTATATTACCATTTAAGTTAGGTTGAATTGGTTCTGAAGAATTTTGTAGCTTCAGATTATCTTGTTTAGACTCTTTCCTCAACAGCTTACAAAGTACACCTTCGGTCATTGACCCTATCAGGGAATGAAGCATCCCACTGGTGGCAAATATGCCACCTATAATACCACAAAGTCGAACAAGAAATTGCAGAAATGATTTCCTTTCTTCCACAATTTCTACACTCATAGCGTTCAGGTCAAATTTGAAAAATATACCGGACAATCCATGGCTACCCCTATGGTGACTGATTGACCTATTCCGCTCAGTAACTGCAAATTGACAAGTATCTATGCTACGCTCTACGGTACTGAATTTTGTTGGAACAATCTTAATGAAGTATTGAAACATATCATTTCTATCTTTGCTGATTTTGAGAGTGGCATCGAGAGGGTTTATCCCCCCAGGTACAGCAGGCCCAAATGATAGGTGATCTATCCTGTGTGAGAAGTTGACGTTTGCTCCTGGAATCATGATGTTAATGTGGGCATGACCAGCTGGGTGTGGTATTGCGCGACCAAGTGTTATGTGAAAGTTTCCCGCTACTTTCTTCACCTCCATTTTCCCGTGAATTCGACAACCAGTTTTCTCAATTGAATGGCTTTCTTCTGCTAACTCTTGTGAAACCTGCTGAATGTTTTCAATTACTGGAAAGTCGTTCAAGGAGCGTGACTCACTAAAGAGATCAAGTAGCTTTCTTTTAGCATCAAACAGAGCTTTCTTCTTCTCAGGAAGTTCAAAAGCTGCAGCTTCCATCTGCATAAATGGAGTTACCAATTTGCTATCCCCAGCTAAGTCTACTATATCTGCACCCAAGTAATTGCAAGACATTGCTACAGTCATGTCCAAGTGAAATTGAAGGAGAGTGTCCATAGCTGTGTCCACCGAATATTTGTACTTAAGCTCGGTACTTGTATAGTAGAAGAACTCAGAGATAACGAGGACACTGATAAGAAATATACTAATAATAGACAAAGTTCCACCCCTAGCCGTTGATTTCTGGTAGTCCTCAGATACTTTCGGAAAGACATCCAGTTCCTTCACGATTATAAGGGGTGCCTTTCTCCTCCTCATTATCGACAAACCGACAAAAGTACTTCAGTATATTCAGCAAAACGCTTTCCTTGTCCGTCTGTTACTCTGGTCTACAAGAAAACTATACTACTTTTTACTTCTGCTATTTATTTCCCATTTCAGTTGTGGTCGGATGAGCATTATTTAGACAGTGCTTCTGCTGACGTGTCAAAGCGGCTAGAAAGGTTGAGCGAATATTTTTTTTACTAAAAGAACGTATGGAGAGGCTGTTACAGTTAGGGGCTGGTGGCCTAGGCCAGGTAAATGTTGACACGCAATAGATTCGTGTAAGTTATCTTAAACTAAATTTGTAGCCACCACCTGGAATATCATCTCCTATGATGGATACTGCAGAAATGGTATACATATCATCTTTAGCTCTTCTTAAGGTAAGTAAGAAAATAAGTTCTATATCATATGTATAATCTGTGATTATGTGTGTACATGTGATACAGATGTTAAAGCATGGTAAGTCGTGTGTAGTTTGGGACACTTATGTGATAAAAGTAAGGGTGTGTTATTTATCCTGGGTGGTGTGAAGGTCGCGCTGGTGTACCCATGGAAGTGATGGGACTGATGTTAGGAGAGTTTGTGGATGACTACACGGTGAGAGTCATCGATGTCTTTGCTATGCCACAGAGTGGAACGGTAAGGGGTTGTCACTTGTTAAAATAATGAATTCCTTCTGTATGAATTGTGTATTCTGAAAGAGAGTTTTTTAAGTTGGAAACAATTAGGCACCTAGTCTACTCTTTATTGATGCATTCCTTCAATCACTGTTTTTATTCATGGGGAAATTGGAAATTGTAAGTGGTATGCTGTGTCCAAGTTGAGTTGGTGTGTCCACAAATGTGGTAAAAGGTACACTCTACCTTAGCAGAGACAGAAACCAATTAAGGCCACTTGACTAATAGGCTCCGCCGTATGTAAAAATCTGATGCTCATGTGCAAAAAAAAAAAAGCGGGGGGAGGGGGGTAAGGGTGGGACTGTAACATCATTTAGTATCTTTATTTCTATTAATATAGCAGTGGACAGCTCATAGTACAGAATACAATTTTACTGAGTAATGGTGGCTTCTGTAGTATCCAATATTGCTGTAATACACAAAAAAAAATTGGAGGTCAGCAAAGAATTTAATTTTAGAAGGAAAAAGTACTGTAAACCGTTTAAGGACCACATACAATCCATACATGTAATTATGGTGGAAGGGTTGAGCACAAAAGGCGAGTGAGCCATTTATTCTGACAAATAAAAAAATATGGCTAAGTAATTGTCACTTACCAGTACCCAAAACTAATTGTCTCTCCCATAAGAACAAAACGAACTTTAATGTTTTAGTTCCTATTCTGGCATTGTTGAGTGGTTTTTATTTCTAGAAGAACGAGTATGTAGCAGTTTATGATTAATTTTAGCTGTAGCACTTACCTATACTTCAGTGAATAATGGTAGTTCCTGCATTACCTTAACACAATTTAGTAGTTTTTGCTACTTGAAATACCGGGAATCTCTAGTCAACAAACAAGCTTTCAGCTATCAAGACCGGCCTCTTTTTTTTATTAATTTATTTTTTAAATTTACATTATATCTGGGAAAGGGTCATCAATGTCATAGCAACCGTTCGATGTATGTTTAAGTGGCTTTAAAAAAAAAAACCTGGAAATAGTTCAACGGAATGAAGTCCAGCACAAAACTGACTGCTGTACTTGCTGTACTATCAGAAGAAACTCCTGGTAGCCAAAAAAAATGTATTTTTGGAGAGAAATGCGACCCTGTCCACACTACTTTTAAAAGAAGACATCCATCTACATACAACTTAAACCTGATTTTCTTCCCTGGCTTACTTTGCTTGTTTGTCAATAACTTATACACAACTTTCGCTTAAGCACCTTTACGTCTCACCTGCGTCACTCGCACGTCAACTACATAGTCAATATCTATTGGCATGGTGTATCTGAATCTGATGACTAGAGGTATGTGTGTCTAATGCATATAATGTATACGTACTATTCAGCAGTATGGTATTGGAATTACGTTAGATGAGAGTGTTACTTGCTTCTGTTCTTGTTGTCAGGGTGTAAGTGTGGAGGCAGTTGACCCAGTTTTCCAGGCCAAGATGTTGGACATGTTGAAGCAAACAGGTCGTCCAGAGATTGTGGTTGGCTGGTACCACTCCCACCCTGGCTTTGGGTGTTGGTTGTCAGGTGTGGATATCAACACGCAGCAGAGTTTTGAGGCGCTCTCATCACGAGCTGTTGCAGTGGTTGTGGATCCAATACAGAGTGTTAAAGGTAGGGCGTGGGTATGCATTTGAGTGTGAGGGTGTACGTAATATAGGTGTGGGTGTGATGTGAATGTGTGTATTAGTGTGTTTTGTGTGTATGTGCATTGCATATGTGTGTGTGGATTAGTGTGTGGTGCGCATGTGTGTGTGCATATGTGTGGTGGTGGTGATGTAATGGTTGTGTCTTTGGCTCAGAGCCTGTATGTACTGAGTTCAAGTTCCACTCTGGCAACTTTCCATCAGGTTTTTCTTCCTCTGCCTCCCACCAGGCCCACCAGTCCAGCCAGCTGTGATTGGGTACCTGGCATTTGCTGGGGTGCAAATTAAAGGCCTTTTCTCATGGAACAGCAATGGTCCAGGTGGGACTTGGGTGCCCACACCACTTGCTGTGAAGAAAGGCCTGTTTTCCTGCAGAGTTCCTAGCCCAGGCTCAGTGCCTGCTTAGTGCACAGGCACTCTGCCAGGTGCTCGTAACTGCTAACTGGTTGCAAGATAATTAGTGTGCTGTGAGGTTTTGTGTGTGGTTGTATGTGTCATTGGGTGTGTAAGAGTGAGTGATTGGCTCAATAGTTGCCTGTTTGGTTGACCCATCCAAGTGCAAGGGCAGACTCGATGAAAAATTAAGTGTAAATAGCTTCGTGAAAGTCAGAAGGTCAGAATGATACCTGGGTGGAGTGTACGTAACCTACATGGATAGTGTGTAATTGGCTTGGGCAGTTCTTGGTCAATTATGGTTTTGTGGCTGTAGGTGGAATTTCCCACCTATCCTGGTTTTTAATTCTTTAGCCGTAAATTGTATTGGGCTTGCTGGATGGGACAGTAAGGGAGTGTTCTACAACAAAGGAAATAGATGTGGATAGAAAGGGACATGTTATTGTGTGCCTAGCACCATAAGAAGTTACGTGCCTAATTCAATGATTACTTGTCAGTAATCTCCAAAATCAGAGTGTCACAAACAAACTAACAGACCACTCTATAACCCTCTAGCATATGCACACTGAGGGTTAGTAATGTAAGATGTGTGCTATTTTGATCAGGTCATAACCTCCTTAAACTTAATTTGGCATTCAAACACAAGCTCTATTCTGGTGAAATGTGAACAATACACAACTGCCAATTCAATGTCACCTTCCCCAATTGCATTTGGTGCAAAATGGCAAAAATTTTTTTTTGCATGATTACATTGATTTAAGGGTGGCTGCACGTAGCAACGCGCACTGCCTGTAGATCCGGACATTAATTTATTCCCCGCCAATACCCCACCATTTGTTAATACGCGAGCAGAAACAATCGCGCAGTAGTAGCAGAAGTATACTTTGCGAATTTGTGGTGTTTTAGTTTAGGTTCTTGTTGTCTCTTAGCCGTTTACAGCAACTCTCCATACGTCGTCTGAACTCACGCGGCAAGGTGCACCAGGCTGCCTCTCCTCCTGTAGCCATTCTCCAGGCTCTGCGCACCTGAACTCAAGCGGATGGATCCAGCAGGCTCGATTTTTGAGGAGCGAAGACTTCCCAAGCTGCACAGATCTAATTCCTTCACCTCGGACTATCTCCAAGAAATTGCTCTCTCTTCTGACTCTCTTGTTATTGTTATATTGATGTTTATTTACTCTTGATATAAGCGGGCTCTTTTTAGAACCAATACAAACCAATTTGGAAAAAAAATTGCTCGCGTACAAGGAGTACAAGACATGAGGGCGGGGCTATTTCTTAAGCATTGCAAGTGGAATTAAAGTTCCCAATTTTGTATCAGTTTTTCTTGGAATCTAATAATGAGAACAACAATTTTTTTTTACACACGGGTAAACCTAAAAAAAAATGAACTGCACCACAACGAGAAATTTTCAATATCTTATAAATAGAAAAAATTGCGAATAAATCATAAAGTAATATTGAAATGGAAAAGAACTCGTCTTGCGGTAGAGTATCGGCTTGGCTAGTAGTGCACCAAATTGCGGAGTCCAACTTACCGCACTGCTCCAAATAGTGCTACAAAGTTTTATAACCAGGCCCCGATATTTCTTCCAGATTCGCTCTAAAATCAGTGAGTGACGCCTTCGGCAGGTACTTTGTCCTTGTGTTGTAGTGGAGAAGCCCCTGGAAGTATACAATAGTAGTAATCGTGAATAGCAACCGTCAACAAAAAATTGCGTAGGCGGTGTGCGGCCACCCTTAATGACCTTGCACTTGTATGATACTCTTGCAGTTAAGCAGTTAAATAGAGGAGTTGGAATTGCACAAGAATGATCTGAGTGTATAGAATATACTGTTTTAAATGTCGGGCCAATTTTGAGAAAACACGGTCACCTCTGCTGGGGTACAATTTCTGGTTACCTATGGTAGTATTGCTATATGCTGAATTGTTTGAATTGGAGTTTCACCTTGAGGCTACCAGTGAGTATCGGTGAGGGTTCATACTTTTGTTGCTTCATTGTATTTGTAGCTAGTGTTGTACAATTCTTTCTGGTAAAGGGTCATGGTAACAGTTTCTTCTGGTAAAGGGTCACAAACCTGTGATGGGTTTTTGGTAAAGGAAGGTCACAACACTTGAGTAAAATTAAATTAACCTTTATTTACTGCACTATAGAAGGATGAGCCACCAGATTAAAGTTTAATATATTTATTTACTAGCAAGTACCCCACCACACAATGGCACTTGATGTATTGCAAAGAATGCAGTAGCACAAGTTATCTTGCTCAGTTATCATTCTCTACCATTGGTTAAGGTTACATAAGTTTCCCTCTCCTGCTCTCTTTTTTCTGAAGTATCTGAGCTCTTCTTATCCCCACCTCTCCTTTCTTCAGCTCTTTTTTCTTGAGTCATGGAGTCCCCTTTTCCTTTGTCTATCTCTCCTGCTTCTGAATTTCTGTCCTACTATCACGATTGTGAACTTAAACTTTGCGAAACTTTTGTCTTCTTTTTCGTACTTTCGCCTTCCTTATGGAAACTAACCCTCGCCTTTACTCATCAATTTCACCCGCTTTTTAGTTGCAATTAATCACTCGCCTTTTAGCCTTCTCTACCGTTCCATTTTAAACCTCACTGATTCTGCCCGCTTTTTAGTTACAATAAATTGACTCCTACCTTCTCTTTTGTATTTTTGCCTTTTTAAAACCTACACTGCCTTCTGTCGTCAATTGCACCCGCTTTTTAGAATCAACCACTTTCTACTGAACTTGATGACACCTTACTTAACATGTGATGATGATGCTTTACCAAACCATACAAGCTCATGAATTTTCAAGATCACACACCGTCGGTCACTGTCATCATCGGTCGTCATCGTCTTTACTGACACACAAGCGTTTTATTATATAGATTTCTGCCCTCCAAGGTTGTCCAAGAACGCCGTCAGTTGTCCAGTGTCCTTTCATGGATTCCCCGGATACACCAGATATTCCTGGATTATCCGTGGATGCCAACCTATACACAATGCCCCCTTGGCAGAGTATCCATAGATTCCCCAGATACTCTGGACATCCCTGGATTATCCATGGATGCCTGGCAGAGTATCCACGGATTCCCCGGATACTCTGGACATCCCCGGACTATCCGTGGATGCCAACCTATTCCTTGGCAGAGTATCCACGGATACCCTGGACATCCCTGGACTATCCGTGGATGCCAACCTATATAATACCCCCTTGGCAGAGTATCCATAGATTTCCCGGATACTCTGGACATCCCCGGATTATCCGTGGATGCCAACCTATGTAATACCCCCTTGGCAGAGTATCCGGGGATGTCTGGAGTATTCTGGGAATCCGTGGATACTCTGCCAAGGGGGTATTATATACATAGGTTGGCATCCACGGATAATCTAAGGATGTCCAGAGTATCCGGGGAATCCATGGAAGGACACTGGACAACTGACGGCGTTCTTGGACAACCCTCGATTTCCGTTAACCTATAATCGATCTTGCACAAAGATTGAGCAATTCTTGGCTTAGCATTCTCTACTGAACCCAGAAAGCAATGGTACTCAAGGTCTTCTGCACATCCAGTATAAATTACAAATGAGAAAGTCAACTAATAATTGTTTATGTTGGGCACCCACTTCCAGGAAACAAGTAAGGTGTATGTAGAACTAGAAAAGGACTCAGAAAACAGATCAGTTTGTTAGAAACAATATTTGGGCCTGATTACACTGAATGTGTATGTTTAGTTAGATGTTTTTTCAATCCAGGAACCTTTTTATGTGTCTGTTAAAATATATACCACAGAGGCAGCATGTTGACTATTGCTTTTTTTTCATGATGTAAATACGTATATTCCCTAATGTCCCCTGTAATGTGTGAAGTTTTAATTGACACCTGTCCACAATCTAAGCATACTTTTACAAAAACAGTATTTAAGTCTTATTATTGCTAAGTATTAAAAGAAAAGAAAATAATTGTGATATTCTCTTTTAATGAGATTTGCTTAATAAAGGCATAATACAAAGATTTACTTAGGGAAAAATCTGTCGTAATGTGGTACGTATGTATCATTTTAAATAGTTTTTGTTTTAGGGAGCTCATGAAATGGTCTGGGATTTTAATGCGACATTTAGACAGACTTTCTGTAACAGATCCACACATGTGCACATACACACAGACACAGATACATAATATGTTTTATGCTTCTTCCTGTTTGTCTCTAGAACACACTTGCTATCTATACCACATTGATTACACACTACTCTCTAACACACTACCATCTAATTTAACAGAATTTGAAGAACTAGCAGAATATACTCTACGATGATGATATATGGTTAAGAACCTTTGAATGACAGAGGATCATGTTTTTGCTATTACAAGAACACTTTTAGGTATTTGTGTTTGTTTCTATTCACTGCTCATATTGTTCCTTTCTCACCATTCTCCTCTCAAGAAACTCTGTCAACAAACTCAAGCTTCTTTTGCTTGGCTTTCAAGTTAAAATCTGAAGTCTTTGCTTTAGATATCTATTTAGTGGCTGATCCGCTTATAATTATACACATTCCCTTAACTAGTGAGTATGCAGGGTTTCATACAGGGGGAGGGGGGGTATATATACAATCAAACATTATGTAGCTTTTTATGCATGCCATATGTCTTCCTACCCCAAGGTCAAGTTTCTATCCCCCTATCCCCTCCTGCCCCCCCCCCTTCCCTAACACACACACATTACACTCACAAGCAAAATCCTGCACGAATCCCTGGTATGGTATGTGTACGTGTGTGGTGTAATGGTTCAAAATTGGTGCACACCCAGAAACACTTGCAGAGTGTTTGGAATGTTGTCATTTCAATTAATTGAGATCGTCAGATATATCAGGTTACCTTTACACGTCATTTATTTTTGTGTTCTTGGAGAAATGATTTGGCTTATTAGTGATTTCACGAATGGAATGTTGGTGGTGTTTTATGCTATAGGAGAGGAGTCTATTATATGGTCCAAGTGGATTATTGTGTGTGTGTGTGTGTGTGTGTGTGTGTGTGTGTGTGTGTGTGTGTGTGTGTGTGTTCACCATAGTACATAAACATTATAGAGTTTTGTAAATTTTTATGTATATTACAATATGTAAACTGGAAGTGGTAGTTGAAAACTTTTGACCTTTGTAATGAAGGAGGAGGAGGTTGGGGTACATAGGAGAGCACCAGTTGTGTTCTATATGGGACACTCACTTTGTTCTAATTAAATTTTTTTCAGGATTGTAAACTTTCATTTGCAGGTAAACTATAAGCAGATGGTAACGTCACCTAAGCAATCACTTGGTCCGACTGACCTGGTGGTTTTGTTGTCAACTAGGTGATATCTATTTTTAGTATGGCAGAATTAATACCAACTTCAAGTGAGCATACCTGTGTTGCTCTGGCTCCAAAATTAGTTTATGCAGTATTTGGTCAGCTCAATGTAAACCATCCATTGCAGTGACATAATTGCTCAGCTAGTAGTTGGGAATGACCGTGGAAGGCTACACAATCAGTCTTGTTTGAACTTGTGGTTTAACTTTGCTTAATGAAGTAGAGTTATGTTAATGAAGTTACTTTTTGCTTCGTTGTTTTTGTTAGTAGTATCAGTGTTGCAAACATGCACGGTAGGGTAAAATGGTCGGAATGACATAAAAATGAAAGTAAAAAACAAAAACAAACAAGCAAAAGAACAGAGGCTAGTGAGAATGATTAATACTTTAGAATTTTGTTGTGTCACAGAATTAATAATAAAGCTCAAAGAAACCTAAAAAATGAACTGCATTTAGCTTCATCTGTTCCTCATTGGATTGCCTCATTTTGGGGAAATTTTTTTTTTTAATCAAAGTTGCATTAGTCCATGAAAGGCAGCTGGTCAGGCAATTCCGCAGGTAAAAGCTGATTGGGTGGTATATTTCTGTTGTTGTTGTTTTGTTCACATTTTTCTCAAGTGTTGCTAAGTGAACAATGTCTTGGTGTCATGGAATCTACATGATCTGATCAGCCATTAAGTATTTACCTGGCTGCTGGTCTGTCCTAATTCATTCGACCTTTGAAGATTTGCCATTTTGCTTCTGACATAGTAAATTGCCATTTAGTCATCTGCACACCATTTTGTAAAGGTTGCAATACTCATAGTGATACTGATATCGTTATGAGATTTTAATGGCAGATTCAGGCCCCCCACCCCGAAAAGTTTATAATAATTTTCATGCTACAAAATTTAATCTATTTCATGGAAATGAGGGGAAATACTGAAATTGCTGATTTTACCCCCTCAAGTTTTGTTCCCTGGCAGATTTGAAGTTAGGTAACTATTGTGACATTGTAAGTGACATACATATCAAATCAAACTGTAGCAATGATTGAATAGTTTTATTTGTTTTAGTTTTCTGGCCAACTGTTAGAGTTAGATTTAGCCTTACGAGCATTACTCTTCACTACGGGCATTACTCTTCACTATGGGTAATGCCCCTTTTTAATTGTGGTGCAATTGTGTGGATGAAATAAAATATTCCGACTGCTTGTCACTCCAGCCAGTGTGGGTGATGTAATGTCACTGCTCTTGTAAGTAGAGAACATAATGTATGGTACATAACTCTTTTAGGGTAAGTGTGGGGCATGCGTAAGATGTTGGTCTTTGCATACATTTCACCAATGGCTGTTGTCTCTCTTTACTGTTACTCTAACGTCCTAGTCACAGCTAATGGAGTGTGCTAATTGTTATTCCTCCGAGCACATGTGCATGAGGGTTATAGTAGTCAACCTGTGTGTTTATGTATTTGTTTGTCTGTCTGTCATGCTCTGATTTTGGAGATTACTGACATGTAACCATTGATTTAGGTATGAACTTACTCAGAACGACATTTTAAGACCTTTTATTGCACTACTTTTTTAAAATTTTGGGCTGATTTTTCAGAAAACGCGAAGCTTTCAGCTCTACGTAGGTATTAGCTTTTGTGGGTAACGCCCCCCTAACGTCACATCTTCATCATGTGAGCAAATAATTTCTTGCTGCCTGTGGTAGTTTTGCTTTATGCTGGGAAGTTAACGGAATGCTGGAAGTGGAGTTTTGCGTTGAGAATATAGACTGGTGAGTGTCTCTGACCTGTTCAGCTTCTCCTCTAATGAAGACAGCATTTGCATGTACCGTTTACATTGCTCGAGCTATATTGATGCCTGATAAGAATATCCAAAGTTATTCTTTTGGTCTGAGATGTGTATAGTAGCGCTGAGGGACCACACCTTTAGTTCTTCATATATTTTTTTTCACGATTCATTGATTGTTAGCTGAATATGTTGGTATACACAACAGTGTTCTCTTTATAAATTATTTCATTAACGCTCAGTGCATGGGAGGGTTATAGTAGTTGTCTTATCTGTCTGTAATGTTCTGATTTTCGAGATTAATGACAATACAGTTGAATTAGGTATGAAATTACTCAGAACAATGATTTATGTATAGGTTACACCACGACGTGGAGGTTGGTATGGGATTTACACAACCGAGAGCCAAAGGCCCGAGGATAGCGTAATTCCCATACTGACCAAAAGGAATGATGCAACCGACTTCCACACCTCTAGGCTATAGAAAACGCATAAAAACTACTTTTTGATTGGATGGTTTACTTATTCACCTCCTAGTAGGTGGGTATGAAAAAATTCACTGCGAATTGAGCAATCTGATTGGACGATTAGAACATAGCATGGTACAAGTCATTGTATTGTTGTTGTTGTTTTTTTCAGGGTGATTGTTAAGAAACGAGTAGCAGTCAACTCCCATGTAGATACTAGCTTTTGTGGGTAAATAATACAAGTAATCTCTGAAATACACACGTTGCAACTATTCTAATCCATATGCATGTGCATGGTTTGTATTGTCTTGCTGTGAGTCTTGACAAACACACAATGAGACAAGCGTCAACCATGTGAAGTTGCATCCTACATTATCCCCACCAAACCACAACCCTCCTCCCACTACTTTCCAGCCCTTGCTTATCTTTGCACAATACTTCACGTCGTAATCAGGTGACTAAATAATCTCTCACTGCTTGCGGTAGTTTTACTTTATACCGAGTAGTTTACCGAGTGCTGAAATTGGAGTTTTGTGTTCAAACTACTGCCGAGTGTCCCTTGCGTGTTAAGCTTCTCTTGTAAAGACTGCATTTACCTCTACCGTTTTCATATAATGGATAACTGATTTGGTATACACCGCACAAATTATTCATTTGGCCTTAGATTTGTAGTAGCTAACTAGCGTACGGTAGCGCTGAGGGTTCGCATCTTTAGTATTCAGCTGTAGTTATAAATAATTGGAATGTGGGGCACTCTGTGAGGATAATGGGTAACCCGCCACTCAAGATACTTGACTGCTTAGTCTAATGGGTATGGGTGTGGAGAATGGGATATAGCTAATTTGGCTAGCTAATTTAGCAGTGGTGTCTCTGACATCTGTAGAGATGGGAATGGTGCTCCAAATTCAGAGGGAGGTAATGACATTCTGTCTCTGTATCCTGGTGATGTGTTGATGTATCAATTGTTAAAGTTATTTAGTCTGCATATTGTGTGTTTGCACGTGTGTGTATGTGTACAGGTAAAGTTGTCATAGATGCTTTCAGGCTGACGGACCCACGCATGCAGGCGTTAGGGCAGGAGCCTCGTCAGACAACGTCTAATTTGGGACATTTACAGAAACCTTCTATACAGGTATGTACATGTGTGTGTTATATGTGTGTGTGTGTGTGTATGTATGCACGTGTGGATGATACAGTTTTTATTGTTTCACCAGCAGTTAAATATTTATACCCCGCCATTGTAATTTGCCTCATGTGGATGCTTCTAATTATTATTTGTCATAACTTTAATACATTGTATCACTGGTACAGTTATCCTTCAGTGCGTGCACATGTGTTGTATGAGGGTCATAGTATTCATCCTGTCTGTCAGTCTGTCTTGCCTGTCTGTCTGTCTGCTTGCCTGTTCATGTGAACTGTGTATTTGATGCATCTTGATAAAGTTAACCTGTGAAGCTTTGGTAGGGACAAAGTGTAGTGAGGGATAATTTAATTCTCTTAAATCTGCCAAATTTTTTTTGTTTTAGACTCTTTTTTTTCCTGGAAAAAGCCTTTCAATTTACAATGTTTTAGCATGTTTATTAGCGAGCGAGACACTCTCAGGGGTAACCCAATTGAAAATCGGGGATGTTTGTTTGTTTATATATGTTTGGACGTACGTATCATTTTGTACTTTGACCCTCTCGTATTTTCGAGTTAGCTCAGCGTTCCACCCCGTCCCAAACATCACTAAACAGTATCCTCCGGTTTAACGATCATTACCCGTATCTTCCTAGAAATTGAATTGTTTACCGCTTTGAATTTTTTTGCGGTGCAGCTTAAACTAAAAAACTTACTGGAGTTCCATTTCTATTGGAGTTAGTGGTGGTGATAAGTTAATACGTTATTTGTCATAGTTATAAGCCCTACCCAACAGTATGTACTTGATAATTCGTTGTCCACTAGACTTACCACGAAGGTAAGTCTTACATAAGTATGTTTAGTTATGTGAAAGTATTGTGCGTTACAACAATTACTAAAAATATCCCAAAGAAAAAGTTTAAAGAACGTGACTTGTTTTTTGTTTCAATTCAAACAGTTTCGCGGAGTGATTACTATGGCATTGAATGCCTTTACCGTATAATATGTAATTTAAAAACTCGAGTTTTTTTTAGTTAGCTTGAATATTAGAAGTTAAAACCAAACGTTTAACAATGGTGTAGTATTAGGCTCGCTCGCCATTTGTGCTCAAGCACAGCACTAGTTATAGATAACACATTAGTTATCATCCAGATTCTCATTTTACTCTTTTCCTCCTTCCCGTCACTGCAGTAATCTGTGTGGCTTGTGCTTAATATCACTAAGTAAAATATTTTAAAGGAAAGATGGCTTGTTGTGCAAGATTTAATGACAAAAACAACAACAACAAACAACAACAACAAACAAGCTTATATTTAAACCTCATATCCTCCTAGGTCATTCAGATGTTCTGATATTATGTATGGTCTATGTAGTGTTTCTCTGTATGTCCTGATACATGGTCTGTGTTGCGTTTCCCTGCATGTCCTGATACATGGTCTGTGTTGCGTTTCTCTGTATGTCCCGATACATGGTCTGTGTTGCGTTTCTCTGTATGTCCCGATACATGGTCTGTGTTGTGTTTTCCTGTATGTCCTGATACATGGTCTGTGTTGCATTTCCCTGTATGTCCTGATACATGGTCTGTGTTGTGTTTCAGTATGTCCTGATACATGGTCTGTGTTGTTTTCCTGTATGTCCTGATACATGGTCTGTGTTGCGTTTCCCTGTATGTCCTGATACGTGATCTGTGTTGCGTTTCCCTGTATGTCCTGATACATGGTCTGTGTTGCGTTTTCCTGTATGTCCTGATACATGGTCTGTGTTGCATTTCCCTGTATGTCCTGATACATGGTCTGTGTTGCGTTTCCCTGTATGTCCTGATACATAGTCTGTGTTGCGTTTCCCTGTATGTCCTGATACATGGTCTGTGTTGTGTTTCCCTGAATGTCCTGATACATGGTCTGTGTTGTGTTTCCCTGCATGTCCTGATACATAGTCTGTGTTGCGTTTCCCTGTATGTCCTGATACATGGTCTGTGTTGTGTTTTCCTGTATGTCCTGATACATGGTCTGTGTTGCGTTTCCCTGTATGTCCTGATACATGGTCTGTGTTGTGTTTTCCTGTATGTCCTGATACATGGTCTGTGTTGCGTTTCCCTGTATGTCCTGATACATGGTCTGTGTTGTGTTTCCCTGTATGTCCTGATACATGGTCTGTGTTGTGTTTCCCTGTATGTCCTGATACATGGTCTGTGTTGCGTTTCCCTGTATGTCCTGATACATAGTCTGTGTTGCGTTTCCCTGTATGTCCTGATACATGGTCTGTGTTGTGTTTCCCTGTAGGCTCTGATACATGGTCTGTGTTGTGTTTTCCTGTATGTCCTGATACATGGTCTGTGTTGCGTTTCTCTGTATGTCCCGATACATGGTCTGTGTTGCGTTTCTCTGTATGTCCCGATACATGGTCTGTGTTGTGTTTTCCTGTATGTCCTGGTACATGGTCTGTGTTGCATTTCCCTGTATGTCCTGATACATGGTCTGTGTTGTGTTTCAGTATGTCCTGATACATGGTCTGTGTTGTTTTCCTGTATGTCCTGATACATGGTCTGTGTTGCGTTTCCCTGTATGTCCTGATACGTGATCTGTGTTGCGTTTCCCTGTATGTCCTGATACATGGTCTGTGTTGCGTTTTCCTGTATGTCCTGATACATGGTCTGTGTTGCATTTCCCTGTATGTCCTGATACATGGTCTGTGTTGCGTTTCCCTGTATGTCCTGATACATAGTCTGTGTTGCGTTTCCCTGTATGTCCTGATACATGGTCTGTGTTGTGTTTCCCTGAATGTCCTGATACATGGTCTGTGTTGTGTTTCCCTGCATGTCCTGATACATATATGTCCTGATACATGGTCTGTGTTGTGTTTCCCTGAATGTCCTGATACATGGTCTGTGTTGTGTTTCCCTGTATGTCCTGATACATGGTCTGTGTTGTGTTTCCCTGTATGTCCTGATACATGGTCTGTGTTGTGTTTCCCTGTATGTCCTGATACATGGTCTGTGTTGCGTTTCCCTGTATGTCCTGATACATAGTCTGTGTTGCGTTTCCCTGTATGTCCTGATACATGGTCTGTGTTGTGTTTTCCTGTATGTCCTGATACATGGTCTGTGTTGTGTTTCCCTGTATGTCCTGATACATGGTCTGTGTTGTGTTTTCCTGTATGTCCTGATACATGGTCTGTGTTGTGTTTTCCTGTATGTCCTGATACATGGTCTGTGTTGCGTTTCCCTGTAGGCTCTGATACATGGTCTGTATTGTGTTTTCCTGTATGTCCTGATACATGGTCTGTGTTGTGTTTCCCTGTAGGCTCTGATACATGGTCTGTGTTGTGTTTTCCTGTATGTCCTGATACATGGTCTGTGTTGTGTTTCCCTGTAGGCTCTGATACATGGTCTAGGCAGACATTATTACTCTCTTCCCATCAACTACCGAAAGAATGAGTTAGAACAAAAGGTGAGCTGTGCCACGCCTACTCCTCGCTGGCATACCTGACTATTGGGTATGTATATATATGATGTAGATGTTGCTGAATCTGCACAAAAAGACATGGATGGCTGGACTTCAGTTGGATAACTACAAGGAACACAGCACCAATAATGAAAAGACCGTTAAAGTAAGTGGTTGTCATTTCATGTCATAGCATGGGTAGTGTAGTTTGGGCTTCCGTGGTAAGTAGTTTGGGTTCCTTAGTGAGAGAAAGGAGTGAAGCCATTATTGAACATAGTATATTTAGAGTGGGGGTATTTGTGTTGTCCCTAGTTTCCTGTGATTGGGTAATGAAATGTTTACTTAACCCCACCAATGTGCACTTACCTAAGAGTGGTTATGCAATAGTGTATCAGGTAGGACTGATTTAATAGAAGTGGCTATTGTAAATAGTGGGAGGGGTTCTTGCAATGTGAGTCTCTTTCCACTTCTGTCATGTGGTAATGTTCACTTACCTCAAGATTGGTTACTGCAAGCCTATGATTGGCCCAAGTTGGACTTTGTGCAATATTAGATAACTGCCAGTTGCAACAGTTGAATTCAGCAATATCTATCTGGCACCCAACCATAATAGTACAGGTTATTAAGCAAGTTTTGTAGCTGCTATTGTTAGATTCTTACTGCCTTCCAAACCCCTCTCTCCCCTCCCCTTTCCCTTCCTTCTTTTCCCAACTAGCTGGCTGGCTACCCCCCTCCCCCCACACTATCCTTTTTTCTGTCCATGTAATTGGGAATGTATTTATTCATACAGCTGTAGTTTTGCTAAAACTCGAGCGTAATCCTTAGCTGTGCTATGAAGATGAAGTGTATTAGCCTTTTAATAGTGTAAGTTACAATGATTTGCATTCAGTTGAAGCAATAAACAAAAAATCCAAGTCTGCATGGCCTGCAAATCTTTTCATTGCTCATTACTTCACATGCACTACTAATGTGCCACACGTATGTTCATATATAATATACTGACAACTAGCTTGAAATTGTAAACCCATGATGGTGTTTCATTTCACTTTGCTCGTTTGGCAATATAAAACTGTACTGGAGTTTTGCTCGTGTTGCTTTGGCAAGTGGTTGATGTGAGGTCTAACTTTTTTCTTATACACTTTTCTTGTTCGTTATTTTTACGACCAAAATACATGCAGATTAGAAAGCGTTGCTCGTGCTCCCAATATTGTATACTTCACTTACCTAATCACTATTACGTTACTCTTCATCCTTTCACTGTCTGTCTGTCTGTCGGAATTTTATTAGTGTAATGAGTTTAAGATAGCTAGTGCACTAGGTGTCAGGGGTCTCACAACTGAATATAATGTCCTATGACTCTTTCACTATGTGCAGTAATACTAGCTCTAGATCACTTAGTCACACCCCTTTCTTTGTTAATGCTCACCTACACGGTAATGTAGAAAACTGTGACATCCAATATTCAGTATGCTGACACTGCAGTTATGGCTTTTAGTTCAAGATGGAATACAAAGCTTTTTGTTTGATGGTGATTTCAGGCTTTTTGAAGCTGAAAGTGAGCAGAGGTCGTCAATAATGTGTGTGTGTGTGCGTGCGTGTGTGTGTGTGTGTGTGTGTGTGTGAGTTTACTGGAGCTGGGACAGTTAAGTACTTCTAAAGGCGTGGCAACCCTTTATGATCCTGTGCAGGCTCCAGACCCCAGTGATTATTTTAAGATGATTAACCACGAAGGTAGAATAGGAATACCTGTAAAAAGTGCCCAGTGTTTGGGTGGCCACAGGTACGACTGAAGTTTTAGAGCTCAGATTCAGAAATTAAACCAGAACGAGAGGTTGCCTTCTTAGCCAAGTTGGAGTTGTAGCAGCATGTGATTGATTGCTGAATAATTATGAGACTAGTTACAAGTACTTCAAAGTACTTCAAAAATACTTAGAATACTTAGAAGTATTTCTAAAAAAAGCAAGTGCTCAAATATAGTACGAGTATTTTTACTAGATTTACCAAAAGGATTTGAGTACTTCATGAGTACTTATGACCTGTACTTAAGTGTGCTTAAGCACGAGTACCAAAGTACTCTGCCCCATTATCTGTTCTATAGAGCTCAGGAATCTGACATATGGCAAAGTACAGCACTACCATCATTTGTACTGTGAGTGTTATTCCAATGCCAATCCTGTAGTGGCACTTGATTGAAACAGTTTTGCAGTATGCTCATAATGATTTTTTTTTTCACTTATAATTATGTAAAGTGATTTTACAAAAATGACTTGTGGTACAATTCTTCATAATTACATAAAAATTGAACACAAGTAATTTTGTGATTTTGTTGCTAGGCAACACATTTTGTGGTTTTTGGAATTATATGAACTCATGAGCAACAATATAATACACTATTGTAGAATAATTTTATTTTTTCCAAACAGTGGTACTAATCAACATTTAAGTTCACTTATGTCTGTTTTGTTCATCCCATCTCTCTCTCTCTCTCTCTCTCTCTCTCGTGGTGTGCACAATACAGTAAGAGATAAAATACAGTTCCAAATTCTGCCTGGTTGTTCGGCTGTAAAATGGTAGTTTTTTACTGTACTTTTTACTTTTCCATACCATTTTGACAAAACGGCAGACACTGTTCACTAAAACGGTTAAAAAAAAAAAAAATCAACTTTTCCGTCAATTCACCGATTTTTTTCTAGCTAGGAACTCTTCCACAGTTATATCAGCAAGTTAAGGCCTTGTATCACCTGTTATATACTACGGGGATAGTGCAGTAAAGTTCGTACAAAAATTTAACTTGCTTCAATAAAGCTTCGGACCGAAGTTTGACAGACACACACTATAACCAGGTCCGCACTTCGTAGGTCTTCTGTTAGCTACTGATGGACTTCCAGTAGTAAAAAATCTAAGCCCGAGAAGACCCTAACATTGAGAAAACATTGATACTGTGCGATAGTAGAGCTAACAATTCTCTGCAAGACAACTTCGAATAGGACAGCTTCAAATTTTTTTAACCGAACAGCTAGCCTGCAAACAAAAAATCGGAACATTTTATTGGATAAACTATTTTTTATATTTGAGCAAGGCATGCGGTGAACGAGAAAGATTAAAGTGGTAATATGGTCGAACGGAACAGCCGTTTTTTTTGTTGTTGTTTTTACCAAACAAATTGTGTGATGGAATTTGGGGACTTTATTTGTCTCCTACTGTATTTTTATATAATGACATTTCATTACTTTGAAACTATTACATGTTTGCAGGGTTTCATACGGAGGGGGTAGGGAAAATTGAAATCCCTCTTCCCCCTTCCCCCTCCAATAATTTCAGAAGTGGTTGTTAAAATGTAATACTACTACTACTAATGACAGTGATAAAACTATTCCAATTTGTTTGTTGCTTATAAAAATGATAAAGCTAATAGAGGAGTAACATCTATTTTTCTCCCTAAGTACGCCAAGAATTTCATGTGTGTCTTCTCACCCTCCCCTCCCCCTTATCCCAAGCGAACATGCATGAATCCTGGTTTGGAGGTGTCATAACCCTAAGAATAGATATAATTTCTAGTTCTGTATTTTATGGCATAAAACAACAATAACACCATGTTTCCTAAATCAACATGGCATGGATATTGTATTGTTTTTCCCATCCAAAGTAGCAGGTATAGGAATAGATATACTAAGGAAGTGTTGGATCGGCAACATATGTGTATAATAAAGTCTCTGGTGTGTTTGTGTCAACACAGGAGATGCTGGACTTGGCACTGGCGTACAACAAGGTGAGTTTATGCCATATCCTTCCCATTGTTTATAACTAACCTATACGACCAATGTCCATCGCAGGCTCTGGAGGATGAGAAAACAATGACACCAGATCAGTTAGCTCTAAAGAATGTGGGGAAGCAGGTGGGCATTATTTATTTTGTACTAGCAACATCAATTACTGTTTATTTCCTTTCAGGATCCTAAAAGGCATCTTGAGGAAAAGGTGGACTCTATTTTGACGTCAAACATTACTCAATCTTTAGGAGCCATGCTGGATACTGTTGTCTTCTCGTGATTACATCATATTTATGTTCGCTGATCATACAAATCAAACAGAACTTGTGATGTAACATTACACACCATTTTATTTGTCACCCTGTTATTATAATTATTTGATGGTTTTTACTGTCATTAATAAAGTTAGCTAAATGCTGCCATTTTGGGCTCTGCCTAAATTATGGTAAACTTCACATAGCCTTCAACCTCCACTAGAGATTGAACCCTGCCACTACATAATAATAGCTGTTGAATTGAGCTGATCATGTGACTTCTATAGGTGAGTGGCTCTCAATGAATAGTTGCACTTTGTTTTGTCTGTGCTATACCTATAAATGGCAAGTTGTAGAAGGAACTAGCTGACTAGCTATTCCCCTTAGCAACAGGGTTATTCATTTAAAGTTGCTTTGTAGTACGTAGTTGTGTGCTATCAGGTGTCTTCTGCCCACTGGTGAGCTTTACTGCAACTAGTTACATACTGCAAGACTTCCCCAACTAGTACGAGTAAAATTAGCTTCAAGCTGCCATGAATGCAGGCCAGTTTTGTGTGTGGATAGCAGTCTTAGCCATCGTCAGTTCCCCCTGGTTTGTTGCCACTATCATTGCATGGATTTACTATGAAGTATTCCCTGAACCCATTGCGGCAACTGGCAGTGGTCAAGATGTCACTATAGCCTCTGCAGCTATGACTGAGAGCCAGGGTGGAAACGGAATGCCCAACGCAAAATGGATAATTGCCATCATCCAAACGTGCAGCGGCTTCATATATGTCCTGTACATTCTCTTTGGCATTCTATGGGTAGGGTGCTTCGGTAGAGCCAGTCTGTGCAGTTTCTGCTGCATTGCTCTCGGTATTCCAATCTTTGGAGCCATCCCAGCAGGTGTTGGTATTTTTCTACTGGTGGATGCACTTACCAGAAATGCCACCTTAGACAGCATTGGTCAATATGTGGGAGTGGCTACTGCAGTATGCTGCTTTTTGAGCACTGTTTTCTGCATAATGGTGACTCTAGTGGCGCTCATTTGCGGGTCCAAAGGAAGAGGCCGTAAGCATCGTTTTCCCATACCTCTAGCTTACCTCCCATGCCTTAAGGAGTTTGAAGAATATGAAGACACTGACAATGATGATGCAAATAACTACACAAGTGACTATCCTCCTCCATTGAGAACTCCTCGTGAGAAAAGGCCCTCAACAGCTAGCAATGGAGGATACGGACCCAGCAGTAGTAGCAAGGTTTCATTATCCAGTGTCATGCCAGAAGCCCAGAGTCGTAAGACTTTAGATGCCGATAAAAGAAATGGAAGCTACTCGACGTCAAATCCTCCACCATACAAGAATCGATCCACTGGCAATACAGACAACAAAAGAAGAGTTTCCAGCATATCCTTATCAGGTTATCCTAGACCATCAGAACGAAATACTTCCACCGCATCTGCATCTAGCTCTACCAAGGGGAGAGGTCACAAGCAATCTGCAGAGTCTGATACAGGACATACTTTTGCCAAACATGCAACCAAGTACTCACACAACTCTTTGAAAAGCCTGTCAGTGGACTGATCCAATTCTAAACAGTACTTTTGGGGAATGAAACAAAAGGAATAAAGCATTAATCTATGTGATCTAGTCATTAGCTATAGGTATATCAGGCTTGTTATCATACATCATTTTGTTTATGCACTATTGTTTATGTCGTATCACCCAAGTAATCTATTTCATGGTTATCATTTTAAAATGAAAAACAAAATACTTTTACTTCCTGTAAAACAAACATTTTGTGAGCAGTAGCGCTATAATCCTGTAGCAATCAACTGCAGATACAGTGCTTTTTGCTGCTTGTACTCATGGGATCTGCATTGGCAGTGAGGTGGTGCTTCTTGTGCTGCAGCTTGCTGCTAGTTACATCATGCATCTCTGATGATATGGGTATGTCTGTTAAGTTACAGCTAGGTACAGTGTCAGTTTGAAGGACTTGTAATTAGGTGTATATGTATTGGGAGATAGAGTGGTGCATAGATATTATTATGGAGTATTGTGAAAGACAATGTATTTTTTTTATGCTAGGGTCCGGGGATGGTGAGAGGTCATCAATTTTAATGCCATATCCAGGAGCACTTTCATCTAGTGTTCAATTAGAAACAGTTAAACTCGACACAACTATTGATGCTTCCTTTATTATCTCCTATACTGCCACAAATCCCTCCCTACCTTTGCCATCCTCATCTCTTCACACATTGGGTGTAACATCAATAGTGTCTCTAATGTCATCAGAAACGACATCAACTTCTGTTACAATATCCACTACAATGATTTCTCCTTCAGCTAGTTTACAGATGTCATCTGTTCTATCCACATCAATGTTTTCCTCTTCTTCAGCATTGCTACTTCTTCAGTCCATGTTGGAAAAGCCTGCCACTCAGTTATCTTCGTCTCCTGCAATGTCTCAGTCTCCTGCTGGGTCTCAGCCTCCTGCTGGGTCTCAGCCTCCTGCTGGGTCTCAGCCTTCTGCTGGGTCTCAGCCTTCTGCTGGGTCTCAGCCTTCTACTGGGTCTCTGCCCATTATTGCCGTTGGAGCTGCAGTAGGGGTTGTGACTGTGATTGCAGTAACCGGGTTGCTTGTAGTCGTATTGTGTTTCATAAGGAAGAGAAGGTCAGGCAAACATGTCATATCTACTCGTACAGACAGAACTTGTTTTAAGGAAGGTAAGCGGTTAACCATATTATTGTTTTACAATTACTACAATTACCTCATCACATTTTCCACTGTTTTGTTTTAGAATAATGCACTAACATGCATCAGCTTAGCAACAACACTTGTTAGCTCCTACATACATTGTTCTAACACTAAAACAGGCAGTCAATCTGTCAATGGTTAAAATGTAGCTATTTATCACTGCTGTACTCTTCATCATGACATGACATGGAGTATAGGAAAATAGATTTTAGTACACATCAATCACTGTACTTTGATTAAAATTATGTACACATGACTGAAATACTTGGATTATGCACATATAAAACATGCCACCAATCGAGCAACAGCTGCATTTGACACTAAGTGGATGGTACAGTGTGTGTTTCTTTACAATAACCAACTTCACAGTGAAAGAATACAGACCAAATTAGCTAGTTGTAATACTAGTTCTATCTGTTATTGTGTACATGTACTATTCCTTGCAGATGACAAACTTTGTCTACCATCAACATCAACACCAGACACTAAGTGAGTGAAAAGATGGAAATAAGTTGACAACTATTGCTTATACTGTGTGTGTGCATAATGTGTGTTTGTGTGTGTTCGTATTTGTGTTTGTATGTATATGTGTGTGTTTGTGTGTGTTCTAGGTTGCAGAATTTTGGGTTGAGCACGAACACGTTTGGAGTTGATGATTTTCCCGATATTCCAGCCCCGTCTGAAGGGGAGGACGTACCTGCCCTGGTTTTCATAAACCCGGTGGATCCTACTATCCCAATTAGCAGCAATACTTTACCTTTAAGAGGGAAGCTCAGATCGACTAATAAAAGTGGGAATTTGAAGTCACATTTTAGTGGGAAAGAGAGTTTCAAAGGTTTTAAGTCCACGGGGTCAATTAATAAAGTGGGCATGGGATCCGCTGAACCTTTAGTTACTGATATAAAACTCCTTGAACAGTTCAAAGATAAAGACAAAAGTGACAACAAATATAAAGAAAAGGTGTCCAATTCAGACTACGGGTTCTTACTGAAAACTGATGATGATATTAAAGTGTCAACATTTATGTCACCTGCTAGTTCTAGCCTTTATGACGTTCCGAAACGAGTTTTGAAAGAGCCAATGCCGGAAACAATTGCAGAGACCTCTCTAGCATCAAAAGCTGCACCAGTTTCAAAAACTGAATTTAGTAACAACAATACTGTATCAATCCAGATGTCTTCTGAAATTGCCAATCCTGCGATCAAGGAAAGGCGAGACTCTTCAACAATATTATTACCGGTCCCAAATCCTGTCATACCTGAAGCTCAAGCACCGGACAGGTCACACTACGATGTCCCCAAAAAACTCATTGAGCAAGCCAGAGCCAGGCATAAGCAGGATGTTAGTGACAAAAAGCAAGCAGGAGATGCACAAATAAAAGACAAAGAAATCAGCACAGCCAAGGAAAATGGGACTAGCTCTCTTGATAAGTCAAAAGCCACTAAGCCGTATGTAAATGTGACATTATTAGCACCACCATTAGAAAGTTCAACAGCAGCAGTCAAGAAGGAAGGTATTTATGATGTTCCTCGCCCAGTTAAAGCCAACTCAAAGTCAAAGTTGTTGCCGAATGATGCAAAACCTGGTGATGATCACTCACGAGTAAAGCCAAAAGTTGCATCCAGAACAATGAAATTGACTACTCTCACTGAGCTGGATAAGCCAAAGACTGAAGAAGCTATTGACAAGAAATCTGGAAGCAGTTCTACACCTCCTGGAACAATCCATCTTGATAGAAATGAGGATAGCAAGAGTACAGACAAGAATGATGTCCCTGGGAGTGATAGCAAAAGCATAAACAACACTGAAGATACTAAGTGTAAAAATGAACCAGCCGAAGATAAGCTGAATGCTCAGGAGACCGCAACAGTTACAGGAACCTCGGCAGATGAAAGTCTAGTGAGAGTGATTGCCGGTGAGAATAATATAGCACCATGTGAGGATACAGCTGTACCTCAGGAACAGATTGGAGTGAAAAATGTTACATTAGGTAAGCCAAAAGTGATGGCTAGATCAGGTGACAACAATTCAAGACCTAAAAAGCCTCCAGTACCTAAGGCAAAGCCAAATCCTCCTCCCAGACGAGCAGCACCAAAAGCTACAGCTTCTTGAACAACAATATTCATAGTTGTTTTATTCTTTATTCTGCTTATTGGTTACTGTACAATTTCATCACTAGTTATTTTTGTTATGCTGCAGTATTGACCCACTCTAATATTCTCATTTTAGTATCTTTTATAGATCAACATAATCATATTTGATATGTTGAATGTTGTTACGACAAAGAGTAGTAGCACGTTGAATAGAAAAAACCTTTCCTACTTTTATTTATGAAAAGATAATAATGTTATTAGTATTAAATTTGGCAGTTAGAATGAATTCATATTCATTGTGGACTGAGCCACAAAATCATGCTGTCATTTCATACATATGTGATTTTGTTGGCAGTTTTTTTTCATACTTGTGAAATCATAGCAGAAATTTTTTTTTGCTGCTTTACCTAAGCTAAAAGGTTTAACTAGCTAATTGTAGATAACGATTACCTCTTTCGTTTGGCACAACACTTCATTTTCTTGTTTGCTTAACAGTAAAGTCTAAACCTAGTGTGGGTAAGCATAACTAGTTAAACACACTTTCTCTTACTCTTCTCAATATACTGTATCAACTGGACTCCTTGATAGCTTTCATTTTGGAATAGTTACATTTTCCATAAGTATATTGGGTTATTGGATAGATCCCATTAAAAGAGCGCAGCCTCTTGTCAAGTTTGTTTTGTGCCATTTGTGCATCTAAAATGTTGTTAGAACAGCAACAATAACATCGGAGAGAGGGATTTTTTTTGAGTCCGTAAACAAGTGTAGCCATTATAGATATGGATTATGATTTAAAAATTGGCTCACTGGTTCTGCATGATTTGGTTTAGTCCTTTATGTAATCAAATTGGATCGACATTCTATCCCTTTCTATTCTTATAATTATCCAAAATTTCCAGGAAAGCTGGTAACTACTACTGTTTTTCAGTATGAATGTTAGGAAAGGTTTGTTTATTTAGCAATCGCTTTAGAGCAACAGTTGTAGAAAGAATTTCAGGCTTTTAAAAACACACTCTAGCTTTCTGACCAAGTTTACATTGAAAGTTCTTGTATGTTTAGCTGGGAAAAGTCACCACTATTACGAGTTCTACTACTACTACTTGTACTATACTAAGAGAATCAACAGAGAATTGGTTTACCAGAGGAGGTTGGGGAGAGTGGGAGTGTCAGAAAGAACAATGTCTGGAAGTGGTGCTAACCCAGATAATGGCAGTGGGAATGGTTCCACCATGAGTGGGAATGGTCCCACCGTGAGTGGGAATGGTCCCACCGTGAGTGGGAATGGTCCCACCGTGAGTGGGAATGGTCCCACCGTGAGTGGGACTGAAGCCACTCTCCCAACTTCAGTCCAAGAGATTTTTGTGATTGTATTTCCTTCCTTGGGAGGAATTGTTCTGATTAGTATTGCTTTCTTGGTGATTCTATTAGCCTGCAAGAAAGTTTGTAGGAAGAAAGACATGAAGCATGTCCATCAGCAGCAAAAAAGTAAGTTTAACAGAATGAGTTTCAAAGTGAGTAGGGAATGAATTATTTGAGGTTTCTTGTTTGCTTCTATAGGTAACAGATCTGAATTAGTTGTGAAAGGAGAAATTATTTTGATTGAATGTATGCATATTGATGCTATTGAGTAGTACATGTCTAACAATAAATACAAATGATAACTTTGATTTCTATTTTAGGGAGAAGTGGATCAAAGGGCAGTGTGTATTTTGTAAAAGGTCAAGGAATACAGTAAGTCCTCATAATAGGTTGATATTTGCATGTGTATATTTTGCATTGTCACATAATAGCTAAATATCATGGTCTAGTTGTCGATGAAGATTTCACCTTTTCTATTTTTGTCATGTGATAATAACTCTGGCCAATAATAGCAGTTACATTACTTCTTCAAATTAAGTTTTAATAGCTGTTTTGTATTTAAATGCTAGCTTAGTTGCTTTTTATTAAGCTGTATTTATTTCTTTGCTGGGTTGATTAGATTGCTTCAGATAATTCATGCCAATAGTTAGCAGTATTGATGTCATTCTATAAGATACGTACTTATATTTTTTAATTTTCACTTCAAATAAAAAGAACTTGTGAGGGGGCGAGTGAGGTCACATAATTATACCCCTTCAAGTATGTATTATGAAGAGTTTCCAAATAGAAAAAAAAGTATAAGTAATTAAAAAATTTATTGATTGAGATAGGGGTGAAGGGAGATGTAGGGGAAGGGGTGGATCACAAAGGATTGAGTGATGAAAAGGAGGTTAGCATAGTTGGTAATGCAAAAAAAAAAAAAAATTGATATCTAGTTTAAGCTTCCCCTACAAACCTCCATGGGTCTAAACTATGTCATCTACTTAGGCTCCAATCATCACGGACCAGAAGCTCGGAGTTCATCAATGTGTTGGAAAGTATACAGAGTGTGGGAGAGAGAAACCATGTAGATTTGGCTGATAACCCAAGTTACAACTCCCATGAAGTTTCTGTGGATGTATCAGGAGGATTAACACAAAATGTAAATAATGATGCTCACCCTGGAGAACTAGTACAGCATGATATGGAGGGGAGTGAACAAGAATTAGGTAATAGGAGCATCTTAATTCCTGATGTTCAGAGAGGCAATCAATCCTTTGTAAGGACAAGTGATAGCAGGAGTAGTGTCAGGAGTGAATCAAGATTACTGTATCATAGGACTATGGAATCAGAACCAGATAATGCCAAATCTCAATTCTCACGGCAGATGTCAACTCGAATGAGTACGAGAAGTGAAGCTGGTATTCTTTCTAATAAGTCAAAATTTGTTTCAATTCAGCAGCCTAATTCTAAAGCCTCACTGAAACAGGCTAATTGGAGGACATACCACCAAGAAGCAGCTGGAGAGAGTTTTCATGCAGAAAGCTCCATGGAGCCAATCAAAAAGTTTTCCATCCATCAGGTTCAAAGTCCTACACAGTTGGATGACAGCAAGATTCCCGTGGATGGACTAACAGTCAAAATTAATTCCCCTTACGGTGACATACCTTCTTTCAAAGACCCAGAGCTAACTGGAGAGGGTGATGACATTAAAAATGATACAATTTTGATTCCTCCACCCCCTCCTGATATTTACAGCAGCCAGATACTCAACACAGATGAGCCAGAAGTGGAAAGTAATGAGAATTCTTGTTATACCCAATCGAGTTTGAGATCAGTTGGTGAGACAACTAATCTACGTGAAAGATTTCCAAACAGAATTATATCCATTGAGCAGCCTGTTGTAGATTACTCTGATGGTATGTAAGTTACAAATACTATATGGTGCACACTTCTTTGTGACTAAGTAGCAAAAGGAATAAAAGAAACTATTAGAACTAAACCACCACCACCATCCATAATGTCAACAACATCTCTAACTAAAATAACAATAACAAGTTTATCTGGTGTTAGTGTTTTTGTGTAGATTACGTACATATTCAGTATAATGTTTACTTTAGTGAATATTCTGTAAATATATTGATCTACATGTAATTTAGATGATGAGCCCATCAATTCTGACCCTCGCTACAGCTGTATCATCATTAGAAGCAGACCACAATCCCTTGAAGATCCCGAACATTTGTACGATGAGCCCATCATGGTTACCACTCCCAATAGCGAAAGGTTTCTGCTGGCTGCACCCATATTTGATGATCCTGGCTATGACCAAGGCTTTAAACTTATGAATGCCACCACCGAAACATCCAATGAGAATGAGCCACATCTTTATCACACTCTAGAGCCTCAATTTTCAAGTGAGACTTCCCAGGTGGTTGAAGCAACTGACAGACAGAAACAAATGGACAGTACATTTGGATACCAAGAATCAGATCAAGTGTCACCATCAAATGCACGTGGGATGGGAAGAAATCCACAGATAAGTAAAAGCACACTCGCTTTGCTTGACTTCTGTGATGAAGAACTTCAAGAAATGGATCCGGATCTTCTTTCCCATTTGCAAAATGAAGACAAAGACTATGCAGTGTAATTTCATTTCTCATAGTTTACTACAATCACCAACATTTATTTGATTTAAATACCTTGTATTGCAAAATATTATAATTGATTAACAGATGATGTACAGCACAATAATTACATTTGATCAACAGATGATCCTACACATGAACTCAATGTACATAGGTCATTCAAATACTAGCACAGGATCCACACATTTGCAACTTTTTAGTTGATAAGTGGCCACTCGTCATCATTTTCACCATTCATTATTGTTGGTTAGAGTAGTCATAATGAAAGAGGAAATATTTCAGATAAACTGGCACATACCAATAACATCAATATTTTTGAGAGGAAATGTTTTCTTAGATAATTAGTATTCATTTATGATTGCTTTGGCAATAAATAATATCCTGTACTTCACTGGCCATTTAAAAAAGATCTGGTATAAAAAATATTTACTTACTTAATTGTACAATGTACACAACAAATCAATTAATGAATTGCAATATTTGACATTTTCTAGTGCTAGTCGTGGTAATAAGTACAAGCTTAGAATTTGTCACTGTAATCTCATGGCTCCTTACTACTATGTTATCTATGCTCCCTTCACCTTGTGTTATACTTATTTAAACTTGCCTGATACCATGAAACTAGCTTCATCCACCACTGTCTCGCTAAAATCTCATTTCCAAGTGGCTATAAAGCCAAACTATGTGACCAAAATATGGGTTGAGTAGAGTGGGAAAGCTGTTTTTTTTATTCACTTCCTCTAGTTTTGAAATATTTGAGGAAACCTTTCTTAACTACTGTAGCACAAACTTTCTGTGGTGCTAACCCTGGATGTGTATCTACTTTTGTTGAAAGTTATTGAAGTTTTCTGGGGCCAACTCAATTTGGACAGACTGTAGAACAAATTCGGTTAGTTGCCCAAGCAGTAACTTTGAGGAATTTGTAAAATCCAAAATAAAAAATGGTTGCCATGTGAAGGTTTCCAATACAATTACTAGCTAGCTAGCTAGCTATCCAAAGGACTAACCTAGATTAATCCAAATCAACAAAACTTTTCTCATTCATTCAAAGCAAGCTCATGGTTACAACAAAAATTATCATGAAGGTCAATAGATGTTATCTATATATTTTATAGAATAACTAGTGGCGTGCTTGAGCACAAATGGCGAGTGAGCCTTAAACTACACTATTGTTAAACGATTGATTTTAACAACTAACACTCAATCTACTAAAATAAAATCGAGCTGTTAAATTATGATATGCGGTAAAGGGGTTTCAATGCCATAGTAACCACTCCTCTCAACTGTTTGAATTGAAAAAGAAGCAACAAAATCAAGTCATGTTATTTATACTTTTTATTCTTAATAGTAGTTGTAACGCACATACTTGAACATACCGACGCAAGACTTACCTTCATGGTTCGTCTAGTGGACAATACATTTTCAAGTAAATACTGTTGAGTAGGGCTTATAACTGTGACAAATAGCGTATTAACTTACCACCGCCACTAACTCGAATAGAAATGGAGCTCCCATAAGTTTTTGAGTTTTAACTGCACCCGCAAAACAATTCAAAACGGTAAACAATTCAATTTCTAAGGTGATACGGGTAATGATCGCTAAACCAGAGGATTCCATTTAGTGAAGTTTGGGACGGGGTCAAACAATGAGCTAACACAAAAATACGAGAAGGTCAAAGTACAAAATGACATACGTACGTCCAAACATATATTATCGGCGAGCGAGCGTAGCGAGCGAGACACTTACAGGGGTAACACAATTGAAAATCGGGGATGTTTGTTTATTTATTTATTTTTATTAGGTACTGAACAGAGCCTGATAACTGTTGCCACATAGAAAATGCATTAAAGTAAACAGGATGTGGCTTAGGGCAATATTTTTCCATATCACCTGTGTTCATAGTTATTACGTTGGGTTATTACGTCCCCCTAGGTAAATTTCTTGTTACCAAGGTATTGCCATGAGCAGTACCTAATAAATTTATTATCCATTGGATACCCGAGAATATTACTCGTCTGATTGGCGGTATTTACGCTCGTGCCTGCGGCACTCACGTAAATACTAAGCCAACAGACTCGTGATATTCTCCTGTATCAAATGAATAATATATATGTATATATGTTTGGACGTACGTATGTAATTAAACGCGCGCGCGGGGAACTTTTGTTCTCCAAAAAACACGGCTTTTTAGGCTTGACCCCAGTTTATTCTGAAAATACAGCATTAAGCAAGCCTTACTTTATACTTAAAGCTCCAAAGTGTGAGAAAATTTCTGCGAAAACGCTTGCTTTTCAAGAAACAAAAAGTTGATTCGACCGGTTACTATGGCATTGAAGACCCTTTTCCAGACTTAATTTCAAAACTTCGCCGTTTTAGGGGGGATACGGAGCTAAAATTACAAATAATAACACTGGTTTATTTTTTTATCGTAGCTGAGAGCTTGTTCAAGAGTTACTGGTAATTGAGATTATCAGAATGGCAGATGTTTGATACTACAAAAGTTACCATTAATCAGGTAAAAGAGTGATTTTGTATTTGTTTACTGAAATAAAGTCATAACGGCTATTATAGTTTTTGCCTGAACTAAGCTAAAACATAGTAACAATACTTAGTTTTATGTTACCTAACTATCAGGCTCGCTCGCCATTTGTGCTCAAGCACACCACTAGTTATACTAGTGGTGTGCTTGAGCACAAATATCGAGCGAGCCTGATAGTTAGGTAACATAAAAACTACAGTATTGTTACTATGTTTTAGCTTAGTTCATGCAAACACTATAATAACTTTTTATTTCAGGAAACAAATACAAATCACTCTCTTACCTGATTAATGGTAACTTCTGTAGTATCAAACATCTGCCATTCTGACAATCTCAATTACCAGTAACTCTTGAACAAGCTCTCAGCTACGATAAAAAAATAAACCAGTGTTATTATTTGTAATTTTAGCCAACAAACATGGAATTACTACTTACCTCAATTCCCTGAGTATTGATATTTTCTGTAGTATCAAATTTAACCTTACTTTGACTGTCAATTACCTTGAATTCTTGACAACAAGCTCTCAGCTACAAAAACAAAAGACAATCAACTTTAGCACACAAATACAAAATTACTTTCTTACCTTATTTTCTTGAGCAGTGTTAACTTCCGTAGTATCTATTTGAATTTACCATTCACTGTTGACAACAAGCTCTTAGCTACAAAAAAGAAAGGCCAGAGTTATTTTTGAATATATAGCTAACAAATATGGAATTACGTACTTACTTAAGCTTCACTGGAGGAGTAGTAGCTTCCTTAACGTTAATACTACGGCATTCTGACTACCAATGGCTCTTGATAACAAACAAGCGGCACTCCGTATCCCCATAAAACGGCAAAGTTTTGAAATTAAGTCTGGAAAAGGATCTTCAATGCCATAGTAACCGGTCGTAGCAACTTTTTGTTTCTTGAAAAGCAAGTGTTTTCGCAGGAATTTTCTCACACTTTGGAGCTTAAGTATAAAGTAAGGCTTGCTTAATGCTGTAGTTTCAGAATAAACTGGGGTCAAGCTTAAAAAGCCATGTTTTTTGGGAAAAAAAGTTCCCAACACGCGTTTAAAGGGCATACGTACCATCCATCCATACATACATATATACTAGCGGTGTGCTTGAGCACAAATGGCGAGCGAGCCTGATAGTTAGGTAACATAAAACTAAGTATTGTTACTATGTTTTAGCTTAGTTCATGCAAAAACTATAATAGCAGTTATGACCTTTTATTTCAGCAAACAAATACAAAATCACTCTCTTACCTGATTAATGGTAACTTTTGTAGTAGTATCAAACATCTGCCATTCTGATAATCTCAATTACCAGTAACTCTTGAACAAACTCTCAGCTATGATAAAAAAATAAACCAGTGTTATTATTTGTAATTTTAGCCAACAAATATGGAAACCTCAATTTCCTGCGTATTTATAACTTCTGTAGTATCCAATTTAAGTTACTTTGACTATCTGAATTACCTCGAATTCTTGACAAGCTCTCAGCTTCAAAAGCAAAAGACAATCAATTTTAGCACACAAATACAAAATTACTTTCTTACCTCATTTTCTTGAGCAGTGGTAACTTTTGTAGTACCAAATTTGAGCCATTCTGATTGTTTGAATCAGTCACTGTTGACAACAAGCTCTTAGCTACAAAAAAGAAAGGCCAGAGTTGTTTTTGCATATTTAGCTAACAAATATGGAATTACTTACTTACCTCTGCTTCCCTCGAGTAGTAGTAGCTTCCTTAGCATTAATACTACGGCATTCTGACTACCAATGGCTCTTGACAACCAACAATCGGCACTCCGCATCCCCCTAAAACGGCAAAGTTTTGAAATTAGGTCTGGAAATGGTCTTCAATGCCATAGTAACCGGTAGAATCAACTTTTTGTTTCTTGAAAAGCAAACGTTTTCGCAGGAGTTTTCTCACACTTCGGAGCTTAAGTATAAAGTAAGGCTTGCTTAGTGCTGTAGTTTCAGAATAAACTGGGGTCAAGCGTAAAAAGCCGTGTTTTTCTGGAGAAAAAAGTTCCCTGCGTGCGCGTTTAAAGGGCATACGTACCATCCATACACACATAATACATACTAGTGGTGTGCTTGAGCACAAATGGCGAGCGAGCCTGATAGTTAGGTAACATTATAATGACAGTATTGTTAATATGTTTTAGCTTAGTTCATGCAAGCACTATAATAGCAGTTATGACCTTTTATTTCAGCAAACAAATACAAAATTACTGTGTTACCTGATTAATGGTAACTTTGTAGTATCAAACATCTGCCATTCTGATAATCTCAATTACCAGTAACTCTTGAACAAGCTCTCAGCTACAATGAACAAAAAATCAGTGTAATTTAAGCCAACAAATAATATGGAATTACTACTTACCTCAATTTCCTGAGTATTGATAACTTCTGTAGTATCAAATTTAAGTTACTTTGACTATCTGAATTACCTCAAATTCTTGACAACAAGCTCTCAGCTACAATAACAAAAGATCAATTTTAGCACACAAATACAAAATTACTTTCTTACCTCATTTTCTTGAGCAGTGGTAACTTTTGTAGTACCAAATTTTAGTCATTCTGACTATTTGAATTTACCAGTCACTGTTGACAACAAGCTCTTTGCTATAAAAAAGAAAGGCCAGAGTTACTATTGCATATTTAGGTAACAAATATGGAATTACGTACTTACCTCAGCTTCCCTCGAGTAGTTGGCGAGCGAGCGTAGCGAGCGAGACACTTACAGGGGTAACACAATCGAAAATCGGGGATGTTTATTTATATATATGGACGTACGTATGTCATTTTGTACTTTGACCCTCCGTATTTTTGTGTTTGCTCGGCGTTCGACCCCGTCCCAAATTGCACTAAACAGAATCCTCTGGTTTAGCGATCAGTACCCGTATCACCCTAGAAATTGAATTGTTTACCGTTGCTTCTTGTTTTGCGGGTGCAGTTTTTCTATTCGAGTTAGTGGCGGTGATAAGTCAATGCGCTCTTTGTTATAGTTATAAGCCGTGCACAACAGTATTTACTTGAAAATACATTGTTCACTAGATTACTGCGAAGGTAAGTCTGTGTAGGTGCATGTCCAGTTGTGTCAAAGCATTGTGTGTTACAACCACTACTTAGCTAAAGAATATCACAAAAAAAACTTTTAAATAACGTGTATTGTTTTGTTGTTGTTTTCCTTCCAAGCAGTTGCAGAGAGTTGTTACTATGGCACTGAAATCCCTTTACCCTGTATGGTAAATTAAAAAACTGGACCTTATATTCAGTAGCTTCAGTGTTAGAAGTCAAAATCATTCATATAAAAATAGTACAGTCTTTAGGCTCGCTCGCCATTTGTGCTCAAGCACACCACTAGTAGTAGGTTCCTTAGCATTAATACTACGGCATTCTGACCACGAATGACTCTTGACAACCAACAATCGGCACTCTGTACAGTGGCGGCGGAACTGGCCCGGCAGACCCGGCAAGTGCCGGACCAATATTTTTCATAAGTGCCTGACCAATTTTTTCATAACTGCTTTTTCATAACTTCGTGACTATTTCAGTCTCGCCAGCGAGAGTATTTACTTAACCGCTCTACGTAGCTCTTTATATTTCATGTGCATGCGCAGTGATAGAACTGGGTACAAAACTATATAACGATACTTACCAGTTGAATTCGACCTGAACTGTGGTATGACATCCTGTGGCGACTCCAGCGGTAGCAGCGTACTGGAGCAGTACTGTCCAGAGAAGTCAGTTAAGTTGCAAAGATGAATTTATTAGTGGAAGTGAGCGCAGGAAGAATTTTTGGATCATTTTAACTTGAACTAATCATTAATTTTCTTTTATTATTTCAAATTCAAATTTTAATAACATTGTTCCTTTAATACAAAATAGAAGGTATGAATTTGCCTGACCAATGAAAAAATGCTTCCGCCACCACTGCTGTATCCTCCTAAAACGGAAAAGTTTTAAAATTATGTCTGGAAAAGGGTCTTCAAGGCCATAGTAATCGGTAGAATCAACTTTTTGTTTCTTGAAAAGCAAGCGTTTTCGCAGGAATTTTCTCACACTTCCGCGCTTAATTATAAAGTAAGGCTTGCTTAATGCTGTAGTTTCAGAATAAACTGGGGTCAAGCCTAAAAAGCTGTGTTTTTTGGAGAAAAAAGTTGCCCGCGCGCGCATTGTAGGGGCATACGTACCATCCTTACACACATATATCCATACTAGTGGTATACTTGAGCACAAATAGCGAGCGAGCCTTAAACTACACTACTGTTAAATGATTGATTTTAACAACTAACACTCAAGCTACTAAACTAGTGGTGCGCTCGAATAGCGCAAATGCATGGCGAGCGAACAGACTTTTTTTACAGAAAAATAGGACAGAAATTACATCTAACTGTAGTGCACAGTGTAACCCTTTCCATCAGCAGAGAATCTAAAGTCTCTGATCCCAGACTAAACTAACAGAATTACCTGAATAAACTTCGAAAGCAGTGGCAAAGAAGCGAAACTTGACAAATACGTCACAATTGTTTCAAGAAGAGAGTAGCTATAAACTCTTTGGTTGAAACAAAGTTGCAGCAGGATTCTCCGCGCCAGTTAATTGAAAAATACTGTAACTGTGAACGCTTTACCTAACTTACGTAATTAGAAGCGCGGGCGAAATATTTTGACGTACGTATACATCTACATATATTTATAGCCCGTTACCCGAGCGACCGCGCTTGTCGTTAAGAACTATAAATCTGATACAGTCTGGTATGCCCGTAAGAAAATGTATTAGCGGGGAAAAGTCTGATATAGTTCTTAGCAACCATAATTATGGTAGAAGGCAGATCAAAGCAAAATGGGATAATGAAGAGTTTGGGTACTTTAATACAATTACTAAGATAGCTAACGCTATACTTTGCTCGTTGTTTATGTTCTGGCTATAAAATAGTTATAAACCAAAATCATTAGGTTTGTATTTCGATTTATAAATCGCATACAAACCTCAATTTTGGTTTATAACTATAACATATATATCTGAAATCTCAATTGAACACGACTGAGAGTCAGCTTCGCTCGCTTCGCTCGCTCGCTGAAATAAAGTCGAGTTTTTTTTAATTACGTATGCGGTAAAGGGGATTCAATGCCATAGTAACCGCTCCCGCAACTGTTTGAATTGGAAAAAAAGCAACAAAATCAAATCACGTTATTTAAAGTTTTCTTTGTGATATTCTTAATAGTAGTTGTAACGCACAATATTTTCACACAACTGAACATACCTACGAAAGACTTACCTTCGTGATTCGTCTAGTGGACGATGAATTTTCTAGTAAATGCTGTTGAGTAGGGCTTATAACTGTGACAAATAGTGTATTAACTTACCACCGCCACTAACTCGAATAGAAATGGAGCTCCCATAAGTTTTTGAGTTAGAGGTCGCAGCAACTTTTTGTTTCTTGAAAAGCAAGCGTTTTCGCAGGAATTTTCTCACACTTCTGCGCTAAGCTTGCTTAATGCTGTAGTTTCAGAATAAACAGGGGTCAAGCCTAAAATACGTGTTTTTTTTTGAGAAAAAAGTTGCCCGCGCGCATTTTAGGGGCATACGTACCATCCTACACACATTAACATATACCCGATTTTGCATTATCCACCCCTAATACTGTCTCGCTCGCTTCGCTAGCTCGCCAATAACATATACCCGATTTTGCATTATCCACCCCTAATACCCAATAACATATACCCGATTTTGCATTATCCACCCCTAATACTGTCTCGCTCGCTTCGCTCGCTCGCCAACAACTAGTAGTGTGCTTGAGCACAAATGGCGAGCGAGCCTGATAGTTAGGTAAAATAAAATGTTACTATGTTTTAGCTTACTACATGCAAACACTATAATAGCAGTTATGACATTTTATTTCAGCAAACAAATACAAAATCACTCTCTTACCTGATTAATGGTAACTTTTGAAGTATCAAACATCAACCATTCTGATAATCTCAATTACCAGTAACTAAAAAATAAACCAGTGTTATTATTAGCCAACAAAATATGGAATTACTACTTACCTCAATTTCCTGAGTATTGATAACTTCTGTAGTATCAAATTTAAGTTACTTTGACTATCTCAATTACCTCGAATTCTTGACAAGCTCTCAGCTACAAAAAAAAAAGACAATCAATTTTAGCACACAAATGTAATGTATAATTAGATGGAAATATTTCTCCACAAACCCGACTAAGAACTTTTTAGCTCATTGAGATTCTCTACAAAACAATACATAATAGAGAACACTATAAATACCTGAAGTCAAAATTCCAGGTCAAAATTTAATTAAACATATACAATTAACTAATGAAACAGAAAAACTGCTATTATATTAGATTTATTTCATCCAAGAATGTATGAATCATTACCGCAATATCCTATGATTCTTTCCGAATATTCTGATATTTTTTGTTAATTTTTCCCTTTGTTATAGCGACTAATGCTTCCAACCTATTCGATTTTTTTGGGGAAATGTTCATCTATGTACTTAAGGCTTAAAAAATACTTGAAAGTTAAATCTTAATATTTTGCTAAATTATTACAGCTTGCCACGCATATGCAATGTTATAGATATGACAAGTGACACCTCATAATTTGTGAAAAACACTTCCTCATGGGTTTCTTGAATTGAGCTCTAACAAATATATAATTCACCATTCCTTGATATTTGTAGGATTTCTCTGAGTTTATGCCATCATTAAATATTATGTACATAAATTAATTGTTGTAGCAGTTCGATTGAGATTCTCTAAATCATACAAGCCATCCATGTGATTGCAGGACTGGTTGCTATTTATAGTGATGGTGTGTCTGCAATCTAGTCATGGATATTGAGGAATGTTGTGTTGTGTGTTAGCTAATGAAGATGATCTAAGTGGATAAGTGCTATATGTAATGAAAGTGTTCGTTGCTCATTCCCTGTTGTCACTAGGTCCGCCACAGAGCTCCCCCCCCAGAACTGCTGATTGACACTTTCAAGGCCTCCCTCGTTGTCTAGGCACTGCTACCGGGACGGGCTCCGTAAAATCCAGAAACGCTGGCTTCAAACGGTCAAGGGACACACTTTCGGTTTTACCGCCCATCTCCAGCTTGAAAAACTTGTCGTCTCTTTCCACCACATGGAAAGGTCCCTCATAAAGTTGAGTCGAGAGACTGCTGAGTCAAGTGAGACTGGCCGAGTCGAGCGACTGGCTGAGTCAAGCGAGACTGCCGAGTCGAGCGAGACTGGCGAGTCGAGTGAGACTGCCAAGTCGAGTGAGACTGGCCGAGTCGAGTGAGACTGCTGAGCCGAGTGAGACTGCTGAACCAGCTCGAACCATACTTCTGGTTGTGTGTTCCAGAAGGTGGGAAGTTTTAGACAAACAACGCTGGCTTCGGCCATGGTCCCAGAAACATCCAGGACACGTGCCGAGGTCACCAATTGTAGCAGTGTGATTGAGATTCACTAAATCATACAAGCCATCCATGTGATTGCAGGACTGGGTGCTATTTATAGTAATGGTGTGTCTGCAATCTACTAATGGATATTGAGGAATGTTGTGTTGTGTGAGCTAATGAAGATGATCTAAGTGGATAAGTGCTATATGTAATGAAAGTGTTCGTTGCTCATTCCCTGTTGTCACTAGGTCCGCCACATTGTAACTATTTCCTCCTTGACATTCGTTGTTGCCCTCAGGAACTACATAAACCACAATATGATACAAATAAACTACCACACACAAGCACACACACACAAATACTCACATACTTGAACAGTCAATGATGTTTCGTTCACTAAGTTTTTCAACAGACTTGTCCAAACTCAGTGAAATTGCTCCTTCCAGTGCACCAATTGTTGCAAATGCATAGCTAGCTCCACAGTTTGCCTATGAGCCAACAGCAGCAGAAAAATTAGCAGCAGCAGCAACAAATAAAAAAGAACAGGGAAATAACTGTTTAATAGTAGCTACATTATGCTCTCTCCCTTTTTGGAAAATTAAATGGCCAGATATAACAAACTTTTCTGTACAGTTATGAGATACATACCTGATTTTTTATTTTGGTTACAACTCCTTTTGGAATGTACTGTTTCACTATTGCTTCTTTGCCTTCTAACTGCCTATTTGGCCTTTGATAGGTTAAATATTGGTCTCTGTACTCCTTCTCAGTCTAACAGGTGGATTAAAGTAAACTTATTACTATTAAAAGTCTGCCAAATGATTTAGCTTCATCTCGTAAGAGAATAATCCATTGTCAGCATTGATGTTATGCTGCTCAATGAAAGCTTTGTTTGAAGTCAAGTGTTTCTCCAGTTCTTCAAGATGAGAGTTGTATCTGCCATGGGTAGTTTTCCATGAATGCCATTCTTCTACATGCTGAAAAACTGGTACTTGGTGGTCCACCAAACTTAAAGAAGGATTAAATCAAGTAGTCAAAACCATGCAGAAGGCCAAGGCAAAATTCATTCCTACAAAGTAAACACTATCTTCAACTGGACTCGTTTTGCAAAAAAAAAACAAAAAAACAAAAAAACATCAAAATTTAGCCTACAAGAAAAATATCCAACTAGCTGGAAGTTTGTAAGGAAGTATTTGAATTGTGTCAAAACGCACATCAAGACTTGCATACTAGGTGTTTCTAGTGTCACATTTCATGGGAATAATAAGAACTTCTAGTTCCCGCCTCATCGGCTCGTCTTTTGTATTATGCCCAACTTCTAAAGCCCTCATTGAAATGGCTAACAAGAGATGGTAATATAGAATCATGTTCATTACCTGCTCGTATCACAGGCTAACAGGCATGAGAAGAGAAATCTGTGACAGCTAGTATTCTCTATAGTGTTTGCAATGAAGTAAATGACAAGGTTGTAGCACTCCATTGTTCATTCAAACTATTGACACATTCTAAATAAAAAAAATTCTAAGTGTATATAAGAGCTCTGCTTTTGTGCCAGCCGTCAAACTACTCTCAACTTCTTCTCTAGTAAAATATGCTCTACGCAGTTGTGTTTTCTGCCCTATTGGGCTTGGCATTGGCCACTCAACCTCAGTACAAATTTGTGGAAGAGTGGAAAGTATGGAAAGGCCAACACCAGAAATTCTACGGAAATAACTTGGAAGAGTTGAACCGACACATTGTGTGGCTGTCCAACAAGCAGTTCATTGAGGCACACAACCAGAATGCTCACATCTTTGGATATACCTTGGCTATGAACCACTTTGCAGACCTGGTAAGATAATATATTACATGCCCAATAGCATTATAGGGCAGAAATTTAAAACTGTTTATTGTATTAGTTTTGTTATAATGCTGTTTTATAGTTGTTGTTTTTTTTTGTTGTTGTTTTTGCTATGTAGACTGATCAAGAATGGGAAGCCAAATTTGGAACATATGATGGATCCGACTCAACTGGAAATTATGCCAAATATTACAAGGGAGACTCTGTGAGCTACTACCCAGATACTGTTGACTGGAGAACAAAGAAAGCTGTAACCGAAGTAAAAGATCAGGTAATTTTGTGTGTGATGCTACTGTAATTATTTTAAGATAATAATCCATATAACTTTATTACAGAAACAGTGTGGAGCCAGCTATGCCTTCAGTGCAGTGGCTGCTATGGAGGGAGCTAATGCACTAGCCACTGGGAGACTTTTAGAGCTGAGTGAACAAAATATCATTGACTGCTCAGGTAAGCACAACTATACAACTTTAATGAAGGATTACATTTACCAGTATGTGCATCTTTCAAAACTAACATCTGCTAGTTCCATTTGGCAATCATGGATGCAAGGGAGGCAACATGACCTTGGCATATGATTATGTCATTGCTAATGAAGGACTGGATGTTGCTTATGCTTACCCATTTCAGGGAAAGGTTATTGATTATGCTCTGATGATTATATTTATTTATCTGATGGTTGATTGCAGCAACAAAGCTGTGTGTACAGTCGCAACTATACTGGTGTAAAGATATCAGGAACTATCCGAATTGAGGAAGGCAATGAGAAGGATCTAATGGGAGCTGTTGCCAATGTAGGACCTGTGTCAGTAGCCATTGATGGCAGTTCAAGTGCCTTCAGGGTACGTTTGATCCAGATACGACTACTTGGTTGTGATGAGAAGAAATATAGTTATTAAATATGTTCACTGATTATTCACATAACCTTGCATTTGTTATGGTCCAGTTCTATGACAGTGGAGTGTATGATTCCTCAAGATGCTCCAGCTCCCAGCTGAATCATGCTATGGTTGTTACTGGCTATGGAACTTCATCTGAGGGAAAAGATTATTGGCTTGTAAAAAATAGGCAAGTGCATATTATTGAATACACAGCCACTAGATTGAGACACTATAGTCTAAGTCAAAGCTATGTTTTACAGTTTTGTTGTTTTGTTTTAGCTACGGAAAGAATTGGGGTGAACAGGGCTACATTAGAATGGCCAGAGGCAAGTACAACCAGTGCGGTATTGCTACAGATGCTTCCTACCCAACTCTCTAGTGCCAACTTTCAAATCTTACTGTTCAGAACTAGCTTTAAAAGTGGCAATCATATTATTTTTGGTTTGTCATAATATTATAGTAATAGCTATGAGTTTATGAAATTTTCAAAGTATCAATAGATTAAAAAAAAAAATTCATTAACATGTCTGGTCAACAGCAGGGGTTTGTGGCTGCTTTGGAAAACTCCAGGAGAAGGTGCAAAGTTCAATGTAGCAGTTTCACAGGATGATACAGTTGTCAGCATTGCAGCTCCACCTCATTAAAATTCTTATAAATCTACAAATTTGAAATGAGTAGTAATCTTTAAGTGGGATTCATTTGTACAAAGAGATGAATAACAGTCCAAGGGTTCATTAGAAATTTGCTGAAAAAGTAACGAAAGTGTAATTTTATTGAAAGTACATAGTTTACAGGACAGAACATTCTATTACTAATAAAATATTTCAAGTCCAATTAGCATTGCTGCAGTAAGAGCATTACCAAATTTATGACTTCATTGTTCTGAAATACACATAATATGCTTCATGTGGCAATGCTATCAAATGCAGGAATGTTAACAATATTCATTTTGATAGCTCCTCACACTGTTCAAAAGAATGTGCAATCCAATCGACCAAGCACGTGCAGATTACCACTTTGGCCACATTTGGCATTGAGAGGCACGTGTCCCGACAAAAATGGAATTTACACTTTACACAATCTAATCAAAGCTGAGGGGCAGAGAAATTATGAATTAATTGAGGAAAGAAGAAGACTGTATGTATCAACATGGCAGCATGAAATACTACCAATGGTATGCAAATTTATCAATTTTGATGCCAAAACAAAATTGTTAAAACTATGGTAGAAACATGGAATATAAGCACTCTATAAGTTAAGTATTAGGTACACATCCTTTATAAATTTCAGAGTGTACTTGTATACAATAATGAAGTAATTGATGCCACTATTCAAAATATCTAGCGAACTGAGTGAGAGTTGCAATGAATTCTTTTAAAAACAGTGTCACATTCCTTTGCCTATAATTTTTCATGATTGAAACAGACTTGTAGAGTACTTCGCTAATTATTTTAGTTTTATTTGTGAATGAGTTGGTAGAGAAAGTCCCATAAACAGGTCATGGTGTGTAAAAATTAATCGCCAAACCAGTTAACTAGGCTATAGGTAACTGAGATAACTAACAGGATTTAGAGCATGTAGCCAGCAGTGTTGGGTGAAGATCAAATAATTTAACTTCCAGCAGATGTAAGGGAACACAGATAATAGTAAACTATGTTTATATTTCAAAATTTAAACGACATAATAAATTCTGACATGTTGTAAATTTATGTTTTGATTTCACACATTGTGTTTCATAGGGCTTTGTGCAAACATATTTTAAGATGGTAGTCTTAATTTTGCTGCATGCATTTTGTTCAACCAGACTCTAGGTGGAAAGATAAAATTGAAGTTAAAAAAATTGAAGAATAAATTTCTAAGAAGGAAATTTTGAAGAAACAATTAAAACACCTAGAATAATATTGTATTAATTAGTAAAAAAAAATAAAGAAAAAAAAAAAAGAAAAAGAAAAAGAAAAGAAAAAAAAAAAGGAAAAAAAAGGATAAAAAAAGAAAACATTATTGGAAACACATGTTGAATACAGACCAAGTAAGTCTGATGAAATTTGTCTATTTTATTAATGTACTTAATGTTTCTAGTAGCATGTCTTTGGTTTAACTATTTTTTAGTATTGCCACTTACATTGCCATCTTTTATTACCTTACTTGCACAAAGTTATGCCAATAAAAAAATTCCAGTTGCAAAGCTTAGGGGAAAAACCGAGTGACCATTTTTAACATTATTATTTTCATAATTTTAACTCTAGCTTGAGTTGTATAGAACAATATGAATAAAGTAAATAAAGCAGTTTTTCTCACTTATTAATAGCCAATGTAATGTGTTTAACCCAATGTTTCGATTTCATGTTGAAGTCCTCATGGGTCAGGTCGAACTCTTTGTGATAACACAATAATTAATGACAAAATAGCTGGTGGGCACTGTATTGTTTATTATATCCTGAAGGGTGATTTGCTTGTGGCATAGACGGCCAGCACATCAGGAAGTTAAAGCTATGTCTCTGTTAAATTGTTGTTTTCTGGTGTCATCTGTATGTGTAAAGTTTCCTTGATCTTTAACTCACAATTCTTAGTGGCTCTGTTCACAAATCTCACCTCTTCCCATTTAGTGGGGTAATGTTGCTGCCAAGTATGTTCTGCAAGGCTGAAAATAACTGGCATTAGATTGCTGAATTAATGAAAGTAGTTCAGTGTTTTAAAAATTAAAAGTGAGACTTTAGAAGGACATTTGAAGGTGATTAGACTTAGTGTCTATATAGATTGTGCAAGTGATATGGAAGTTATAATGGCATCAACCTTAGTCTCGAGTCTTTCAAGCTAAGTGGATTTGGGCATCTTCCATCTTATTCTATGTAGAATATATAAAATGAGGAATATCCTGTTAGTTGGGTATTTTTTGTTGTTAGCTTTGAATGATATAAGGCCAATCACGATTTAGGTAACTATCAACAAGGAAGGACTACCCTCTTGTATGAGGGATTTCACTAAGTTATGGTTAGAAACTTTAAGTAAATAAGATATTTTTGAAGTAATTGAGCATTAAACTGAATTTTTAACTAAAGCAGCACACAGGCATATAACTGAATGAATAGAGAAAACAAGAAAGCAATTAACAATACAATAGACACAATTAGCAGCTTGAAGGGTTAATGGACCAAGTTCTGGCTCCATACCTGCTAGGATAGACTTATTACAGTGGTCATCTGCGGTAGAAGGCTCCTTCAGGCTCAAAGCAGTCTGAGCAGCAATGTTGACAATTCATACATTATTCAATCAATTTTTCCATGGTAAAATTTTTCATTAATGAAGAATTACTTCTACCACCAAGTTAAGAAGACTATCCCACAATTAGTTTCCATGTAATTGCAATATAAATGTAGTTATGTACCATTTGATAAGTTTAGACTGATACATCTTTTAGTTTGTATTGTGTTCACATTTACTGTTAAGTGTCTAGCTATTAATTATTTTAGTTTTCAGCTGTGCTGAATGATGATCTATAATTGCCCAGCCGCCAGTAATGGTAAGTATACAAACCCTCCCACCCCTCTCCCTTCCTTCTTTCCCTCTATTACTCTTTCTGTATTCACATCATCATTACTTATCCCTCTTTTGTACACATACAATAAACTGATGTTCTGTTGTTGTTTTTTCATTACAGGTTCCAAGAATGCTTTTGTTCCCATGAGTAGTGCCTCCTCGTGGCGGGAATGGGCAACATCATTGTTCAATAGAATTTAGGATTTCCATGGGTTTCATGCTTAGTTAGGAGCCTGAAATTCTATTGTACTAATGGTGGCTAAACTACTTGAAAATTACCTAATGAAGAGTACGTTCTAAAAGAAGTATTGTGATACTTTTGTCTTTGCTGACAAAATAATGTAGACCCAAGCATATTTTCTTTCATTTATCGCACATGTAGGAAACTTTTCTTTTCTTTAGGTACATTATGTTTTTCTTGCATTCATGACACAAGTAAGCATAACTTTTCTAACAATATTTAAGGAAATCCTCAGTGCCTTACATGTCAGGTACTCAGGGTGTCACAATAACCTTCATCATTGAGGATTATTTAAAACTTCCAATACATAGGGATATATCCTGGGATTATTTTGAGGGGAATAGAAAGAAGAAAGTTAAATTTAGCAACTGGTGTGTACAATCTTGTCTTGACTTCTAAGTCTTGCGTGCCTTTTCCTGGCATTCTGGGGTTACTCCCACTATCTTTGGTTCTTATAGTTTATAGTTGAATGTGTGAAGAAGAATACCATAAAAAATTCTTCTTGTTTTGGTTAGAATAAACCTTGTACTGTATTATTTCTATTAGCCAAACTAATTACACACATAGCCACTGAATATGCTGTTTTCACTCTTTCAAATAGAACTAGCAATGTATGATCCATTGAGTAAACATGTGCAATCCATAGGGTTAGTAAACTATGTGTGTTTGCTATTGCGTGCATCTTTAATCACATGTTAGAGGCACTTCTTGTCTTTATCTAGACTATTTAATAAACTTTACTATGAAATTTAGGATAGCTATAAATGTGATTATATTATAGCTACATATATAGTGTAGAAATCAAGTTGCACTTTCTAAAACTATAATTGTGTTTTAAGGACTTCTATTGTATCATATATTTGCTATAACATTAACATCCTCCGAAGTAAATAAGAAAAGAAAAAAAGATGCTAAATGCAGGAATATTTCCAGCATTTTCAAATGTGTTTCTGCAGTTGTCAAAAGCTGAATTGTTCCTACATTTTAAAAATGTAGAAAATATGTTTCCTACATTTTGGAATCTTTGTTAATGTCAAATAGTACCAATGACTATAAACGGATTACTTAAAATAACACTGACATACTCACACACTCACTCTTGCATGTATACACTCACTCAAATGCAGTTACACTCACTAACTCAATCATTTATTTATCGTTTACAAAATACTCTGTGCACCTTACATTAGTGAGGAAATGTAAAAGGTGTGGATGGTGCTCAGGATGCAAGGCGAAAGATTGTGGTGAGTGCAAGTTCTGTGCAAACAAACCTAAGTACGGTGGACCAGGGAAACTAAAACAAGGATGCAAAAGGAGAAAATGTGAACAGGTAAATAAAAAACTGGATTAATATGGTGGCTTTTTTTTGTACATATAGCTACTTCTTTTACTTATATAGGATAAAGAGCAGCATGGTTCTGTACGAATGACAACATTTTTGAGAACACATGGTAGACGCCCAGACAGAGCACAGCCTGATGGAAACGGTTTGTTTCGGTCCCTTTCCAAGCAGCTTTCCAACAGTGAGATACATCACAGTAGCCTTCAGATCACACTAGCAGAACATGCAGTATCCCATCCAGAAGTGTACAATGGTTGGACTCTCATTGAAGGAACATTTATACTGAAAATGAAGGAACCAGGAACTTGGGGGAGTCAATTAGAAATAGCAGCTGCAGCTACATTATTTCAGAAGACTGTTTATGTTGCTTCAGATTCTTTAATTCCTAATGAATGCCGATGGACAGCCTTTCCACCACTTATTCCTGGGATTGGGTCAATGTCTAGTTTACATGATTTTCCACCAGCTAGGCAAAAAAGAATGGGTATCACACCAAGTTTTGGGATGCAAATGGTGACATGCAGTATCATACCAATTGCGAGCTGTGCATAGTATGTTTTACATACCAATATTAGTATAAAATCCATACAAAAAAAAGAATGATTTACATACTATATTTTAGTATAATTTTCATACAAATTTCATAATTGAATAAAATTTTACAAAAAAATCATAATGTTATTTATGCTTACAATAAAATGTTGTAGCTAACTTGCTTCTTTTATATACTTTGTCTAAAAAAAAAATGCTCTTAAAAAAATTAAAAATTGGTACATTCACTTGGATATTCCAAATTGAAAACATAAAAGATAGATAACAATGTAAAAGGAATGTTGTGTTTGTTTATCTTGTACACAGTTTTTCGTTCAGCCACTATTATATTGGTGATGGTTTGGTTTTGTAGTTCCACTGCTACCAGAGGCTGTGCGTGTGGACTCTCTCTTGCTATATCTGCTGGATCCTACAGTAACAATAATATAAGACAACGTCAATAACTGTGTATGAATGCAGATCTTTATTACACTGTATTAACATTCTTTATTGTTGCTCACCTCAATGACAATGACAATGTTCTTATAAGTGGACTTGCTCCTGGTGTCTGGTAGCATTGCATTCATCATTATCATTGCCTGAACAGTTTGACAACCTGAATTGTAATAGAAGAAGCAATCAAACATTTCAATATACTAATTTCTGTTCGCCATTTCCATCGATATGATTTTAGTAATTGTACTTTTAGTGGGATATTATTTATAGCTTAAAGGTACAAGCTCTCACAAGGAATGTAAATGGTTGCCTGGTTACCTGGTGATGTGTCTTCTTTCAGTATTTCAAGCACCACTTGTATCTCAGGAGAAATTGATTCTTTCTGGAATAGTTGTGTTATTTTCAGCATAAGTTTTCTCCCACTTTCCTTGGGAACTTTTGTCTGGAAATATTTTATTCATCTCAGCCAAAACCTAAATCAAACATACAAAAGAATACCTACTCACTACTCACTCTATTAGCATTGTACATAAGTTAAAGTTGAAATATGTTTTAGCAATAAATGAAACTATTTTGATTACCTCATCAATGACTTGCAGTGGTGGATACTTCTGTAAAACACCATTTAATGAAAATTCACTATTCAATATGTCCTGTCTTTGAGAGGGAAAAGTACGCTCCATTAATATTATAATTGTTCTGGTATTTGGATTTTTTTTTTGACTCGGATAGCATTAACTTGTAATTTCTTGCATTAGAGTGCTCATCTTCATTATCCGGTATAGTTGGGGTTGTTGCTGCTGGAAATGCACGGTATTCTTTCCTTTTCTTTTGTGCAGTAAGACTTCCATTTTCTAACATTCTCTTGTTGCTTGGTCTGCCAGTGCTTCTTAAATATTTCATTTTGTCTTTGAGTGCTTCAACCAAGTAACCCTGTGCAACAGTAATTGTTACGTAAATAAATATACTAATATTAAGTTAGGTCAAAATATCTAACAATTATGTGTATCCCTTTATTAATAACAACTGTGTTCAAATTATTATTGTCAGAATCTTACATATCCAGTTCCTGTAGATGACTTTAGGAAAGGATACTTATTAATTATTTGCTGTCCAATATGGGTATATTCGTCTTTGGTTGGAAGCTTTTAAAAGAAAACACTGCTGCAGCGACGTTGCCAATGAACTTCGTCTTAGTGCTTCCAGTCATAACACCCTCTTGTAGGCCTAACATTACTGCTGCTGGATAATTTTGTGGCAAACGAAATGGTATTGGCAGAGGTGGTTCAGGACATTTCTTGGTTATGATTGTCCTTGGGGTCCTTTTGAATATACCAACCTAATGTATATACAATACATGAGAAACCATTAGAGCTCCAAAAAGACATATGTATTAATTAAAAAAATTGAATAACAACAATAATTAAAGAGATATTTTAAAAATCTTAATTATTTTTAAACCTTGAAAAGCTATGAAAATATAATGTAGCAAATTATAGTAGGCTAAACATGATTGGTGGATAAAAAATTGGGGAGTATGGAAGGAGGGGGAATTGTATCAAATGAAATATCAATACCAACTTACATTAGACACATTTCCTTTTATTAGCCGAAGACAAACAGATGGGAGGGGCTGTAGTATCCCTAATACACACTTGTTTATACTACAGTGTCTTAAAGATTTACCTTGACTGAAGGACTTATAGTATCCTTGCCTACTTCAATATTATAAGGATCCATACTTGCTGACGGTAACTATGCAATAACAATGTGTTTTTATGTTAAATTTTTATTTATAATCCACTATTTATACCTCAGGTGACAATTCATTACACCATTCCTCATCTAATGCACTAATTGAAATGAGAGATTTATTCAAGTTATTACACGCTAGCAATGAAACATTCAAATGTACCTCTTCTTCACTAGCCCAAGAACAAACCAAAAACAAATAAGACTCTGTATATAAATCTATAAGTTATTTTCAAGGTAAAATAGTGATGAGTGAATTTGATTAAATCAATGTAGGCTACACAACAAAAAATTTGTTTCAATTTGTGTTGATACTTGTATGTGTGAAGACATAAATATTGTGCAAAGCTTTGGAAGTGATAAGGATCATCTTGGGTATGACAGAGGAACCAGACCATGCATGTTTGAATGGCTTGTGGCCAACCTCACCACTTAACCTATAGACTTTTTTTAACCATTATAATGCTTATGAAGTTAGGCCAGATAATTCTAAATATCTGACTCGTGCTATAAGTATTATATATATTTTGTTGGCATTTTACATGACAACCGGGAATAGGAATAATGAATGGGAGGGGGTGGGGGGGGGGGGGGGGGGGGGGAGGGGGAGGGGGGAGGAGATGCGAGATGCCATGACAACAGAAAGTATTGCAATAGGGGGGAAGGATGGGGGGTGCCATGACAACATAAGGTATTTCTATTCTAATTAATGAGTCAGGGGGGAGGGTGCCGTGACAACAGAAGGTATTTCAATACTAATTAATGAGTCGGGGGCGGGGGGGGGGGGTGCTGTGACAACAGAAGGTATTTCAATACTAATAATGAGTTAGGGGGTGGGTGCCGTGACAACAGAGAGGTATTTCAATACTAATTAATGAGTCAGGGGGTGGGGGCCTTGACAACAGAAGGTATTTCAATACTAATTAATGAGTCAGGGGGTGGGGGCCTTGACAACAGAAGGTATTTCAATACTAATTAATGAATCAGGGGGTGGGTGTCGTGACAACAGAGAGGTATTTCAATACTAATTAATGAGTCAGGGGGTGGGTGTCGTGACAACAGAGAGGTATTTCAATACTAATTAATGAGTCAGGGGGTGGGTGCCGTGACAACAGAAGGTATTTCAATACTAATTAATGAGTCAGGGGGTGGGTGCCGTGACAACAGAAGGTATTTCAATATGAGTCATGGGGTGGGTGCCGTGACAACAGAGAGGTATTTCAATAGCAAATAGCAAACAGCAATCGATGCCACTATGATGCCACATCACACATAGAACCATGCACACCACTTGCCATCAATTCTAAAGTCAACCACTGCTGTATTTAGAGTTACAGGGTTACCTCTGACCTGAACAGTTTCCTCACACAGTTGGTCATCATATACCAGGCTACCAGGTACAATGGTAATCTCGGCACCATCCGGGACAATATTGCATTTAGCACCATTCACAAAACCTTCAACAAATCTAGAACCATCCCTGACAGCCACACAGTTAGTGTTATAGGTTCTGCTCTTCTTGACATTTAACTTTCTCCCACTCTCAGACCTGGTGTCGGCAGAGTTGCTGCTGCTGTCATTCCTTTTAGTGGGACAGTCAGGAGACTTGTGTCCCACTTCATGACAGGTGAAGCAGACAATGGGAGGGGCTCTGGCTCCAGGGTTAGTCACATTACTTCTACACTCAAAGGCCCTATGGCCAAATTTATGGCACTTGAAACACTCATAAGTTGAATTACTACTACTACTAAGAGAACCTCTATATTGCCTACTATGACTATTACCACTGCTAGATTTGTCTGGCTCAGCTGTATTGAGTGACAAAGCAAATGATTGCAAATCATTAAACGATTTGATGGTCCACTGGTCCATCATAGATCTCTGAGTCGGAGGGCGAGATGCCCTGTAAGTGGCTCGAGCAAAGAAGAGAGCCAAATCGTCTACGGTATTGCATTGCATCAAAATAGAGTCTATGAGAGCTTTGAGGTGCAGATAAGAGTCCTGAGGAGACATAGTACGGGTAGTACTGGAAAATTCTGTAGTTAGCTTAGCACCTAAAGTAGTGAGACTGGTGCCTAGAGCACAAATGAGCAAAGCTTTGAGCTGGTCATACGAAGTACGGTCTCGGTCAACTGAAGCAGCAATGCCAGAAGCAGATTTAGACTGTAATTTCTGAAATAAGACCATTTTCCAGCGCACACTGGGACAACCTAAATCTTTAAGATCATCCTCTAACTTCTTAATGTATTTAGAGATGTCATGGCCTTCCTTGTGAGGAGCCAAGGCATCCATACGCCGAGTCAGACTATCCTCCCTTCTATCACCACCAGATCTATAACGACCTTCTTCAATTTTACAGACAAACCTCGTTAGCATGGCTTCCATAGCTGGGGTAACCACTGGTAACTCATCAGCCGAGGCTTCATGGGCCGCTGTCTCATCATCTGACATCCTAGGGTACTCAAGAGTTGTATCAGAACAAAGAGCAGAAGTATAATTGGTTTCCAAAGCAATCTTTTCTAAGATGGAAGCAATGAACTCTGAACCCTCCCTGGTATCTAACACAGGTGTGGCTTTTTAAGACTAACAGGTGAACTCAACTCAGGCGGGGACTGATCAGACACAAAAGGTGTATGACCCACTGAACACGGAGGACTAAGTGTGCGAACACTACTACTATATACAGAAGAAGCTGGTAATAAGGTTGTATCTGAAATACCACCAATGGAACTGCCGGGTGAGGAGGGCGCAGCTGTACTATCTGCCGTATTCCTGGAACGCAAATTGCTCTTGCACTTCCTATCCAACCGCTCTCTCCTGTTCATCCAAGGTGCACTGAAGGACACACTGACCTACAGCACACACACACGAACGGAAGAATAAAAATACTAACATGGCACGCAAGCAATTACAGGAAACATTCATGACAGAGTGAACACTAACAACAACAGATGACTGAACTCAAGGCCTAATGAATAACAAGCCAACAACAATGCCACTAATTGAACCACAACAATTCAGTGTGAAGCAAACAATCAACACCACTTACAACCACAAGTGACAACAAAAAGAATAACACTTCAACTTAGCGAGTTCCGTAATGAGGGAAAAAAATAATTTTTTCCCGCGCAGGTGATCCACGTGTGGTGAGCGTTCAATGGGGATAGAGGAACTGGATAATGGCATCCGAGAGAGAGGTAAGTAGACGAATCAGGCCGCCGAGAGACTTCCGAGTGTTAAATCGGTAGTTACAGAGACACGAATGTAGACTCCAAGAACACCAGCGTAGACGGTCCACCCGAGTGTTAAATCGGAAGTGGTAGTCCAGGTAGCGGCACTAGGTAGCAAAAACGCACTTCGAGACGTAGGAAAGATTCGGATCCGACCACTGCTGCCACTAATTGTGGGGAGGTAGGTACCACGGTTGCCAATTGTGGGGTTGCGGCTCGACACAGCCCAGCTCAGCACAGTCACCAACAACAAGAAACGGTAAAGTCATCAGAGGTAGAAGGTTAGCTGTCAATCACTCAGCTTACTCATACACTCTGGTAACTTGCTGCCACCAGAGTTCCTTGTAGCTACGTCCGCCCTTCCCTGAGCTCTCAATCCGTTTGGGGTTCAGACTAAACTATGGGGAACTGATGATATGCAGGCGTGTCTAAGGTTATGTAGCCGAGGACACACACGCGCACAAAAAATGAGGGAGTGGTCACGGAACATCCGGACAGAACTAACACACACACAATCATGACATGCGCATATATACACTTAGAATACATACAATAATAATGACACTGCTAATAATAAATACACATATAATTGACTTTCATGACACACACAGTTCATTCATCTTCTTCTTTCTTCTTTATCTTTCTCTTCATCTCTTTCTTTATCTCTCTCTGCTCATCCTTCATCATGCCGCCCACATTGTACATCGTTTCGTGTCATTCCCCTGGATTCATGGGGAAACATACTTTCCGCGTATTGCTTATGTAGAGGTGTGCTTTCCATGACGTAGAATTAAATACACGTATAAAAAACGTGTTATCATCACTTCAAATGCTTTTTTGGTGGAGATGAAATGTAAAGCTGTAGTGCGTGCGGTTGCGTTGGAACATGGATATATACTTAGTAGCAAACAGGAAGAAACAATTCTTGCATTTTTATAGAATCAGGATGTCTTTATTTCTTTACCTACTGGCTATGGCAAGTCACTGTGCTACTCACTGCTTCCTCCCATAATAAGTTGAAGAATGTGGAAAATAAGAGCCTAGTAACAGATTTTCCACAGCAAAAGCAACCTCAAAGCCATCTTGAAACCTAGGAATCCCTGTAATACTTTTGCAGGAGTGTGATATTTGACGACCTCAACGCCCAGTTATGCTATAATTGCATTCCTTTAGCACGAAACTATGTACTGTACACAAGCTCCTACCAGACTCTCTTTCCCTCCCCTGCGCGAGCGGATAATAATAAGGAAAGGAGTCGGCCACGCGAGACTAATGTGTGGTAATCATTCTCTGTTAGCATTACAATTGTTTCACAGTCATACACTCACCTATAAAGAACGCATTCCAGGCATGCTACAACGGAATCGCTAAGTCACTTGATCTGAAGTACCGCATCTACAACAACCAAGTAGGTGTGGCTTAACGTCACATCCGTACTACTTCAAATCAAGTGAACTTAATTACTTAGGATTCCTGAGAACACAGGAAGTGGTGGTTTAATTAAAACATAACTGCTTCGCTGGTGTCAGGGTTGCCGTGCTGCTTCTTATCGTCAACATGGATTTTAATGCTGTAGAAATACTGCGAATAGACGAGAGCGTCAGAAACTTTATTTCTGTCAAGTCGAAGTCTAGTGTTGGAAGAAATGTAAGCTAACTGGGTGTTCAGCCAGCTTTGTTTCATTACAGCTGGTACTATGCTCATAGACTAAATTGACTCTCAAGAAATAGGCTAGCGACTGCTCCCAACAACGGGACACTAAGGGCAATCGGAGGGACACTAAGTATCCCTGCCCTCAAGGCTGGGACACTAAGTTAATACTTTGAAGGACCTAAGCAGTTTAGATTTCCTCTGTCACAATACAAAGACTACAGTAGCTATGTTTTAATATTATATAGATGATCTGCACTTAGGAAGACAATGATAAAAATTGTGGATGAATTTCATGGTGTTCAATGATGTTATTTATGAATTTGGCTGACAGAGCAACCTGAAAATACTGCTTATGTTATGGTAGGAATACATTGTATAATAAAAGTGGCTAGTACATGGATTGCTGTTGCTACGAGGGCCTTGTGTAATAACAGTGACTACTTTAAATCTCCAGTATTATACTCTGAGTCAAAGTTAAAAAGTGTTATGAATAGTTAATTAAGCCTATATTTATTGCATTATCTTCTGTTACTTGAGTGTGTGGCTAATTTAATTAAAGTATTAATCAAACTAGAACATTATAGTCAGTCATACCTTAAAATTTTCTATCTTACTCAAAAGAGTTTAGTCTGTGATATGTAATTTTGCAATCACAACACTTGTGCATTTGTAGGATCTTGAAGATTCCTTTGCCGTCATGGATATTGGAAGAGTCATTGATCTTTATGACTCGTGGAAGATAGTTTTACCAAATGTGCAGCCATTTTATGCTGTCAAGTGTAACCAAGATCCAGTGCTACTAAAAATTCTGGCTTCATTGGGGACTGGTTTTGACTGTGCAGGCAAGGTTAGAGAAGTATTGTGGTATCATAGAAAGAAATTTAAATATTATATCAACATTACTTCAATAATTTCAATATATTATATAGCAAGAGATTAAGACTATATTGGATCTTGGTGTAAGTCCAGACAGAATAGTCTATTCCAACACAGACAAGCCTCCTTCCTATCTTCAATATACATCTCTAAATAAAGTACATCTCATGACAGTAGACTCTGAATCAGAGTTGAATAAAATAAAGAAGTACCACCCATCTGCCCAGTAAGTCAGTGTACTACACCCTCCTTATTTTTTAAGTGTGACTAATATTTTAGAGTGTTAATCAGACTAAAAACCAGAGTTGACGAAGTAGTAAGTTTTAATTCCAAGTTCGGTTGTTCTGTAGAAGTCGCCAAGAATCTTCTTGATATTGCTAGTGCTCTTCAACTAAACATTATTGGAATAGCGTAAGTTGTTTTGTGTGCCTACATTTGTAGATGAAAAGTAATTGCAGAAAATGTACTGGATTGGATTTTTAACTTGGTGATGTGTTCTTTTCATTACTTTATCTCTTCATTCACTTTATTCATAAAAAAAAATTATCAAAAAAATTTAGTTCCATAATCACAGTAGCTAGACATTTGAGTAATGGCCTTGAACTGTTCAACGGAGTATAAAATGTCTTAATAAATTTTACTGCATAATGATAACTGGTCTGCTAACTGATTGAGACAAAACTTGCGTCTTCAAAAGTTGGGCTACAAAGATTATTGTTTGCAACAATTGGCTTATTAAATAGAATTTTATACTACTAGTGCTTAGAAACCATCATTTTTTTTGCTACAATTTATTAATATTTTTGCCAATTTGCTGCATCTATATGACACTGAGATTCCGACTTCTTTGTTACATGCACATACCTTGCCTCTCAATAGAACCAGGTTCATAGTGAACTTTATTGATGAGTCGTTATTTGTTTCATCACATGTAAGGAATCAATTGTCACCTAATAGCAATAGTTATTGGCAAGCGAGCGAGACACGCTCAGGGGTAACACAATTGAAAATCGGGGATATTTGTTTGTTTATATATATGTGTGAACGTAGATATGTCATTTTGTATTTTGAACCTCACATTTTTGTGTTTGCTTCATAGTCTACCCCTTCCTAATCTCTGCTAAACGGAAGCTTTTCGTTTATCAATCCCGTATCATTCAAGGAAATTAATTGTTTACCCCTTCGTATTAGGTTGTTTCTGAATGTTAAAAACTTACTGTTAGACTCAACACTGTGCAGTAATCCTTTAGAACCTCTTGTTGTTGTTTTTCAAGTCACACAATGTTATGGCTAATTGTTACTATGGTATTGAAACCCTTCACCATGACATAATTTGTGTTTGCTTCGTGGTCTACCCCTTCCTAATCTCTGCTAAACAGAATCTTTTCGTTTATCCATCCCGTATCATTCAAGGAAATTAATTGTTTACCCCTTCGTATTAGGTTGTTTCTGAATGCCACAAGACACATTTAGGTCTTAAAATCTTACTGTTAGACTCAACACTGTGCAGTAATTCTTCTTTAGAACCTCTTGTGTTTTTTTTTCAAGTCACACAATGTTATGGCGAATTGTTACTATGGTATTGAAACCCTTCACCATGTCATAATTTAAAAAACTTGGCCTTTTTAGTAGCTGTGAGTGCTTGTTGTCAAAAGACCCTGGTAATTCAGATAGTCAGAATGACATATATTAGAGACTACAGAAATTCCATTACTCGGCAAATTGAAGTAAGAAAGTGGTTCTGTATTTGTTATCTAAAGTATGATATAATGGTCACAATGGCTACATACTTAGCTATACTTATAGAAATGGACTGATAGATTCTTTTGATGTGTTTTGCTTGTGCACTGGCTTGCTCGCCCTTTATGCTTAAGCACATCACTAGTATATTGTTAGCATAAAATGAATGGTCAGTCAGCTTGTGAAAATTTATAAGCTACTAATTGTGCTTAAAATGCATTAACAATTATTAGATCCCGTTGCTATATTGTTACTAGGTTTACTAACTTGGTAAGTGTGCACTTTTTTTTGCCTTTAGCCATTTCTGCAAAAATGCTGATAAACAAAGTTGCTAGTGGCAACTGGGCATGCGTAAACGGGATCTAAAATAGTTAGAGCATAAGCGCTGAGGTACTGGTGAATTTAGTGCACACACTCGGGCCTACGGCCCTTGGGCTTCAGTGCACTAAATCCACCAGTACCTAAGCGCTTATGCTCTAACTATTACTTCTTGGTGCAGATAATAATTATTACATTAACTATAAAAAATGGTATGCTTTAGCATAAATGTCAAATGAGCCACTGTACACAAGCAATTCAAACTACAAGTTAAAATAATTGTAGTTTGCCCTAAATGACCATTTAGCTCCTGACAAAAACACTCAGCTACCAAAATATGGCCGATTTTTTTTTCTTGTAAGTTCTCAGTGCCATAATATAGGTAACCTACCACAACATTTGGTGAAGTAAAGAAAAGAAAAAAAAACAAAAAAAAAAACTAGCATGTAAGGACTTAAAGGAATTATTACACATTTTTAAACCTAATCCACCGACTAGGCTTACTGCTAGCTAAAGTAACAGAAGAAACTGGAGGGAACCCTATAATGTTGTCTTTAAAATAAAAGTAGCTAATATTATTTCTTTGTTAAAAATTTTGCTATAAGATATTCTTTGCCTAAGCAGTAGCTATAATACACTATACTTTCACACATACACACCCACACTTTTTCACGGGATATAACAACACAAGACTTACCTCTCGTGACTTGACTTATTGGAATGTTTTTCAATTAAGTGCAATTCAACTGTGACATAGTGCTATGGCTATTATAGCTACAACAAACAGTACATTAACCAAGATACCATACTACATCCCTAGTAAGCGACCTTTAGTAAGTTTGAAAAATCTAACTGCGTTACGCAACATTCGGATCATATCAGAATTCAAACGGGTACACAATAATTTCCTTGGATGGTAGGGAAAAGCTAGCAACACTATGGATCAACTGAAGTTTGCTGGCCCTTTTTTTAGCTGTTACCTGCCACAGGTGAAGGGCCAATAGCATTGAACGCCCGAAAACGAACCAGTGTATGTATTTTCTACACAGTGGCTACTGAACACTTGTAAAGAGAAAAATTGTGACAAAAGAAGAGGTAAGCATGACATGGTGACATATTGGCCTGAAAATCATGGCTGTCACACCAAATTCAGTTCGGTTGGAAACTATGATTATGAAAACACAGAGGCCCACCACACTCACACATCAAGGGTAACACTTTACCTAACTTACACCGGCAGAGGCATGGGCAAAAGAGGGGGTTGCACGTACCATGTAAATAAGAAAATAAAAATATTATGGAATCTCAATTGTGTATCCATTGAGTGTCTCACTCACTTGCCAACAAACAAAAAATATTTCCAATCTTCAAAATGGTATTTTACCTGATAGTGTCTCCCTCGCTTCACTAGCCAATTAATTATTTCATTTTATCCAACAGATTTCATATAGGTGGAGGGCACAACCTAGAAATAACTTCAGAAATACATTTAGAAAGATTTTTGAAAGTGATGGAAGATTCATCAGAGATATTTAACTATGCCTCTAAAACAGGACACAAATTTACTACTTTGAATATCGGAGGAGGGTTCTCTGGGTACAGGAGCCTAAACAAAGTATTTTTAAAAGTAGCACAAGAAGTTTCCAAACTTCTTGAAGAATTTACTTCAAAACATGGAAATATTCGTGTTATTGCAGAACCTGGTTAGTGATTGCTAATTGTAATATGCTATGTAAAATGTTTGATATGTATTGTTTAGATAATAGTGTGCTTATATTAAAACTCACTACAGTACTATCAGTTTGAGTTTGATCGAAGAAACCTAAAAATTTTCACTATTGAGAAAATTCTTTTTAATTATTCAGCCAAAAATTAATCAATATAAGCAGTAAAGTTTTCTTTCTACCAAATGATCATTTTCCAAAGAATATCACTCAAGGATAACCTAACTTCATATGATTGTTTGTTGTGCAATTATGCTTCTTGTCTAGGTCACTATTTTGCCTGCTCAGCTTTCACACTGGCAGTATGTGTCATCAACAAGAAGATAGCAGATGATGGATCCTTCATGTACATCACTAGCAATGGAAAGTTCAATATGTTTAGCTATTTGTTCTCCTTTTCCACAGTAATTTATCATCCTAAAGTTTTGGAGGTAACTATTTGAAAACTATATGTATATATATCAAAATGAATTTGCAACTCACATAACTATTCATTTTCCACGGTCAGCATCAGATACAATTGCTAATTTTATATGCTATAAATATGAAGGAAACTTTATCAAGCCTTTGAAAATAAATGGTATCATTTTTTAGCTGAGTATTGAAAGCAAAACTTGAAATACAACAGTTGTCAAATCTAACCAATCATTTTTTGTTAAAATCAGAATGAGTCCCAAAATTACTCTCTAACAGTATTAAGCTGGAAAGAATTCATAAGGTACTGGAGATTGTTTCTCGTATTTTATAACTTGCCAATGATATTATGCTGTAAGTGCGTAAATGTTTGTTTAGGAAAACTCAAATTCTGAAGATGGCTACAGTAAATGCTCTATATGGGGTCCAGTTAGTGCTCCAGATCAAGTAGTTGGTGATATATTACTGCCGAGGCTGGAATTGGGAGACTGGCTGTACTATGAAGACATGGGAGCTTACTCATTCAGTTTAGACTGTGGCTTCAATGGATTTCCCAAGACAGCTGTGTACTATTATTTCTCAGATTCTCACAAGTATGTTAATCTTTTCTTATTTCTATTGCTTTTTGTTATTTAGAAGTGCTCATATGGTTAAAATACTAGAATTAATAATACTTATTATTACATGAATCAGAGTGTGATAAGGTGAAATATTTCAAGAGCAGGCTAATTTATTTAGGAGCCAGAGGCAGTGAAAACAAAGCCTGGGAGTGAAATATTTTGCCATATCACTCTGATAAATGTAATAAGTGGTTTATTCCACACTAGATACCTTCATTGCCTGTAGTTAGTGACCAGTAACTTACAGTAAAGTTGGTTGTAAGGGCTACCCCCCACCCCCTCCCCACCCCACAACCCCAGCTAATATTTTAGCAGCTGCTCTAACTGGTTGTGTGGGCTATACCAAGGAAGGTAGCTGTAAAAACCTGGAAAAGTGGTAAGCTTGGCTGATTGATATAACTGCCAGGGCAATATGAAATAGTAACCATGAAATCTGATGAGTTATTTCACAGGTCATGTACCTAAAAATAACTTGAATGTGGAAAAAAAATTTTTTTATTATGTGATCTATATCTTTCTGTAGGAAACAAGCAAAACAAGTACTCAACTGAGTTTTTGACTCTATTTATATGTTTCATTAGCTAATAGGACATTTTTAGTACTCTGTCATTATTATTTTCTCCTTACATTTCATACCCTCAATTGAAAAATTGTGTTACTGCTCTCTTTCACTTAGACATGTGCTTCTCTTTAATTTGGTCAAAAAATTTTTTATAGTATAGATACTTTTTATCAAACATTATTTTAATTAAAGCACTGATATAACAGTAATTACTATCTTTAATCACTTGGCATTTTAAACTTACTTATAGTAATTTGTAAATAAATATCTATTATATATTTTCCATTATGTTGTAGGTGCTACACTCCCACAATTGTACATACATCAAGTTATTTAAGAAATAATATTAGCTAGGAATATAAAAAGACAATCACCACTATAATGTAATTAATCATGTTCCAGAGGAAAGTATTGTGCTAATCCTGTGAATGAAGTATTGCAGCCAAGCTATTAGCAACAGATGAGTGGAGCAATTAGTAACAATTAAGTGGGTAGAATAAGTAGTTGTTTTGATTCTCACCTCTTTGCACCTAGCTATCTCGTATAGTGCTTCAAATCAACAATAATAATTGGCTAATTATTTGAAATCTTGATATTTGGTTAAATTAGCTCCAGAGCACATAGCTACAGTATTATAATCAGCTTCATTCAAATAAAACTTTCGGTCTAATTACAGCTCAAAATAATATGCAATGAACTTGCATATTATAATATGTAATATGGCCAAGATGCCTTGCTCACTTGCTACAATACAACCAACATAAGTTCACAACTGGTATTCATTGTTACTGAGAAGTTGAGCTACTGCATGAAAGACTTTTTTTTTTCCATTTCTCTCTTCATGGAACCATTCTGCTTCCTACATACTAATTGTTTTTATGCACATTTGAATATACCAATAAAAAGCACTTCTCGAGAGCAGCATAAAGTAAGATTTGTAATAATCATGGATTTCGTATTTATTGTATAAAATTTCATCACTGCTGAAAAAAATATTTATTGATGAATTTAGTTTATTAGGAGTAAATCATCTCTCTGAAATAAAATAAAATAGGTGTAACTGTGCTTGAGAAAACATGTTGACAACATTATGAAAAGTTTGCTGTCCAAGAACAGCCACACCACATAGAATGCACAAATTACTGAAAAACATATAGTCCACCAATGTGAGTATCATTTGCACATTTCTTGAACTCCAACCTTATGCCTAGAGCTTGTGCTACTGATATTTAAAAACATTCTTTAGTCCCTCGTTTGAAGTATAATAATATAGTTAACAATATCAATTCTTGTGAGTCTTTCTATTACACAGCAGAGAACACACACAATACACAACATCATAATTTCATGTTCATATTAATATGTCTGTGTTAGTTTTATAATAAGTCTGTCTTTTCCTTACTTTAAAACTGTAATTTGAATTAGAACTTTGAGTTCCACAATCTAGCTATAAACTAAACCCTACTCAGTAATATTCCAGCGAACCCTGCTCAGCTAAGTTATATTGTCTCTGCTGGATAGATACCACCAGTGATCTAGGCCTGGTTGTCATCATAACCTGACACCTATATGTACTTCCCCAATGCTCACACAAGATTACCTACATGATAATAAGAAGCCTTCTAATAGCGCCCACTCATAATATTATATACTATGAAGGTCACTAATGAAATTTGATAGTATCTGACTTAACTTCATTATAGATGGCATGGAGTACATAATTACATCATTGTCCTGTAGCCAGGTTTTTTTTTAAGGGTTACCAGTAACCCTTTGAAGATAATGATATTCATAGCTGGAAGTTTTGCTTCTCTGAAAGACCAATATTTATTTTTTAACACTGCTGTACAGCTAACACACCAATGGGTATAGCTTTCTTTATTATACTGTATTTTGTTAACACCAACATTCATAGATACATTTAATTTTCTTAGCTTGCTGGAATCACAAATTACAGTGGCAGATGATAAGAAAAATATGCTAGCTCACATGAAAGCTTTAGAATGCTTTGAATTTGTATATTGCTAACTCAAAACTTTGTTTTGTTGCAGACTATTATTTTACAAATCAATAATAATTCTATTTTTTGACCACTAAATCAGTGTTATTTCTTCTTGTTTTACTGCTCACAGCAATGCAGCAGCTTCAATTCAAGAACTACTGCCCAATAATAATATTACACCTACCTCATCCTTTGCCATGATAGAGCAAGTAGTGTCTTTTTATCATGAAGATCTACCAAATCCACACTATTGTGGATGAAGAAATGTTCTGTAGGTGGAAATCAAAATGGATTCTCATACCTAAGAGTGAACATTTTGACACTATAGCCAAGTCATGAAGAAATGTCCTCAACAAGGTCTTCCTAACATTTGGACAATATTAAAGCTATTCTCCATGCTTCCCTTGAGCTCATGTTCCGTGAGAGATCAGGCTCCACCTTGAAACTTTTAAATAATTACATAACGTACACTCTATGTGATGAAAGACCTAGTCTAGCAAATTATTCATATCAATTACACTGACTTGAAAAGTCAGGTTCATATACTCTCAAAGAAACTTGTCTGAGCATTATGCCAACTTTGTATGGCTTCCTATTATGCCCAAAGATATGGCATAATGCTAGCTTCAGACAAGTTTCTTTGAGAGCATATGAACCTGACCTGTGTCCTGCTTATTCAGCAGTAAAAGTAACATTTGTTAGCTAAATTAATTATATAGTAGTATAAGGCTTTGTGCAGACATATTTTAAGATGGTAGTCTTAATTGTGCTCCATATTTTGTTCAACAAAACTCTAGGTGGAAAGATAAAAAATTGAAGGTAAAACAATTGAAGAACAAATTTCTAAAAAGGAAATTTGGAAGAAATAATTAAAACACCTAGAATATATTATATTTATTTGTTATTAAAAAGAAAAGAAAAAAGTAAAAGAAAAAAGAAAAGAAAAAGAAGAAAAGAAAAGGATAAAAAAGAAAAGAAAAAAAAAAGAAATCATTATTGGAAAGACATGTTGAACAAAGACAAGTACGTCTTTGATGAAATTTGTCTATTTTATTAATGTACTTTGTGGTGAATACCTCACCACATTCTGCAACCCATTCACCTTCCCTACCTCACTCTCTGTGGTTGTGTAATTTCCAGGCTTTGTGTATTCATTCATATTTCTGTTTCCCATGTTCAACACATCTAGCTAGTTCATTTATATACTCCGTTAGAGTTCATTTTGAGTTTCCTCAGTTGTCAGTCTTAATTTAAGCGCCACAAAATAATAATTCCAGGTTGGAGTAAATACAGCCGATCTGGATTGGAAGAGCTTGGGTGCTCTATATCTTGCCGTTACTTTCAGCTCTCCTTTAGCAGTGTAGTGAGGGGCTTTCATGTCTACCAGGTAGTTTGGACTCCACCAGCAGAAGGATTGACGGATGGAATACCAGCAGAAGGATTGACGGCTGGAGTACCAGCAGAAGGATTGGCAGATAGAAGGGAATTTGCAGGTTGAAGAGGAAACCTAGGACCAATAAAATTCTTCCTTGGCCTCCCAACCCTGCACTTCTTGGATTTCAAACCTGGTGTTGCTGGCTGAAAAGTCCACTGTGGTACTAAAGGTTCTGTTGTTGTAACCAAAAAAAACTCTCAGTGCTGAATGCTGAATACTCCATAAACCAAGAGCATGGAAATGCTGAAGACCAATATGCTGTGGCTGTGATCAACAATGATCAAGTTGTGGGGCATGTGCCTAGAGAGCTTTCTCAGACATTTTGGTATTTTATTGAAAGAGAAGGCGAAAATATCCGCAAATTTACTGGTAGAAGACAAAGGTCTGCACTTCTGCATGGTGGGATGGAAACTCCTTGTATTTACACACTGAGAGGGAAGAAAAAGTTGGTGAAGAAACTTAAGTTAATACTAAATTCAATGAAGATTAATGAACTATAATAATAGATGCATGTACAAGTCAATAATAAATACAATGAAAATTATGAATGAAAATAGTAGATTCATGTACTATGGGTCAATAATGAATAATAATTACATTTTTACATGTCCATCTCATCAATGTCCGATAAAGGTTCATAGGCTGGCGGACTAATGGAGCATTCAGATTTGCTATCGCCAATATATTCTATCATGCCTGGAATAATGTATACATTCATTTCTCCTTCTCAACCAGAATCTGATTCATCATTATCTTCACTTTCAAATGGGTTATCATTTGTGGGTTCTGGCTCATGAAAAAACCCATATTAATTCACCAAAAACTTCAACAATGATTGCATTTATTTATTTCTGACTTCATCATTTCTTATCAAGTGGTCTTCTTCTTTGCCACGAGCATTTGATAGCCCAGTGACTAGAAATGATTTTTTAACAATACAAAGATTTGAACTTAAGCTTTGTATTAGCTTCTTCAATCCAGTTACAAGTTGTTTAGTGGCTTTCTAATCACCTCATCATTGGAGTGTTTAAGCATGTACTTAACCCATGAATTTCGAATGGAAGTTTTAAATGGTTTATTAATACGTACTGACATCAAGTGGTATTAGGATTGATGTACCACCACCAGGGATCACCAATACAGTAGTATTAGATTCATGGAATGCATCTTTTACCTTGTCTGTCAAGTGTGCACTGAAGGTATCAAGAAACAGTAAAGACGGCCTCTTCTTCGTGTATTTTACACAAATATCTGAAATCCATATTAGCATTAATTTTTCATCCATCCCGGATTTCTTCTGATAACCTACCACTGTGCCTTGTGATCCCAGCACATTTGTTATTGGTCTAGGAGTAGTATACCTTTAAAAATTACCATTAGGAGGAAGCGTAGCCCCTGTTGCTGTGCATGACAAAACTGCTGTTAACCGACATTTTTTAAGATTTTGTGGTCCTAATTTTCACAGTCTTTTTGCCTTTAACATCAACAGTTTTTGAAGGCACCATATCCATGTAAATTGGAGTTTCGTCCATGTTACCAATTAAATCATTTAGAAAATGTCTTGTATATGCTTAACCTGGCTCCTGAACTCCGTGATTCTACCTTCTAAATCTTTAGGCAATTCTTGTGTCAGATGGAGTACCAGCAGAAGGACTGACAGATGGAGTACCAGCAGAAGGACTGACGGATGGAGTACCAGCAGAAGGACTGACAGATGGAGTACCAGCAGAAGGACTGACGGATAGAGTACCAACAGAAGGATTGACGGATGGAGTACCAGCAGAAAGATTGGTGGATGGAGATACCAATAGAAGGATTGACGGATGGAGTACCAGCAGAAGGATTGACGGATGGAGTACCAACAGAAGGACTGACGGATGGAGTACCAGCAGAAGGATTGACGGATGGAGTACCATTCCAACACAGACAAGCCTCCTTCCTATCTTCAATATGCATCTCTAAATGAAGTACATGTAATGACAGTAGACTCTGAATCAGAGTTGAATAAAATAAAGAAGTACCACCCGTCTGCCCAGTAAGTCATTATACACTATGCCCTCCATATTTTTTAAGTGTGACTAATATTTTAGAGTGTTAATCAGACTAAAAACCAGAGTTGACGAAGCGGTAAGTTTTAATTCCAAGTTTGGTTGTTCTGTAGCAACGGCCAGGAACCTTCTTGATGTTGCCAGTAATCTTCAACTAAACATTATAGGAACAGCGTAAGTTGATTTGTGTGTCTCCATTTGCGGATAACAAGTAATTGCAGAAAATGTACTGGAGTGGGTTTTTAACTCAATGATGTGTTCTTTGCTTTATCTCTTCATTCCTTTTATTCATAAAAAAAATTATCAAAAAAAATTGAATTCCACAATCATAGTAGCTAGCCATTTAAGTAATGGCCTTGAACTATTTAACAGAGTGTAAAATGTCTTAATAATTTTTATCTACTGAATAATAATAACTGGTCTGACTGTAAGTCAAAACTATGCTTTATTAGCTGATTGAAATAAAACTTGCATATTCAAAAGTTGAGCTACACAGGTTATTGTCTGCTACATTTGGCTTTTGAAAAGAACTTTATACAATTAATGCTTAGAAACCGTCATTTTTAAGATTTATTTATTGCTTTTGCCAATTTGCTGCATTTATCAGACATGAGGTTCCGAATTATTTACTATATGGCATGTCTTTCCTCTCGAACTGTTGCAGAACCAGGGTTCATTGTGAACTTTATTGCGAAGTCTTACTTGATTAGATCACACATTAAAGGATTCTATTTCCACCTTTTGACTTATAACACCAATATGAGAAACCTGGGAGCTTTGAAATGCATTAAGAATTACCTGGTACAGTTAATATTACATTAACTAGTGGTGTCATGCTTAAACATAAATGTCACGTGCCTAAAGTACAAGTGGCAATGTAGCCACTGACCATTAATTTTAGCTAACAAATTGTACTTTAAAGTACTGGTAGTATAAGCTATTCTGACTGTATAAATGACCATCAGCTCCTGACAAAAACACTCGGCTATTAAAACACGACCTATTTTTTGAAATTTCATAAGGTAAAGAATTTTCAATGCCATAGTAACTACTAGCCACAACTTTGGTGACTAAAAGGAAAAAAAAGCATCTACAGAATTATCGCACAGTTTTGAGTCGAACCCAAGACTTGGCTTACTGTTAGCTATGGTAACAGAAAAACAGGAGAGAAAACTAAAATGTTGTTAAAAAACAATACTACTGTTGCGTATTGCTATAGCTATAGCTATAACAAACAGTGCATTTACCAAGATACCATATACTACCACCCTAGTATGAACTTTAGTAACTTTGAAAATTGAACTGCATCACGCAATATTCAGATCATCAAACGGGTACAATAATTTCCTTGGATGGTAGGGTAAAGCTAGTAACACGAAGACTAACTAAAGTTCACTGGCCCTTTTCTTAGCTATACCTGCCACAGGTGAAGGGTCCATGCCAGAAGACTGACTAGTTTATGTATTTTATGAACACTGGTAAAGAGAAAAATTGTGACAAAAGAATAGGTAAGCGTGATGACAGGGTGACATATTAGCCTGAAAATAATGGCTATCACACCAAATTTGGTAGGTTAGAAACTATGGTTATGAAAAATCTACTCAATACAGTGGCCCACCACACTCACACAGCAAGGGGGAAACTTTTTACCTAATTTATGCCAGTAGACATGGGCAAAAGAGTGGTGTTGCACGTACCATATTAATAAGCAAATAAATAAAAGCACTGCAAAATCTCGATTGTGTACCCCTGTAAGTGTCTCGCTCACTAAACCAAAAAATATATATATATATATATCCCCACTTTTCAAAATTGTGTAACCTCTGATAGAGTCTTACTCACTTCACTCGCTAATTAATTAATTATATAATTAATTTACTTTTTTCAATCAGATTTCATGTAGGTGGAGGGCATACCCTAGAAATAACTTCAGAAATATATTTAGAAAGATTTTCGAAAGTGATGGAAGATTCATCAGAGATATTTAACTATTCCTCTAAAACGGGACACAAATTTACTACTTTAAATATTGGAGGAGGGTTCTCCGGATACAGGAGCCAAAACAAAGACTTTTTAAAAGTAGCACAAGAAGTTTCCAAACTTCTTGAAGAATTTACTTCAAAACATGGAAATATTCGTGTTATTGCCGAACCTGGTTAGTGTTTGTCAATTTTAATGCTATATAAAAGTTTGATAAGTATTGTTTAGATAATAAGGTGCCTAAAAATTAAATTGCACTAATATTAAAGTTAGCAATGGTTTGAGTTTGATCAAAGATACTTCAAAGATTTCATTATTGAGAAAATCCTTAACATTAAAAGTTGTGCAATTTGCATGCTTCTTGTTTAGGCCACTATTTTGCCTGCTCTCCTTTCACACTGGCAGTGTGTGTCATCAACAAGAAGATAGCAGATGATGGCTCCTTCATGTACATCACTAGCAATGGAAAATTTAATACGTTTCACCAGTTATCGACTTTCCCACAGAAATTTATCATCCGAAAGTTTTGGAGGTAACTATTTGAAAATTATATGTATATATTATCGAGTTTGCACCACACATAATAGCGATAGTAATTTCTCTGCAGTCAGCATTAGATACCATTGCTAATTTTACATGCTATAACATGAAGGAAATGTGAACAAGTTTTAGTATTATAATTTATTTTAAGCTGGGTTTTGAAAGCAAAATTTAAAATTACAACATTTAAGTATACTCAATTACATACAAACAATGCAACCAATCATTTTTTTTGTAAAAATCAGAATTAGTCTCAAATATTAAGGGTGCTTGCACATAGCAATGCTCACACACTGCTTGATCGAGCTTCAACCACCAAACCATGGAGTTGTAGTTGTACGGGCAGGGGACAGACCATAAGTAACCGGTGTGTTGAATAGAGTTCTCAGTGGAACTCGTGGTAAATTATGGTTATTTTGTGTGACAATGTGGTGGTGTTGATTATTTTTAAGGGTGCCTTCACCATAAAATCGTGGTTTTACTTTTTTTTTGTCATTATTTTGCTATGCATGCATATTTTTTTTTCATTTTGATGCCCAAACCAACCCCTGCTTAAGACTAGTGTTTTCTGAACTCTCAAAAAATGCCCAGGATAGCAATGAAGCTATAAAAACACCACTAAACTGCCCAATAAAGCAAATGTTATTTATGTTTATCTATTTTGACAGTTTAAGAACTACAGTTTGGAAGTACGATGCAATGCAGTGGTAGAGTGCCCCCCCAAAAAATTGAATGCTATAGCCTCCATTTTGTCAGAGCAGAAAGCCTGGAAAAAAAATCAAGAGATCTAGCCCTAACAATCTTCATAAGCAGTATGTACATTGTGGGTTTCCATTGCAGTGTTCCAAGGTATGTACATTTGTGGTTGTAGGGGGAGTTGGGAAGGAAACCGTGGCTGTCAACCGAAGTGGCCGTGAAGCTTCTAGGTCGTCAACCGGTTCCGGGGAAGGTACGCTGCCACCAGAATCCAGAAGCCTGCCGTTGCTTGTCGCAAGTTATCCAGTCCCTTCTACGTACTAGGGTAACCGGAGCTCGTATCGCAATGGCAGCGCAAGAGAACAGAATTTTAACTCGGTTTCTTGATAACTTTACTGAACTAAATGTGCGCATGCGTGGCTTTGGTATTTATACTATGCCACGCATGTGCTCACACAAAAGGATGCAAACTTCCGGTTCACACACCGGGGCACAAATCATACGAACACACGCACGACAATTCCTCTGAAAAGTGACCTCTAATAAATGACCTCTAGCTAGCTAAGTGTTTATAAAAATTATACATATAAGGGAATGCATACACCATAACATAATAAATGAATGCTGACTCTCTTTTCAGTTCAGTCCTAGTCTTCTGTCTTCCTTCTTCTCTCTTATGTCTTGATTTCCTTCTCTCTCTCAGAGGCCAGACCCACAACATTGTGGTATTCCATTGCAGTATTCCAAGGTATGTACATTGTGGTATTCCATTGCAGTGTTCCAAGGTATGCACATTGTGGTATTCCATTGCAGTGTTCCAAGGTAGTCATGATGGCCAGTAAGGGAAGTTTGTAACCATGTGAAGCACTGTATCATGGTCATCATCATCATAGTTACCCAGCATAATTAGGAGAATAATGGCACATTTAGGTGGCATGTTGGAACAGCATAATGAAAAGAAAAAAAAAGCATAATTCGTAAAACCCTAGCTCGGTAATGAAATACAATACCACGATGTAAACAATGTTATTTCTAATCTATGTTTAGTTTCCAGGATAGGATTAGTCATCTGCTTAGGAGGGAAAAGCCATTCTCAATTGTGCTGCTAAAATTTCTGGAGCGGCTGGCATAATGCTGTTGAGTATGTTTCTAAAGAGACTGGAAAATCTTACTATCCAGCAGATGCTCTTACCTCTTCAATGTGACTTAATTTTCGTCACACAGAGTGGAATAAGTAAAAATAATGCAGAAATAAACTAGAAAAATTGTTGCAAATAGTCTACAAAGGGCTGTTATGAAATTTCTGCCTCCATAAATATTTCACTACCTCAAAATTGTTGTTTATATGGTAATTTTGGGGCTCTATATATCAAGTTACTGTATTCTTGGTGAGTCAACTACTTACCAGTAAGAATCCGCGATCCTGGGCAGAGTAAATTCACAGAGAACAGAAAGCGGGGATACAGTCCATAGAAACCTTCAATTAAGGTTAATTGATTCTTAATATAGGTTTACATGGGTTGAGTGTGTAGGCGGTGTGTGAGCACCTTTAATGATTTTTATAGCCTTTTTCTAGTATTGCAAATTAAATTTAACCTCACTTAAAGCATTAAAATACTTCCTAAAATATTGTTCTTCACAATAATAAATCAAAAAATGCATAGGTAGCTAAGACCTGTGATTAATGTTTCTTGTATCTTACTTGCCAACAATGTTATATTATGCTATTATGTGCATGAATGTTTACTTTTAGGAAAACTCAAATTCTGAAGATACCTACAGTAAATGTTCCATATGGGGTCCAGTTAGTGCTCCAGATCAAGTAATTGGTGATTTATTATTGCCAAGGCTGGAATTGGGAGATTGGCTGTACTATGAAGAGATGGGAGCTTACTCTTTCAATCTAGACTGTGGCTTCAATGGATTTCCTATGCCAACTATATACTATTTCGTCTCAGATTTTCACAAGTATGTTTAATCTTTTCTCAACCCTATCACTTTTTTGTTATTTGAACTACTGGTATGGTTAGAAATACTAGAATAAAGTATTTTATGTGATCTTTTTCATTTGCAGGAAACTAGCAAAGCAAGTATTCAACTGAACTAGTACTGAGTCATTATTATTTGCTCCCTACATTTCATACCTATGTCATGCACTATTGAATATTGCACTACTACTATATGTCACTTAGAACATGGTGGAAATAGATGTCTATAAAAATACAATTGAGTGTGCTTTTTTAATTCGGTCCAAAATTTTTGTAGCTAATTGTAGCTAGATGGGGCATTTTTTGTCAAACTTTTTTAAAACTGAAGCACTGAAAACAGTAATTACTATCAATTACTTGGTATTTCAAACAATTTACATTAATTTGTAAATAAATATCTAACGTACGATTTCATTATGTTGCAGCATAATTTGTACATAAGTCAAGTAATTAGAAAATAATATTAGCTTGGAATATAGAAGACAATCACTATGTAACTTGATCATGCTGCAGAGGAAAGAATATTGTGCTAATCCGATGAATATAGTATTGCAGTCAAGCTATTAGTATAATCTACAACAACCATTGGCTAAATATTTGGAATCTTGACATTTGGTTGAATTAGTTCTTGCAGTCAAGCTATTGGTATAATCTACAACAACCATTGGCTAAATATTTGGAATCTTGACATTTGGTTGGATTAGTTCTAGAGCACAGCTACAGTATAATAGTCAACGATAGTTATAAAGATTTGTGGTGAGTCTCTCAGCTAGCTACTCAATAGAGAACACACACACGAGACACAACAACATATGTAATTTCAAGATCATTATGTCCATTTGTATGTTTGTGTCTTAGTTTATGTAGTTTAAAACTGCAATTTTGATAGAACTTGGAGATTCCATGCACAATCTTATAACTAAACCCTACTAGCAGTAGTATATTTTTGTCTTAAGTAATAGCTCCCTTTATACAATTATTTCACCTTCAATTTTTCTCAAGTGCTTACACTCTAACAGCTCTGAAATATTCAGAGTTTTTCACCTTGTAACTGCTCAGTGAAGTCACTTGATTTTAATATAAAAAAGTATCAAGAGTCATTCATTAATTATTCCATTTTTGTGCTGTTAATATGCTACATATGTACAAATAAGGTTAAGGAAAGATACATAGCTCTCAAATCTGTATACATTAGTAGTGTTTTGCCCCCCTCATTTGCCCACCAATTAAATATTGTGCACGTGGTTGCTCATGTTTCAATCCCTGCACTAATTGTGTTGTAGTTCCGTTTATATTTTTTATTAAAATTTCATTGCTGCATACTAAACCTGGTACAGTCTATAAAGAGTTGAGAGCTAAACATTTAGGTTCAAATTTGACATGTTCTCAGTAATTTTTCCAGTACACCCTGCTGCTCACTTATCACCACCATGTATAGAGTACTATAGAAGGTTGTGCTCTTAGCAACTGATGGTGCATATATTACTGCTTAAGCTAAATCTTTACCATTTGAAGTCTGTGCCTGTAATGTGTAGTGTAGATAGGAAAAAAGAACAACCCCGCATGATTACAATAGCCATCAAGCAATGTACCGGAATACTATCGTTCTCTCAAGACTGCTCACAAAGATGCTGCTTTTGTAGAGTCAACAACTGACCATATGCATTATTAATGTATAATGTCTTGAATATGTTCAGAGAGGTTGTTATAACAGAGAATGATTGAGGCATCTGGATAAATTAGTGTGGCCATGTCAAGATATCTCAAGATGTTTCTGTTTACCAGAAACTAAGGCTACAGTTTCTTAAACTTGAGTGTCTTTAACAGACATTCAGTGTACACACATTATTCTTCATTCTATAACAAGGTTATCTACAATATCAGGCTCCCCAAGCACGAGAGGAATTTTCTGACGTGCTTACCACAAGTCATAATTTGTTTAGGACATGTCCAGTATAGATAAGCTGATGATGTTCAGGACAGGTTATGTGAAGTGACATGTTCAGTACAAGATCCAGTAAATGTGACTGGAATGCCCCAGTATAGATGAATTGTTGGGTATTTAAATATTACACATAAGATGGAATGTTGTGCATTAAAGGTTAAGTGTAAGACAGGTGATATGTCATGCACCAGTTCAATCGGAGGAAATTGTATAGGTGAATTGGCCTTGTGCTTTAGCAGGACAGGTACAGGGGAATTAGATATATCATTGAATATGTAAAGGTAACAACCATGTGACTGAAAGGTGACCTTTCAGTAGCCTTGAACTTTAACTGACCTGATACAGGAAATCCCAATATTTTTCCAGTGGATGAGCTTTATCTCCAGAGCCATTAGAGCTGTTCCAGTTGTCATGGTAAGGCTTGACTGCAGTGGGAATACCCCACAGGAAAGTGAGAGAATGTAACAGCAAGTGTTGCAAAGAAGAATGTTAGCACTGACTCACACTTTATCCTATTTAGCTAGTATAAACTTCCAGAATATCCTTATAAGTTAAATATGATTAGAAACTGTACATTTTCTTTATGTTTCACTGGTGGGTGGCAAACCTACACATTTTGATGGGTTTGACTTCCTAAGTCAGTCAGTCTTTGGTTGCTTGAAACACATTCATTATAGGTTTTACCAGATTATGCTAGCATTTTTTCTGGAATAATAGACATGAAATTGCATAAGTGTGGAATAATGTAAGTAATAAAAGAATAATAAAGGGAATATGAGAATAATTACTTCATATAATCCATAATTATAAGAGAAAATCAATAGTGTTTTGTGTGGTAGGTTAAATGGGGGATCACCAGAGACAGGTAGAAGGAAGCTGCCACCAGAATTCTGGCAGGCTGATTTAGTCCTAGCCTCAGGTTATTAGGCCTTAGTTGGACACAGCACTTTGTATGTTTCAATATTATAGCCAGAACTGAGTAACAGAAGTGCAGACAGCCAGATACATGTATATAGAAAACTGTCTGAATGTGGTGTGAATGATTCAGGACATAAGGTGGTGTATAGAGGGACAAGGGAGTGAAGGGAAATAGCATAAATGCATTAGTTACAGTATTCAAGTTACAATTAGTGAATTGGATGGAAATAATGTGTGCAACTGAATGAATGTGTAGGTTTGTGTGTGAGTTTTTATGTGCAAGTTTGTTCTGAAGGTGTGGTTATTTCACCACACATCCCCTCGCTGAGCTTGACAGTAGTCATTCTGATGTCCATCCCTGACGGGAAAGAATCTGAGAGTGGGTTTTCTTTTCCTTCAACATACTGGATGCTGAAGTCGTAGTCGAAAAGTGTCATCTTCCATCGCCACAATCAATTGGTGTTGCGAGTTGAAGAGGTCAATGAGAGCTTTATGATCCGTGAAGATCTTGAATGTTCGGGCTACGAGATAGTAAGCAAAATGCTGGATGGAACAAATCATGACCAAAGCCTCGATCTCAGTGACTGAATAGCTCTTTTCCTGTTGCTGGAGCTGCTGGCTATAGAAGGAGACTGGCTTCCATGCATCATCCCTGTACACAAAGTACTCCACCCACACCACAAGTGGACGCATCACAATGGACTGAAAACAATCAGAATCACATGGAACAATTAATTTGGTGAAAGCACAAATTTCTGAAATGATATTACAGAAGGCATCGTTCATGTCAGTCGTCCAACTGTATTAGGTGAAGAACGTTTTGTGTGTTCAGTCAGTGGTATACACATATCTGCAAAGGAAGGTATGAATTTCCGTAGTAGTTGGCCAATCCAATGAAGGAGCGCAGCTGATGAACGGTCTTGGAACGTACGAAGTTCGTAAACTGGTTGATACGAGCATCCGGAATAGATAGTGAGCCATTACCAACAATATACCCAAGAAACCCAAATGATTTGCAACCCCAGAGACATTTGGACTTTTTTACAGTTAACCCATGTTGTTCCAAACGAGACAAAAACGGACTCTATATGACTGATATGCTCCGACCAAGAATTAGAGAATATTATTACATATTATAATATGTTGAACTAAAATCTTCTAGGTGCAACAGAACAGTCTGCATCAGCAGCTGGAATGTAGCCGGTGCATTTTTCAAGCCAAAGGGCATTTTTTTGTACTGGAATTTCCCATAGCACTGTGAGGTGCTTGGCATCAGGATGCCAAGCACCTGTTTTGCAAAGATCTAGCTTCGACAAAAACTTAGCATTTTCTAGCCTGGCAATGATCTCCTCAGTGGTTGGCATTAGAAAGGGCTCAGGTATCGTCATTGTGTTTAGCTTACAGAAGTCTACTACAATTCTCACTGTTCCATCCTTTTTGAGGATTGGGATGGGCGGGCTGGATCACTGTGAGGTTGAGATGACAAGTGGTAGCAGTTGTACCAGGGTCGCTATTGAAAACTGCTGTGTGGTTACTAAAACAATTATCAAGGTCAGAAATTTCATGACTGGTCAAGTCTTTTCCCTTAAAACTATCAGGAATAATACTAGCATCAATAGATTCATCACTTTACCCATCAACAACAGTAAGAACCCTAAGTACAGCCATTAATGAATCTTTGAATTCTTTGAGGTGGTTAGCATGTATCACTTTGCAATGGGTTCTCTTACCATCCAAGGGGCATACTTTGTATGTAACATCTGACAACTTTTCCAGGACCTTATAAGGGCCTTCCCAGCTGGCATCAAGTGTACTATTTAACCCGGGAATTTTTCTTAGGACTAAGTCATCTTTTACAAATGTTCTTAGAGTAGTTTGTCAAGATTTTCACACTCATTGTACTGTTTTGTCTTTCAATCATTGACGTAACCCTTCTAAGACAGTGTTCAGGTCATACTGGAGTGATTCCATAAAAGCTGTTGCATTAATAGGGATAGCCTCGGGATCTGTCCAGAAACCTTTGAGCATTGCAATGACATTAGGTGTAGTTTTACCAAGCACTAATTCATACGGAGTCAGGCCATGTTGAGAATGAGGCATATGGCGAAGGTAGTAGATTGTCAAGTCTAACATCTGAGGCCAGTCTCGCTTGTCTTCAGTAATCTTATGAAGTACAGCTTTTAGCGTAGAGTGCAAGCGTTCGAGCTGTCCATTAGTTTCATGGTGGTAAGGAAATGTTCGAATTTTGTTTATTGCTAATTTTGAACAGAGTTGGTCCATTGTTCTGGATATGAAGTTTTGACCTTGGTCTGACAGGATAGAAGCTGGTATGCCTATTACTGAAATAATTTTGAGGAGGTTAGCTGCTGTCTCTTCAGCTGAGTAACTACGCATTGGCATGGCAAAATAAAAGTTTGTGGCAAGGTCAAGTGCAGTGAGAATGAACCTGTAGCCCTGACGTGACTTATCTAAAGGACCAACCACGTCTACAGCAAGCTTTTCAAAGCGTTGACAGATTAGCTCAGGTTCAGACAGGGGTGCTCGAGCTGGACTAGCGTTTGAAAATTGTTGACATGTTTTACACCTTTTAACATACTCATGAACATCTCTATATAAACCAGGCCATGTAAAGTGAACATTAATAATGGCTCGGGTAGTGCCTGCCCCAAAGTGTCCCGAGTGGTTATGTGCCAATTTAAGGACTACATTTCGCAAGGTTTGAAGTAGAACATCTACATGGGTAGACTTGCCATGGTTGGTAGTCAAACACATCAAAATGGAATCAACATAGAAACATTCTTTTCTCCATTATTAGCCCATTCTCTAATATGAGCTAAGGTATCATCTTTGGCCTGCAATTCGACCAGTTGCTTTTTGGATATATACCATCAAAGCCAATTGTTGGGATACTAAACAGAAGTTCTGAATCCGGTGACGACTCAACATTAGAAGGGTCAGCTTCAGCAATGTGATTAGAAGGAGGGGGAGTAACAGAAGAAGGTGAGTCATGCATATCAGAATTAACAGTTGGTTCTAAAGCTGGTTCAGAGGAAGGATTAGGGATAGTCTCTTCGAGTGAATGTACAGAGTCAAGTTAGGTACGGAAGGAGTTACAGTGAGTTCAGATTCGCCTGTGATAGATTCGCTAGCGGGCAACGCAGACTGATTAGATGAAAGTACAGAAGGGGGTTCATCCAGAAGTACTCAAAAGGGAGTCAGAAATAGAATCTAAGTTATGAGGAGTGCCCTCATCAGCAAGTTGTTGTGCAGAGCATTCATCAGCCTCTTCAGCGAGTAGTGCTTCGGATTGAGCTCTAGTAAGCTTTACAGGCCAAGGTTTGGCAACTGCCATTGTTATAAACTTATGAAAGGTTGGGCCCAAGTCTTTTCCCAACAATACTGATTTAGATGGTAAACCCTCACATATAGCAAAAATACATTTGCCAGAAACACCTTGTATGGGCACAGATAGAACATATCTAGGAACAGTCATTGGCTTGTTGTACACACCTTTAATAATAGAGTGAGAAACCACAGTGTCAGAGGGTAAAACAATGTCATGTGAGGCGAGTGAAATGTCTGCTCCTGAATCTAACCCAAACGTAACATCAAAGCCATTGACAGAACCATAAGATCACACTGATACTTTGAGGTTTCCCATCAACTAAATAGAGGCAATCTGGTAGAGCAAGATCATCTGGTGGCTCATCGGAATCACTTCAGACAAGAATGACCCGTTTGTCAGAATCTTTGGAAGGAAGTAGTTGAGAGCTATTGTTGGTAGAAGATTGATTCATATTGCCTTAAAGGATTTGAATTCTGCTGTTACTCAATTAGTTACAAATAATTAAAAATCAGTATTTTGTGAACTGAAGGAATTATTGTGTTTCATTTCCAATTGGCTTTAGGAGTAAGCCTAAGGTTAGAGTTCGCGTATTCTTTTCTTGCGTTCATTTAATTTTAACTTCTGCAACAGCCAATTTACTGTGACACTATAGACTGACACTGTGAAAACTGGTACACTAATTACTTTTCAGTAGAACCACTGTTGTACAGATGGTGACTTGACCCTTTCCTTCACCATGCGGTCAGTAAAGGGTCTGGCAGGTGAGACAAATCAATGCTTAAAGCTAGCTATCTCACCAATGTCCACAGTGTGTTGTTAAAGCTAGCTACAATAGGCTTCAGCTATGTACATAGTTGCAGCTGAAATTTGTATTTCTGAAACTGCTAAGTATACCGCTTATTATTATTTGTGTAAATATTGTTTTTTACGTTCCATTTAAATTTTCTTTGTGATCACATGGGCAGCGTATGAAAGGGCTGACCAGGGAGAGTCATAGAAATCACCTTTAGAAACTTATATACTCAATCTGAACTTGGTATATTTTACTTCTCTAGACCATTCATAGGATAATTATCATAAATTTATTAGTGCCTAATTTAACTGATATAATGTGTTTCTAAACCTTTAATTAGCTTGTGTAATTTTTAAATCACTTTCGCTCCACGTTATTAAACATTGTAATGTATAAATTTAAAATGATGAAACAGCAACATTTCTCACCTGGAAATATTTTGTTCTCATTCTATTGATGCAAGGAATTTTTAGAACCAAACATGAGAGGGGTCAAATCAACATTTTTTAGGATGGGAGGTTTTTCATTTTCATGAAATTGATGAAATTTTAGCAATTGTCACCTTGAAGGTCCTAATAATTTTCAAGGGGAGCAAAACCATTTTTCAAGGAGGAGACACAATAATGCACCCATAAAAATGAAAAACAATCTATGTGGATGGGTATGTAATTCTGTATGCACATCATCATTTCAATTTTCTTTCGCTGGACATTGGAAGCTGGTGTAGTAGTATTGGTGTATTAGTACTGGGATAAGACAAATGTTTTGCAATGGACAGTTTGTCCAGAATTGCTTTACCATCATCTGACAAAGCAAACTCAAATTAATCAGTCCATTAAGTAGGCTGGCACTCTTGAATTGGCAACTTAATGGCTATCTAATCACTTCCCAGCAAGCACCTGAAGTATTTAAAGAAGTTACAATGAAATTAATTAGATATTTAGCTAGGTATGGTGCAATAACATGAACTGAACCAACTAAACTGGGTGGAATGACTACATTCATATAGCTACATAGTATTAAATTTAAAAAATGTTTATATACACACTCAGAACGTGACATCACACTTGTACCAAAACTGTGAAACGAAGTGTGATAGCTGACTATATAATATATCAGCTGATCACACAATAGCATAGACATTTACATACACACACACACATGGACACACACACACGCACACTCACAAACATATGCTCCGAGTTCCTTCTCCCTGCTGTCCATATAAATTTGAGTGTTCCAACAATGTTTAGCTGGAATAACTGATGTCAACTAACTTTTGTTGATTATTGATGTTATAATTTTATAGAAATACAAAAGTCTTGCATCAGTCGTTTGTGTAGTGTATTCTAGCACATTAGTAGATACAAGTAATCCTTGTGTGGTGAGAGAGAAAGTGTTTTGGATAAAACTCAGTTCAAACGGAGCATTCAATTTAATAAAAGTGAAGTAACTAAACATTTGGTGAACATTAAATATAAACATTAATTATTATGGTATAATACATGTAAATCACAAAATCTGTACACAGCTAATATCTAAGCTGTTTAAACATATGTCAGCATGGTGAAAACTTCTTCAGCTCCAATAGCAAAAGACACATAGCACTTACACATTATCCTGACAGAGCCTTAAAATTACAGCTCTGTAAACTAAAAACGCTCTGTACAAGCACTGAAAGAATCGTTTTTATGTTTCTCTCTTGGATAAGTTCTCTTAAATCCTTCACTTTCCACTCGTTAATTCTCAATGCTCTTGCTATTCATATAATATTATTATAATTATTATATACACACACAATTAGCAGCCTTAACTCCACCATGTCTTGTACGTATGAATTTAAAATATAAACTGTCAAAGTAATAGCCTATCTATAAATGTTAGTATTACTCATTGTTACTTTTTGGAAAACATTAGCTATAAAGCTAATTGAAGTAAATTTGTTTTAACTACTTATAGCTAGATACCTACAGAACTTACAGCGTAGTTTCGCTAAGTCGCGCTTTTTCTTGGGTTACATTATCATTCATGTTTTCTGAACCAAAATACAAAAAAAAAAAAAAGAACAGAGCATATCATCAGTTGTGAACAAAAAAACAACAACAAAAAACGAATAATATGGCCAAACTAAAGAATGTAACATGCATATGAGATGACACTTGACAATTATAAAAGTTAGCAGTCCTTTTAAGAGTGCAGTGTCAGTATGTGAATTGTTGACGATGCTAAATGAATTGATATAAACAAATAATGACAGCTCACTACAGAAAGTCCAAGTTACAAAGTTGGGTAAGAAGCATCAGTGGCGATACCACACTGGTTATACTTGTTCCTGGACATCTTGATGTAACCACTCTCCCCCCACGTGGTTCCCCAGCTGAAATAGACAGAAGAGAAACACGTCATTTCTATTAATTATAATTCACAGGACTCCATTGTGTAGTGTTTATATATACAACTATATATATATATAATATTATATACAATATATATATTATATATATTATATAATATATTATGACATAAACATAAATAATCATTTGTTATAAGACAACTATAAAATTTGAGAGTCATTTTATTCCAATCAGCTGCTCTTAGATTCTTTAAGTTTAACCTGTTTTTGAGAAGCCAGTAGTCCTTGCCATTGGATGAGCCATAGCCAGTGATGAGCAGTGCATGAGTCAGGGAATAGCTGGAACAACCAGGCAGGTTGTACACCCCTGATGAATAATACTGCAAGACAACACATCAGCAACATGTGAAACAGCAGTCACAGCCATTCAACCATAAAAGGACTACACATGAAGTGGTATTACGATACCAACTTGCAAATAATCCGAACACAGTGTTAGTTTACCGGTGACCTAGGAAAAACTGATATTTTTGTTACATGAGCCCCTTTTAGTAAGAATTTGGAAAGTACAACCAACCATTCTTTTGTTCTCGCACTACCGTAAGTTATCTTCTCTCATGAGCATAAGAATGTGCAGTTTTTTTGTACAATACGGTTGAAATGTTCATTTACACTTTGTTGCACGAATATTAAAGCACATTTTTTTTGTTATGTGGCTTTTATTAGCATTTTTGAGCAACTATCACATGATTAAGGTCACAATGACATACCAGTAGAAATATTTAGCACACTATTCCCAAAACATTAGAACTGCCAATAGCAACTATCATGGGTTTTTTTTTTAATGTCTAATTCTGCACATTTGTGTAAATAGATGCATTTTAAATGAAATTCTCAAAATACCTCCAACTATAAACGCCTAGCCAGTCACTTACTCTAAAAGCCTTGCTGCTTGCATCCACTCCCACTGCCACAGGCCCAGCATTAGCCACTGCTGCCATCAAACTATACTCGTCACCTTCCTTCACTTTTACACTGCCAGAAATCTCAGCACCAACACATCCTGAGTCGAAGGCACAGGAATATTGCTATTAGGCAATAATAATAATAATAATAATAATAGCGCAAAATGTCAAATTCAGCCTGAAGCGATGACAATAACTTACCCTTCCTCTGTAGGGATAGCCTTCTGCAGTGTCCACGCCCTCATTAGCCAAAATGTATTGATATACATTATCAATATCACCTCCTTGACAACCATGATTGCTATAGCTCACTAAATAACAATACCGATATCTCTAATAAACTTTCATGTGTAGCATTGTATTGATGTTATAATACTAATAATCATTATAATCATAATAGTAATAATAATCATAATAACCATATAGTAATATTAATTTTTAATTATACCCCTGAGGAAGACTTCAACAAGTAAGCAAGATGTATGAGGTTAGCTTTTAAATGTAATGGCTTTATATCAAGGAAAACTGCTATGATTGATCATCATCATTGTCATCATCACTGTTAACTACATCATAATCGTCTTGTTATAATCTACTGGACTGACCTGAGCAATCAATGACGTTCTGTTCGCTCAGTGTTACAAGCTTTCCTCTGGCGAGTGCAGACATTCCTTCTAGTGAGCCTACTGCCGCAAATGCATAACTGGAGCCACAGTCACCCTGCACACACAAGTTTATGTGACATGTTTTGATTAGATGGTGCTAGCATATAATTCAACCAAGCTTTTGGATGACCAGCTAATCCTCTTAATTATATCAAGACAATTTGCTAGTCTTCATAATAATTATTGTAAAATGCATAAAATCACAATTCGGTTTTTACCAATTTGTGGCATCAAATGTAGTGTGGCTATCTATAGCTGTCATAGCAGGTTTGGTAAAATACGAAGGTTCAATATTCATGGCTTGTTTATCTAAATTGTGCCTTACCTGATTCTTGACAGCTGTGACAGCTCCCTTGGTTCTCCAGTCAATTGTGTCGGGATAAGATGTCTTCACTGCCACAAATTCTTTCTGGGTGAGATTCTTGTGTGCCACACTCCTTTGGTAATTGTTAAAATTTTCTAAGTACTCTTCATCCGCCTACAATTAAAAAAAAAAAAGCATCAAAAGGACATTCATGCATAAACCCTCAATACACGAGTATTTTAATGCCTATAAAATTATCACTTGGGGCTAAAGTGCCAAATTTTAGGTACAACAACATCACACATTAAATTTTAACAACAGACAACAAAATGAAAACAGCAACAAAACCTAGCAAGAACAACACCTAACAAACCAACAACTGCAGCAAGTATCTCGCCCCTACCATGTCTCCAAGATGATTCATGGCCAGAGTGAATCCAAATACATGGGCATTCTTATTGTGCTGCTCAATGTACTCCTTGTTGGAAAGCCACACAATGTGCTTCTCTAGGTCTTCTTTGTGGGAAACATAGCTCTTCCCGTGCATATTCTTCCAAAGTCTCCATTCCTCCACTTGCTGGTACCTGGCATTCTTCAGCTCAGCAGCAAACCCGGTACTGGCTAAATAGCATACTAACAGCAACTGGCAAATTTTCAGCATTTCTTTTTCTACTTATTCTTTTTTTTCTATTATTTTTACTAGATACTCCAAAAAATTGCCTTCTATCTACAAAATGAACCTCCTCACTTGGAATGCAACTTTATGAAAGAAAACTTTTACAAACTGAAAAATATTTTCTTTCTTTAGAGCTTTTATAGCTCTCTTTTGACCATTGGCACCGCATGCAGCTCCTAAAGCAGAATTTTATGTACACAACTTTCTTTATGAAATACCGGCTGACAATGTTTGACACCTGGCTGTCACAATGGTCTGCAGGCCTGTGTATGTATACACAGTAGAGCACATGATGCTTAGCTACTGAAGCAGCTGAGACTGAAAACTGTGTTTGACTACAGCTTACAGTATAAGGGTGGAGTTTCACATTTAATTGCATTGCTCGAGTTCCAACAAGGATATGGACCAGCTACTTGTTTAGTTCTTGCTGGAAACCATTTAGCTATCAGAGGAGAGAAAGAAATTATATTTAGAATGCATGCATTGTTTTGTTTTTCTGGAATGAACAAACTGTGCTGAAAATTTTTAATTGGAAGCATTAAAACTTTGTATAAAAAATGACAATCTGCTTTTACAATTGTCATCAAAAATAATAATATGTTCACGTTAAAATAGTGATTCTATTTTTATAAGAACATTAATGACTAAATCTGAATTATAGCAAATATTTGATTAATAATATAGAAGGAACAGAAACAGCACAAAGTTTAGGGAAATAGTCTATAACTGCAAGTTCTCTACTACACTCACTGGAAAGCTGCTAACTTGTCTGGTCATGTGTTTGTGCATTTGTCAACCACATATCGTTTCAAGGAGGCTGGCTGGCTGACTCTTACCATAAGTAGCTAGTGATCTTGCAATATCAATGATAGCTCTTTGAATTGTGATACAGGAAGTTTTGCAGTGCTACGAAGTTGATTGTTTTGTTTTATGTGCATAAAATGTTTTATTTATTGAGTGTACTACTGCAATGAAAAATTATAATGCTAATTAAATTTACCTACAATTCATGTCACTGCCAAGTATGTATATATTATTTATGTGGCCACCTAGACCCTATTAGTTACTGATGTGTATTTTTTTAATTCCATTTGTAGGGCTTTGAGCAAATATTGTAGCTATTATAAGTTCATTTATTATGATTTTAGTATAATAATAATAATAATAGTACAACATCCAATACATTTTAATTTAAGATTTGTAATAAGGCATAATGACATGGCATCACAATTTTGTGTTCATGCCTAGCTACATAAACGAACAATAATAACAAATAAACAATTTACAAATGGAATCGAATGATCGACACTGAAATAAATAATACATGGTTACATGCAAACACACTTTGAGCCGAGTGTTTAATGTGTTTAACTGGGTCCTTCTACCATGGTAGTTGGTACAACGTGACTTCTGTGGGAGACGTACAAGTAGCTCTGAGAAATAAAATCAGTTGTTGTTGTTTTTCTGTCCCTCTTCCACTGTATGAATGATCTATAATGTTGACATAATAAATGTTCCTTGAATACGATACAGCATAAACATTAAAGTCATTCATATTGCCAAATTTAAAATGGGTATTAACATAGTTTTTAGCAGTCCTCCCCACCCCCCACCCTTCCTTCTCCACTAGTCCCCAATCCCAACAAATCCCAACCCAATCACCTCCTTCCCTTCTTTAGCCAGTTTTTAGCAGTCCTCCCCACCCCCCACCCTTCCTTCTCCACTAGTCCCCAATCCCAACAAATCCCAACCCAATCACCTCCTCCCCTTCTTTAGCCAATATGTTTCAAAAAGCAAATAAGCAAGTAACACTATTATGTTTTACTGATGATATAATTGCTTTATTTTTTGACCCCAGGACAGTACTATCTTCTATAAAGGTACTGGATTATGATGTATTGCTAGAAATGGAATTGTCAACATGTCCTGTCCCAATAAAAGATGAGTACATCTAAAGTCAGTGTAAAATTACACAACAACTTTGCCATATAATGACAGCATTCCCTTCATTAATAGTATGGCGCTTAAATTGCCCATTAAAAAATGTATGGGGGAAAATCACTGCTCTATTTAAATCGCACAGGGAAAGTGAAAGTAGCTAAGTGAAACAGCATGGAAACTAAGTGAACTAGAGCACTGAAGTGCAAACCCTCAGCGCTAGTTAGCTAGTATGAAAAGAAAGAAGAATGAATGAAAAAAGGTAGGAAGAAAAGAAAAAGGAAGAAGAAAGAAAGAAAAACAGTACACGAAAGAAAGAGGAAAAGAAAGGAAAAGGTAGGAAAGAAATAAAAACAGTAGGAAGAAAGAGAACAATAAGGCAAGAGAAGACAAAAGGAAAAAGAAAAAAAACAGGATGAAAAAAAAAAAAGATGAAAAAAGAAAAGATGAAAAAAAAAAGATGAAAAAAGAAAAGATGAAAAAAAAAACAAACCGTCGACGAGGATTTGAACCAGAAACTTCTAGGTTAGGTTCCTCACTCAACAACTACGCAACGCAACACCTCACGCTGAATGCATGTAATTGTTAGCTATTTAAAAGTGATTTGCAACCTGCAAGCTGGCTCACGTGACAAGCAAGTTTTTTAAGGGGCGGTTCCCGCTGTAAGCCTACGATCGCACGGCTCTGGAAAGACTCGCTTTTTTCTGGAAAATGAAGTCCAAAATCAAAATTCTGGCATATTAAAGGAAAAATACTGCTGTTTGATGCCGCTTTCAGAGCCTGGCTGGTTCCTACCTTCCAGGACAGACAGAGTGACAGAATGATTGAATGACACTAGGACTACTGTAACCCTCTGGGCGCATGCGCGCTGAGGGTTAAATACCATGGTAGCTAAGTGAAATAGTATGGGTAAGTGCACATGTGCAGCTCTGCCTTGAATACATACAGTTTGAGTAGTTTCTAGTTGGAGACCATGCCATTCTTTAGCACAGTAGTTCTACTCGTATTAGACCCACTTTTTTTTAAACTAATTAGGAGGAGCCATAGGTTGAAAACGAAGTTCCAGAGGAAGCTAATCCTAAAATACAGAGATTGTGAGTGAACGATACAGTGTAGCTACAGTGCAAATGAAGTTGGCCTATTATTAGCAAGTGATAGCAAGAGTTACCTGTGCTATTTCAATCGTGTTACTCGTACTATTAATCCCGAATGGCATGGTTACCCGTGCTATTACTCATACAAATAACTTTTGAAATATAAAAAAGGGTAAAATATCTGATATTGGGTTATTCTTCATCAGAATATTGGCTAATGATGCTTTACTTGCATCCACATATAGTGAGAGCTAGTCAATGTACTTGTGTAGGATTAACATAATAATATGCAGGTAAGAAAATGAGTTTAGAGTGAGCAAGAAGAGACACAGCTTAATTGAATGACATATTTTGTCACAAAAATTCGATTAGGCTTTCAAACAGTCAACGTTTTCTCACTTTATTTGGTAAAATGGTCTGTTGGATAATTCATTAAAAATCTCTTAGTACTTCTCACTACCATTAGTTTGATGCTGAATGTATAATACAAATACTCTTCTTATCACTTACTTTCCGATACGATACACGAGAGCTCCAAATGAGAAAACAACTGCAAACAACAGAGGAAAGTAGAATGGGACAAAGAAGAGCCACGCTGCATTGTCCATTGGAGGGAGTTCCGCTCCACGACTGTCGGGCACCTGAGCAGCATGAATGCAACAAGCACACACAAACATGCACACACATACAAGTGAAATACACAAACAAGCCTACACATCCTTGCATGTACACACACATACATACAGACAACACCCTGGGTGGGCACTTGCAGTTTCACATTACTTGTGCATACCTGCATGTAACATGCATGCCCAAATCAAATTCACACACATACACATTCAGCTGATGAAGTGACTAGACTTACCCTGAGGGGTCACATATATAAATTCGTTGCTTTTTTTGTTTTTGATTTTTGGTGTCATGATATTTGCAAACTTGAATCAGATCAACTCATACCACCAGCCACTATTTTCAATTGGATTGACAGAAATTTTTAACTAAATTCCTCTCCCTGTATTGGCTGCAGAAACCTTACACAGGTAGCCATAATTTTAATGTTGCTGTAATTTATCACTTATTGCATATCTTTTTGGACACTGAAAGCACATATCTAACTTGCCCCATGCATCCATACAAAAGTCTATGCCTAAATAAAAAATCTTTAAGAGCAATAATCTACCATTATCTCCTTTCTCCTTACTATAGGACAGGACCCATCAAGCGAAAAGCTACCATGTAGATTCATTCAAGTCTAGCACAAAAGCCTCCACAAAACCATCTCCAAACTGTCAGAAATATCACATGTTCAAGCTAACTGTTGAGCAATAAAATGGAAATACTAGACACCATTGAAGGGTGAATGAGCATCGCTCTGGGCAAGAGAATTGTCTCACAAAGTGTGACCAGTGCTCACAGAGGCACTTGTTTGGCTATATTAGCTGTGTTCAGGCTATTATATTCTCTACAAGTGTGCTCTGACTGGATGAAAGGCAATACCCATAGTAGAAGCTGATGAGCCGATGCTATTCTTATTGTTTTGGCAAAGTGTGTTGTCGAGGATGGTCTTGTTCAACACATCAATTGGCCCCTTCAGGATCTGAATGTACATAGCTAAGAACAAATTCATTTAACAAGCATTCCTTACAATTAAATTTAAAATAGGTCACAACGGTGAGCTGATATATTTTAGCAACTCTAAACAATGAAGCACCAAATGTGTGAATCTTCAGCACTAATGCACAACAGCTAGCTATTACAAATATATTCTCAAGCCAAAAAGAACAATTTGTTTGGCATATACCTAATCAGGTATCAATACATAGATATGTAGTTTGAACAAAGAAAACTGTAAATAGAAGCTAAACAAGCAAAGAACACTCATTGGCAGTTTCTACACGAAATACCAATCCTAGCACGTGGCAAACTATTCAGCATAAAGCAAAAAAAAAACTACTGTGGGCTGCAAGAAAATATTTGCTCATGTGATAATATGACATGACAATAGGGGGAATTACCCATAATAACTTCTGATTATATGCCAAAAAATGACTAGCATTTTCTGGAATCTACACGAGGCGAAAAAATTTTTCTATCATAGACACTTTCATTTGCGTAACAGTTTGATGCCTCTCTCAGTACCTAGGAGGCTGCTGTTTTCAAGATCTATTTGACAAAGTGAGTACTATAACCCTCTTGTGCATGTGTCCTGATGGTTAACAAACTAATTTATATCATATCAATGCAACTTATCTAATCAGAATTGCAAAGGCCTTCTATTTTAATCAATAAAATGAAAAAAAAGTGTCAGACAGACACGCTACCCAAAAAGCTATCACCTGATTGCCATAATAATTGTCATTATTGACAGCATCTAAGATGGTGTCATTGTTGCGAATAAGTATTAAGATGATGTAGTTCAACAGGACAAAAATGCTTCCATGGCGTTCTGGAAATGCATTGGTAAGGATTGAAGAAGACATGAATACCAAAGGAAGCAATGACCACATATGCAGATGCCACCTGTACAGTACCACACATACATATATAGAGTGCATTGTTAATAGCATGATCTAGTACATTTATTCACTCACAGATCTTCCTGGTAGAGCAACCATGATAGAGACAAGGAAAAGTCTCCGTAAGAGTTCCCACACTGCATACAGCCGTGCTTCTAGACTGTCTCTGTAACCCTCACCAAGAGCTCACCAAGAGGAAAGAATATTGTGCTAATCCGATGAATATAGTATTGCAGTCAAGCTATTGGTATAATCTACAACAACCATTGGCTAAATATTTGGAATCTTGACATTTGGTTGGATTAGTTCAAGAGCACAGCTACAGTATAATAGTCAACGATAGTTATAAAGATTTGTGGTGAGTCTACAACAACATAATGTAATTTCATGTTCATTATGTCCATTTGTATGTTTGTGTCTTAGTTTATGTAGTTTAAAACTGCAATTTTAATAGAACTTGGAGATTCCATGCACAATCTTATAACTAAACCCTACTAGCAGTAGTATATTGTTGTTGTACATGGGGTTGTAGCGTTGACGTCCCTTTCCCGTCCTGCAGGTGGAGAGAAACTTAGCTAAGCTAGCTAAGTTAGTTAACTTAATTGAAATGGCAGTTTAGATAAAGGTTAGTTTAATAGAGTAAGGAAACAGAGTAAGTCAGAGAGAAAGCAGACGAGGAGGATGAATGCGCAACATGCGCACATATAAACATAATGATCATGATGAAGTTAAGTGGTTGCCGCAATCCCATGAATCTCATTACCGTATGCGGAAATGAGATATGGAAAAGGGCGGGTGAAGTTCAGTGGATTAGAACTTAACGAGTGCGAGACAGGTACATGCAAGAGAAAGATTAGAAATAACTGAAAGGGGGCAGAATACATTCAGTAAGAAAATGAAACATAATATATAGAGTTCAGTCTAGGTGTGAAGAGGCGGGCCAGCCGGGCGTAGTCTTTAGATCCTCTGTTCGGGTCTTGTGGATCCCGAACATACTCGGGGGGAGCAGCTGAGGAAGCGTAGGCAGGTGCGTCAGAATTGCTGGTGTCTTGAAGTAGTGTAGATCCTTTGGAGGGGTGTAGATTCTCGTCGGCGTCGGTCACTAGGTGGACTAGGCGATGGACGGGGGGGCGTTGGTACGTCTTGCCAAGACAACGGATGGTTGCTACCCTGGAGACTCCATCATCTCCAGTGTGTAGAGCAGTAATGAGAGCCAGTGGCCAGGAGCGTGATCGAAGAGACTCGTCCTTGACTAGTACCACATCTCCAACATGGAGTGTGAAGCCTGGGCGGAGCCACTTTGCTCTTGCGGCGCAGCTGGACAGATAGGCAGAGTTCCAGTATCTCCACAGGTCGGCTTGTAGGCGTTCCACTAGGTTCCATCGTTTGAGCAAGGACATCTTCCCAGTGGAAGGCAGCTTGGTAGGTGGGGCTCGAAGTGGTCGACCGATCAGAAAGTGCCCTGGTGTGAGCACATTGTCTTCTTTCAGGTCGTCGGCGTGAAGTGGTGCGACTGGGCGCGAATTGAGAGTTGCTTCGACCTCGGTCAGCAGAGTTGTGAGTTCTGACCAGGTGAGCGGATGAGGTGTGATGAGTTTCCGGAGGCCTATTTTCATGGCCTTCACGGCAGCTTCCCATAACCCCCCAAAATGAGGGGCTCTGGGTGGAATGTGATGCCAGGTGAGTCCGGTGGTGTTACAGAAGTTCATCAAGTCGGTCTTGTAGCTTTCAGAGTCTGCCATCCTGCGGATGGCACGAATCTCCTCGGCAACCCCAACAAAGTTGGAGCCGTTGTCCGAGAAGATATGGTTGGGACAGCCACGCCTCGCGATGAACCGGCGTAGGGTGGCCAGGAAGTCTGGCGTAGACAGCGACTCGCATAGCTCCAAGTGCACGGCCTTTGTTGCCATGCAGACAAACACGGAGACATAAGACTTCACGTGGACAGGCTTACGAGTGTATCCAGTGCGGAGCGTCACCGGTCCGGCGAAGTCCACCCCTGTGTTGGCGAAGGGTGGGGCAGGAGTCGACCTTACAGCAGGAAGAAGACCCATAACCTGCGTTACAGGCTGGGCCAACACCCGCTGGCAAGTGACACACTGCCTGGACACACCTTTGAGAAAGTTCCTCGCTCCAGAGATGACGAAGGAACTCGACAGGATTGCCATCAGGGTGGAGGTACCAGGGTGACCATATGCTCGATGGATAGAGGTGAGCAGAAGTCTCGCGACAGACGATTTGGCAGAGAGCGGGACGAGCTCGGCAGCAGTGTTCGGAGCATCAGGATTTCTCACTCTACTGAGAGCGATGAGATGACCGGATCGTGAGAGCTTGACTTGAAAGTGTCTAAGGGGATGACCTTTCGGTAGTGGAGAGAGAATGCGTGCAGCATGAAACGCATCAGGGTAGGACTCGAGTTGGGAGAGTCGATAGAGTGCAGACTTAGCCCTTTCGACTTCGGTGCAGGTGAGTGTACCGGAGAGGTGTTGAGCAGGTGGGTGACGACAGTTGTGAATGAACCTAAAGATATAACATAGGACACGAACGAGTGAAAAGAAGGAAGCACGGACAGATACAATGTTAGCAATGAAAGCCAGTTGGGAGGGGGGAAGAGGGTCGGAAGGTTTAATAGAGACAGAATAGATGGAGATAGGAGGTTTGGAGCAGAAGGGAGGAGGCCAGTGTTCGGGAGACAGAGTTAGCCACTTGGGTCCGCACCACCAAAGTTCAGACGAAAGGAGGTCTTCTGCACGGACTCCTCTGCTAGCGAGGTCTGCAGGATTTTGAGAGGTGGGGACGTGATGCCAATGTTGGGCTGGTAACAACTCCTGGATTGTGGCCACACGGTTAGCCACAAACCGGTTGAGTGCTGAGGGTGCCTTAGGTAGCCAGAACAGCACAATCTGACTGTCAGTCCAGGCGTATGCAGACTGGATGGGCAGGTGCAGGAGTTCGATGGTGTGTTTCAGCATTTTGGCTAAGAGTAGTGCTCCGGAGAGTTCTGCCTTAGGGATGGTTATGGGTTTTGTGGGCAGCACTCTTGCCTTAGCAACAACGAGGGAAGTGGAGATGGAATCCGGAGCCTCCGTCCGCGCGTAGATCACTACGCCATAGGCGACGGAGGAGGCATCGCAGAAACCGTGTAGAGAGATGGTAGAATCAGATGATGAGCAGGTGAGAATGCGTCGAGGTACAGGATGATCATGAATTACGGGAAGGTCGGAGGTCCAGGCTTGCCACCGTTGGAGTAAGTCCTCTGACACTTCCTCGTCCCAGGAGAGTCCTCTCTTCCATGTGTCTTGAAAGAGGATTCTCGCAGAGATGACCACTGGGGCGAAGATGCCGAGGACATCGAACACTCCAGCGGTGATGGAGGCGATCACCCGTTTGGTAATCTTGGTTGATGGAGGTGGAAGGTCTGGGACGGCAACGTGGAGGACGTCGGCTCGGGTATCCCAGTGGATCCCGAGTGCCTTGGGTGCTGCAGGTGAGATTGGGCAGGCGTCGGTTTCCAGCAGATGTTCTGGGATCAGCTGCCTGAGTGCAGGATCATTAGTTCTCCATTTCCTGAGATCCATGCAGGCGTCGGAAAGGAGATCTCGAAGGTCTTGAAATAGTTTGAAGGCGAGCTCCGTTGTGGGGGCTCCTGACAGGACGTCGTCGACGTAGAAGTCGGACAATATCGTCTGGGCTGCAGATGGATGAGACTCTAGGTGGGTCTGGGCATGGCGACGAAGGGCTTGCGTTGCCAGAAAAGGTGACGACTTGACGCCGAAGGTCAGCCTCTTCATTCGAGCGTCGCGGATGGTGTTGTCAGCCGCCCTGAACAAGAACCGATGCCAGTCTCGTTCCTCCGCATTCAGCAGTATCTCACGGAACATCTTAGAGATGTCCGCGGAGACTGCGGAGGAGTGGAACCTGAACCTGATCAGGACGTCTGTGAGTGGAGGATAGAGGTTTGGGCCTGGGAGCAGCTGGTCGTTGAAGGACGATCCGGTTGTGGTTCTCGCCGAGGCATCAAACACGGCTCTCACCTTCGTGGAGGTGGAGCTCTCCTTGACTACCGCATGCACCGGCAGGTAGTAGAAAGCACGGTCGATGTCAGAGTGAGGTACTTCCTCGGCGTGGTCGAGGGTAAAGTACTCCCGGACGACGTCTTGAAAGGGTTGCAGAGTTTTCTTTGTGGTGAGGGACCTCTCGTTCGCGAAGAGCCGAGAGAGTGCTTGGCGGCGGCTGTCTCCGAGTACCGGTGGAGAGTCCGTCCGAGGCAGCGAGACTGTGTAGCGTCCGTCGACTCGCTGACAGCTTGCGTCAAACTGATCTAACGCAGATTACTCTTCGGCATTGATGGTGGGGGCTTCTGGGACGCGATCAAGTTCCCAGAGCTTGGAGATGTCAGCATCCAAGTCGGAGGTGGTGGTCACTGTGTTGACTGCTGGTCTGGCGTCGTGGTCCAGCGGGCAGGAGAGACCGAGCCCCAGCTGTGTGGGCAAAGCTCCCATGTTTCCGAGCTGGAATGGTTTGCCGGTAGTGAGACCAGTCACTTGAGTGATGCCTAGCACCAAGTCTACTCTCCCGCCCAGGTCGGCGTCAGCGAGCGAATAGTGGCGCAATTCGGGTGTGTTCAGGATCTCTGTCACGTTGGATGGTTTGGCGATTGGCTCCAGTGATGGGATGAGAGTGAACATGATGTCCGGAAGTTTATACCTAGAATCTACAGACATGACAGAACAAGTTACGGTATATTGGCACCTGGCAGTGCCTGAAATCCCAGTGATTGGGATAGGGTCGTGCCTACGGGGCAGACCGAGAGAGGCAGCTAGACTCTCTGTCATCGTGGGGATCGCGGCTCCTGCATCCAGCAGGGCGCGAGCCAGTACAGTTCTGCCTCCGCAGTCGAAGGCAACCAGGGCAGAGTACAGGGAAGCCGCTCCTCTGGAGGTGGCTTTAGTCTGGCTGACCATCGCGGGAACAGGCTGGGCAGTGGTCGTGGTTGGCACCTCCCTCTCACGATGTAGCATCGAGTGGTGGCGGCCGTTACATGTCCTGCAAGAGAACTTACTGGGGCACGACTTACAGCCGTGTCCCTCACCTAGACAGTTAAGGCACAACTTACGTTCCCGCACAACTTTGTTGCGCTTGTCCACGTCGTATCCTGCGAAGGATGAGCATCTGGACAGCGTATGGGACTCACCGCACACTGGGCAGTGCAGTGCGGTTCTCCGGGGGGGCGGCAGTCTCGCAGGCGCAGGTCTGGAACGGTCTTGTCTTGGGGACGGTGGTCTGGCAGGCAGAGTAGGCAGGTAAGAAGGGCTAGGCACAGGCTGGATGCCGCGACCTCTGAGTTCCTTCTTCTGGAAGTCGACAAACTTCTGGAGGTTATCCATGTCCGGCGGGGTGTCGGGTGGCCTGTGCCGCAGCCACTCCCGTCGACATTCAGGACTCATGAAGTTCGAGGCCAGCATGGCCAAGAACGCGCCAAGGGAGTCTCCAACAAGGGAGCAGAATTTATTGTAGGGCAGAATGAAGTTATCGTAGAGTGCGTCGATATCTGCAGAGGACAAAGCACAAGAATTAATAGACAACACCTTACGGATTATGAGCGGGGCCAGCACATCTGGCGCGCCGAAGATGGCCTCCAACTTGTCCAGCATGGCATCGAGTGGCATGTCGTCCGTAGGCAAGTTGTGGAGGACCTTGAGGCCTTCAGGGTGCTTTACAGCTTTGATCAGCAGACCTTTCACCTCAAGGGCAGAGTGACCTCTCGCACGTTTCTCAATGGTACGCTTGAACATCGTACGAAAGTTCGCCCACTTGAACGGATCACCGTCGTAGGTGGGCAGCTCAATGGCGAGCGCGTTCCGGTCCGGAACGGCAGCAGGCACGGATGTGGTGTCGCGGCCTCTTTGCAGGCCGCAGCAGTCATGGTGAACAGCCCCGACAACTTGTCGGTGATGGTGTCACAAATTGTCTTCAGTTCAGGCATTGCATGGTAGAACTCCGCGCAGTGATCAATGACGGAAACTCTGCGGGTGTGGAGTTTGTCAACGGAATTCCTGTAGAAAGGAGACTCTGGCATCGGCGACGCGAGTGCACCCTCGATGTCGGCGAGCAGAGAGGCGGCCTGTCTACGCAGGGGCAGGGCTTGCAAAACATTAGAAACTTCAGACTTCCACTCAACATGAACGTCCAGAAGGTCAGTGTCCTCCGCTTCTTTTGCAGTAGAGCGGAATTCAGGGAAAGTCTCATAGAATTCTTCAAGCTGTGCTTGAAGGGCGGTGTGCAGGTCTATGGCGGTGGACAACTGCGCCGACAACTCCTGCAGCGAGGAGGCATTAATTCTGTCGGGTCCATCGGCAATGACTTTCGCAATCCGATTGTGGAGCTTCGTGGCCATGCCACGTCTGCTGCCACGTTTGACTTCAAGATCACGAACAGTGGTACTGATTTCCTCAGTGATCATCGTTGACATGACGTATTTGTTGTAAAGAACAAAATAGGGTAAGGCAGGAGGAGATTCGGCTCACTTGGCAGATAACCAGCGGAGAGAAGATGGCAGAAGTCGCCGGGCTCGAAGGACCAATGTAAATGGGGTTGTAGCGTTGACGTCCCTTTCCCGTCCTGCAGGTGGAGAGAAACTTAGCTAAGCTAGCTAAGTTAGTTAACTTAATTGAAATGGCAGTTTAGATAAAGGTTAGTTTAATAGAGTAAGGAAACAGAGTAAGTCAGAGAGAAAGCAGACGAGGAGGATGAATGCGCAACATGCGCACATATAAACATAATGATCATGATGAAGTTAAGTGGTTGCCGCAATCCCATGAATCTCATTACCGTATGCGGAAATGAGATATGGAAAAGGGCGGGTGAAGTTCAGTGGATTAGAACTTAACGAGTGCGAGACAGGTACATGCAAGAGAAAGATTAGAAATAACTGAAAGGGGGCAGAATACATTCAGTAAGAAAATGAAACATAATATATAGAGTTCAGTCTAGGTGTGAAGAGGCGGGCCAGCCGGGCGTGGTCTTTAGATCCTCTGTTCGGGTTTTGTGGATCCCGAAAAGTTGTCTTAAGTAAAAGCTCCCTTTATACAATTATTTCACCTTCAATTTTTCTCAAGTGCTTACACTCTAACAGCTCTGAAATATTCAGAGTTTTTCACCTTGTAACTGCTTAGTGAAGTCACTTGATTTTAAAATAAAAAAGTATCAAGAGTCATTCATTAATTAATCCATTTTTGAGCTGTTAATATGCTACATATATGATACAAATAAGGTTAAGGAAAGATACATAGCTCTCAAATCTGTATACATTAGTAGTGTTTTTCCCCCCTCATTTTCCCACCAATTAAATATTGTGCACGTGGCTGCTCATGTTTCAATCCCTGCACTAATTGTGTTGTAGTGCCGTTGATATTTTTTACTAAAATTTCATTGCTGCATACTAAACCTGGTACCTCCACAAGTCTATAAGGAGTTGAGAGCTAAACATTTAGGTTCAAATTTGACATGTTCTCAGTAATTTTTCCAGTACACCCTGCTGCTCACTTATCACCACCATTTATAGAGCACTACAGAAGGTTGTGCTCTTAGCAACTGATGGTACATATTGCTGCTTAAGCTAAATCTTTACCATTTGAAGTCTGTAATGTGTAGTGTAGATAGGAAAAAAAGAACAACCCCGTATGATTACAATAGCCATCAAGCAATGTACCGGAATACTATCGTTCTCTCAAGACTGCTCACAAAGATGCTGCTTTTGTAGAGTCAACAACTGACCATATGCATTATTAATGTATAATGTCTTGAATATGCTCAGAGAGGTTGTTATAGCAGAGAATGATTGAGGCATCTGGATAAATCAGTGTGGCCATGTCAAGATATCTCAAGATGCTTCTGTTTACCAGAAACTGTTGATTACTTTAGATTCTCTTCATACATAAAGTTTCATGTGACGCACAAAACATTAAAGTTGGCAAAGGGATGATACAAAAATGACAGTTGGTAAGGTGTGACTGAATGCGTGAATGAAGTGAATATAATGTTAATGCTATATTATATTACAACACTCCAACTTAATATAGTGATTAACATGAGTCAAGTTGCTCCATGCCAAGAAGTAAACGTAGAGTTTCAAAGAGAACATTGGGTAAAGGTTTGGTCACCTCTTCAGTGGGACAATACTTGAGATTAATCAAACCATTTTCATGAGCCTCACGCACGAAGTGAAACCGAATGTCAATATGTTTTGTCCTCGAATGCCCAATTGGGTTCTTGACGAGTGCTATAGCTCCTTGATTGTCTTCCATCATAACCAGTGGTTGAGAAGGCATCCGAAGTCAAGTAGCAATTTCTGGAGCCATGCAGCTTCTTGGACTGCAGTGATAATTGCAATATACTCTGCCTCTGTGGTCGATAATGCAACAACTGGTTGCTTCTTGCTTGACCAAGTAATCACACCATCGCCATAAACAAACAAGTAGCCAGATGTAGAGTGTCTGTCTCCCTAGTCCCCTGCCCAATCTGCATCTGAGTATCCAGTTGGGGTTTGATTGCTCTTCTGATACCGTAGTGCCAGATCCTTAGTCCCACTCAGATAGCGAAGTATTCTCTTTACTGCAGTGAAGTGAGCTTCCGTAGGTTGAGCACAAAACTTTGAAACAGCTCCCACTGCTTGGGCAATATCAGGTCGAGTGGCCATTGCAGCATAGAGCAAACTCCCCACCGTTATTGATACAATGGTTTGTCTGTCACCTCCTTGCTGACACCATCACTCTTCACAAGTTTCACATTTAGATCAGCTGGAGTCGATACTGGCTTTGCATCCATAAGACCATATTTTTGTAATAGTGAAAGGATATTATACTGTTTCTGGTGTAACCATATACCATCTGCATTCTGAACTATACTGACACCAAGACAATAGTGTAAGGATCCCATATCTTTCATCATAAATCTCATTGACAAATTATTCTTGAGGACATCACAATAAGATCATCAACGTATACTGCCAATATCGTTGTACATTCAGACTCTTCATTGATGAAAACACATGGATCAGCATGGCTCTGCCTATGACCAAGATCCAGAATGAATTCTTGAAAGGATTTGTTCGACGCTTGCTTCAGTCCATGTAAGGACTTCTTCAGCCTACAAACAAGCCCAACTTGACCAGGGACTTCAAAACCGGGTGGCTGTTGCATATAAATTTCCTCCTGCAGTTCTCCATTAAGGAAAGCTGTAACCACATCCATCTGATGCACAGTCATATCATTATTCACTGCAAATGCCAGCAATGTTCGAATAGATGAAAAGCGAACTACGGGTGCAAAGGTTTCCTCAAAGTCAATCCCATACTGCTGAGAATAACCCTTCGCTACTAAACGGCACTTAAATCTCTCCACTTTGCCTTCACTGTTGTGTTTGACTTTAAAAACCCACTTACATCCAATAACTTCTTTTCCTTCTGGGAGTAGTTCAACTAATTCCCTCCATTGTTTTGGATTCAGGTACTTCACTCACTCTATAAGCAAAATGCTCGCATGTGGCTCTGTAGCTGGCCCATTTCCCAAATCGATCGGGAGGGTTGTGGCTTCTGTTTGATTTCCGTACTTGCTGCTCAAACACATCCACATTAGAATGATTTTCTTGGGTAGCAACTGCTGGATCATTGGAGGCAGCACATTGTGCAGATTCCAGATTCTCACTCTCTTCATTCTGAATTTCAGGAGATTTCTGTGGAAATAATACATTCAAGTCTTCAACATAATGCTGGCGCTCACCGTTCATGGAAAACTCAGTTTCGTGAAAAATTACATCGCGCCTGGTTATGATTTTGTTGCAGACCTCATTGTATAAACGATAACGTTTTGAATTATTTCCATAGCCAACAAACCGAAGCTTTTCTGCTTTTTCATCCAATTTCTTTCTAGTGCAGTCAGGAACCAGGGAATACACAACAAAACCAAATACTCGAAGGTGTCCCAAATCAGGTTTATGACCATACTATCTTTCATACGACGTCATCTCTTTGACTGATGCAGTGATTGAACAATTTTTGAGATATGCTGCCGTTGCAATGGCTTCCGCCCAAAACTTCTTTGGAAGATGAGCACGATACATCATTGATCTGGCCGACTCCATGAGAGTCCGATTCATCCTTTCAGCAATCTTATTTTGTTGCGGTGTGTAGGCAACAGTGAGCTCATGCTGTATTCCTCTTGATTTCAAATACTCCTGAAATTTGGTGGACAAATACTCTGTACCATTATCAGTCCTCAATTTCACAATTTTCTGGCCAGTTTCATTTGTCACGATAGATTCAAATTCTTGAAACTTCTTTGGAACTTCAGATTTGTGCTTGATGAAGTAAACAGAGACACAATGAGAATAATCATCAACGAAAGTGACGAAATACTAGTTTCCACCAATTGAATCAATTTGAATCGGCCCACAAATATCACTGTGAACCAACTCTAACTTTCTGCTCGATTGCTTGTGGTCTACCATCTTAAACGGCTTACGTTGCATTTTTCCCACTATACATCCTTCACAAAGTGACCTGTCAGTCAGAGCAGATAATTTGATTCCGGTTACAAAATTTTGATCCACCATCTTATGCAACTGCTGATAATTTAAGTGCCCAAGTCGCTCATGCCAAGGATTCTTTCTTTCAGCTACAGATCCAGCATGCTCTCCCACTGAATACTTCACTTCACAATCCAGTTGATATAGCTTTCCCACGAGAGCACCAACTCCAAATAAATAACCACTGCTATTTCGAATCCAGCAACTTCTCTGACCAAACTTAACTTGATTCCCTTTTTTGGTGGCTGCTCGAACAGAGAAAAGATTGCACGCCAGCCTTGGAACATAAAGTACATCATGCATGGTGGCAGGCTTTGGACGACTGACTTTAAACATCATCTTCATATGAATGCTTCCAACTCCCAATGCTTGTACTACTCGTCCATCACCAAGGTGCACATCTTCTGGTTTATCAAATTCCTTGAAACTAGCTAAATATCTCTTTTTGCTAGTCATGTGGCTGGAAGCCCCAGAGTCAACCAACCAACATTCATCACTAGAGACAGGAGTAGCTAAAGCCCCTTCACCATGTGCTTCATCAAAATCTTCTTCCACAACAGCAGCACCATGCGATGATTTATTTTCTTCTTGTAACAATACTTTTGGACATGACCAACCTCACTACAATGCCAACAAATCGGCAGTCTTTTACGTCGCTGACTCAGCAAAGCTGTATCTTGTGGGCTGACCCCACCAGATGATCTCTCTTTTGATTTCAGTTTCTGCTCATGATGGACTAATGTTTCTTGAACGTAATCCATGGTCAAACCATCACTTTTTGCTTCCAGTGCAGTAACTACAGTAGTAAAGGAAGATGGTAGGCTGCCCAATAAAGTAACTACTTGGTCCTCATCAGAGATAGGGGCACCAATTGAAGCAAGCTTGTCAGCCAAGACTTTCATTTCCTTTAGATGTGCATTAATTTGAGTTCCCTCACACATTTCCTTTCTGAAATACTGTTTCTTCAAATTAAGCTTATTGGCCAAGGTATCTCGCTCGAAGTGTTTCTTCAAGGTATCCCATGCATCTTTGAGCAATTCACACAAAGTAATGAGATACAGCAATGAAGACGACTTTCACACAAGTCACGACTGAGTATGATCAAAACAACCATTAGCTACAACTTTCTGTCCAAATCATGCGTGTCCTGGGCTTACCACAAGTCATAATTTGTTTAGGACATGTCCAGTATAGATAAGCTGGTGATGTTCAGGACAGGTTATGTGAAGTGACATGTTCAGTACAAGATCCAGTAAATGTGGCTGTAATGCCCCAGTATAGATGAATTGTTGGGTATTTAAATATTACACATAAGATGGAATGTTGTGCATTAAATGTTAAGTGTAAGACAGGTGATATGTCATGCACCAGTTCAATCGGAGGAAATTGTATAGGTGAATTGGCCTTGTGCTGCTTTAGCAGGACAGGTACAGCGGAATTAGATATATCATTGAATATGTAAAGGTAACAACCATGTGACTGAAAGGTGACCTTTCAGTAGCCTTGAACTTTACCTGACCTGATAAAAGTAAATCCCAATATTTTTTCAGTAGATGAGCTTTATCTCCAGAGCCATTAGAGCTGTTCCAGTTGTCACAGTAAGGCTTGACTGCAGTGAGAATACCCCACAGGAAAGAGAGAGAGAAAGTAACAGCAAGTGTTGCAAAAAAGAATGTTAGCACTGACTCACACTTTATCCTATTTAGCTAGTATAAACTTCCAGAATATCCTGATAAGTTAAACATGATTTTTTAGTAACTGAAAATGAGAAATTGTACATTTTCTTTATGTTTCACAGGTGGGTGGCAAACCTACACATTTTGATGGGTTTGACTTCAACTTCCTAAGTCGTCAGTCAGTCTTTGGTTGCTTGAAACACATTCATTATAGGTTTTACCAGATTATGCTAGCATTTTTTCTGGAATAATAGACATGAAATTGCATAAGTGTGGAATAATTCTATAATAATGTAAGTAATAAAAAGAATAATAAAGGGAATATTTTATGAGAATAATTACTTCATATAATCCATAACTATAAGACAAAATCAATAGTGTTTTGTGTGGTAGGTTAACTGGGGGATCACCAGAGACGGGTAGAAGGAAGCTGCCACCAGAATTCTGGCAGGCTGATTTAGTCCTAGCCTGAAGTTATTAGGCCTTAGAGGAGTTGTTGGACACAGCACTTTGTATGTTTCAATACTATAGCCAGAACTGAGTAACAGAAGTGCAGACAGCCAGATATATAGAAAATTGTCTGAATGTGGTGTGAATAATTCAGGACATAAGGTGGTGTATAGAGGGACAAGGGAATAAAGGGAAATAACATAAATGCATTAGTTACAGTATTCAAGTTACAATTAGTGAATTGGATGGAAATAATGTGTGCAACTGAATGAATGTGTAGGTTTGTGTGTGAGTTTTTATGTGCAAGTTTGTTCTGAAGGTAACCACACCATCCCCTCGCTGAGCTTGACTGTAGTCATTCTGATGTCCATCCCTGACGGGAAAGAGAATCTGAGAGTGGGTTTTCTCTTCCTTCAACATACTGGATGCTGAAGTTGTAGTCGAAAAGTTTCATCTTCCATCGCCACAATTGATTGTTAAGGTATTGCGAGTTGAAGAGGTCAATGAGAGCTTTATGATGATCCGTGAAGATCTTGAATGTTCGGCCTACGAGATAGTAAGCAAAATGCTGGATGGAACAAATCATGACCAAATCCTCGATCTCAGTGACTGAATAGCTCTTTTCCTGTTGCTGGAGCTGCTGACTATAGAAGGAGACTGGCTTCCAGGCGCATCATCCCTTGATTCATATTGCCTTAAAGGATTTGAATTCTGCTGTTACTCAATTAGTTACAAATAATTAAAAATCAGTTAAATTAAAAAAATGTTTATATACATACTCAGAACGTGACATCACACTTGTACCAAAACTGTGAAACGAAGTGTGATAGCTGACTATGTATATCAGCTGATCACACAATAGCATAGACATTTACATACACGCACACACATGGACACACACGCACACGCACACTCACAAACATATGCTCCGAGTTCCTTCTCCCTGCTGTCCATATAAATTTGAGTGTTCCAACAATATATAGCTGGAATAACTGATGTCAACTAACTTTTGCTGATTATTTATGTTATAATTTTATAGAAATACAAAAGTCTTGCACCAGTCATTTGTTTAGTGCATTCTAGCACATTAGTAGATACAAGTAATCCTTGTGTGGTGAGAGAGAAAGTGTTTTGGATTAAACTCAGTTCAAACTGAGCATTCAATTTAATAAAAGTGAAGTAACTAAACATTTGGTGAACATTAAATATAAACATTAATTATTATGGTATATACATGTAAATCACAAAATCTGTACATAGCTAATATCTAAACTGTTTAAACATATGTCAGCATGGTGAAAACTTCTTCAGCTCCAATAGCAAAAGACACATAGCACCTACACAATATCCTGACAGAGCTTTAAAATTACAGCTCTGTAAACTCAAAACACTTTGTACAAGCACTGAAAGAATCGTTTTTATGTTTTTCTCTTGGATAAGTTCTCTTAAATCCTTCACTTTCCACTCGTTAATTCTCAATGCTCTTGCCATTCATATAATATTATTATAATTATTATATACACACACAATTGGCAGCCTTAACTCTACCATGTCTTGTACGTATGAATTTAAAATATAAACTGTCAAAGTAATAGCCTATCTATAAATGTTAGTATTACTCATTGTTACTTTTTGGAAAACATCAGCTATTTAGCTAATTGAAGTAAATTTGTTTTAACTACTTATAGCTAGATACCTACAGAACTTACAGCGTAGTTTCGCTAAGGCGCGCTTTTTCTTGGGTTACATTATCATTCATGTTTTCTGAACCAAAATACAAAAAAAAAGAACAGAGCATATCATCAGTTGTGAACAAAAAAAAAAACAGCAAAAAACGAATAGTATGGCCAAACTAAAGAATGTAACATGCATATGAGATGACACTTGACAATTATAAAAGTTAGCAGTCCTTTTAAGAGTGCAGTGTCAGTATGTGAATTGTTGACAATGCTAAATGAATTGATATAAATTAATAATGACAGCTCACTACAGAAAGTCCAAGTTACAAAGTTGGGTAAGAGGCATCAGTGGCGATACCACACTGGTTATACTTGTTCCTGGACATCTTGATGTAACCACTCTCCCCCCACGTGGTTCCCCAGCTGAAATAGACAGAAGAGAAACACGTCATTTCTATTAATTATAATTCACAGGACTCCATTGTGTAGTGTTTATATACAATTATATATATAATATATATACAATATATATATATATTATATAATATATATACAATATATATATTATATATATTATATATCTATATATAATGACATACACATATATAATCATTTGTTAAAAGACAACTATAAAACTTGAGAGTCATTTTATTCCAATTACAGCTGCTCTTAGATTCTTTAAGTTTAACCTGTTTTTGAGAAGCCAGTAGTCCTTGCCATTGGATGAGCCATAGCCAGTGATGAGCAGTGCATGAGTCAGGGAATAGCTGGAACAACCAGGCAGGTCGTACACCCCTGATGAATAATACTGCAAGACAACACATCAGCAACATGTGAAACAGCAGTCACAGCCATTCAACCATAAAAGGACTACACATGAAGTGGTGCTACGATACCAACTTGCAAATGATCCGAACACAGTGTTAGTTTACCGGTGACAAAGGAAAAACTGATATTTTTGTTACATGAGCCCCTTTTAGTAAGAATTTGGAAAGTACAACCAACCATTCTTTTGTTCTCGCACTACCGTAAGTTATTTTCTCTCATGAACATAAGAATGTGCAGTTTTTTTTGTACAATAAGGTTGAAATGTTCATTTACACTTTGTTGCACGAATATTAAAGCACATTTTTTGTTATGTGGTTTTTTATTAGCATTTTTGAGCAACTGTCACATGATTAAGGTCACAATGACATACCAGTAGAAATATTTAGCACACTATTCCCAAAACATTAGAACTGCCAATAGCAACTATCATGGGTTTTTTTTTTAATGTCTAATTCTGCACATTTGTGTAAATAGAATGAAATTCTCAAAATACCTCCAACTATAAATGCCTAGCCAGTCACTTACTCTAAAAGCCTTGCTGCTTGCATCCACTCCCACTGCCACAGGCCCAGCATTGGCCACTGCTGCCATCAAACTATACTCGTCACCTTCCTTCACTTTAACGCTGCCAGAAATCTTTGCACCAACACATCCTGAGTCGAAGGCACAGGAATATTGCTATTAGGCAATAATAATAATAATAATAATAGCGCATTCAGCCAGAAGCAATGACAATAACTTACCCTTCCTCTGTAGGGATAGCCTTCTGCAGTGTCCACGCCCTCATTAGCCAAAATGTATTGATATACATTATCAATATCACCTCCTTGACAACCATGATTGCTATAGCTCACTAAATAACAATACCGATATCTCTAATAAACTTTCATGTGTAGCATTGTATTGATGTTATAATACTAATAATCATTATAATCATAATAGTAATAATAATCATAATAGCCATTATAGTAATATTAATTTTTAATTATACCCCTGAGGAAGACTTCGACAAGTAAGCAAGATGTGTGAGGTTAGCTTTTAAATGTAATGGCTTTATATCAAGGAAAACTGCTATAATTGATCATCATCATTGTCATCATCACTGTTAACTACATCATAATCATCTTGTTATAATCTACTGGACTGACCTGAGCAATCAATGACGTTCTGTTCGCTCAGTGTTACAAGCTTTCCTCTGGCGAGTGCAGACATTCCTTCTAGTGAGCCAACTGCCGCAAATGCATAACTGGAGCCACAGTCACCCTGCACACACAAGTTTATGTGACATGTTTTGATTAGATGGTGCTAGCATATAATTCAACCAAGCTTTTAGATGACCAGCTAATCCTCTTAATTATATCAAGACAATTTGCTAGTCTTCATAATAATTATTGTAAAATGCATAAAATCACAATTGGTTTTTACCAATTTGTGGCATCAAATATAGTGTGGCTATCTATAGCTGTCATAGCAGGTTTGGTAAAATACGAAGGTTCAATACTCATGGCTTGTTTGTCTAAATTTTGCCTTTATACCTGATCTTTGACAGCTGTGACAGCTCCCTTGGTTCTCCAGTCAATTGTGTCGGGATATGATGTCTTCACTGCTACAAATTCTTTCTGGGTGAGATTCTTGTGTGCCACACTTTTTTGGTAATTGTTAAAATTTTCTAAGTATTCTTCATCCGCCTACAATAAAATTAAAAAAAGCATCAAAAGGACATTCATCCATAAACCCTCAATACACAAGTATTTTAATGCCTATAAAAATATCACTTGGGGCTAAAGTGCCAAATTTTAGGTACAACAACATCACACATTAAATTTAACAACAGACAACAAAATGAAAACAGCAACAAAACCTAGCAAGAACAACACCTAACAAACCAACAACTGCAGCAAGTATCTCGCCCCTACCATGTCTCCAAGATGATTCATGGCCAGAGTGAATCCAAATACATGCGCATTCTTATTGTGCTGCTCAATGTACTCCTTGTTGGAAAGCCACACAAGGTGCTTCTCTAGGTCTTCCTTGTGGGAAACATAGCTCTTCCCGTGCACATTCTTCCAAAGTCTCCATTCCTCCACTTGCTGGTACCTGGCTTTCTTCAGCTCAGCAGCAAACCCGGTACTTGCTAAATAGCATACTAACAGCAACTGGCTAATTTTCAACATTTCTTTTTCTACTTATTCTTTTTTTCTTTTTCTTTTTTTTTACTAGATACTCCAAAAATTGCCTTCTATCTACAAAATGAACCTCCTCACTCGGAATGCAACTTTATGAAAGAACACTTTTTCAAACTTAAAAATATTTTCTTTCTTTAGAGCTTTTATAGCTCACTTTTGACCATTGGCACCGCATGCAGCTCCTAAAGTAGAATTTTATGTACACAACGTTCTTTATGAAATACCGGCTGACAACGTTTGACACCTGGCTGTCACAATGGACTGCAGGCCTGTGTATGTATACACAGTAGAGCACATGATGCTTAGCTACTGAAGCAGCTGAGACTGAACACTGTGTTTGACTACAGCTTACAGTATAAGGGTGGAGTTTCACATTTAATTGCATTGCTCGAGTTCCAACAAGGATATGGACCAGCTACTTGTTTAGTTCTAGCTGGAAACCATTTAGCTAACAGAGGTGAGAAAGAAATTATATTTAGAATGCATGCAGTGTTTTGTTTTTCTGGAATGAACGAACTGTGCTGAAAATTTTTAATTGGAAGCATTAAATTTTTGTATAAAAAAATGACAGTCTGCTTTTACAATTGTCATCAAAAATAATAATAATATGTTCACATTAAAATAGTGATTCTATTTTTATAAGAACATTAATGACTAAATCTGAATTATAGCAAATATTTGATAAATAATATAGAAGGAACAGAAACAGCACAAAGTGTAGGGAAATAGTCTATAACTGCAAGTTCTCTACTACACTCACTGTATATTTATTTTATAGTTGCCCGATTTGGAAAGCTGCTAACTTGTCTGGTCATGTGTTTGTGCATTTGTCAACCACATATCGTTTCAAGGAGGCTGGCTAGCTGACTCTTACCATAAGTAGCTAGTGATCTTGCAATATCAATTGATAGCTCTTTGAATTGTGATACAGGAAGTTCTGCAGTGCTACGAAGTTGATTGTTTTGTTTTATGTGCATAAAATGTTTTATGAAAAATTATAATGCTAATTAAATTTACCTACAATTCATCCTTTAGTTAAGGTACACTCACAGACAAGTCACTGCCAAGTATGTATATATGATTTATGTGGCCACTTAGACCCTATTAGTTACTGATGTGTATTATTTTTTTTATTCCATTTGTAGGGCTTTGAGCAAATATTGTAGCTATTATAAGTTCATTTATTATGATTTTAGTATAATAATAATAATAATAGTAGTACAACATCCAATGACATTTAATTTAAGATTTGTAATAAGGCATAATGACATGGTATCACAATTTTGTGTTCATGCGTAGCTACATAAACTAACAATAATAACAAACAAACAATTTACAAATGGAATCGAATGATCGACACTGAAATAAATAATACATGGTTACATAGAAACACACTTTGAGCTGAGTGTTTAGTGTGTTTAACTGGGTCCTTCTACCATGGTAGTTGGTACAACGTGACTTCTGTGGGAGACGTACAAGTAGCTCTGAGAAATAAAATCAGTTGTTGTTGTTTTTCTGTCCCTCTTCCACTGTATGAATGATCTATAATGTTGACATAATAAATGTTCCTTGAATATGATACAGCATAAACATTAAAGTCAAATTTAAAATGGGTATTAACATAGTTTTTAGCAGTCCTCCCCACCCCCCACCCTTCCCTCTCCACTAGTCCCCAATCCCAACAAATCCCAACCCAATCACCTCCTTCCCTCCTTTAGCCAATATGTTTCAAAAAGCAACAAGTAATACTATTATGTTTTACTGATGATATAATTGCTCTATTTTTTGACCCCAGGACAGTACTATCTTCTATAAACGTACTGGATTATGATGTATTGCTAGAAATGGAATTGTCAACATGTTCTGTCCCAATAAAAGATGAGTACATCTAAAGTCAGTGTAAAATTACACAACAACTTTGCCATATAATGACAGCATTCCCTTCATTAATAGTATGGCGCTTAAATTGCCCATTAAAAAATGTATGGGGGAAAATCACTGCTCTATTTAAATCGCACAGGGAAAGTAAAAGTAACTAAGTGAAACAGCATGGAAACTAAGCGAAATACCATGGTAGCTAAGTGAAATAGTATGGGTAAGTGCACATGTGCAGCTCTGCCTTGAATACATACAGTTTGAGTAGTTTCTAGTTGGAGACCATGCCATTCTTTAGCACAGTAGTTCTACTCGTATTAGACCCACTTTTTTTTAAACAAATTAGGAGGAGCCATAGGTTGAAAACGAAGTTCCAGAGGAAGCTAATCCTAAAATACAGAGATTGTGAGTGAACGATACAGTGTAGCTACAGTGCAAATGAAGTTGACCTACTATTAGCAAGTGATAGCAAGAGTTACCTGTGCTATTTCAATCGTGTTACTCGTACTATTAATCCCGAATGGCATGGTTACCCATGCTATTACTCATACAAATAACTTTTGAAATATAAAAAAGGGTTATTGGGTTATTCTTCATCAGAATATTGGCTAATGATGCTTTACTTGCATCCACATATAGTGAGAGCTAGTCAATGTACTTGTGTAGGATTAACATAATAATATGCAGGTAAGAAAATGAGTTTAGAGTGAGCAAGAAGAGACACAGCTTAATTGAATGACATATTTTGTCACAAAAATTCGATTAGGCTTTCAAACAGTCAACGTTTTCTCACTCTATTTGGTAAAAAAAAATGGTCTGTTGGATAATTCATTAAAAATCTCTTAGTACTTCTCACTACCATTAGTTTGATGCTGAATGTATAATACAAAAATACTCTTCTTATCACTTACTTTCCGATACGATACACGAGAGCTCCAAATGAGAAAACAACTGCAAACAACAGAGGAAAGTAGAATGGGACAAAGAAGAGCCACGCTACATTGTCCATTGGAGGGAGTTCCGCTCCATGACTGTCGGGCACCTGAGCAGCATGAATGCAACAAGCACACACAAACATGCACACACATACAAGTGAAATACACAAACAAGCCTAAACATCCTTGCATGTACACACACATGTACATACAGACAACACCCTGGGCGGGCACTTGCAGTTTCACATTACTTGTGCATACCTGCATGTAACATGCATGCCCAAATCAAATTCACACACATACACATTCAGCTGATGAAGTCACTAGACTTACCCTGATGGGTCACATAAACAACTTCATTGCTTTTTTGTTTTTGATTTTTGGTGTCATGATATTTGCAAACTTGAATCAGATCAACTCATACCACCAGCCACTATTTTCAATTGGATTGACAGAAAGCTTAACTAAATTCCTCTCCCTGTATTATCTGCAGAAACCTTACACAGGGAGCCATAATTTTAATATTTCTGTAATTTATCACTTGTTGCATATATTTTTGGACACTGAAAGCACATCTAACTTACCCCATGCATCCACACAAAAATCTATGCCTGAATAAAAAATCTTTAAGAGCAATAATTTACCATTATCTCCTTTCTCCTTACTATAGGACAGGACCCATCAAGTGAAAAGCTACCATGTAGATTCATTCAAGTCTAGCACAAAAGCCTCCACAAAACCATCTCCAAACTGTCAGAAATATCACATGTTCAAGCTAACTGTTGAGCAATAAAATGGAAATACTAGACACCATTGAAGGGTGAATGAGCATCGCTCTGGGCAAGAGAATTGTCTCACAAAGTGTGACCAGTGCTCACAGAGGCACTTGTTTGGCTATATTAGCTGTGTTCAGGCTATTATATTCTCTACAAGTGTGCTCTGACTGGATGAAAGGCAATACCCATAGTAGAAGCTGATGAGCCGATGCTATTCTTATTGTTTTGGCAAAGTGTGTTGTCGAGGATGGTCTTGTTCAACACATCAATTGGCCCCTTCAGGATCTGAATGTACATAGCTAAGAACAAATTCATTTAACAAGCATTCCTTACAATTAAATTTAAAATAGGTCACAACGGTGAGCTGATATATTTTAACAATGAAGCACCAAATGTGTGAATCTTCAGCACTAATACACAACAGCTAGCTAGCTATTACAAATATATTCTCAAGCCAAAAAGAACAATTTGTTCGGCATATACCTAATCAGGTATCAATACATAGATATGTAGTTTGAACAAAGAAAACTGTAAAGAGAAGCTAAACAAGCAAAGGACACTCATTGGTAGTTTCAACACGAACTACCAATCCTAGCACGTGGCAAACTATTCAGCATAAAGCAAAAAAAAACTACTGTGGGCTGCAAGAAAATATTTGCTCATGTGATATTATGACATGACAACAGGGGGCATTACCCATAATAACTTATGATTATATGCCAAAAAATGACTAGCATTTTCTGGAATTTACACGAGACGAAACAAAAATTTCTATCATAGACACTTTAATTTGCATAACAGTTTGATGCCTCTCTCAGTACCTAGGAGCTACCGTTTTCAAGATCCATTTGACAAAGTGAGTACTATAACCCTCTTGTGCATGTGTCCTGAGGGTTAACAAGCTAATTTATATCATATCAAGTATGCAACTTATCTAATCAGAATTGCAAAAGCCTTCTATTTTAATCAATAAAATGAAAAAAAAAGTGTGTCAGACAGACACGCTACCCAAAAAGCTATCACCTGATTGCCATAATAATTGCCATTATTGACAGCATCTAAGATGGTGTCATTGTTGCGAATAAGTATTAAGATGACGTAGTTCAGCAGGACCAATGTTTCCATGGCATTCTGGAAATGCATCCGGTAAGGATTGAAGAAGACATGAATACCAAAGGAAGCAATGACCACATATGCAGATGCCACCTGTACAGTACCACACATACATATATAGAGGGCATTGTTAATAGCATGATCTAGTACATTTATTCACTCACAGATCTTCCTGGTAGAGCAACCATGATAGAGACAAGTAAAAGTCTCCGTAAGAGTTCCCACACTGCATACAGCCGTGCTTCTAGACAGTCTCTGTAACCCTCACCAAGAGCTGCCGCCATCCATTTTATCGTTCTGTATTTAATCTAATAATATTATATAACAACATAAACATTGTTAGAAAAAATTAGTGAGATCAAAAATCAAAAGTGAGTGGGTGATGGGGAGGGGAAGAAGTGGGAAGAGGCAAAATGCACTCCTAACATATGCACAAACATACATATGCACACCACCACGCACCATAAGCACACACGTACACACACATATGCACACCATGCATCATAAGCACACACATACACACACATACGCACACCACGCACCATAAGCACACACATACACACACATATGCACACCACACACCATAAGCACACACATACACACACATATGCACACCACTCACCATAAGCACACACGTATACACACATACGCACACCACGCCCCATAAGCACACATGTACACCCCATAAGCACACACGTACACACACATACGCACACCACTCACCATAAGCACACACGTACACACACATATGTACACCTAGTCTACACTGTATAACTTTTGTTCTTTGTGGTATTGAATGAAGTGTCATTGGTGAAATACATGTTGGATCTATGTCCACCATACGGTAGCTCCACTGCTAGATTAAGTGTTATGTTAGCTGTAGCTCTCACATGTGGCCATAACAGAGTGAGGAGCAATGCTTACCAGACTATCTCACTCAGTAACAGCAACACTTACGATGCCGATAAGCACTTGCCAAGGAGGTACATGGAGGGGAAAAAACATAAAAACCTTGACTCTACATCCCATCACAGTCTGTGCCGTATTGTTAACAACTGACAAAGAACAAAGGATAACTTTTAACCATGACAACTATAAATATAACAGGATGTCATCAGTTAGCAAATATTTTTTAATGATTTTAGAATGAAAATGACTAGCTAATTTTTTTTATCTAGTTACACTTTTACTAGCCATAGTACTTTAAATTTCATTAACAGGACCATTTTACTGCAGAACTATATCAAAGTGTATTCAAGACAAAAGTGAGACACAAATGAATACAAATGTCTTCCTTGTCATAAAAAATGTCTATTCTACTACTGTGCAATTCATTGCTTCTTACATTATCCTTCATGTAATTGGTGACGATTATGAAGATTAAAATGGCGGGAATGAGGAGTACCAGTGCAATGAGCACCAGTATAGCTATCACACTGAGAACTATGTGGACTGGATGGTGGAAACACTCCACCTCACCATTGAAATACCAACGCTACAGCACAACAACAACAACAACAAAAAAACAAACACCAACAACAGACATAAATCATAGAGAAGTTACACTTATCATTATAATAACACTAACCAGAGCTTCTTCACGTCCGGTGGCACTGGGTGTAGAGCGACACTTGAGTATGGCAGCGCACGTGTGCAGCAGAGGAGCGTAGAACAGGAGTAGGAGGAACCACACCACATGCCACACGTAGTGACGCCCAGCACGACCGATACGAGATCTGTATGCACGTACACACCCATGCACTTTAGAATTAGTCATAAAGAATAGATGTTTAGCGTAGCTGTGACATTGTTGCATTGCCATCCTCTAGCTTTGAAGGAACAGGAATTTCATTCATACTCACTAGTATAGTTAGTACACATGTATGTAAACCATACCACACAATACTGGACAAGCTTCATTTGTACTAGAATTATAAAATACGAATTATGATGACATATTCATTTCTAGAAGTACCAGCAACCTTAATATCTCAACTCTAAAGAGTAATAAATTATCATTCTTACCATTTAAAATATCGGTAACTCAAAACTTATAGAAATTGAAAATATTTTCAATTGTATGGATGGTTTTAGGTCCATTATTAGTGGATCAGGCAGGGCTTTTTTTCTCCATCCAGAACAACTAAATTAGATAATTAGATTAATCCAAAATTTCGGGGGAACATTATAACATTCAAAATGGCTGAATGCACATTCAATTTAAGTTGAGTTCAGTATTGACGGATAACAACCATCACAACCTCTAATGATAATGGGTGCAGTGTGGCATTTAAAATAGGATTATTACTATATAATTTGGTAACAATGTCTAACATGCACTTCAACCAGTGTAAACATACATGTATATTCAAATATAAACAGATGTATTGTATGACCTGACTTTGCCACATAATGTCTGAAACACACACATTAATACATATACACACACATACACACAGCACGCACACACACACACACACACACTACACACACCTGTCTGCATATACTCCTATGGTAACTGCTAGACATAGTATAAATGTGATAGAAGGAGGAATGAACTTGAGCCCAAATGTAGTGAGTGCATCTGTTCCGGGAGACAGACAAAAGTCGTATGGAAAGTATAGACTAAGGACACTGGACGAATACAGCATCTATAATAAAGTAACATATAACATAAAATATATCTGTAATACTGAAACTGAAATATTTTAAATTAATTTGATCATAATACAAACGTAAAAGTTATAATGTAGTGAATTAAAGACTCACGTATTGCCTGACATTCCAGAATGAAGCTGGAAAACTCTCAGTGACGTAATATACAGTTTGTATGTAAAAGAGGAGACCCTTCAAGGAGTGTGGAAAATGGAAGTCCAGCTTCATAATGGTGAAGAAGATCACTCCCAATACTAAGAGATCTGCTATAACTATATTTGAAAGGAAATGGGAATGGAGTTTTAGGAGATATGGTAGCCGACAGTTTGTGCTTAAATTTGTTTGCTTACCTAAGAGTGCAATGGAGTAGTAGTTGTTCGTCCGGCACTCACGACAGTTGGTCCTCAGCACGCCCACAGCTGTTCCATTCACACACTCACCACACAGGATCCCTACAACAGTTTCATACAAGCTAATCAAACACACAGTCTTCTATCAGTATAATAAAAATTGTATTTAGTCTTCATATGTATGTGTGTATATATATGTGTGTGGCAGAGTTATGTGCAAATCATTTCAAAACTTCTGAAATGATTTGCACAGAACTGTTTGTTTTGTCAAATGCATCAAAATTAAAGTAAGTAAACATGAATAAGTGAATAAATAGGCAAATAAATAATTAATTCAAATAATTTTTTTAATAATTAAGTGAGTAAATAAATAGGCAAGTAAATAAATAATTAGATAGTTAATTAAATAAATAATTAATTAAGTAAATATTTATTTTTTAAAAAGCACATAAATAGCTAATCAAATAACTGGCGTTTTATGGTCAGAGAGTGCAGTACCCCATTACCTTGTCTACTAGGATGACACTGTTCATTGATGTCACTACCAAGGGTATAGACAGTCTCACACAAGCTTGGAGACTTCCCACGCTCTCGACACTGGCAATACGTAATTGGGCACAGTGTGACGTCCAAGTGTGGATCAGAGGTCAAATGTGGCCCCACCCATGTGCCGTCCTTCAGTACCACCTCCTCATTGTGACAGGTCAAAATGTACTGGCCTCCATCAGCACAGTCACACGTGTAAATACCATTTACCAGAGTCAGCTTATGGCCTGGTCGGCAAGGAGACAGTGTCATGTTGAAGGTGAGCGTGTTCTATAAACGAAATCATATAAATTTTACTGATGTGGTTAGGATATAAAAACAGCTTGACCTATCGAGTAAAGTTTAAGGTACTTAACTTTTATTAAAAGAAGAAAAAGATAAAATAATTAAAGAGGCCAAAGAAAAGCTATTAATAATAAGAAAATGAGCATTATCTCAACAATCACACACACACACACACACACATCACACACACACATACACACACACATGCACACTCACTGGATTCAGGAAGTTGAAAGGTACATCAATAACAATGGGTACAGTGGTTTCCTCCACAGCAGACAGCTCTGAGAAATTATCAGAACCACTGTAACCAAAGGTCAGGTTGGCCCTGCCCAGGGCTGGATCCACAGGTAGTCTGGATGGGTCAAATTCAATCTTAGTCATTGACACCTGCAGCATGAAAAACAATTTAACTTTAAACATGTACAGCTCGTGTGACATGATAGTTTGCTATTCCTTTTGTTGAGATAATACATAAACATATTAATTAATAGTTGTAATTTGAACAAACAAAACAAATACATGAGCATACATTATAGCACTTATAGGGGAAAAAAGCAATTAATAGCTAATATTATGAGGGGTTGACTGGTGCACAAGTGGTGAGCAAACTAGCCACACTATTTTAGTGTTAGCAATAAAATGTATTGGTGTACTTTATTCTCTAAAGCTCAAAAAGAAAGAGCTCATTATGAGCTACTTAGCCCTTAGCACAAGCTCTACTACATGTTGTTAGGCAGTTGACAAAATAAGCAAAGGCAGCCTGCCCGAGCTAGTATGAATAACAAGTTTATTACTCAGATTGTTGAATACACTTTTACCAGCTGACATTAGGTGTGCATGTGAAAAAGAGGTCCAACATACCATACTGAAATCTCAATTCAGGTACACCAAAGAATTTTTTGCGTACTTCGCTGATAATAATAATAATAATAATAATAATAATAGCTAATAATAATAATAATAATAATAATAGCTAATAATAATAGTAATAATAATAGTCACTAATAATAACAATAATAATAATAATAATAATAGCTACTAATAATAACAATAATAATAATAATAATAATAATAGTAATAATAATAGCTACTAATAATAACAATAATAATAATAATAATAATAATAATAATAATAATAGGTAGTTTGTAAGCTATGATATCAGACTATTTAACAAATTACCTCATCAGAATTTTCCTGTGTGGTTGCCTGGCCGAAGGCACCATTATTGACGATAAATCGACCATCTGAGACTCGAGCAATAAAAGAGGTGGGGTTATTAAATTGATCTCGCCCATTTATGTCTATGGTTGTGACCTCACCAGGACGAAGCTTCAGCTGCACAACAATGTCGTAAGTGGAAAATGACAATGGCTCAAGAAAAATACAGAATGATATAAGTTGTAATAGCTATACAATCCAGAAATAGTTGCATTCATGCTCAAGTATTATAAGAGACTCTTTTCCTGGCAATTGTGGACATCACATGACTTACTAATGGTGTCACTCACTGACTACTATAGTCGGTACTTATTTGCTGATAAACATAATAAGAAGGGAAGAAATTCTCTCCTAGCACCAAATTGGGAGTAAAATAAAAAAAGCAAGAGAATGTTAAGTTTGTGGTTTTCCACAAAATCTTTATGTATCTCTAAGAAAACAGTAAATCATTTCTATTGCCTAATCATTCTAGTATATAACAATGGAAACAGGAAAGCTGGAAATGTAATGGAACTGAGCAAGAACCAAGTTACTACAGAACCACCAGTAAGACAGATACTGTGTCAGGTGACCATAAATTAATGTGTTCTCATTCTTATAATAACTCATTTCAAACTTCTTCTACCACTTACATAATCAGAGTCAACAGATGATACAATCTGGAATGTCTGTGTCTGGAAGTAGAAGAGCTCACTGTTCTCATTTTCTTTCTTCTGATTGGTCGCTAGATTTGTGCTGTCACTGGAAACAATTTAATTGACAATAACTTGTTAACTCTACAGCTCATTAATTCACAATGAATACCTCGAGTACAAATAACAGTACCAATATTTAGTCATCATGATAGTCTTCTTTTGGTAATAAAATTTTAGACCAAAAAGCATTTTATACAATAATTCTCTTTAAACAGATAATTGTAATCCTCTAGTCTCCACTCACTAGTCAAACACTGGCCATTTGGGAAAGAACAACACTGAGAACTTGGCACTGACTTCATTGGTGAATGTCACATTAGTATGGACAGTCTGGTACCAAGAGCAATGATGCAAGTGCGAGGCAAGAACTGCTGGAGCTACCTCAGCCTTGTTGCCAGAAAAACGAATGGTAACCTGTTTATGCACAAATGAAAATAAAGGGACTACAGATACCAAATTTTAGGAAAGGAAATATGTATACACTATGGATTTAACTTGTAGTTTTATACAATTTATACAGAATAATTGTCTCCACTATCCAATTTCATATTTAAATTACTTATAATATCATTCATTATGACAGCTACTCAAACCATTAACTGTATATTAAATTACAATTGAATTATTCAAGCTCTTCCAGCAATAATTTGTAACTGGCAAAATATAAACCACATTGTACTAACCCACTGTTTTTCCCCAACTCAAAATCTTTTTTTTAATTCATCAGTCCTATGAAATGGCTATCAAAACACCCACCAAATAAAGTATACCGGTTTATAACTTGGCTACATTATTCAATGAAAGTACGACGGATTGTTATGTGGACAGACAGATAAAACATTCAGCTACTAATAGTCCCACTATTCTAGCTGCTTACATTTCTCCAGTCCTTTGGAGGCAATGGATCTTCATAGACTAGGAAACACTGTGGGTTAAAGATGAGCTGGGAGAATACTGGAGAAGATCGTTGAACATCTACCACAATGGCCGCACCAGAACTTTGTGTGTATACACAAAGAAAAATACAATACAACATTATATACATGTATTAGTGATGTGCTTCAGCACAAATGGCAAGTGAACTAGAAGCAGCCATTTAATAATGTAGTTTCCCTACAGTAAATCTCTTCTCCCTGTTTTTTACAATGGACATTGATTCCTTATGAAATTGTTGAAATCTAATTTTGTTCCCCGCTCTGTAAAACAATTCACTTTTTCCAGCTATATAACACAATATTTTATCTCCTACAGAATTCATTATGGCCATTTTTGCACTACTAGGAGTCTTCCCATTTAGTTATTTGCCACACCTACTTTTAAATGTTTGAAGAAAATGGAAGTTATGAAGGCCACAAAAGATGGATTCAGTTTTTTTTTAAGCTTGTGCTGTTTGCTTTGTAGCTATGTCCAAGTAGCTATATTAGCTATGCAATATAGATAACTTCAATTTAACACTGTTATTTATTTGACATGAACATACTGATTGTTATAAAAATTATTTTATTTGTAATATAATAAAATAATAGCTTGTACTGACTTTTTTGGTGTGATTACAGTGGCATTTGAATTTATTAGATACACAGAACATTGAATTAAACTCTTTGGTTTATTTAATAGAAAAACACTATATTGTAACGAGTGGGTGTGGTTAAGTGGGTGTGGTTATAATGGCCGCACCAATACAATCTGGCTTCCTACTCCCCTGCGCCATTTGTGCTCAAGCACATAACTAGTAATAAATGTACATACAGTATTATGTATATAATTGGCGAGCGAGCGTAGCAAGCGAGACACTTACAGGGGTAACACAATCGAAAATCGAGGATGTTCATTTATTTATTTATTTATTTGTATATATGTATGGACGTATGTATGTCATTTTGTACTTTGACCCTCGCGTTTTTGTGTTAGTTATGTGGTCGACCCCGTCCAAAACTAAACAGAATCCTCTGGTTTATCGATCAGTACCCGTATCACCCTAGAAATTGAATTGTTTACCGTTTTGAATTCTTTTGCGGGTGCAGTTCAAACTTGAAAACTTAAGGGACTTCCATTTCTATTCCAGTTAGTGGCGGTGGTAAGTCAATGCGATCTTTGTCATGGTTATAAGCCGTGCTCAACAGTATTTACTTGAAAATACATTGTCCCCACTATGACCTACTGGCTAAGGTATTCTTAGGTGCATGTCCAGTGTTTTCACGAGCATTGTGTGTTACAGCCACTATTTAGCTAAAGAATATCACAAAGAAAACTTTTAAATAACGTGTATTGTTTTGTTGCTGTTTTTTTCCTTCCAAGCAGTTGCAGAGAGTTGTTACTATGGCACTGAAATCCCTTTACCCTGTATGCTAAATTTAAAAACTGGACCTTATTTTCAGTAGCTTCAGTGTTAGAAGTCAAAATCATTCATATAAAAATAGTATAGTCTTTAGGCTCGCTCGCCATTTGTGCTCAAGCACATCACTAGTAATATTACAACTTATAACTATAATCTCTATAAGCATTAGAGCTAGGCCACTGCACTTACTCTCCAGTGTTACTGATGAAGTTGAGAGAAGTCCCAGGCTTTATTTTGACTTGTCCAAAAGCCTGAATGAACAGAGCGCCTCCTTCCACATTTGGAGGTACAGTGTTCTCTATAAAGCTTAAGTTGCCATGTACCTCCACTAGAGATCCCACCAGCTATATACACAAACACATATAAGCACACACACTAACACACACACATAGTATGCTTTATCTTATATTGTACCAATAAGTGCCATATGAGTAATACGTGTAACAGTATTATAAGCAGTTATAGTACAGTTCATATCCACCTTCACTGATAGTGCAAGAGATATTTTGAAAAAGCATTTAGCTACACATGAAAGTTTTTAAGTGTCAGTATTTTTACTTTTACATAAGGCTTTAACCACAGAGCATCTAAGTAAAGGACTTACATTCCTTTTGAACTGGTACAATGTACCAATGCCACCAGACACTTTCCCAGCATAGTGTAGGTAAAGGGTCTGGCTACATGAAACTAAGTTAAGAGTATATAAATACTTGAGTTTACAAATAATAGCTATTGACTCCAAACATTGCATATTCTATAATAATTAAGCTGTTGCTGCTTCAAATATAGTGTTTCATGAATGATTAACTATCATATTTATATACCGCTTTTCTGTCCATTTTGAACCCTCTAATTAAACTCTGGCTCTGTGGGCTTGTGTGCACAAGTGCCTGAGATCTGGGTGGCTTTGAACTCTACTAACGCCACCAGACCCTTCCCAGCGTAGCAGTAGGTAGACTACTCTTAAATTTGATTGTTTATGAACAATCACAAATTTCAGTATTCTTCAACATAATAGCGATTCATTCCATTTAATATTTTCTTTATTGTAATTATTTTGCGTGTGAATAATTATGATTCCATTGATTCCATGATTATTTACTCAAGCTTTCAATTCACCCACACAATGATCTTTGGAGCCAACTAAATGGATTACATCTCATAGTATTGACACAAAATACACAAGCAAGACAGAAATAGTTAGTACTTACTCTTAGAGCTGGGCCAATATTTTTTGAGAAGATAATGTTTCCAAAGAAGTTCACACTGCTGAATCCAATTCCAAATGTGCCACCCACAGCCTCGTTGCCATGAAACTCACTATGTGAAGCACAAATCATGCATACACATGCTTACTTACATGGCTGTAATTTATCTAGAAAGTATTATGTATCATAAAATAAATAAATGTTGTGCATATGAGACAACTGTACCAAGTGAGAATTTAAATTGAATGGTTTTGCATTATGGGATGTAATTTTCTTCACCCATTACAAGCATTTTTATGCTGAACTTGAGATCTATGCTAAAGTTAGTAAACTGATTGACTAAGTCACATGATAATGCAGAGACTATCACCTTCATGTGAAAGAGTATTATATAGCACTGCCTCTCTGTCTATCAGTCTGTCTGCTGTATCCCCGCCTATTTGTCTCTGTCTGTCTGTCTATCTGCCTACCTGACTGTCTGTCTGTGTGTCTGTCTGTCTGTCTGTCTGTCTGTCCGTCTGTCTGTGTGTCTGTCTGTCTGTCTGTGTGTCTGTCTGTGTGTGTGTCGCTGTCTCTCTGTCTATCTGTCTGTCTGCCTGCCTGTCTGTCTGTCTCTCTGTCTGTCTGTCTGTCTCTCTGTCTGTCTGTCTGTCTCTCTGAAGTTTGGGGGAGAAATTTTTGTCGCATGTAAGTCCTTAATTAAAAGTATAAGGCATAAGTATAGACAATGTCCCCACAAGCCATCATTACCGTATGACACTTCTTATAGATCACTTTTTTTTTTTTCAAAGCCAGTAACTTGACATCAAAATAATCATGTAATATCCCAGAAAGTAGTAATTGCAAATTATCATATATCGAGGGTTGTAAGTACATTCCTGTAGGATTGAAACTAGATCCACTCTTTAAGTTTGTGTCCCACCCATTCATGCTCCATTGTACTCTTTTACAAAAGTTTCAGTAACTGATTATAAAATAATGTATTGAAGTAAGTGGTTATTCGTAGCAATACTCATGGTTACAAAAGTGTTTGGTTAGTGATTAACAATAACACTAACTACACATTAGCTGTTTATTTAGTTTAAAATAAACTTTGAAACTAGTATCATTATAATTATTAGTTGCTATACCATTTCCTACTATGTTGACCAAACGGGAGTTAACATTTACAATTACTAGCTATATATATATATATATATATATGTAAGTGCACACACAGATTCAGCATGTATAAATCATATCAGAATTTCAACTGCACCGAATGAGCAACTGAAAGACACTCAGTCAATACTATGCCACACCTCACTGGTATATTTATACTGTTGGTTATTCAAATTTATTGCACTATAGGCAAAGAATCATAAAAAAGAAGGAAGTATGCTGCATTAAAATATAATTAAAAATTCTATTAAATTATAGAAGCAAATAGTACATATAAGGAAGAAATAATAGTATCTGCTTTCTCTAAAAGGAACTGTTGTACAACGCTTTACAACACGTCCTAATATAGCCTGGCTTTGAGGACATCATAAACAATGACATGTACAACACAGTATAATTTACTACTTTTATAGCTTACCAATTTGTGAAGTTGTAGTAAAATCTCTCTTGTCTGCTTTGTACATAAGAGAAGGTCTGTAGCATAATGGCAGCTCCACCTGCTGAGGCTTGGTTGTTCACAAACTGAGTGTTGGATAAGGCCACCTCATTTCCTTTACCTTGACTGTAAATCTATAGGATACACAAGCTAAATCTATAAATAGATAAACTAGTACTTGCATATAATCTTTAATTACATATTGAAACAAACACACCACTTTGACTTTAGACTTAGTAATGTGGAGCCATGTTAACTTTGATATTCAAAACATAGTCTCTTTTGGGACTTCATTTCAAAAATAATATGCTGATGGGAATTTAGAATACCTATGTATTCATTGGCTTGCTCACTGATGGCTGCTGCTATTCAATTCAATGTGTAAGACTTTTTTCTAGACTCACTTCAATAACTGCCAATCCTGCTCCATTACTAGCCAGGTTTCTCTCAAAGTAGCAGTCATCCAATTCAATTAGAACTGGACGCTCACTATTTTGATTCTTCAATAACAGAGAATAAATTAAGCCTCCTCCAAAGCCATCCACACCACCGAAGTTGCCGATGAACCGACAGCTATCCACCTTAAAAACATGGTATGTGCCTTCTCCAGATATCAAAGCATACAGGCCTCCTCCGTAAGCCTGTGCACTGTTGTCTAAGAAATCAGAATCCTCTACATGTATATGAACGTTGGAATGTGTGCCTTGAATAATGACGGACAGCCCCCCACCGCGCCCAGAATAGGTGAAGTTGGCTAGAGCCTGATTGAGTTCGTCAGAATCTACAATGAGGACCGAGTTGTTGATAAACATGCACTCCATAACATCTAGTGTAGGATACTTAATGATGTCTAATCCCTCGTAGTTGTAAGCCACTGACACAGCTCCGCCATTGGCCCTATACTGAGCATTGGAATCTTCAGATCTGCACTCAGTGAAGTTGCATCCCTTCAAAGTTACGTGGTCTACATCAAAGATGTCAAGCACCGATGATGTGAAGCCTCTGAAATGCAAGTGACAACATGTGATTGATTTAGCTACATGCTTTCACACAGCAGCTAACTGTGGTAAATAATATATGTGATAGCTATTTTGTAAGTAACGTAAAAAGGAAAGCTGAAAACGATCAAGTCAAAACTTACTGAAAAGTTGAGTTGATGATTGTAACATTGTGCATGTAGTTAAACTGCAAACGCTTTGAACAATTACTGAAGGAAAGAGACTGCATCTCTACAAACATGTTGGGCCTCCTTGGACTGCCATTAAAAGACATCATAATGTGCCCCTTACTGCCACATTCAGTGCCTTCAGCCTGGCTGCATGCTATGGAGACACCACCAAAGGGTGCAGTGAGCACCAGACTGTAGGAGAGCTGTATCTGGGACAAAGAAGAGAACCAGTACTCTCCAGGCATGAACTGGAGTTCCAGGCAATCCTTATCACCAATGACAAAATTGAAGGCTGGCAAGATACTGTGTAGCTTCATACAATCTGGGTCAGTTGAGATATCTAGAGCAGGGGAGCTCTGCAGACAACTATCTGTGCAATAAAGATCATTGAAACTGCTTCTGCTTCCTTGGTGACCAAAATCATTCGAATTTACTTGAAAACGATAAGAACAATTGTATTGTCCACTGCTAAAATTACATAGCAAAATTAACAGAATAGCGAAAGCTAAGACTCCATTCCACGCACTACGCATCCACACACTACTAATCCCTACATTCATTTTTTACAACCAACACGTAGCTGACCGTGTCCCCGCTCAACTAATAACCGTGTATACTGTCATCAATGCGCGATTTATCTACAGTGAGCATGCTCTTCACAACAATTGACCCTGTACCAACTTCATAGCTACACTAGTGATGTGCTTCAGCACAAATGGCGAGCGAGCCTAAAGACTATACTATTGTTATATGAATGATTTTGACTTCTAACACTGAAGCTACTGAAAATAAGGTCCAGGTTTTAAATTTCGCATACACGGTAAAGGGATTTCAGTGCCATAGTAACAACTCTCTGCAACTGCTTGAATTGAAGGAAAAAAACAACAACAAAACAATACAGTTATTTAAAAGTTTTCTTTGTGATATTCTTTAGCTAAGTAGTGGTTGTAACACACAATGCTTTGACACAACTGGACATGCACCTACACAGACTTACCTTCGCGGTAGTCTAGTGGATAATGTATTTTCAAGTAAATACTGTTGCGCACGGCTTATAACCATGACAAAGAGCGCATTGACTTACCACCGCCCCTAACTCGAATACAAATGGAAGTCCCTTAAGTTTTCAAGTTTTAACTGCACCCGCAAAAGAATTCATAACGGTAAAACAATTCAATTTCTAGTGTGATACGGGTACTGATCGATAAACCAGAGGATTCTGTTTAGTGCAATTTGGGACGGGGTCGAACACGTAACTAACACAAAAACGCGAGGGTCAAAGTACAAAATGACATACATACGTCCATACATATATACAAATAAATAAATAAATAAATAAACATCCCCGATTTTCGATTGTGTTACCCCTGTAAGTGTCTCGCTCGCTACGCTCGCTCGCCAATTACGCTTATGATTCAATTATAGCCCGTTACCCGAGCGACCGCGCTTGTCGTTAAGAACTATAAATCGGATACAGTCTGGTATGCTCGTAAGAAAATGTATTAGCGGGGAAAAGTCTGATTACAGGGCCGGCGCCTATGGTGCGGCTGGTACGGCCATGGCCGTACCACTTTTTTGGTCTCGCTGTACTATTCTCCGAGTAAAAATTGAAAAGATGGAATGGGTGGGTTTACGGCACGCAAATTTTTCACTTGCACGTGGGCGTACTTACGGTACAGCAGCTGTATTTCTCTTCTGTTCAGAGATGGCTGAGTGCTCAAAGGTTACAGAGGCTAGGGTGACTGCAGAAACTGGGGTAATGGATGTTCCAGATCAGCCATACCAGCCTACCGATTGTAAGTTTCCTGTCAGATCCTTTGGAAATACTAAGCCTGTGCGCAGAACGTTCCAAGCTTCCTGGTTCCAGAAATTTAAATGGTTGCATTATGATGCTGCAAAGGATGCTGCCTTCTGTTTTTCTTGCTGCAGGACTGTGAAGTCTGGTAAGCTAAAACTAAAAGGTACTACAGAAAATGCAGTTCTGATTAGTGGCTTTACTAATTGGAAAGATGCCACACGGGCTATGAATAAACATGGAAATTGTAACATAGACATGCCAATGAAATTTTAGCTACCACTACCGATGTTAGCGAAATGCTATCAAAACACAAACTGTAACAGAGAGAGAGAAGAATAGAGAATGTTTTATTTTGATTGCAAAGTCACTTCGTCATCTGGCTCGTCAAGGTTTGCCACTTCGAGGTAGTGGTGACGAATCTAATTCCAATTTTATTCAATTACTCAAGCTTATTTCTGGCCATTCTTTGCATTTGAGTACATTTTTAACAAAAAAGCAACTAAAATTTACATCCCACGAAATTCAAAATGAGCTGCTTTCAATTATGGCACAGCATATTCTCCGTCAAATTGCCAGGAATCTTCAATCTTCATACTATGCCATCATGGCAGATGAGGTAACGGATGTTTCAAACTGTGAACAAGTAGCAATTGTAATTCGTTGGGTAGATGACAGCCTGATGCCTCATGAAGAGTATATTGGACTCTACGAATCCATCACATCTCAATCACTGGTGAGTTTGATTAAAGATGTACTGCTTCGATTGGGCCTCCCAATAAACAAGTGCCGAGGACAATGCTATGATGGGGCCAGTAACATGAGTGGTTCTAAACATGGTGTGGCCAAGCAAATTCTCGATGATAAAACTCGAGCTGTATATACACACTGCTATGGCCATGCTCTCAATCTGGCTGTCGGAGATGTTGTTAAGCAGTGTAAGTTGATGAAGCACATTTTAGAGACAGTAAATGAAATCTCAAAACTAATAAAAAAGTCACCTGAGAGAGATGCTATCTTTCAGAAGCTGAAATCTGATCTTGCTCAGGATACTCCAGGCTTTCGAGTGCTATGTCCAACTCGTTGGACTGTGCGTAGTTCATCATTACAAAGTATTTTGGACAATTTTGAAGTTATACTTGGAGTATGGGAAGAATCTTTAGAATCATCTCTAAATAGTGAAATGAGAGCAAGAATAATTGGCGTAAACACTCAAATGCTAACATTCGATTTCTTATTTGGAATATCTTTAGGTGCTCTTTTGTTACGCCACAGTGATAATCTCAGTAAGAGTTTACAGCATGAGTTTATGTCAGCTGCAGATGGGCAACAGATAGCTAAACATACATTAGATGTTCTTTTGTCACTGCGCAGTGAAGAAAATTTTAAATTATTCTACAAGCGAATCTTACTTGATCAAGATCACTTTCAGGTTAGCTCTCCTAGTCTGCCTCGAAAACGACGTGCACCACAGTATCTTGAGGTGGGATTGTCAGCTAGTGATTACCCTACTTGTCCTGAAGATCATTACAGACAAATCTATTTTGAAGCCTTAGACTTAATTGTTGAAGCAATTAAGAATAGGTTTGATCAGCCAGGATATCAAGTTTATAAACAATCTCAAGATTTAGTACTAAAGGCATGCAGTGGTGATTCTTACGAATCAGAGTTAGAGTATGTACATTCTTTCTACAAAGATGATCTCTGCAAAGAAGATTTAGTAACTCAACTTCCACTTTTTCACTCACTTTATGTTCAAGAATCTACTGAGAGAGAAATCACAATAAGTCAAGTGTCCAAGGTTCTATCAAAATTGTCTCCACCTCAGAGAGTAGCACTTTCATGTGTTTTCAAATTACTTAAACTCCTGTTAGTCATGCCTGCTACTAATGCTGCATCGGAGAGATCTTTCTCTCCTTTGAGGCGAGTCAAAACATTTTTGAGATCAACAATGGGCCAAGAGCGCCTCAATAACTTGATGATTTTGCATATTCATCAAGAATACACAGACTCACTTGACATGCTAAGTATCGGCAATGAGTTTATTCAAGGAAAAGAAATGAGACAGAGAATGTTTGGTAATTTTATATAAAGGAACTGACTATATAACTAACTACAGATTCATTTTAAAGTAATTTTTTTGTTCACCACTTTCATAACACAAATATGCAAATTTATTAATAAAAAGTATATAAATCTTTTCTCAGAGCTATCTCTCAATTAAAAAAATGTAGTTTGTATTGTTTCTGTCAAACTCTGCAAGGCTTCTCAAAGAGTTAATGTGTTTGGTAGCAAGACAGCATGGATACATACAGAATAATATAATGGTGACAAGTCCATATGAAAACCAAAATGTAATTGTGAATTTCCAACTCGCAGGTTTAGCAGGAGCATGTTCACAAGTCTAAAGTTCCTTCTGCTATAGTTCTTGAAGATTGGTTCCCTCAGCCAGATATTCTTAAAATGCTGAGACTCTGTGGATAGCTACATATTACTATAAAAGTTGTTATAAACTGTTAATTTAATGGTTAGAGCCGTACCACATTTTATTTGCTGATAGTTCATAGCAACCATAATTATGATGGAAGGCAGATCAAAGCAAAATGGAATAATGAAGAGTTTGGGTACTTTAATACAATTACTAAGATAGCTAACGCTATACTTTGCTCGTTGTTTATTGTCTGGAATTTCTTCGCACTACGCGTACAGATGAGCTTCAAGCTGGTGTCCAGCGCAAGCTATCTTCCTGCCTTCTCAGTCTTCCGCTCAACCCGGACTGATTTTGTCCCCCTGGTGGCTGAGACGTTGGGAGGGCTTGCTTAGGACACCATTTCTACCATCTGTGATATCGGCCGTGCCGCAAACGATAGGTCCGCTGACTAAGCTCCTTATTGAAGCAGCTATTCAAAAGACTGGCCGTAGCACTGTGGAGAGGAAACGCCTGCCTGGGGCTGCACAGATTCCCTAATCTCCCTCCATCCCTAGACGGTATTGTTTAGTTTATTTATTTATTTATTTTTGTTTGTTTGTTTGTCAAGTTGTTATTACCCTTAATTGCATTGAGTTTTGTTTCTGTTTTCTTTCTTGCTTGGTATAGTCATTTCTTCTTGCAAAAAAAGACTGTATTGTCCGGTAGTTTCGGGGAGGGGGGATACTGACACAAATAACAGCCACTAGTAATTGGCGAGCAAGCAAAGCGAGTGAGACAGTCTTAGGGGTGGACAATTGAAAATTGGATATAGCTATGTTATATATATATACATATATTGTATATATTATATATATATTATTAATTATATGTATTCTCTCTCTCTTGCCACCGGGAATCGAACCCAGGACCGCTTGTTTAACCCACAAGCACTCTGCCAACGAGCTACGACAACCAGCCAACAAATAGACACTTCAATTCTGGATGTTACTCTTTAAGGGGTACTGCTATGCTACAGTCTTACTCTCAACAAACCAAAGGACACTTTCTTTTTTCAAAGATTCATTTTATCTGTATAATTTTTTTACTCTGCTACTTTATCACTTCACAATTTCTTTATCAGCCTTTTTTTATCGAGCGAGCCAAGCGAGCGAGATACTGTTAGGGATGGACAATTGAAAATCGGGTATGTATAGAGAGGGAGTAAGAGGGAGGGATAGAGAGAGTGAGAGGGAGAGGGAAAGATGTATGATGTATTCCCTTTAAACGCATGCGCAGTCCCTTTTTTTCCTTTTTAAAAAAAACATAGCCTTTTCGGCTTGTCCCCAGTTTTTTGTGATATTACCGCAATAAGGAAGTCTTCTTTGGTGTTAAGGCTAAAATCTGTGCCATAATGCCATGAAAAGCTCACAAAACCTGCTGCAAACTGTTACTATGGTATTGACGACTCTTTACCATCTAAAATCAATCCCTGCCGTTTCTTAGTGCGGAGTGAATTTTTGTCTGGAGCTACAGGTCATTTGGACAGTCAGAATCAGTTGCAAGATGATAATTGGTAAGAAATTAATTTCGTATTTGTTAGCTATAATGAATGATCAATGGCTGACTACATATTCTACAGATACATGTATGAACAATGCTTGTTTTCAAGAGCTACTGCCACTGGTACTTCACTTAAGAACAGCAAGTTGTACTACAGAAGCTATTATTACTCCTGAATATAGAGGTAAGGAATGTCTATACACTTGTTATGTTAAAATGGAACAACTGAACTTAGTAAGGTATTAGCTAGCTAAATAAATGTTGTTGTTGTTTGACTAGCTAGTGCTTTAGCCTCAAGAAACAATAAAATTCAACCATTATCAGATTTAGATTCAATTTAGTTGTATTTTATAGTTACAGCTTCAGGATTGCTTGACATTTGTGCACAAGCACACCACTAGTTTACTCATTAGATGTATTCTCTCTTTCACAGGTTTTCCATAAATATATATGTAGGGTATGCACTTTAAATACACACACGGTTCCTTTTTCTGTTAAAAAACACAGCTATTTTGGCTTGCCCCTAGTTTCTTGTGACGTTTTATTAGGCTCAAAACTGTGATAATGCCTTGAAAATACTTGTATTTTTTTGTTGTTGTTTTTCAAGTAAAAAAAAAACAGCGGCAAACTGTTGTTACTATGGTATTGACGACTCTTTGTCAGACTAAAAATCAAACTGCCGTTTCTTAGTAGCGGTGTGAATTTTTGTCAGGAGTAACTAATCATTTGGAGAGTCAGAATGGCTTCAATTCTAAAGATGATGTTGGTTTATTGAGACAAGAAAAGTAATTTCGGTTTTGTTAGCTAAAATTAATGGTCAACAGCTGCATACATAATATTCTACAGATAAGTATGAAACAAAGTCTGTTCTCAAATCACATAATACTTTCTAGCTATTTGTATCTAATAAATTTTCATAAAATCACTATTTGCCATTCATGAACTCGGTGAAATTGTGAAATTTTTTAATTTCATTGACCAATATTCCAGAAATACATAATGTGTAATATATCTGCATAAGGTTTTATGGGTGTAAAATCACTTTCTGGCATTAGCTTTTCAATTGAAGTTAAATTTTATGTGGTATTGCTAATTTTGTGTACTTAAATATTGTGCTACTGAAGTTGAAGAGCTTCAAAGAAGCAATAGATGTATTGGAAAATGTAACTTCATGTTTGGAGCATTGTGGTTCATTTACTCTAATTGTTGATTTAAAACTTTTACACAATCATAAACAGCCAAAAAAAAAATGGACAGCTTCTCAACAATGGGGACAAAACTTATGTTTCCATTTTGTCCTTTATTCAGAAGTTTGACCATATATCCTGAAGGGTGATTTGCATGCAGCATGGACAGCCAGCATCCTGGAAGCTCTAAACCTATGTCTCTGTTAAACTTGTTGTTGTCTGGTGTCATCTGTATGTGTAAGCTTCCTTGATCTTTAACTCACGATTCTTACTGGCACTGTCTGCAACTTTTACCTCTTCTCATTTGGCTAATGGAATGACGTTGCTGCCAAGAATGTTCAACAATGGCTGAAACATTCTCATCACCTCTCTTGCAAGCATCCTGGTGTTCTTTCACTCTCTGCTCAAGCCTTCTAGTTTGTTTCACCTGTATATAGTTTACCACAGCTGCAGAGTATGCTATACACTATGGATGACTCGGTGGTAATGGGTATAATAGTATCTTTGACTTCAGTAAGATGTGATCTTAGTGTCTTACCCAACTTTTGATGTCAAAATCTCTACATACTCTCTGAATACTCTCACTCAATCATGCTATGCATGGAATAGCATGCCCGTAGCCAAAGGGGGGGGTTCGGTGGAACCCCCTTTTAGAGTGACCAGAAGTAAATATTTTAGCCACACCCCACATATAACTTCTGGAATATCATCATTCTTTCGATCGTGCTGAACCTGCGATGGAATTCTCTGCTGTTTCTCTAGATGTACTTCATACTCTGTATATGGACGGCCTAGTCTGTGTCCAAGTGACCTAATAAACATTCAGCTCCTTGGCTGCAAAATTTCGCTTTCATATCGGCAAGAGAAAGCTTGCTACATTACATCTATTCTTTATAAAGTGTAGCGTAAATGCACTTATTAATTATTAAGATTAATAACATGGGTAAGCGTGCTATTCGATATTAATAGCACGAGCAATGGAATTTTTTCAACAGATTAGGACGGGAGCCATCGGATAGTATCTTGGAAAGTTAATCCTGAAATACACAGGTAGTGAGTACACCATTATATTGTAGCTACACTCTAAATGATTAAAAAAAAAAAAAGCTGGCCTACTATTAGCGAGTGATAGCACGGGTAACCTGTGCTTTTAGGAATCAATAGCGCTCGTAAAGCTATTGATGCTATTAATCCCGAATAGCACGGTTACCCGTGCTTTCACACGCTAATAATACACCAGCTTTATAAAAATTGCATGAGACTACTATAAGTTCAAATCATTTACAGTGTGGATACAGTATATAGTGCAGTCACTATCTCTGTACTTTGGGATAAACTTTCTCTGGAACTTTGCTTTTAACCGATGGCTCCTCCTAATCTGTTGAAAATTCCGTCCAATACTGGTAGAGCTTCTGCGCTAAAGAATGACGTTAGTCTCCAACTTGAAATCAATACATTTTTGAACGGGCAGTTTACATGCCGTACAATAAATAACTTGTAGTACGAAAAAAGGCGTATTAGTGCTGCACTGTTTATATACAGTTCACCGTAGTGGTTAGAAGCCTGGTTACTCGAGAATAATACCGCTTTTCTCTCGAATATCAGCAGTGTTGAACTTAGCAGATACATAGAACAAATTATAAGCTTTAGTGCAGTTACCCTTTGTTTTGTTTTTTAATATTATACAAGAATTAACTAGGAAACAAAAGTAGGTGTGGCTTTTTCATCTTCAAAATTGAACCCCCCAATGCGAACTTCTGGCTACGGGCCTGGGAATAGTAAGAATCAAACTTTTCTCTTGCTCAGTATCTGAGTGATCTCTAGAAGGTAACTGTTTAGAGCCACCCCTAATGGTTGTGTTGTCATAACCACTACTTTAAAGTACATTGTGTAGTGTTTCTCTTCTTTCTTAATGTTATTACTCATACAAAGAGCTAGGAGGGTAAGTAATATGAGTGAAAACTTGAAAAGGAGAGAAACACCTACACAATGTACTTCAAAGTAATGTTTACGACAACACAACCATTAGGGCAGGCTCTAAAGAATTGCCTTCTAGAGATCACACAGATACTAATCCAGAGAAAGGTTTGATCCTTACTGTGGGGGTATTATGCTGGATGGAAGGTCGCTCCCGGCTTCTGTCTTCTTATGGACCGATCGGGGTTGGCCTTCTAAAGTCGCCGCCATCAGAATTCTCGAAACCACGCAGTACAAAGGAGTCTAGGCCTTTGCTTCGTAGTACCCCGACGCACTTAGGATCTTACTCTCTAAGCTGCCAAGGATTTTTATCAAGAACTTAACTTTGACTTTGTCAAGATCTAAATATATACGAGAACTGACTGGCGCATGTGCAACCTTGCTTTATAAGTTGTCGGCCACACACGCGAAGTGATTTATGTTCACCGGAAGTCCAGGATAAAACTCAACATAACTACATACACTCATACAATGAACTCTGACTACTGCTTACAAACAAAACACTGTTCTAAATGACCATGCATACACCTATTAATTATTCTGTCTCTTTATCTTCTCTTTGCTCTTCTCCTTCTGATCTTCCTTCTTCGCCTTGTTTGTATCTTTATCTCTTTCGTTCTGTTCTTCCTTCTTCACTCTCTTTGTATCTTTATCTTTCTTCTCTTTCCTGTCTTCCTCCTTCACTCTCTCTCTATCTTCACATCCCGGCCTCACACTTACTATTCCATACATAACAAATTATTTATTTGATGTGAACCTACTGATTGTTTGTAAAAATTATTTGCATTGTACCATAAAGTACCAAAGGTGCAAACCCTCAGCACTACTATACACTAGCTATAGCTATTACTAAATCTTTCCTCAGGCAAAACAATAGTTTATTTGGTGTATCAATATGCCAATATGTAGCTCTCACGTAATGAAAACAGTACATATAAATGATCTCTTCACAAGAGAAGCTAAATGCGCTTGTACTGGATTGTTTGGAGTGATTTTTGTGGTTATTTAATATTCCTGGAAGATATTCAAATGGGGAAAGTGCTGCTGTTGGGATTCAAAGTATATTATAGTCTTTTCATTAGTTTAGGGAATGAGTGAGTCTAGTTAATTGGGTGTGGTTAATGGCCGCACCAACTTCTTACTTCTCTAGCCTAGCATAATATTTAAAAGCACAAAACTAGCAATACCATCTAAAATTTAACTTCTACTGAAAAGCTAATGCCAGAAAGTGATTCTACACCCCATGAAACCCTATGAAAGATACATTACAGACATGTACTTCTGGAATATTGGTCAAAGAAGTTAGAAATTCACAATTTCACTGAGTTCCTCACTACTAATGAATGGCAAATAGTGATTTTATGAAAATGTATTATATATACAAATAGCTAGAAACTATTAACATATACTATTGACCTGAGTTTACAATGCATGTCTTATACTCGCTTATACTGTGATGAAAATTTAAGGGTGCCAAAATTGAAGTATAGATTTATTGATATATGGATGCTAATCTATAGGTTGCGCAACACAATCTATAGATGAGTTGCATAATCTAATTGTCGCCCAATCTATGAATTATAGTACAAGCATTTTGTGAAAGAGACCTCACACTAATTGCAACAAAAGCAAACTCAACAGATATTGATTCCTTATTATGTCCCTAATAACAGAAAAAAGTCCTAAGGAATCCTCCTGGGGGAACAGTGTGAAAATCACGAAAATATATAACCACTTAATAGCTCGTTTGTGGTTTTGTGGAATTTGGGTAATATCTCACTTATTACAGTAACTACGTCTAAAGTTAACATATCATTGAAAAGCTCTTTAAATGAGCTATTTATTTTGGTACCAAAATCATTTCTCTTAGTGCACACCAGCGTAAATGCAGCCACTCAGACTACAGGCCCGGAGGAAGTTCATTTTCAATGGTGGAGCCTAAAAAGGCAACTTTATTGCATAATTTAATATATGTAATATTTTTAATATTGTCTTTAAATTTATTTGTGTATATTACATGTATGTTCTATATCATCAAGTAACCATAAAGTAAAGAAGTAGTAGCAAAAATTGTTAATTTACTGGATGAATGATGAATATTGACCTCTGGTAGTATAAAGAGGGAGAGTTGCAGGCACTCATCATTCTCTTTAAATGGCAGCGACTACTATAGCCAAGACTTTCTAAAGCATGCTTTTTTTTGTCTTTATTTTTTTGTTACCATTTTGAGTGGTCACGGCCCAACCAGCCCCAGCCAGTTTCTCCAGCCTTGGACTGGTGATATTCTCTGGTATCAATTAATGAGTAGTAAATTTATTGTGTACAAAACACAATGAGCAATGCTATAACCTGGAGGTACGTAGTAACCCCAACTTAATTAGAATATTTGATGTAGTTTTTGTATTGTGACCAAAGGATGTCTAAATTCCTTAGGGATACTTAATTATTGTCCACACTTTGGGGGCAGCGGTACTTTTTGTTCTCCCGCTCCCCTCTCCCCAATTGAGTTAAGAAAATACATTGTGGTATGCAATGTAGTGTCCTGTCCCCTCCCCCAATTACGTTGTTAGGAAAAGTGCTATGTTCACATTTGTGGTATAGCTTCACGGTCCATTGTGTTTCGCTATGTTCTAATTAGTTAGGCTCTGCACAACTGCCATGACCAACTGTATAGGTCCTCCCGGGTCTCAGAAGCGCTCTCGCTGCACTCAGGAAAGCTAGGGCCAAAACCCTAATAACGGTAAGTTCCTTCAGAACGGTACCTTGAAGCACTCCTATAGGGAAACGGTTACTGGAAACAATTCAGTACACAATGTCATTCAGTTTGCAAGCATCATAATTTACAAATACTCAACTACTTTGTGTTGTGACTTGATATACAGTAGGACAGCATTGTGTAAAGTAAACCTGCCCTCACATGATCAGACATTTAGATAGAGAGCTATGTATAGCTACACTAGTGGTTGATATCTCTGAACTCTGAATATTTTATACAAACAAAGCATCTTAAATATCTAATGTCTTAGCCATACTACTTGTTATACATTCAAACTTTTAAACAACAACAAAAAAAGAACAAAGATTTTGTCAGAGATTGTGTGCAACTGTATGATGCAATATTACAATAACAAAAGTGGAGAATAATTGGCATTGGAACACAATGACTGTGAAAACATATAGCAAGGGTTTTGAAAAGATGAGATGTTGATATTAATAAAAATAACAACAACATATGGTGTACTGGATTGGAAATGAGTTCATAATGTTAGTCATTGCAGTGAATTATATTATATTTGTGGTATCATCATCAATAGCAACAGTCGTTGTGGAGATATGGTTATGTGTGTGTGCAATATAGTGTCCGCTCGACTCGTCCACGACTTCCTTTTCTTTTTCCTCTTTTCTTTGCCTCCATTGCCTGGCGGACCTGCACGGAAATGAGTCCAAAACATGCACTCAGTTAAAAAAATAAAATAAAATAAATAAAAATTGGCTCTAGGGAACCAGTGGTGGCTGGAAACTTACTTTGTAAAGCGATACACAAGGGCTCCCAGGGAGAAGACTACTGCCACTACGAGAGGCAGGTAGAATGGAGGGATGAACAGCCATGCTACTTTGTCCACTGGTGGAAAACTTTCTCCTAGGTTGTTAGGTATCTGTAGGAAGATGTGTATGAAAGCATGTGTGTGTGTGTGTGTGTGTGTGTGTGTGTGTGTGTGTGTGTGTGTGATGTTTGTGTAGTGTAAGTGCATGCCACAGTATCTTACACGAACGGTACAGTAATGATACCTAATATGCATCAGTTTCCATAACACATAACTAAGTATCTGTTCAAGGAATCCTCTAATACAGTATCATACATGGCATCTGCAATATCAGAGGTAATATTGCGCCAGTCAGAATATCATTGGCAGACACGTGTATCAAATAGTGCAACACTAGAGAATAGTGTAAATTTTCTTTTTTTTTTATTTAGTCAAATAGCTTATTTGAGAAATGTAATTATATAATCATTGCATTACCAAGTTTCCAGAATAGTAGCCTGAATTGACGGCACCAAGTACTGTCGAATTGCTACGAAGAAGTAGGATAATGACATAGTTAAGTAGGACTAATGTTTCCATGACGTTTTGGAATGTCTTTTGATAAGGGTTGCAGAAAACATGGACGCCAAATGAAGCAATGACCACATATGCAGATGCCACCTGTAATTTTAATGATGAAAGCATGTGCAAGTGAATGTGTACTACTTACAGATCTTCCTGGTAGAGCAACCACGATAGAGACAAGGAGAAGTCTCCGTAAGAGTTCCCACACGGCATACAGCCGTGCTTCTAAACAATCTCTGTAACCCTCACCAAGAGCTGCCACCATCCAATCTATAGTTCTATACCGGAACTATTAAACAACAACAGCAAAAACGTAAACAGGCAACACTTCAAGAGTTAATCATGAACATACTCAACTGTACACAAGGAACATTACCATGTTAAACTTGAGCGGGTCTACTTTTTTTTCTGCAGAACAAGTTATAGAGTTGTGTATTTTCCTGATATGGAAATATCCAAGTTAGCAGATAGCATAAACTGCCAGCATTCAAACTAACTGACATCTCTGTCAAACTTATACCTTAGAGTCTAATCTAATTGATCCCAGAGGAAGACTTCAGCAAAATGTTGAAAAGTCTGGATAAGTTAAGATATATTTTATCCATGCAGTGCTAAGCTACAGCTCGGTGGTACTTTAACTTGGTACATTCCAGCTATATCTAGCTGACGATGTCTAGTATGATGAATAGCCACGCCCATAACCGTGCTTTTATTGTTAAGGAATCATACTTGAAAATACCATATATTTATATTTGCAAAGCATTTTAGTACTTATATGTGTGTGAATCTTTTGAAGATAATACATTGATTGATCTCTTGAATCAGAGCTTAAATCAAGAAATATTCTGCTGTGGTTGGCCAAGTATATAGCGCATGGGTCCAGTTCTTACAGGAACATTTGGGAAAAGGATGTTCAATCCAATGCTCTGAAATAACAGTCATTACTGGATATTGTGAGCGGTGCACAAATACATACATACAAAATCAATAACTTTTTACCTTCTGTCACTTTCAAAGCATACTAGCAATTAGAAAGTCATGGAGACTGTATAATCCGAAGTCAATGAAATAATTAATTTTCATGGCATTATGACCAGGCAAAAGTTGGGCAGACACTCATTTGACAACAACCCACAGCACTCTAATAGTTTTTTGTTTTGTTTTTTAATATCAAACAAAAACTACCCTTAAATGTATAAATATATACCTTCATGTAGTTGGTGACAATTATGAAGATGAAAATGGCGGGAATGAGGAGTACCAGTGCAATGAGCACCAGTATAGCTATCACACTGAGAACTATGTGGACTGGATGGTGGAAACACTCCACCTCACCATTGAAATACCAACGCTACAGCACAACAACAACAACAACAACAATAGACATAAGTCATAGCAAAGTTACACTTTTTCATTTACTAACCAGAGCTTCTTCACGTCCAGTGGCACTGGGTGTGAAGGGACACTTCAGTATGGCAGTGCACGTGTGCAGCAGAGGAGCGTAGAACAGGAGTAGGAGGAACCACACCACACGCCACATGTGGTGACGCCCAGCACGACCAATACGAGATCTGTATGCATGCACATACACACACATGAGAAGAGAGGACAGAATGTGAAGACAAATATTACACAAACCACACACACACTCTCACACACACAGTACACACACACTCTCTCACACACACACACACACACACTCTCACACACACACACATACAGTACACACGCGCACACACTATACACACACCTGTCTGCATATATTCCTATAGTAACTGCTAGACATGTTATAAATGTGATTGAAGGAGGAATGAACTTGAGCCCAAATGTAGTGAGTGCATCTGTTCCAGAAGACAGACAGAAGTCATAGGGAAAGTACAAACTAAGGAGACTGGACGAGTAGAGCATCTATAGACAGAATAAAACTCATTTACATGTACATAGGTTATGAAAATTCTATTATAGGCTTTTTACTCAATCACTTCTATAACTACTAGCAAATCCGTTTTATAGCTACCACAGGCTTACATATTTCCTGACGTCCCAGAAAGAAGCTGGGAAACTCTCAGTGACATAGTACGCAGTTTGTATGTAGAAGAGGAAACCTTTCAGAGAGTGAGGAAAGTGGAAGTCCAGCTTCATGAAGGTGAAGAATATCACTCCCAACACCAGCAGATCTGCTAAGACTGTACGCATAGAGATCAGGTGACATTACCATTCTAATACAATCTACCACACAAACACACTCCACTCTGCCCCATCCCAACACATCCCTACCCCACTACACATTTCCACCCACTCACCTTCCCCAAACCACCCACTCTGCTCCTTCCCTCCCTCGACCACCTACCCGCCCCTTCCTCCCTCCACCACCTACCAGCCACTTTCCCCCTCCACCACTCTCCCGCCCCTTTCCTCCCTCCACCACCCACCCGCCCTTTCCCCCTCCATCACCCTCCCGCCCCCTTCCTCCCTTCACCACTCACCCGTCTCCTTTCCCCCTCCACCACCTACCCTGCTCCCTTTCCCCCTCCACCACCCACCCCACCCCTTTCTCCCTCCATCACCCACCCTGCCCCTTTCCCCCTCCACCACCCACCCCACCCTTTTCCCCCTCCATCACCCACCCCACCCCGTCTCCCTCCATCACCCACCCCGCCCCTTGCCCCCTCCCCTTTCCCCCCCTCCATCACCCCCCACGCCCGGCCCCTATTTCCCCCTCCACCACCCCACCCCACCCTGTTTCCCCCTCTCATCATCACCCCACCCACCCCACCCCCCTTTCTCCGCTCCATCCCCCCCCGTCCCCTTTCCCCCCCCCCCCTTTCTCCCTCCACCACCTTACCCCTGCTCCCTTTCCCCCTCCACCACCCCCCCACCCGTGTCCGCCCCTCTCTCACCCACCCCGACCCCTTTCCCCTTCCATCACCCCACCCCGCCCCTTTCCCCCTCCCCTTCCCTCCTCCCTTCCCCCCTCCATCACCCACGCCCCGCCCCTTTCCCCTCCACCACCCCACACCACCCTTTTTCCCCCTCCATCACCCCCCCACCCCTTTCCCCTTCCATCATCCCACCCCGCCCCTTTCCCTCCATCATCCACCCCACCCACCTTCTTTTCTCTCCCTCCATCCCTATCCCGCCCCTTTTCCCCTCATCACCTACCCCGCCCCTTCCCTCCACCACCCATCCCAGCCCCTTCCCTCCTCCATCACCCACCCAGCCCCTTCCCCTCTTCACCACTGACCCCACCCACTTCCCCATCCTACCCTACCCCTTTCCTCCCTCCACTGAACACCAAGCCACCTCTAAGTCCTGAGTACAAAGATCCATGCTTACCTAGCAATGCTACGGCATAATAGTTATTTTCCGTGCACTTGCGACACTTAGTCCTGAGCACTCCTACCGTCGTCCCATTCACACACTCGCCGCACAAAGTTCCTAGATACACACATACGGCCAATATCACGCCAACTCTTTCAATCTGATAGAACACATACCTTGTCTGGTGGCATGGCATTGCTTGTTTGGGACATCGTTGTCTTGATGATACAGATTTGCACAGACTTCGGGCGACTGCACTTGGCAGCTGCAGTAGGAGGTGGGGCACAGCGTGATGTCCAAGTGAGGAAATCCCTGCTCTAGCTCTCTTCCTGCCCACGTGCCATCTTTCAAGACTATCACATTCTCATTGCAAGTTAAGATATTTCTTGACCTTGTCGAGCAATCGCACGTGTAGATACCGTTTACCTGCATGAGTTCGTAGCCAGGTTGGCATTTAGACAGTGTCAGGTTGAAGTATATGGTCTCCGCCTGCAGATACAAGCAACAAAATTGTTACCTGGTGAAAACCATAAAGATAGGCACAAGGCTAATCAGCTAGAGATGTCTATGCACAAAGTACTACGCAAGAAATACATAAATATGTAATGATATTCATTAAAAATAAATAATATTCATAGCGTTCTTCAATCCGACCATTTCACTAATATGAACACCCTCGGTCCCATAATGTTTGGATTAGTGCGAGGGTTTGCTGTTAGTAGTAGCTATACATGGACCATGACAGGTCTATGTATAGCTACTACTAACAATGAAGCACCAAAGGTGTGAACCCTCAGCACTACTAAACACTACCTAGCTATTACAATATAATCTCCTTCCAAAAGAACAAGCTATCTGTTAGCTATTTTTAACGAGGTATCAAAATAGCTCGACCAATGAAAATAGTACATGGAAATGCCGTCTTCATAAGAGAAGAAGCTAAACTAGTCAGAAACACCCACCTGTATACCTTTTCAACGCGAAACTTCACTTCTTTCAATTCCGTTAACTTCCCCGAGCATAAAGCGAACTACACTGCTGGCTGCAGAAATTATTTGCTCATGTGATTATGACGTTGCCCATAAAAGCTGGTACCTACGCGGAGTTGAAAGCTTCGCGTTTTCTCAACGATTAGCCCGAAATTAAAAAAAGTAGCACAATAAAAGGTCTTAAATTTTCGTCCTGAGTAAGTTCATACCTAAATCAACTGTAAATATTGTCAGTAATCTCCAAAATCAGAGCGTGACAGACAGACAGACAGACAAACAGGACGACTACTATAACCCTATGCACACCGCTGAGGGTTAATCAAGGTCACATGATTGGATAACTTGGCTATATTTTCAACACTATTAGGCCAGATAGGTCACATGATGTGGAGAGGGCTTCCTTGGCGTGGCTAAATTTGAACAGGAGTTCTGGAAAGAGTTCAGAAAATGTGGTAAACGAGGCCATAGATTTTGCATACAGAGAAAAGCATTGATCTATAAATGCAATCTCCACGTTGGAGTTCCTATATTCATTGCATGCCATGTGTTGCATCCGTGATGACTAATATAGAACGAGTTATGAATTACGAGTGCTAAATACGGGAGTCAACTGTAACCCTTGTGTCAGCAAAAGATACTAATTAACTGCCACTTACATATACATTGTCTGTAGTAGCTTTAAATAGACTTATTAATAATAGGGATGTGTGAAACTATCTAAGCAGTACCAAGCTAGGCATACAAAAATGACTGTATAAAATAATATTTTAATTTAATTTCTGCATAAGTTTTGAGATGCCCACAGTTTGAATTGTTCATCGCCACAAACTATCACACACACCCTTTCACCCCACCCCCAACACACCCACCCCCCCAGTTATACAGCTTATTAAAGTCAACTGTGTACATACCCCAAGGACATTAAACGGTGTGTCTATGGAGACAGGTATAGTGGGCTCTGTTTGCAATTCTGCCACATCGTCACGCTCACTGTAGCCATACATGAGATCAGCCACACCCGCTTCTGGGTCCACAGGAAGCAGGGAAGGGTCAAATACGATGAGTGAAGAATCCTTAAAAATAGAAACGAAACAAATAATAAACTTAAAAGCTAATATATTGTAATAGTAATAATAATATCTAAAAATAATAATAGTTAATAATAATAATAATAATAATAATTGTTGTTGTTATTCCGTATAATTCTCACTATAGTTTGGTTTTCACTCCTCCTCCCAGCTTGACTGAACGCTCCGACTGTAATGGTGCTGCGACCATCAGCCACTCTGGCAATGAGGTAGGTGGGGTTACCAAACTGGTCTAGCGCGGTCAAATTCACAGGCACTGTTTGACCCGGCCGAATGGTCACCTGGAAATAGATCCAATACAATGCCGGCAGTATTATTGTCGTAGCAATCTACACAACATGGGACAAGAAAACTTACATTGTTCACTCTTTGAACTGAGGAAGATAAAGAGAAAGGTTCCGTCTGAACGTAGAACCGATGGTCATGTGGGTTGTACTGGTGGGACAGAGCCACGTTACTGGTATCGCTGAGTAATGCAATACAATATAATAACAACATATAACCAAAGTAACCAGTTCAATATAGGGACCAGTTCAGTATAACCATAGGGACCAGTTCAATATAACCATAGGGACCAGTTCAATATAACCATAGGGACCAGTTCAATATAGGGACCAGTTCAGTATAACCATAGGGACCAGTTCAATATAACCATAGGAACCAGTTCAATATAACCATAGGGACCAGCTCAATATATCCATAGGGACCAGGTCAATATAACCATAGAGATCAGTTCAATATATCCATAGGGACAAGTTCAATAAAACCATAGGAACAAGTTCAATATAACCATAGGGACCAGTTCAATATATCCATAGGGACCAGTTCCCAGTTCAATCCATAGGGACCAGTTCAATATATCCATAGGGACCAGTTCAATATAACCATAGGAACCAGTTCAATATAACCATAGGGACCAGTTCAATATAACCATAGGGACCAGTTCAATATAACCATAGGAACCAGTTCAATATATCCATAGGGACCAGTTCAATATATCCATAGGGACCAGTTCAATATAACCATAGGAACCAGTTCAATGTAACCATAGGGACCAGTTCAATATATCCATAGGGACCAGTTCAATATAACCATAGGGACCAGTTCAATATATCCATAGGGACCAGTTCAATCCATAGGGACCAGGTCAATATAACCATAGGGACCAGCTCAATAAATCCATAGGGACCAGTTCAATATAACCATAGGGACCAGTTCAATATAACCATATTCAATTTTTTTTTTTTTTGCCAAAATTATGTAAGTCATGGGTTTATCAATTCTTCTAGCTTATACCAATTATTCCCGGCATCCAGTATATTATCAAGTCAAAATCAAGTCTGCAAAGTTCAACTGCTGATTTTGGGGGATAATTTAATGCACTTAGCAATAAAAAAAACTTCGAAACCAAGGCACTCAAAAACTCATTTATAATAGCTCAATAGGGGTTACCCATAGCCCTGGAACCGATATCAATAAGAGTACCAGAAATGGAACAGGATAGAAACACTGAAGGGCTATGGTAGACATTTTGTTTGAAAGCATATACATACACACACACACACATACATGCACACACATGCATGCATACATCATACATACATACATACATACATACATACATTACTGATATTATATTCTCACAAGTCAAATGCCGTCCAGTTAGGGAACAGAGTGGCAGAGAAGATGGTCACAACATTGTTAGTGGTGTTGTCCCTTACCGGATCTGAGCTAAACCAGGCACAGTGCTTCAAGTGAGAGATAAACACAGCTGGACCAACTGACGCCTGGTTACCAGAGAATGAAACAGAAACCTACACATCAACCACAAGTTCAGATACCAGACTCAAATAACAATAATAACAACCAATTATACTATTATAATTGTTATTATTGTTGTTATTATTATATTTTATTCTATTATTATCATCATTACTTTTATTATCATTATTATTAACTATTATTTTGATAATTATGATTATTAGTATGAGTAATAGCACGGTTACCCGTGCTATTACTCACTAATAGTAGGCCAGCTTTTAAAAAAGTCTTTTGCAATTGTAGCTACACTGTATCGTTCACTCACTATGTCCTTATTTCAGGAACTTTATTTTCAACGTACGACTCCTCCTATTAATCTGTTGTAAAACATTCCGTCTAATACGGGTAGAGGTTCTGTGGTAAAGAAGGACATTGTCCCCAACTAGCAACTACTCAAACTACGTTTCCAAGGTTAACGCTCTACGCGTGCGCACTTAACCGTACTATTTCACTTAGCTACTGAGGTATTTCAATTAGTTTCCACTTAGTTACCGAGGTATTTCAATTAGTTACGTGCTATTTCACTTTCCCTGTGCAATTTCAATTGAACAGCAATTTTTCCCATACATTTTTTAATGGGCAACTTACGCGCCGTACTATTATTATGATAATATCATTATTGTGTAATTGGAATATTTCCTGAGAACGTACATCTTCCCAATGAGCTGGCTGTGCTAGTGGATCTTCGTATATGAGGAAACATTGAGGATTGTAGATCAGCTCTGAGAACACCGGGGAAGATCGCTGGACATCCACCACAATGGCTGCTCCAGTCCTGTCCAGAATTTTAAGAGAAATCACATTTTGTTCAAGTCTGCTCATTAACTTAATCTCCTATTACATTATTATTACTTAGTGCCATTATATAGCATGAGAATAGGTAGTCACTCTTCAGCCATTCACTTACTCTTCCATTGATAAACACTATCTATTTTTATACAACTTCATTATCATATGATATATATCTTTACATCAAAAGCTCCCCTCATATGACATACAACACACCCACACACATACATCTGAAATTACAACTACATGTCCGGGAATCAGTTTTGTTCGCTCATTGAATTACCTGTTAGCAGAGTTGTTGACAAACTGCAGGGAAGTGTGGGAATACAGTTTCACTTGTCCAAAAGCTTGAATAAACAGAGCCCCTCCCTCTACATTGGATGGGACTGTATTCCCTACGAAGCTTAGATTACCGTGGACTTCTAGCAGAGCTCCTACCAGCTACACACACACACACACACACACATTTTAGTAGCTAGACCATCAGAGGTCATTTGACTTACCCTCAATGCAGGACCCACATTTCCGGAAAATACAATATTGCCAAAGAAATTGACACTATTGAAGCCAGCTCCAAAGGTGCCCCCTAAAGCCTCATTCTCTTGAAACACACTGCGGAGGACAGAAAAGGAAAGGGCAAATTACTTGAGCAAGTTAACATTATGTGTACTTTTCTGGATTAAGAAGTTATAATTACCAATTAGTAAAGTTGTAGTACCACCTCTCAAGCCTGTTTTGTACATACGAGAAAGTTTGGAACATTACCGCGGCACCTGCTGACGATGCTTGATTACGCACAAACTGTGTGTCCGATATGGAGACTTCATTGCCACGCCCTTGACCGTACACCTACATCAACAGCCAACGAGACAGCCGTCAGTCATGTGCAAGGATTAGTTCAATTATTCTTCATGAGAAAACTTACTTCTGTTACACTTAACCCTCCTCCATAGTCAGCAGCATTGTTCTCAAAGAGACACTCTCTTAGCACAATACGTATTGGCCGAGGGCTGTTCACATTCCTGAGCAGCAAAGCCATCTGCATTCCTCCCCCGTAGCCATCACTGCCGCCATAGTTCCCTCGAAACACACAGCCTTCTAGAACAAAGTCGTGATATGTTTGGCTGCCCGACACTCTGGTCCATATCCCGCCCCCGTACTCCTGCGCCCAGTTGCCGACGAACGTGGAGTCCTTGATGAGGAAGTGGGCGTTAGACAGATCTTGTGGGAGGAGCACGATGCCACCACCACGCCCAGATATGACGCCGTCTACGAGAGCCTGGCTGATATGGTCCAGGCTGAGCCTGTACGCATAGTTGTTCTCAAACGTGCATCCGATGACTTCCAACTGAGGGAAGACGAGCCCCCTAGATGTATTGGTGTAGTAATAGGCCACAGAGAGTGCCCCACCGTTGCCTCTGAATTGGGCATTAACGTCTCTAGAAATACAGTTCTTAAAGAATGTGTCTTGAATAACGGCGTTGTGTACGTTGAAGAGGTCCAGAGCTGACGAGGAGAACCCACTGTAAATGGAAGAAACAGAGACATTGTTCACAAAGGGGGGGGGAAAACAAGGGGATTTTATTCTATTGTATTACTGGGATAGGTTTTAACTGGACACGATACACAGCATCTGTCATTTAAGCCACTAAGACAGGATGTTATGAAATGCAAGTTGTCAATAACAACAAGACTACAACCCTTTACACTGTTAGCCTAACACCTTGTTGTGAAGTTACATACCATTGTTATGACAACTTTTCACTTTCATAAACATAGCAGTTCATGTGGATGTGTAAAATAGAGGTGGAGACTATGCCCATTATGGTGGAGTTTTCTATAGCTTTTACCAGCAGGATAGCAAATTACTGCTCTTCTTTTGCTTTTTTGTTTGTTTGTATGTTTGGTAAGTGTTACCTATAATATAATTTACTTTCCTTCAGGATAAAGGATTAGTGAACTTATCCAGAACACACAACTTACTCTCAATTGACTTTCAAGTATCTTTAAAGCTTCAACACTCCAAGAGTGATGTGTATCTCACATGAGGAAGAAGGAAGGAGTTTAATTTGGAAGCACTTTAGCAAGCTATTATATTGCACGATACCAAATAGTATGCAGTCGGCCATCAAATCGGAGTAAATTGTTCAAGGCTGTCATTACCAACTATATGGTTTGCCGAGAATTCGCTTTGAGAGCTGCTAATGAGATGGGAACAACAACATTACTAAACTCACATCATATCCTCACAATAATTATTGGACTAAATGACCCAGCCAACTAAACCATACCCAGGAATCGTGTTTCTGTACAACTTCATCAATTGAGTCATTACAACATAATAACTATGTTGCATACTATTCCTTGCTGCCATCAAACATTTACATGTAGGCAGACCCTTTGCCGTAGCTGAAAGGGTTTGGTACATGACCTGGTCACATATATGTGACCGGTTTTGGGAAAATCGGCCTAAACGCGGCATATAAAGTTTTCTACTTTATTCTACCAGTAGGCTGCACGGGGCCTTGGGATGCCGTCCTCCTAATTTGGAAGCTGTAGCACAAGCCGTCTTCGCCCTACGCACTACAACACTTCAGCATTATTGCTAAACTTATTATTGCTTATTTCGAAAAAACGCCGGGTAAAGGCATTGCTATGGTCAGGGGGCGTGCCTTGTGTCCGTATACTATTACTGCGTGTCTCCGGGACACTATGGAATAAACCGGTTACAGGCGGATTGAAAGAAGTCTAAAAGGCTTAATGCAGGGCTCCTTAAGAAACTATGATGGCGAGAATTGCGTGAGTACGTGAATTATGTAGAATAGTAAGTGAATTAGTTAGCTACAGTTTTTTCCCGGCTGTTAGTGAAAAGCCCGCCAATAATTTCTTAGCAACTCTCCGTACACGAGTCCAACCGGCTAGTGTTTCTAGCCTCCTAGTGTGAGTTCTAGAGCACGCCAGAGCTTACAACTGCGTCATAAGCTAGAGCTAACTGGTGTCTATCCATTTCTGCCATAAAAAAATTTTTGAAAAAAATCAACCCATAAGGCTTTACCCGGGGATACTGAAAAAAATTGTTTGCCGCGTTTAGACCGATTTTCCCAAAACCGGTCACATATGTACTTGCATACATAGGAATTTAAGTGATAATTAATAAGAATATATATCTACATTTTTGTAGACTAAGCAAATGTGTGTAGGCTATGTACCAGACAGTTACCCTGTGTAGCATATGGTAAGAGGTCTGGCTAAGCGAGATATTAATTTTTTTAGAGTACAGTTAGAGTCTATACACTTACATGAATGAGCTGTTTATAACAGTGACATTTGAGAGCAGGTTGAGCTGGATTCGCTTGGAACAGTTGCTGAAGTCCAATGAGTCGATAGAGACAAACACATCTCTGTCCAGACTCCCGTTCACAGCCATCATGAATTTACCGCCTGAACCTTCTCCGCTAGTATGACAGGCATTTTCTGAAGCTTGGCTGCAGGCTATAGAGGCCCCACCCCACGGTGCAGTCAGGACAAGGCTGTAGGAGAGTTGAATTTGATTGAGAGAAGAGAACCAGTAGTTTCCTGGCATAAACTGTAGCTCCAGACAATCTCCATCCACTATGGCGGCGTTGTAGCTTGTCAGGACTTGGTGCAAAAGAATGCACTCCGGGTCAACAGAGACGTCCATGTTAGGCACGCTCCCAAGGCAACTATCTCTGCAGTATCCATTGTTACCTTCTAGCTTCTGGCTCTCCGAGTGAATCGTATAGCGGTGAGTACAGTTGTACTCCTCTACACTTAGTACTGCACCGAGATTGACCAGCAACAAAGCCACCACTAACCAATCCTCGGCACCGCCTACCATCCCGCTGCTCTACCACCACGCTTTTCCAGAGACAAATTCTTTGCTGGCAAATAACCAGCCCCGCCTACATTTTTCTGTAGGCCCATCCTTACGTTATTATTATTATTATTCCTTTCTTACTTGAGTAGAGTAACTGACATCATGGCCTTCCATCTTCGTTATTATTTGTTGTTCTTCTTGTGGGTGTTTTCATTGCCGTCCCGTCCGCGAGCTGCAGCGGGTGCCCATTGTAGAGCTGTAGACGACCTGCTTACGGAGGAATACTTGAAAATATTAGATCCAGAGAACTCAATAATCAGGAAAGTAGACTTGGATTTGGGCAGTGACAGCGAGGAGTGCTTAAACGCCAATAGAACGTCTTCGGACCCTCCTCCATGTCGCTCTCTGGAGCACGCCCTCCACGGAGACGGGCATCAAGAAGGGGTCACTCCTGGAGTGATAGTTCATGTAGGTCCAGGAGTGTACAGGTCTACCAATCTGACCACTAGGGTGGTGGAATCTGAAAGAGTAGCCATTCTTGGAGCTGGTCCATCTAGAACCATCATTCTGTGTGGGGCTAATGGAACTGCTGATGTTCCTTGCAAGTTTCCTAACTTCCAAATCAGAAGCTCCTCCCATGTGCTTGTGTCAGGCGTAACCTTCACAGGCTGTGGGCCTGTTACTTCTTCCTTGTATGTTGCAACATCGGATTATGTCTTCTTAGAGAACTGCGTTTTTGAGTGAGTTACAGATCAGTGGTGTGGGTCCAGTTCGGATCAGTAATGTGGTCCTCTACGGATCGGTAGTGTGGGTCCAGCAGGATCAACATAATACAAGTGCAGTACTGCCAGAAAGCTAGACAAAACTGGGCAATGTGTAAAAAGATCAGCACCCCCTATAGCCAACAAATCTCAGATAGATACTCTGAGAATGAGGTGGAGGGGGGCAAGGGATGGAGTGATGATGGTGGTATGTTGCTACAACTGGTGCATTACAAGTTTTTGTAACCAACCCATTCAAACATGGACATCTCCATATCAGTATTGTTATTGTTAGCTGATTTACTGTATTTCCCCAATGCTAGTGTAGGGTCAAGGTAACAGGTAGTGGTCATCATATGGTACATACTATCAGAAAATTGATGAATTTATCCTTTTACTTCATCAAGCTATTAGCTACCTAACGTGCATAATAGTAAACTGCTTAATCATTATCGAGTGAGTGTGGTTTAATCAGGAGCCACTTCCCAAGGACCAAGCAAAACTACGTTAGTCTCAACTTTACTGCTTCCTTTTTTTGTCTTGTGTTCATTTTTTGGTGTCATTAAATATGAATTATATTCCTTCACAAACTCAATTAAATTATGCAAGTGTGGTCTAAGAAAGTTGTTGTTGTTTTTTATTTATATTAAAGATTACATAATCATTCAGTAAGAAAGCTGGTTCGTTGTAATAAGTGCCAAATTTAAATTGTGACACTGACCTACACTAACATTAATGAGCAAAAGTTTATTATAAATAATGGCTTATAGCAGCATTAACTTTGTTCTGAGAGATTGCATATGCCAATCAGCCTGAAACTTTTTTTTCTTGGATCGAGTGGTTCTGAGATACAATTATAGTTATATTCAGACCATGTAAATTCGAACTCGCTCGGTAAGGGATGTTCCCTCCCACTATTTCTCATTGCATTGCATTTCTTATTCCACACTTTCTCTATACCTAATCGTATTTATCCTTTGAATGTCTCCAGAAAAGACACAGCCCCAGCTGCGCTGTTCTACAGCACGCCAAATGTGAGGGTGTCCAACTGCACCTTCCAGCACAACCATGCGGTACAGCTGGACCAGAAGATTGTGCACAATACTTGCTACCGGCCCTTTGGAGAGGCAGACAATACCTTCTTCATTGACAATCGTACCTCTGGAGGTGCCATCTCTTACTATTCCGAGGACTCCACCATTAACGTGGTCATCAGTGGTGGACTCTTCGTAGACAATAACGCTCGTCCAGACTTGGACGTGGGGTTGATACGACGGTCTAATGTGTACGGCCACGGAGGTGCCGTTAGCATCCGCCTCCTCAACAGCACCAACAGTAGTGTGTGCATTCAGGAGTCCAAGTTCTTGGAGAACTCGGCTGAGGCCCACGCTGGAGCTTTAGCCATTACTGTGGCTAATTCTTCTGACACTAACTTTGTCATTGAGAGGTCTCTGTTTGACAGGAACAAGTGCCAAGTACAGAACTGCACAGGAGGAGCAGTCGGCATATATTTGTTCTCAAATACTGTTAGAAACCAGATGCTGTTTGCTCACTGCAATTTTACCTCTAACAAAGCAAACTCGAGTGGTGCAGTAGTTCTGTCTACTTCTGTCAGTGCTACTGTAAGGGACGGTAAGTCAGACATCTTGAAGTTCACGGAATGCCGATTCGAGAATAATCAAGCCTTCTACGAGGGCACTGCTCTAGGAGTGTTCTCTCTCACACATACTAATCTCATTGGAATACCAGTAGAGCTGGACGACTGGTGAGAAATAGAGTTGTGTGTGTGTGTGTGTGTGTGTGTGTCCAGTGTGTGTATGTGTGTGTGTGTGTGTGTCCAGTGTGTGTGTGTGTGTGTGTGTGGGTGTGTCCAATGTGTGTGTGTGGGTGTGTCCAGTATGTGGGTGTTGGTGTGTATGAGGAGGGAGGGGTTAGTTTGGCTATGTGGAGTTGTGAAGTACGAGTTAAAAGTCAGTTGTGGTAGTTGTGAAGTTGTCACGTGCTGTGAGCTTAGTGTACTCCATTTTTCTGTTTTTACTGATGTAATTTAATGTCTGAATGGATTGGATTAACGATGGTTGTCCAAAGGAATAAACTAGTGGTACTTACTGTGATCAGTGCATGGCTTTTAGACCAACACTTAGTTATTGTATGGCTGCTAATGGAGCTTCCATGTAAACATGTCTATATAAGCATAATAATAAAAGCCACACTTTAGCATTTTGTAACCAAATACAGTGCTTCCAACTTAAAGAGTGGATTTTTTTAAACTACTGTATAGACCCTCACTACAGTCATTTAACATACACATACCTTTTCTTCATTATCCCAATAATGTTTGCAAATAGTAAAACTGCCTGTTTAGAGAATGGAAAATGGAGAACAGCACTTTTCTCATTCACTCTAATATATTTTACACCATTTTTGTTGACGTCAAGATTTTGCGGTAGTTCGTCATTAAACGTAGCTAGTTGACGAGCTAAGGTCGAACGGTTATTTCCCTGAGCGGTAAGACGGGACTTTCCCTAACTGCAAGCGGCTGTATGGATTCTCATCATTCTACTATCAGCAGTAAGCGAAGTCGAAATCGGTCAGAATTGTTGGCTGGTATTACTAACTTGGAGCCAAGCCTATCCAAGAGGTCCTCTTTTTCAAGAGCTGAAGAAAAGCTGAAGGAGTTTAATACTCCCAAGGCTCCCAGCATTCGGTATTCTGACAACATCAGGGCGATGCAGTTGGAGTCCTACGGGTTGTGCAGCTCCAGACGGAAGCTAAAACGCTGGCCGTGATAGGCAGTAATAGCGCCGTAAAACTTGATACCTAGGGCCTGAGATACAACCGTAGCTAAATCAGCCATACCCGTGCAACAATTAGCGGTAAACTGGCGCCCTCGTGCCTTTATGACACAAATACGCATGCGCTGTTTTGTGAAGTCGAGTTAACGTGTACTAAAGGCCCACAACCCGCTCTAAACGTCATCATTTGATGACCCTTACCGTGCGTAAAATTTTTTTGGTGAAAAACAGCCACAACTCACTTAATTTTCAAGGTATAGCTACCAAAGTTATACATAACATTTTAAGGCAATTTTACATCATGTGTCAAATTTTTAGAGATATAACTCAATAAATTAAAAAATCCTGGCTTAAACTCTTCCAAATTCACTGTCTTGAAGCTCCCAGTTCCATCACCTATAACCACAAAAATAACCACAAACCCACAAAATTGTTTCGTCTGTATGTTAATATGACATTAATGTATAATAATACAAATTTTTAGCTTTCTATTACGCATACTTGAGAAATTATAGCAGAATTAGCAACCTTAACCAAAAAGCTAAAAAATCCACTCTTTAAGCTGGAAGCACTGTAGTTGGTGTCTTTACCTCCGTTTTCCAGTAGCTTAACTTGATTGAAGTGCTCATCTTGTTTATCACAACGGTTGGTTGTCTCTTAGCGAATCACAAAAAGCTAATTATCTTCTTAATTAATAATATGTTGTTTGTTTTTTAGTCTGTTCTACAACAACCAAGGGACCCAAGGCAGTAGAGACACAACTGCAGTCACCGTCTATAGAGTTCTATTAACACTTAGTGGCAACACGTCATTCCTAAGCAACCAGGGGGGAGGGGTCACACTTCTGAGTTCACGCATGGATGTGCGCGGTACTGCCGTGTTTGACCTCAACACTGCAGTTTTTGGAGCAGGAGTGGCCATGGCTGGACGCAGTCTGGTGAGTGATAGGTCATGGATTCAACATGGAAACATTAATTAGTTCAATTAATGTATTAGTGTGCTTTGGAGAAATTTTGAACTGGAATGTGATACCTATTGACCTATTGAGATATATTGTCTTGTGTTTTACAGTGTTGTTTCATTTTGTAATTATTGTTATTGTGATTATTGTTACTATTCCTTATTTTTCTCTACTATTTATAATATTATCGTTGCGTTTGCTGTTACAATACATTATCGTTATTGTGGTGTTACCATTATTTTTTTGTGTGTTTGTTACTATTTATATTATTGTGATTATTGTTACTATATATATATCATTGAGTTTCACAATTTATTTCACAGCCTTCTTTTTAATCATTAGATGTACTCTCTCTCTTTCACAAGCATTTTAGAGGAGTAAAAAATTCAACAGAATGAATCTTTGAAAAAAAGAGAATTTCTGTCTGTTGAGAGTGAGACTGTAGCATAGCAGTACCCCTTAACAGTATAAATACAGAATGAGAGTGTTTGTTTGCCGGCTGGCTGTCGTAGCTCAGTGGCAGAGCACTTATGCGTTAAGCAAGCGGTCCTGGGTTCGATTCCCAGTGGCAACCAAATATTTTTTAATTCTGTTGTTTAAAAATATCCTGTGAAAGAGACAATACATCTAATTACTGAGTTTGATGTTGCTATTTATTATACTGTTGTGTTTTTTGTTACTATATATTACTGTGTTTGTTGTTATATAAATCATTGTATTTGCTGTTACTAATTAATGTGTTTGTCGTTACTGTCTGATTGTTAATTGTTGCAGATGCTCTTGCATGAAAATTCATCCGTCTTGTTCTCTAACAACATAGCATATGAGTTTGGGGCGGGGCTGTACGTGGAGGACACTTCCTCTGACTTCACACTCTCCATCCTCAACACCGGCTGCTTTGTCCGCTACAACACCAGTCAAGTTGATATTCCACCCTATCAGTGGGTAAGAGGATCAGGCATAATCTATGGTGCATGTTTGTGTGTTGCACTAGTTTTGTCCGTGTGATTAACTGTGTTTTATTTGCGAGTAAGAAGAATACGTACTTGTTGTAAATAGAGTGTTATAGGTAAGGGGTTGTTACTTGTTTGTTCGCATGGCCACTAACAGGTGGAAGCGGTGGGTTGTAATATTTTTGTTATTGAGATCACCTTCATGTTGATTATTGCTTGCAGTTGATACAGTTTGCAGTAGTTGTCTCACTGTGCATGCTCATTGTATGTTTTTATCACATGTACTGGTGAGGGTGGGAGGGGCATTGAGTCAGGGAGAGAAGGATGATGTATCATTTGGAATTTTATTTCTCTTTATTATTCAAGCGACAAGTTCCAAGTTTTATATTCACGTGGTTTAATGGTAAATTTTCAGAACACGTCAGTAGTTTTCAAGAACAATACGGCGTTCGCAGCAGGTGCTGCTATCTACACTAATGATGTGTCTCGTTGCCGGTGGTTGGGCACCCAGTGTGGAGTCGGCAATTTGAGCAGACCAACGAACACACCCACCATATTTGACCTGCACCGGGACTGCTCTCCGTTTAAGTTCGTCAACAACACCGTTGATATCCCAGGAGATGGCATACCTCGTGGCAATATTACCAATCACATCCTAGCCACTGATCCCACTACTATATCTGCTAAAGCAGATGTAAGTGAATATATACTGAGGAGGGGCCAGTTTTTATGTAAATATTCAAAAATAATTAATTGACCAATCAAGTTTTGTTTTATCTCTATGTAGATGTTCAAAAATAATTAATTATACAAAGTTTTCTTACAAATGTCTAGTTTGTGGATGTTGGCTATGGAGAAATGGTGGCAGTTAGTCTGTCTTCACAAGATGACCAAGGGAACTTCAGAGAGGCAGTGTGGTCAGTGAATGCTCCATCCCAGCCTCAGGTATAGAATCCAATGGACTGGAATATTTTGAAGCTGTTCTAGCACGTTACTTATAGTTGCTATTGGTGGTGTGCTGCTTGTTGTTAGTTACTGGTTCTTAGTTGTGTTATTTGTTGTTGTTGTTGTTGTTGCTGCAATTTGTTGTGTGCGATGTTGTTGCCTAACTGTGATAGCACTTAGCATTCAACCTCTGGGTACAGTTGACCATGGGTATATATAATATATATATATAATATATAATATATATAATATATTATAGCAATTAGGCCCTAATAATAAGTTAGAACCCGTTGCTATATTGTTACTAGGTGTACTAACTTGGTAAGTGTGCACTATTTTTTGCCTTTAGGTATATGAACTGTGCATACTAACAACCCTTGGGTATTGCTATTTTTGAGTTTTAGTTTAATAGAATAGGCTGGATAGAGCAGGGAGCAGGTTATGTGAGGCCGGATATGGGAGGGTCTACTACTCTCTCATATCCACCTATACGGGACCAGCCCTAACATATAACTCTCCTGCGGCTCTCATACCACAGGAATTTACCATAGCTAGCTGCTTTACTGCTTACTGCAGAGCAGCCCAGGTAGAGTTAGATCTGGAGATAACAGCTGGCAGCTACAATGCTAAAGTAAACTTGCTAAAGTAAACTTTCTGGCGCCTTCAATTGAATTTTAATTGAATTTTAATTTTGGGCCGGAAACATGGAAGAATTCGCTTGACACCGAAAATGCTGATAAACAAAGTTGCTAGAGGAAACTGGGCAGGCCTCTGGGTAAACGGGATCTAAAATAGTTAGAGCATGCGCTTAGGTACTGGTTCATTTAGTGCACAAAGAGCCCTCAGGCCTACGGCCAGAGGGCTTCAGTGCACTAAATGAACCAGTACCCAAGCGCTTATGCTCTAACTATTACTTAACCACAATGTATATGTTTGTGTGTGAATGTGCTGCAGTCCTTTGGTGCATTGTCCAGCAACAATACACTGTTCACCTACACTGTACCCAATAAAACAGACCTTCTCAAGGAGCCAGGAGCACTCACCATGGATGGAAATAAAATTAATTTCAGTGTGACCTTCACACTCTTGCTCAACGAGGTCAGTCACATTCGTTGTTTGCAAGACAATTCTTGTTAATGTCTGATTATACTCAAGATGACATTTTGATGACACCTTATGGCGGGCAAAGATATAATGTCAAAATTGTCAGCCATTATTTAGACAGTGTTCTTCGCCAAGAAATGGCAGCCCACTCTACGTTCGCCCAAAAATGTTGTGGCATGCAGGTCCAGTGCTCACCAGAGCTCTAGTTGGTAGAGTTTAAAGTATGGACCTGCATGCAATTACACACCCTTTCATTATGTGACAAGAAAGTTTCAAATACCATGAGAGCTTCACTTAAGTCTGGTGTCAGGAGAGTTTCTATAGTCCCATGAGATTATTGACAGTTGTGTACTCATGTCTCCTAGGAGACAATTAAGCTGACAATTTTTTCCAGTTGAAACTAGAGAAATTAACATAATAATCAAGGGCATTTATGGCTTAATTGGCGAGCGAGCGTAGTGAGCGAGACACTTACAGGGGTAACACAATTGAAAATCGGGGATGTTTGTTTATTTATGTTTGGACGTACGTATGTCATTTTGTACTTTGACCCTCCATATTTTTGTGTTTGCTCGACGTTCGACCCCGTCCCAAACTTCACTAAACAAAATCCTCTGGTTTAGCGACCATTACCCGTATCACCTTAGAAATTGAATTGTTTACCGCTTTGAATTGTTTTGCGGGTGCAGTTAAAACGCAAAAACTTATGGGAGCTCCATTTCTATTCGAGTTAGTGGCGGTGGTAAGTTAATACGCTATTTGTCACAGTTATAAGCCCTACTCAACAGTGAAAATTCATTGTCCACTAGACGAACCACGAAGGTAAGTCTTGCATAGGTATGTTCAGTTGTGTGAAAGTATTGTGCGTTACAACTACTATTAAGAATATCACAAAGAAAATTTTAAATAACGTGACTTGATTTTGTTGCTTCTTTTTCAATTCAAACAGTTTCCAGGAGCTGTTACTATGGCATTGAATCCCCTTTACCGCATATACTTAATTTTAAAACTCGACTTTATTTTAGTAGCTTGAGTGTTAGTTGTTAAAATCAATCATTTAACAATAGTGTAGTTTAAGGCTCGCTTGCCATTTGTGCTCAAGCACACCACTAGTTTTGTAAGCCATCTTCTATCCTGGTCACATAGGTTTCCAATGTGTGTGTTTTTTATTTCTTGTCTTTTTGTTCCTGTATTTTTTTTTGAGCCATCAAACACAGCATAACAGTAAGTGTAAAGTTGAATCATATTATATGAACTGACAGCACTTGTGGTTGTGTGTTTGTGTATTCTCTATCTCTCATTTATCTCCATGTGTCTTATCTTTGTAGTCATCTGACCAAAGTGCTCCAGTGAGTCTGTCACTGTCAGACAGTGGATGTCACCCTGGATACATATTTGACAATAACACCCAGCTATGTGCCTGCAGTAATGACAGACAAATTGTCCGCTGTGACTCCAGTAACCGCTACTTCTATGCCCGTGTGAGTAATTATGTCAGTCATGTGACAGGGCTAGGTGATGGCACCAGAGAAAATGAGTATCTGTCTTTAAAAGCTTTTATTTATTTATTTATTTATTACATATATATTTTTTTTTCTTTTCAGGATGGCTTGTGGGTGGGAGAAGAAAATGCAACAGTGTATTTTGCTAACACTGTCCCTGGATTTCTGGAGTGCCGGAGAGTGGGCACTTTACCAGGTTGCGAGTTCAGGTTTGATGATCGTAACAGACAGTGTGCAACTGGAAGAAGTGGTAAGTTTTTGTAGCTACCAACATTAGTAGCTATTGGACAAAAGGCATAACTTAATTGATATTTTCACATCCTGATGTCAATGAGCTACACACAACCTGACTGCAATGAAAAATATATCACATGGGAAAAATCATATTTTGAATCTGAATACATATACAATATCAGATACTGGTTGATGATAAAATACATGTACTTAATATGCACTCCTTTTCACTAGATTCTGGAGAATTATTGACAGCGAGGAAAGTGAAAGCTCACAAAAATGTAAACTAGATTTTTTTCCTCTCCATTTCCACTAACAGCTAGGTCAAAAATCAAATGTGACTTCTTTCTCCAATTTTTTTTTTCCGTCCAATTTGGAGCTAACCTACTATATTGCTGTCCCTTACCGGTATGTAACTGCAGTTTATTGGTTATTAGTATCTGATGGATGGAAGTATCTGCCACTAAATCAATAACAGATAATTATTTTACTAATTTTTTTTCTTATCAATCAAAAAAAAAAAGAAAAAAAAAGAAGAAGCAGAAATGTAAACATGCCATGTCTACATACATAGTTGTGACCAAAAGTCTAGGCAAACTGGAGATTTATAAATCTAGTAAACTTCGAACTTATTCGCAACAATTGCTTTTTTTTTTTTAATAAACAGTAGCTACATGCCAAACTTGATTTTACTCTACACAATCCTGGTTTTTGTCAGTGAATTGGATGCTCTTTACTTGATTCTTAGCTAGCAGCCCCGCCCTTGCTAGCAACCCTGCCCTTGCTAGCAGCCCCACCCTTGTCCATGATGATTGATATCATATCACTGTTTGCGCTAATGGTACTATATCGGCAATAAAACTATAGCGTGCAGGTTAAGAGTTCACCCGAGCTCTAATTTACTTATTTTTTATGTCAATAAAAAAAGTATGAATGAATAAGAGAGAGAGAGAGAGAAAAGCAACATTCGCATTACATTACATCACATGCTTACTCTAGTAGCTATTTCTTTATTGCTGTCATAATTATTTCACAATGTGTCACAAATAAAACATAAATTATGTTTCACATAATTGGGCATTACTGATTGATTTAGTTATTGTCCCCTAAACATCCAATTCTATTCATGAAGTATTCTCTTATGGGATTGCTTGACCACTAGCTACTCTCTTTTTTTCTTTTTTTTTCTCAAACTTTTTTTGGCTTTTGTCCTCCAAATTTATTCAATCTTTCCCTTTCCATTTTGTAGGGATACTCTGCGGCAGGTGCACAAGTGGATTGGGCGTGACGTTTGACTTGCGCTACTGCAAGAATTGCAATGTGTACGGTATTCTGTTGTTTCTCTTGATTATCATCATCACTCCCATTGTATCGTTGGCTGTTCTTTATTTTGACTTTCCTTTACCCAATGAGCTCAAGGGAGTCCTCTTCTATGCACAAGTGAGCTATGGATTACTATGTTATCAATGTTTATAACTATATAATAGTACATTACGTTTTGACATGTTAAATTTCACTTTAATTTGTATTCCTGATGAAGACACCAGTATGCTTGTCGAAACATCATTATATATATATTATATAGTAATAAACGTTGATATAAGAGAACAAAAATATCAATTATATATACATACACTTGAACGTGTTTATATTATTTGCATGTGTACTAGAATTACTTGCTTTTGATTAGCTGGAATGTGTTTTAGTTTAGTTAAGTCTTCAGCTGTTGGCTCATATCATGTCATGTTGTGTATTTCGTAGGTTGTGGGTGTGATTTATCGAAGCACGCCTTATCTAAATGAAGATGAGTCATCGAATGCTTTCTTCGACTTCTTTGTTAATGCTCTTGGATTTGCCATGCCCTTTCCTCTGTGCTTGCATGAAAACCTGCCTGTGATAGCCGTGGCCTTCCTGGGTTACATCCCTCCACTGTTGGCTATGTTCACAGCATTTGCTTACTGGTTCTGGTAAGTAGTCATCAAATATGTTTAGTTAATATGTATGAGTTATTGATAATAGTGGTAATAGATTTTCTGATCATTACCCACTTAAAGATTCATGAAGATGTTTTGTGTGTGTTTCAGTGCACGTCATGTGAAGGTGCTGAGTCATAGAGAACAGTACGGATTCCATGGCTTCTACTTCCTGCTGCTAATTGTCTACAAGTATATTATTGACACCAGCTTTATCTTGGTCAGCTGCACTAACGTCAACGGCAGACAGGTGAGCCATGATAATGTGTAATATCCATTTCAACTGACATGAAGATAGTGATCTTGAAAGACCATGTTCTTGTGCGTGTGTAGGTGTTTCTATATCAAGGGGAGTTTGAATGCTATAAGTTTCCCTTTGTACTGGTCCTGATGGTGGGTATCATCACACTGTTGGGATTTGGAGTCATTCTTCCTTTGTATGTCCTCAAACTCATCTATTCACCTGGGGTAAGTCGATTATATATCAGTGATAATGAATACTAACAATATAATTAGGAGAAACCACACACACACTCACTGTATTGTATATACAATTTAAATAATACATGATATTATATTATAGAAAATGATCTATGTGCGGAATGCGTTGACACATGGGCTGAAGAACAAGCGCAGATACTTGTGGTATGGAGTGTGGGACATTTGGAGGAGACTCTTGTTTGTAGCTGCCAGTCTGTTCATCTCCATCACAACACGATCTGTGGTGCTGGTAGGTGTTGATGAGAGTGTGATTAGAGGAGTGTTTATCTAATAGCCTCTGTAATTTCCAGCTCATTCAATGCGGTCTCATCTTGTTTTGCCTTTGGGTCGTATGCTATGTTCGTCCGTATAAGAAGTACTATATTAACATGATTGAAGTTCTGATGATACTGGCTCTCTTCAGTACAACTCTGTCAGTGTATGACAGAGAAAATGACTTCCATGTTGGCAGCACAACAGGATTTGTTACGTTTGCCGTACCTTATATTTTTGGCGTGGGATTCATCCTTTATCGTGTTAGCCTTCGATTGTGGAGAAAGTTTTGGTAAAGATGCCTGTGTTTATTGATGTCTTCCTTTTTTAACTAGTTATATATATATATTCAATTCAGGCCAATGCTGAGTGCCAGGAAAAAGATAATTTCAAAGTTGGATAAGGCAAAGAAGAAGTGTTCTGATTTAGTTGACGGTGTCAGAGGCAAGACTGTAGTCCTAGTTAAGAAGCATAGTGAAGGTATGATGTGTCTGCTAGGAAAGAATCATTGTACTTAAACATTAGGTACACATTCTGGCTTAAGTAGGAGTTTAACATTATTGTTTAATTTGTGAATGTATACTTACAGCATATCCCGAGTCCAGTCTATTCATTTGACTACACTTTACTTTACCTATTATAGAATATGAGAACAGTACATTATCAGGGTTTTAATGAAGTAATGGATGATCTACATTTTAATTTCCTTGTTACATCCCATAGGATATTACCTAAAGCTATGGATGGCTTTGTTAGGTTTATATACAAGGAGAAAAATATGAATTAATCCATTTAATTGTGCACAATTACAGCATATTAGTGGGGTTTGTTTAATTATTTTAGTTTTTGAAGAGATTGATTTGAAAAGGCGTGCCAGATCAGGGACAGGTGAAGATTTTCCAGCAGAGCTCCGTGAGTCGCTGCTGGAAGATAATACTGCAACTTGAATTTTAAACTTCAATTTTCAAATTCTCTCTTATTTGTTTGTTTTTTTTTATCCTCTTTGCTAATGTTTTTCATTAAATATTTGAAGCACTTTTGTCACTTATATTTATATCACGTCATCACAAGTCACCTTAGTAACTCGTACCATACAATAAAAGATTCCTCATGACATCAAGTAAAGTAAGATGATGAGATAAATGCAGGATTATGGGTGAAATGACTATAACTAAAAAGCACCTTGGCTACTACAATAATTATATTTTAGTTTTGGTTTAATTACTAAAACAACATACTGCTCAGGTACTCCCTAGTGCTGAGAAAACCACACTCTAAAAGAATTTCTCTACCAGTTTTGCCAAGCCTGCCTGCTACACAGCTGCTTTTCCCTTCCCAAGCTGTTGTATGTTCTTAATACTGCCCCTTGTTTCAAATCACACACCCTGGCCGTGAAGAGCTAAGACGACTGCCTGCGTGAAATCCTTAGCGGTGTCACTAACACCCGTTTGGAGGCAGGTGGCTCAGCGCGTGGACACAAGAAACTCTTCCAGTGCATCGTGGTGGTTTAGGGATTCAAAGTGCTGTGGATGTTGCTCCCTCGGCCTATCTAGCCTCAACCAACTCATCGGCTGAGACGGTCAATCCTATCCTCCCTACTTCTTTCAGGTCCCTCTGCTCCCTTGAAGGAAGAGGCACTGGCGTGTTGGATGAAGGGTCACAATCTACCTCCTCCAGAAGGCACTGCCGCCTGGAAGCAGAAACCATGGGATGATGTGAGAACTGCTCTTATTGCTGACCGTCTGCTAGATAGTGCTGGTAATGATGAGGAACGTGCCCGGCTTCTTTCAGTGTCCACCTAGAGTCAGGTGCCTGGTTATGCACATTACCAGTGTCAGCTCTGGGCCTGAGACAGCACAGTAAGGGTGGCTGTAGGCCTTCATTTGGGTACTGCAGTCTGTGGGCCTCACTCCTGCAGCGGTGTGGAGCTGCTGTGGATACTCTGGGGAGGCACGCTCTTAGCTAGTTGCAAGAAATGTGAGGCAAGACACCAGCGCCATGCAGCAATCAATGACATCATCAAGTGAGGGTTGACATCTGCCCATATTCCTTCCAGGTTGGAACCAACGGTCCTCATGCGGTCAGATGGTAGGAGACCAGATGGTGTGACACTGGCCCCTTGGAAATCTGGATCTCTGCTGGTGTGGGATGCCACTTGCCCTGACACTCTAGTGTCTTCTTATAGAACACATGCCACTAGCATGTCAGGAAGGTTGCTGAAGCTGCAGAGGAGAGAAAGAGTGCTAAGTATCAGTGCCTTCCTCCAGGTCATTTTTTCCTTTTCACATCAGTAGTCATCGAGTCTTTGGAAGCAATTGCTCCAAAGTCACCAGTCTTCTCAGAGTTGGGAAGCAGGATTAGAGGAGAAACGGGAGAACCTAGATCGACAGAGTTTTTAATTGATCCAGTGTCTGTCAGTTGCTGTCCAGTGAGGGAACTGTGTTGCAGTGCTAGGCAGCACAGGCTACTGAAACTTGTTCGTTTTCTATTTACATATTCATTCATTTTTCCTGTATCTATTGCAGCACTTATATTTAAAATGAAGTAGATTACAGGTTAAAAAATAAAAAAACTGAAAAAAGAAATAAAAAAATAACCAGAGAAATTTAGGTTTTAGTTTTATCCAAGTAGGTTTAGTGCTATGGGTTCATAAGAAGTTACTACTCATCATGAAGTGAACTGAGCTATGCCCAAGAGTAACATGTCTAGGACTTGGCCTATAGAAAAAAAGTCATATAAAAAATTTTGCAAAGCTGAACTCATGCACAACATAAATTCACAGCAACAGACACTTACCAGTAGCTAAGAGCACCCATTATAAAACATACAGCAGCTATACAGTAATTCAGTTTAGCTATGTGTGAATTGGCCGGGTCAGCATAAAAAAGGTACCACTAAATTTCTGGCATCCTGAATTAGAAGGTTAACCTATCTATTTTTACTGAATAATGTAGCCATGGGTACAACTTTTGCCATGCATGAGCAAAGATAGCGCATTTCTCTATACATGGAGAAGTTGAAGGGGGCAAGGTTGCACTGCAAGAAGCAATAGTGAGCTAAAAAAATGTGGACACTTAAATCTTGATCACTGTTCATACAGGAGTGACCATCTGGTCCCTCAAGTCATGTCACGGGAACCTGTAACTGGTGGTGACAGATTGTGCAAATAACAAAAGCGGCATTATATTATTGGTAACTGTTGTCATTGTGGGTCACTGAATGTGAGGGTACTTTAGATTGCATGTATAGTGGCACTGATTGCGTTTGTGATATAATATTAACCTCAATCAGTAAACTTGAGGCAGTAGTAGTTAAAGTAGCAGTAGTCGTCTGATTGGTTTTCGAGTTTTCCATAGTTCTCATCCTATTTTATTGTATAGTTAACTACATGCAAACTACAGGCAGCACAAGTTCAGTGCAAATAGAATGAACATGTTGTTTGCATGAAAATATGTTAGTTTTATTGCATCATATTCAAGTTCTCTACCCTGCTGATTCTATTGCACAAGTCCCTCCTATGTCTATTCTATTTGCTCATTCAGTCACGTTAAATTACTTCTATTGGTCACTTGTGTAAGACTCATCATTCATATTCAATACATTATACACTATATTTGTGAGCCAGCATCGACATTGACATCAGTACAACAATTCCCAACTGGGATATGAGCCAATTATCATTTCTACGAGGAATAAAAGGAAGAAGTTGTGACTGAGGTAGATAATAAAAAATTTAAAAAAACATGATTTTAAACTAAAATGACCAAATTTTGTCATAGTCTATTTTTTTAAGCATAGAAATCAGCTTTAATAAAGTTAGTCAGCTGGTAACAGATAGAGAGCTAACATGATAGATAGATTAATCAAATTATCTTGCACTCAGCAGGTAGACATCTTATCAAAGTTTCAAGCACTAACACAGGTGAATTAAGTTAAGCCCATAGGGGAGAAGAAGATTTGATGCCTTCCAGAACAAGAAAATGAGCAACTCAAAATAATCTACTTGATTCTTGTGAATAATTAGCTTTCCACACTAGCGAGTTGTAGTTGGCCACACCTAATGCGCAGAAAATGCAAAATAATCGCTATCCAGAAGCTAGCCCCACCCTCCCTTCCTGCGCCATTCTACGTTGAGCAATGGCCGTCCTTGTGTATACGTTGGTTCTCTTCATGTTTACATTATGTCTGCCTTCCGGACGACTGCAGAACACTGTTGAAATAGATTGCGCCGATATAAAAGACAAGCTTACCCCAGAATACTTCAAAATATTTAATGAAAGCAGCTCAATAGTCAGAGAAGTAGACTTAGAATTTGGCGCCGACAACGAGGAATGCTTGAACGCGAATGGAACGTCGGATCCTCCACCGTGCCAGTCTCTTCAGTACGCTCTCCACGGGGACGGGCATGAAGAAGGTGTCACCCCTGGAGTGATAGTTCATGTAGGTCCAGGAGTGTACAGGTCCAGCAATCTGACCACTAGGGTGGTAGATTCTGAAAGAGTAGCCATTCTTGGAGCTGATCCATCCAGAACCACCATTGTGTGTGGGGCTAATGGAACTGCTGATGTTCCTTGCAAGTTTCCTAACTTCCAAATCAGAAGCTCCTCCCATGTGCTTGTGTCAGGCATCACCTTCACAGGCTGTGGGCCTGTTACTTCTTCCTTGTATGTTGCATTTTCTGATTATGTCTTCTTAGAAAACTGCATCTTTGAGTGAGTTATAATGAAATAATGGTGGTAATTAGCCTAATATAAAAGTTACGAAATTTTTATTAAAAAACAACAACAACAACAGAACTGATACTTTTAAATAGTTATCTACAACTCTATGGATAAATAATCTGACCAAAATAACTGAATTATATAGGCCAAAATATTTTTGCCTTTCAATTTTTTTCTTTTGTTCAACTGGTAAATCGGTATACTTTTGGTTACTACAGAATATCTAGGTATTGCTATGGGTTTCTCTGTAAGCCACATGTTTGTCCTCAGGCACTCATGAAATCCCCTTATATGTTCCTCCTGACATTCTTCTTCCTTTCTTTGTGATGTTTTCAGGAATGACTTGTCTCCAGCTGCACTGTTCCATAACACACCTAATGTGAGGATCTCAAACTGCACCTTCAGGAGTAATCGTCCATGGCTGCTAGACCAGGCAGTAGTTCACAGCACATGCTATGGGCCATTGGAAGAGCCAGACAACCCTTTCTTCATTGACAACCGCACCTCCGGAGGTGCCATTTCTTACTATTCTGCAAATGCTATTGCAAACATTTTTATACAAAATGGACTGTTTGTGAACAACAGTGCTCGTCCCGATTTCGACTTGGGACTGATAAGAAATTCTGATGTGTACAGCCAAGGAGGTGCCGTTAGCATCAGCCTCCTCAACAGCACTTACAGTAGTGTGTGCATTCAGGAGTCCGAGTTCTTGGAGAACTCGGCTGAGGCCCATGCTGGAGCTTTGGCCATTACTGTGGCTAATTCTTCTGACACTAACTTTGTCATTGAGAGGTCTCTGTTTGACAGGAACAAGTGCCAAGTACAGAACTGCACAGGAGGAGCAGTCGGCATATATTTGTTCTCAAATACTTTTAGAAACCAAATGCTGTTTGCTGGGTGCAATTTTACCTATAACAAGGCAGGCTCTAGTGGTGCGGTAGTTCTGTCTACATCTGTCAGCGCTAGAGTAGAGGATGGAAAGTCAGATATCTTAAAGTTCACAGAATGCCTATTTGAAGAAAATCAAGCCTTCTTTGAGGGAACTGCTCTCGGAGCATTCTCTCTCACACATACTAATCTCATTGGAATACCAGTAGTTTTGGACGACTGGTGAGATCAAGAAAAGTACATGTCATTCTGTGTTGTGTGTGCACGTGTGTGTATGTGTGTGTATGCGTGTGTGAGATGTGTGGCGTGTGATGTGTGCGTGAAGGGAATTGTGAGTGATTTGTTATGGGCTATGTGAAAGAAAAGGCATAAGTTATAGTTAGTCTTTACAAACATAAACTTGTAGCTTTTTGAACATATGAACACAATGAACTGTATCTGTGCAGAATATTTAGATACTAATTTTCAGAATTCATTCACAATGAGTGATTGTGACCAACTTTAAGCAGATAAATTTGTATGTTTAAATCTTGTATAATTTTTGTTTGTTTATTTTTCAGTCTGTTCTACAACAACCAAGGGACCCAAGGCAGTAGAGACACAACTGCAGTCACCGTCTATAGAGTTCTACTAACACTTAGCGGCAACACATCATTCCTAAGCAACCAGGGGGGAGGGGTCACACTTCTGAGTTCACGCATGGATGTGCGTGGTACTGCCGTGTTTGACCTCAACACTGCAGTTTTTGGAGCAGGAGTGGCCATGGCTGGACGCAGTCTGGTGAGTATAGGTGAATTTGATGAAGATGAATCTAGGTTTGAATACTAAATGATAACACGACAATTGGATATCAGTACTAAAATTTCTCCATTTTCATTATTCTGTTGTTCTTTGTTGCTGCAGATGCTCTTGCATGAAAATTCGTCCGTCTTGTTCTCTAACAACATAGCGTATGAGTTTGGGGCGGGGCTGTACGTGGAGGACCCTTCATCTGACTTTGCACTCTCCATCTTCAACACTGGCTGCTTTATTCGTTACAACACTAGTGAAGTTGACATTCCACCTTGCGAGTGGGTGAGTATGTCAGTGACTAAATTTCGACTCTGATTGACTTTAAATAACCAAACTCTGTTGATTCTTAGTAGCGTCTCTTGTGAAATATCGCTATTTCACATCAGTATTCCATGTAAGGTTTAATTATAATAAAGAATAATAGGTTTAAAAATTCAGCTGAGTGTGGAGCTGGTATTGCAATGGTTTACCTATGTTACAAATACTCAGTTTCAAACAAAAAAGTTTTTTTTAAATTTTACATAGATATCGAGACCATCCGCATTCACTCAGTCTGTATATCTAAATTTATAGAACACATCTGTAATATTTGAGAACAATACAGCATTTGTGGCAGGAGCAGCCATTTATGCCAACGATATGTCTCGCTGTCTGTGGGTGGGGAGTCAGTGTGAAATCGGCAATCTGAGCAGACCGACTAACAGGCCTACAATATTTGACCTGCACCCAGACTCCCCTCCTTTTGAGTTCTGCAACAACACTGTGGACATCCCAGGAGGAGGCATGCCTCGTGGAACTATTGCCAATCAGATTATTGCTACAGATCCCACAACCATATCTGCCAAAGTTGATGTAAGTGACTTTGTAGTTTCAAGTTGCATGTTGTCAGGTTAATTGAATATAGAATATGTGGGTAATGGTGCTATGTTTATGATGCACTTCCTATCTGCAATATAGATTGGGGTTAGTAGACAGCATAAGACATACTAGCTTTCATTGTGGAAAATTCTTTGACTATATTTTAGAATCTGTTTAGACTGTAGAGTAACTGAAATTTGAATTATGCTGTAACTCCAGATAGCTATCTCAAATCTAAGGCTTGGGTTAATACGGTTCTGACTGAAGAATTTGCCACGTTTGTTGTACTTCAAGAATAAGAGAAAGAATGAACAATAAATCGATGTATTTCACCCAAATATGGATGTATGATGTGTGCAGTATGTGGACCTTGGTTATGGAGAAATACTGGCAGTGAGATTGTCTTCACTAGATGACCAAGGGAACTTCAGAGAAGCAGTGTGGTCGATGACAGCTCCTTCCCAGAATCAGGTAAAGTGGAATACTAATTAATATAACTAGCATATTTACTATGTTTTTTTTATAGTACTCATTCTTTTCCATTTTAGCAACTTTTGTTACTATATTTGTAGAGGAGGTCTGGAGTAGTTGACACTGACTTGTGTGATAGATATCTTCCAAATGTGGGAATCATTTAACATTCTTGAATACCTCAGGGTCATAGCTGACAATGTGTCTTGCCTTTTAGCTCTATCTTGAATTTTGCACATTTCTTAATGCTGCTACAGTTTTGAATTACAGCAATAAGTTATATGGACCTTCAGTAATGATTTCTCATACATTTCTCTATCTTTATAAAAGCTCATTTGCAAGCTAACTGAATTACTCAGTATCATTGAATACCTTCAGTGTAGAATGATAATACTTAAAATTGACAAATAAAGCAATTTTTAAAGCATTCATCCTCAAATTCTTTCACAGTTTTGATGCATTAATATGATGCTAGCAATTGTACATTAATATAAAGACGGTGGGTTTGATAGCCAATATTTGCTTCAATCTTGTCATGTTTAGTAAGTTTGTTTGTTTTCAAAGTTAATTGGAGAAAACCTTACTCAGAAATTTTCCTCTACCATTAGCCTTTACAATAGACTGCAGTATAACAGCAACTTGACTATAATATTATTATTATGGTAAACAATACACAGAATTTGAAGGGTTGTTGTGTATGCCTTTAATCCTAACATCTGGAATTAGTATACACCATATAATTTAATTTATCCTCATTCTTAAATAGCAAGCTATGTTAGAAGCAGCATTTCTGTATCTCTAAGTGTAACAATATTTCAAACCACAATGTGTGTATTGTGTGTTTGTGAATGAATGTAATACTACAGATTTATGGTGCATTGTCTAGCAACTATACATTGTTTATGTACACCGTACCCAGTAAGGCAGACCTCCTGAAGGAGCCAAAGGCACTCACCGTGAATGGAACTACAACAAAGTTCAGCGTGACCTTCACACTCTTGCGTAATGAAGTCAGTATGGCAATGCTTACTTAAACTGAATAATAAAATAAAACAGTTTTGGCACATTATTTAGTTAGCTAATACACTAGCTGTCCAGTCGGTATAGGATGTCATGAGATAAAAGTGGTAATTGCTGAGTAGAGAGTCTGCAATAAAATTTTTTCCCATAACAATCCGAAGTTAGTAACATCGTAGGTACAGTAAAGCCATTCAGTACTAGCTTTGCCTGATGTTTATACTTTCTTCCAAGAATTGTAAAACACTTCCAAAATCCCGCCCATACAGACATGGACGGTGAGATGACAAATAGGTGATAGACTAATGGACAATCACAGAGAAGGAAATGGACTGGCAGGCAGACAGGCAGGCAGACTGGAGACAAACAGACAGACAGATGAGGGAGAGACAGCCAAGACTGACTGGCTGGTGGATTACAACTGAACTGACAGAATGGCAGAAAGAAATACAGACTGCTATGTATGCTGAAAATAATAAGGCAGAAAGTTGACTAGTGCTTATCTTTCTTTTTTTAGGAAGAATTTAGCTATTTTAAGATCTATATAGAAGCGAGTGGGTGTGATTGTGTGCAGAGTGAATTATTTTTGTGCATATTTACAAGGTAATACTAACTAGTAATGAAAGCACTGTGACTTCACTTGCAGACTGCTGTCCAAAGTGCTCCGGTATTTCTGTCAATATCAGGTAATGGTTGTCATCCCGGATACGTGTTTAATAATGGGACGGAGAGCTGCGTCTGTAGTAGTGACAGAGGAATTATCCGTTGCGACTCGAACAATCGCTACTTCTACACTACTGTGAGTAATGAAAGACAAAAGAACTAAGCATTTATAGTACATGAAAGATATGTGCCTATGATTTCTCAGTGTTCATGACTCCATTTATCTTCCATGTAGAGTGGTCTTTGGGTTGGAGAAGAAAATGATATTGTGCATTTTGCAAACATAGTCCCTGGCTTTCTGGATTGCCATGGAGAAGGCACTTTGCCAGGCTGTGAGTATAGGTTTGATGATCCTGACTGGCAGTGTGCTCCTGGGAGAAGTGGTAAGCAAACATTGAGAATTGAATCAGGCATGGGGGTAAGATATATACTTCAACTAGTTTTCTGACTGTTATTTATAGCATATCTATAGTTTAGCAAGTGCCCCACCACACCCTAATGCTTGATGTACTAACTCTTGCAAATTAGGAATGCAGTAGCATAAGATATTTTTATCCATGGTTTCCCTCTCTTACGAGCCACCTCAGTTTTTATTCTTCCACTCTTCAACTCATGGATTCCCTTATACATGATTTACTTTAAAGCTGTTTGAAGTGCAGACTCTGATACTCTCATGTAAGATAGCTGTATTGAAATTGGAGCAACAAAATAAAATGTTTTGGTCGTGAATCATCACAATGAGTATTTACAGAGCCTTTAATCTCTATAGTCATAGTATAATATTCTCGCTGCCATTATCATTGCACTGTTGCCAGCATACAGCTACCTGTCAATATTTTCTACCTTATTGTGTTTAGGAGTGTTGTGTGGCCAGTGTAGGAAAGGTTTGGGTGTGACATTTGACCTTCGCTACTGCAGAGATTGCAACGTGTATGGACTTTTGTTATTCATTTTCATCATCATTATCACCCCCATTGGATCTGTGGCCATTCTCTACTTTGACTTTCCCTTACCAAATGAGCTCAAGGGAGTCCTCTTCTATGCACAAGTGAGCTATATTTGTTGAGTTAAGTAAACAATATTATCAACATACTTAAATAGCTGCAAGAAAAGCTTTAAGGTTCCTGCCTATAATAATATGCATAATATTTTTGTATAGCTAGGTGGCTTTGTAGTAATTGTTATTCTTTGAATACAAAAATGCAGTGATGTGTTCAGTAATAAGGACACTATTATATATATATAGCTAGGTACAAGTTTTCTATCAAGAAAGTTGTAGTATTATATTATTTTTGTATGTAACTAGGTTGTGGGCGTGATCTATAGGAGCACACCTTACTTAAATGACAAGTCATCCAATTCTTTCTTTGACTTCATTGTTAATGCCCTTGGCTTTGCCATGCCTTTCCCTTTGTGCATGCACGAAAGCCTACCCATGATAGCAGTTGCATTCATGGGCTATATCACTCCATTGCTGGCTATTCTAACAGCTGTGGCATACTGGTTCTGGTAAGTAGTCATCAATTTTGTTAATGATATTGGTCATCTAATCTTGTTGGTGTCTTCATATTTCAGTGCACGCCATGTGAAAGTGCTGAGTCACAGGGAACAGTACGGATTCCATGGGTTCTACTTCCTGCTGCTAATTGTCTACAAGTATATTATTGACACCAGCTTTATCTTGGTCAGCTGCACTAACGTCAACGGCAAACAGGTGATAGTTGAACAATATATCAAATTATTGCACATAAATCCTTACTGGACAGACAGATTATTGTGTTTGTTGAAATTCATATTTATGTAAGCCATGTTTTTATTCGTAGGTGTTTCTATATCAAGGAGAGTTTGAATGCTATCAATTTCCATTCGTATTGGTGCCAGTCATTGGCTCTGTCATGCTGGTTATATTCGGAGGCCTTCTTCCCCTCTATGTCCTCAAACTTATCTATGCTCCAGGAGTGAGTGGATTGTCCACATCCCACCATCCATCTTTATGTCTGTGTCCTCATAGCTTCCCAAAGCAATATTAAATTAGTACTAGAACTTACTGTAAAATAGACATAAGAACAGGGGTTAGGTAGGTGGGTGGGGGAGAAAGTGCAGGCCATGACTCAAAAAGCCATTGGCAGAGTTAAGTGTGTGATCATGTCAGGAAAATACATGGAAGTGGTCCCAATTTTTTTTAAACTTATCGTCGAAGTCCTTAGTAGTAAATTATAATCCGCTAGTCTTAGAGCAAGTACTCACATCAGTTTCTTGGAGCTCACAATTCCCCAACCCATTGATAAACTATGTGTGCTGCATGTGGCCTCTACGACAACAACAGACAATTCAGAATATTTATTGATTGTTAATGATTATTAAAAATCAATAATATTCCAAATATAAAAGACATTAAAAATAAGTGCAGATTTTACTAAAACAGACCACATCTCAGCTTTAATAACTTCAAAGATATATGTGCCATTGCTAGCAGACTAGTCTGAATACAAAATTAGCAATATCTTTACATCACTTAAAGAGACGGTACCCTAATGTGAAGATGAAGCTGACTAATTAATATTTCATCCAGTCAGTACATTTTTTGCCCAATTTATATGAAGATAAGTGAAGTATCAAACCAACCCACACAGACACACAAGTCAATATACATGTTTATACATTTAGTGTCTCACTTCACTCGATGGCCAATAATTTGACTTCCTTGTTCTTCTTAGTTACCTCAGACATTGTTGTTATTTAGAAAATGATCTATGTGCGGAATGCATTGACACATGGGCTGAAGAACAAGCGCAGATACTTGTGGTATGGAGTGTGGGACATTTGGAGGAGAGTCCTGTTTGTAGCTGCCAATCTATTAATCTCCATCACAACACGCTCTGTAGTGGTGGTAAGCAGCGATACAATAATGAATGAAATACACAAGAATAGAATAATTTGGTGTTCTATTCCAATATTATTCAGCAAGCTTTGACAGTGTTTTTAGATTTGGAAGTATTATAGTACATAATAATAGCAAATTTTTTCTCATTCTAACAACCAATATTATGTTAATTAAAATTTAACCCGATGTTTCAACTCATGCTAAGTCCTGTGTTGCTAGGTATTTCCTATAACAGATCTTTATTTTTTAACTTCACTTGCCGTAATAAAATTTATGGCTAGTGAAATTAAAAATAAAGATTTGTTGATATATAATTATATATTTATTTATTCATACAATTTTTCCCTCCACACCCAGCTCATCCATTGCATTCTCATTCTGTTTTGCCTGTGGGTCGTTTGCTTCGTCCGTCCTTACAAGAAGTACCATATCAACGCAATAGAAATTGTAATGGTCCTGTCTCTATTCTATACTACTCTGTCTGTGTACGGTGGAGATAATGATCTTCATATTGGCCTCAGAGCAGGTTTTGTCACGTTTGCTATACCATACGTCCTCGGCGTCGGGTTCATTTTATTCTTGATTGGAAAACTTTTATGGATGAGGTTTTGGTAAAGGATTGTCTTGTGTTCTTGTATGTGTGAAATTCATAGTAGTTCTTTATGCATGCTCAGGCCAGGGCTGAGTGCCAAGTACATGGTGAAGCCAAAGTTGGAGAAGGCCAAGAGGAAGTGTTCAGATGTAGCTCAAAGTGTCAAGGGCAAGGCTTCAGTTCTGGTCAAGAAGCCTAGTGAAGGTACAATTTGCATTAAGAAAGAGTTGTATAAAACAACATAATTGTGAGATGGCTCCTTTATAGGTTAATCAGTTAATTAATATGTAGGTTGTAAAATAAAAGCATGAGTTGCAAGACAGCATCAGGATGTTTTTCTTATAAGATAAAATGTAGTTATTGCATCCCTGACTATAGCTACTGAACAAGTGATTAACTTTACTTATGTACCAAGTATTCGTCTTTTTCCCATGAGCAAGAGTTATGATCAAGTGTGTATAACTGCAAATTTTAGCCATAGCTTTTCACTGGGACTAATAATTTGCAGTAGTTTTCTTTGAATTTCCACTGCTTTTGACTACCATCTCACAAACATTTGTTATATCTACGAAATACTTTAAACTGCCAGGTAGAAATTATAGAGGAAAAAAGATGATAGTAGTAATCCCTGTAATGAAACAGATGTGATGTATTTAGTTCTAATTTCATTGTATGATTTCTTAAGTGTGATGCATTCCATTTTTTCCCTCCCTATTGCATTTAGTTTTTGGAGACATAAGTATGAGAAGTCGCACCAGCACTGGCCGGGCAAATGCAACATTTTCAGCAAATCTTCGCGAGTCACTACTGGAAACTCACAATATTCAACTTTAAGCTCAACATTTTGTCGCATCCTTTGCCTTGTAGCTAATCATGTACGTGCAGTAATTACCAGTAAACTGAGAGTAACTCTTGTATCGAATCTTTATTTCTTCGCTGTTTATGTTGTGGTTAATGAGTGGGTGGAGTTGTATAATATGCATGATGCCATTTATGATGTATTCATTTGATTTTCATATTTATAAAAGCTCTTTCAAATTTTTAAATTAAAATGAGAATTTATTTTTTATTTTTTAGGAGATGAATTGAGAGAAGGTAACAAACTTCTATTCCCTTCCCTTCACATAAAAGCCCTGAGTAGCTAGCTAGTATCTCCATTTACTTGTCAAATGCTATACTTCTGAGTAAACATTTAAAATAGTAATAAATACGGTGATAGCATTTATTGAAATGAACTATCATACTGTAACGATAGTGGACGTTCAACAGTTGTTGTTGGAACTGATGGATAACTTTTTGCGGTTATCGAAGCACTTACATCCAGTAGATCCTTCCTCACATATATTACCTTCTTAATCTTATGTTTCTCTTTGGTATACCTAAAAAAAAACAATTACAAGAGACAATGAATTGAATTATGTCAAGGGTCATTGATGATTCAGTTATTAAGTTTTCATGTCAGTGTAATGATGTGTATAGTATTGTTCCTTTACCCTAAACTAATTCAATCTAAAATAATAATTTTATAGAGAACTTACTTTATGACACGATACACAAACACAATCAGTGTAAGAGTAGTAGCAAATACAAGAGGCAAGTAAAATGGAGGGATAAAGAGCCATGCCACATTGTCCAGTGGTGGAAGACTATCCTCAATATTATTTGGTATCTAAAAATATTTATCAGATCATAGCTAATTGGAACATGAAATTATGTGATTAAAAATTGCTCTGGGTACGAACATGATTTCAAAAACCCTATCAGCAAAGAACATACCATAGTCCCTGAATAGTTTCCTGAATTGGCATAGTCCAGAATCGTGGCGTTGCTTCTCAGCAGAAGTAAAATGGTGTAGTCAAGGAATATAAGCGTTTCTAAGATATTCTGAAAGGCCATTTTGTAAGGTTTGCAGTACATGTGAACTGCTAGGCATGACACAATCACGTACAAGGCCACTACCTACACAACACCAGATTACAAATACCAAGTTTTATAGTGCTCTTCAATTTCCAACTCTATTAGATACCTATATTCAACAAATTCAATTCTAGTTTTAACATTTTGAATTCCAATACCCACAACACAAATTGAAACTGAAATTTAACTCCAAAGTCCATAAAGGCACATCCTTCAGACAATAATAAGAGAATGTGACTTGCTCGAATGTCCTGGCAAAACCATGCCCTCCAGATATCAGTAAAAGAGTGTGACTTACTGAACGTCCTGGCAGGGCCACCACTATAGCAATGAGAAGGAGTCGACGAACCAGTTCCCAGACTGAGTAATATTGTACTCCTCTCCCAGATTCACGATAGCCTTCCCACAAAGCCAAAGATATTCGCTCCACTGTTCTTGATGAAATCTAGTCATAATAGAGGGCAGCATTAGCAGCAACAGTGGCATTCACATTGAAAGGTGGAGTTTATATTATTATTATTATATGGAATAGAACCTAACACTAGTAGTACCAATATTTCATGCATACAGAACTATTCCATCAGAGCTAACTAAAAGAATCTGAATACTGTTGTGCAGAATTGGATTGCATTAACAGATATCGTGATGACTGCTGGTCTACGATGTAGCTATTTCACAATATATGATATCAATAAAAGCAAAGCAATAAATTTAAAATAAAAATTTAGATTACTGAGTAATTCAACAGTCTGCATCAATTTTCCTTAACCTTACATTTTTCTTTTTGTGCACAACAAAACTGAACGTGAAGAGGATAGGAATCAGAAGAAGGAGGGGTATGAGGATCAGTATAGATATCACACTGAAGACAACATGAGAGCCTTTGTAGCACTCCACTTCGCCATCATAAAACCAATGCTGTACAAAAACAAAAAGTGAAATTTACAGTGCTGTGATCTATTTGAGTATGGTGAGTGCCAATCAATTATAACATAAGTTATGTAGCTAGCTACTCAGCAACAAGATTTCATTCTATGAATAGTCAAAGTAAATCTTGTCAGATATGACATAGGTTATATAATTAATGATGATATACAATTCATTTTTAAGTATTAGATTTGAATATGTGTAAATGTTTATTGTACACAGCAGTTACACATCGTACTGAAATTGCAAATTTAATTTTTTCTGTTAGATTGCCGGGGGAAAAAATTCTCAAATATAATCTTACAAGTGAGGCAGTGGTTGCAAATTAAACATTTGGGCATTAAGTATTCTAAATTATAGCTATCTGGTTATGAATTCAAATAATGGCTAAAATATATGTAATTTTTCTTTCTCCAGTTAAAGTCACTTTGAACAGGGTTCTAAAGTTTGAAGTTTCTTTTGAAAGAATGTTTACTAATACAATAAGATCACTTTTTTTCGAAGGCATGTGTAATCTTGTGTTCACACATGGCAGTCACTCCTTTCTTTTAGTTCTGCATTCTGTGGAGTCAGGGAGAAAACATATCTAATGAATATAAAAGGCTGAAAAAGAATTTATTCAATTATAAAGTTCAGTCATTCTCAGCTGAAATAATTATAATAATAGCACATTTTCCTCATTCTAATATGCTAATTAAAACATAACCAGATGTTTTCGACTTCTTGCCCTCCAGTCTAAAAATCAGCACAAGTTATAATAAACATAGCTATTGGCTATTAGAACGAGAAAATTTTGCAATTATAAAGGTTCATTTTTTAAATCAGATATCAATATTTCTACCCTCAGTTTCTTTTGACATAAAACCTAAAGAAAAGACATTGGAGGAATAGTTGGTTCATAATGAAAAAGAAAGCTTTGGCGGGCAGGACAAAGTTAAAAGCAACAACAATGAAAATACCTAGGTAAAATTTAAGCAGACTTCTTGCACATTTTTTCTCACCTTTACCCACTCATGTAAACGAAAAGATAAGTGATTGAGTTTGATTTAATCTCAGAATGTGTGCACAAATCAAATTTTTATGAAATTATGAACTGGTTTTCAAAATGGTAACAATCAAAGAAATGGCACTTTCAATAGACTTGGCCAAATTGCTGCAGTCCACAAGTTCATTCATCAACCTCTATTACTCTGCCATTTCTATAATTCTTACTATATAGATGTAGTTGGTCAGTAATTGTTAAGCTGTCCATGAATACAGTCAACATTGTTACTATCTCTCCAATATTTACTAACCCTTTTTCCCGTGGTAGAGTGAAGTATTGGACACTTGAGTATGGCAGCGCACGTGTGCAGTAGAGGAGCATAGAACAGGAGTAGGAAAAACCACAGTGCACGCCACACATGGCGACGCCCAGATCTACCACTGTGAGATCTACTCATTAGAGCAAACACATGAAACCACTGTGAGGCAGCTTGTGGGATTGAAATAATACTTCCATTTATAATAATCTTTGATATATTTATTTCTAATGATAATACTGACAAGATAGATATCACTATTTTATTTGTACAAAAAAAAAAGTTAACAATTCAATCAGACAAACTTACACTGTAGAGGTGAATTGAGCGATATACGAGCACTGAGAAATACCTACCTGTCGGCATGCACTCCTATGGCCACTACCAAGCACAGCACTAAGGCAATGGCTGGAGGGATGAGCTTCAGTCCAAATGTACTTAAAGTGCTTGTGCCAGGAGACAAGCAGAAGTCATAGGGAAAGTATAAACTGAGGGCACTGGATATATATAGCATCTAGAGGGAAAACATACCGCAAATCCTCTCATTATGAGAGTAATTTAAATGTGCTCACATATTTTCTGATGTCCCAGAATGAAATTGGGAAACTCTCTGTGGCATAATAGACTGTCTGAATGTAAAACAAGAGACCTCTGAGAGAGTAAGGGAAGTAGAAATCCAACTTCATAAAGGCAAATAAGAAAACAGCCATTACCAGCAAATCTCCAACAACTGTGAAGAATCACATCACGCATCAAACAAATTATATTAAGTGTCAACAGAGGTATTATCTCGTTACTAAAACTGAAAAGTATCATTGAAACAGAATTGTGGGCACAACTATTATTAGAATGCTTGGGCAGTACTAACACATTCTAACTTGTTAGCAGATACATATCTATAACAGATGATAATGAAGGACTTGCCTAGTACAGCTATGCCATAGAGCACATTATCTTTGCAAACCCGACAGTTAGTCCTCAGCACCCCAACTGCACTTCCAACCACACAGCGACCACATAAAATTCCTGCAACATGTACATAATTGTACCAATTCTGTGAGCACATGGAATTTTTTCGTGGTGAGCACGTGGGATTGTGTGAGCACGTGGGATTGTGTGAGCACGTGGGATTGTGTGAGCACGTGGGATTGTGTGAGCACGTGGGATTGTGTGAGCACGTGGGATTGTGTGAGCACGTGGGATTGTGTGAGCACGTGGGATGGATTGTTGTGAGCACGGGGATGTGTTGAGCACGTGGGATGGTGTGACACGTGGGATTGGGTGAGCACGTGGGATGGTTGTGAGCACGTGGGATGTGTGAGCACGTGGGATTGATGTGAGAACGTGGGATGTATAGTGAGCACGGGGATGTTGTGAGCACGTGGATTGTGTGAGGAACGTGGGATGTGTGAGCCACGTGGGATTGGGTGAGCACGTGGGATTGTGTGAGCACGTGGGATTGTGTGAGCACGTGGGATTGGGTGAGCACGTGGGATTGTGTGAGCACGTGGGATTGTGTGAGCACGTGGGATTGTGTGAGCACGTGGGATTGTGTGAGCACGTGGGATTGTGTGAGCACGTGGGATTGTGTGAGCACGTGGGATTGTGTGAGCAAGTGGGATTGTGTGAGCACGTGGGATTGTGTGAGCACGTGGGATTGTGTGAGCACGTGGGATTGTGTGAGCACGTGGGATTGTGTGAGCACGTGGGATTGTGTGAGCACGTGGGATTGTGTGAGCACATGGGATTGTGTGAGCACATGGAATTGTCTTTTCCCACCTTCTCTGGTAGAGTGGCATTGTTTATTTGGATTGTTGTTTGAGAACATGTTGTGGCAAGACCGAGTCTGCTTCACTTGGCAGCTGCAATATGGAAAGGGACAAATTGTAATATCCAGAGAAGAGCCTGTGGTTGGATCTGCTCCAGCCCATGTGCCATCTTGAAGTATCAGGCCTCCTTCGTCGTTGCAGTTGAGAATAAACTTGTTATCATTCGAACAATGGCACATTTTGATCTGTCCTTTCAACTCATAGCCAGGATTACAAAGGGACATGGTCAAGTTGAAAATAAAAGGTGTACCCTATTACAAACATAATTAAAATGAATGAGTAATAAAGATGGATTTGTATAAATAATTTACTTTTAATATTTGTGAGTGTGTTTCAAACTGTTCTAAGTGACCCAATATAACAGGAATAAATACCAATGTCATATATTTCGACATTCCTGAGTGTAATAATGCAGTCCTTGCCTGTTTCCTTTGGTCATGTCAATACTTGATTCATTACTAGCTATTTGAATACATTTTAAGCAGACAGTTCCTATATAATTGAGCTAAATAGTTTTTATCCCTTACCAGGTCATTTTGAATATTACTGTTGCTGGTGGATACATAGTTGCCAACTTTTTAAAATGGAAAGTAGGGACATAGACCGCACCCACCAAAACCACGCCCATTTCAAGAACCCCAGGCAGTAAGCAGTTTATTATCATAATCCAGTAATAATCGTATAATAATCAAGAACTTGGTATCGATAGCTACATACACATAAAAAGATTGCATTTATTTATTGCTTGAAAGTGATTTTACGGTGGCTTTCTTGCACTGTGATAAAAGTTCTTTATCAATTGTCATGTCATGGCAACAATCATCACAATTATATTTTATTGTCATTAGGGCAATGACTGTTGATTGATCCAGATTGGATCTCTGATCAGTGTGGATCTTCCTTAGCATGGAGAATCCCCTCTCTGAGTCAGCATTTGAGCAGGGTATTGATAAAAGGCCATACATTAGCATGCATAATTTACTAAATCTACTTTTTCCATCTAGTGTCCTGATGCGTTCAACTGCAGACCAGAAGCTTCCTACTCTGGGCCTCTCTGTGCAATCAGCAGCCTTATACACACTTGGTGAAGGAAGATTTGCCGGAGAGAGTTGGAAGTCCATAAACTCTTCCCTCAATTGATCAAGGGATGCTGCTTCGCTTAGACCAAGTTGTGGAAACCGCTTGGCCAAGCCAAGAACTGTAGAAACAGAATATGAAGCTGTTTTCTCTGGTTGAAGGACTCCTAGGTCTTTCAACAAGGAGTCATGAAAAGGAAATTTTTGTTTCATTTTCTGTATTGACGTCACATAAAACTCTCTCACTGCATTAAAAAATGGTCGCATGTCATGCACTTCTTCCAATTCTGCTAACACTTTCCAAGTTTCAGTGCCAATACCGAGGTTCTCATTATCCAATTGACCTTGGCGGTCTAAACAAAGTTGATGGAGGTTATTACCTACAGAAAGTATGGTTTCTGGCTTTAGCAAACTTGCAGCATACAGTCTTGTGAGTCTACATATTTCTGTGTAAAGCTCACAGGTGGTATTCTCCGTAGACTTCTGGAAAACTCGATTGAATTTATCCATGGAAGGCAGTATGTACTGGAGAAAAAAGAGCAGAGGCTTAAGCATTGGATTTTCAAGTCTTTTAAGTATGTGAGCTACTTTACTTGAACCTTCATCAGATGATCGAAAGAAGGATTTTAATCCTTCCAGTTGGCTTATATAACGGTTTACACATCGAAGTAAGCTCAGCCAACGTGTAGTGCAATGCTTTAGTATCACTTCTGGCTCAGTAGTAAAAAGGGAACACCACAAATCAGCATATAGCTGCTTACGCTTACTGCTGTGATGAAAGAAGTAAAATATATCTACAAACAACTCATCTATATTTAGAGGAAGAGTCTGCATGCCAGCTTTTACAACAAGATCTGCCAAATGACAGATACAGCCAACATCATACAGGATGGGATGCTCATTCTTAATCAATTTCTGTACTCCTGACCTGTTTCCCTTTAATACATTCGTTGTGTCAGACATAAATGCCATAGTTTTTGAGAAGTCCAAACCGTTATTATTTAAAGATGATTTCAATGCATCAAACAAATTTCTTGCATTGCCAATGTTAACTACTGGCATATCCAAGAACCTTGTTGCAACATCTCGCAAATCTGAGTCAAACACTCTCACTAGAATAATGCAGGACTTATTATTTTTGTCATTAGACTCATCCATCATTAAAGAGAAAGGATAGGACATGCAATTTGTTGCTTTCTTGAGAAAGTGAGGTGCTAATGCTTCTTTGATTATGGCAGTAGTCTTTGTTCGACCACACGAAAACTTTTTCGCAATCTCAGAGTCGGGAAACATATTATGAAAAAGTTTAGTTGCATGGTCACTGGCAAGAAAAGCAATGTTGTGCTTTGCAACAAAGGTCGCCCATCGTGCCTCAGCCTCAATTGAACTATAGGAAGTACTGCAGAATGATAGCAGACTCTGGGATGATGTACCTCCTCTTGCCATATCTTGGTGATTCTTCCTGCCCACATGCTTCAGCACATCATTCCTTCCCCCATGAGAAATGCTGAAGTCATGATTACAGATAGTGCACCGTGCATAGAGTTCACCTGAACAATAATAAAAATGTTACCTATGTCGTAACTTTTCTCACTAAGTTACTATTGCTAGATATTTATGTATTAGCTAGCTACCTTACTTCTGGAACTTCTGCCAATTCCTTGAAATTCTTCTATCCATTTAGGATTGAAGTGGGAAGTTCTTTTAGCCTTCTTTGCTGGCACACAGTGAGCCTCAGCCATATCTAGCTAGAACTACACAGATTGCACTTGCACAACGTCAACTCCCAATTCTCTGAGACTACCACAATATATTGCACGTGCGACTATAAAATAATGACGTCATATGAGTGCACTTTAACCCTGCAAGTCAAAAGTCAAAGTCGGGACATGAGTGGGACAGGAGTCAAAAAATCGGGACTGTCCCGACGAAATCGGGACGGTTGGCAACTATGTGGATAAATTACTTCTATATTAAATGCTGTAGAGTTATTGCAACATTATTGTTTTGTTGACACTGTCTTATCTGTATAAGAACGAGTCCCTACATTATAATCTGTGGTACGTGCCGGGGATATTACTCATGTGTAGACCACACCCAAAAATATTAGTACTGCTAGCTGATGGTAGAAATTACGATTTTGTTAAGATCAACTTACATGGATTATGTTAAAAGGCATGTCCATTGCAATGGGAATGTTTGAAGTGTTTCTTAGAGTCAAGTCATCTTCATCATCATCTCCATCATTATTGTTTCCACTGAAGCCAAATTTGAGATGGGCAGTCCTCATTTCTGGGTCCAATGCTAGCAGAGATGGGTCAAAAATGATCCCGTTAGTCACCTTTCAATATATATATATTGGTATATATATATATATAATTATATTACATAATCATATGATAGCTAAACATGTCATGACTGCATACAACACAGTTGAAAAGAGAGAACAAGGACTTTAAAACTTATAATAATAGCAAATTTTCTCGTTCTAACAGCCAATGTTGTTAATTAAAAAGCTTAATCCTCAGTTGGCCCCTGAAGAGTACTTTGGCAATAGGTCGAAATGTAAACAAAAAAAAGTGGGTTAAGTTTTAATTAACAATATTGGCTGTTAGAACAAGAAAATTTGCTATTATTATAACTAATTCAGCCGAGAATGACTGAAACTTTAAAACTTATGAACTTACATGGGCGTCTGGGTCTCCTTTTTCTTGGTTGAATGCTCCTGAATTGATGCCTAATCGATAATCAAAGATTCGCGCAATGAGTGTGGTGGGGTTGTTGAATATGTCTAGTGCTACAAGGTCAATTGGTGAAGTCTGACCTGGGCTCATAACTAGTTGCTAAAATTGTATATGTATATAACACAATGTAATCACATCAATGTAACCATAATAGTTAAACTTACATTTGTTTCAATTGATGACACTATTTGATGTGAATCAGTCTGGAAATAGTATTTTCTGTCACTAGTGCTATCCTTTTGTGACAGTGCCTCGTTTGTTTCTTCACTAGATTCATACCAAAAAATGTTATAAACTTAACCCTTTTTGACCAGAAAGTAAAACCTCTTACATATTGAAAGCGGTCCAGTTGCGAAATAGCTGAACTGAAAATTGAACCTCGTATGGGTTAACAGATTCATTGTAAGAGTTTTTGGTGGGATTGTTGGAATAGTCATTTCTGTTGGTGGCATACCAGGCGCAGTGATTCAAATGGGAGGCATACACAGCAGGTCCCACTCTGGCTTTATTACCTGTAAATGTTATGGAAACCTGCAGAAATTGTAGCTATGATTTCTATCAAAAAATTTGTATGTGGCCTCTGGCAATAAAGTATTAATACAAATGGAGCATCTCACTATGGATAATAAGGTAATGGTTAAGTGCAATAGTATATTTCCAATTATATAAATTAGTTCACCTACTTGTGTTACTATCAATGATAATTTTTCTTACATAATATGTGAGTATAAAAAGATATATTAATGATTTATATAGCTAGTAACCATATATTTGATTCACAAATATTTCAATCTCAAAGATGATCTTTCGAGATCAAAACTTAATGGCTTATGACTATATATAGTTACCATGTAAATGTTACTCCGTAGAAAAATGAGTCTAACTTTATATGATATAAATGAACTTAATCTATGGTATGACCGCATTTTTCTCACATTTTCCCATTCTTTTGGTGATTTCCGGGGATCGTTGTAGAGTAGGAAACATTGGGGGTTGAAGAGGAGTTCTAGGAACACTGATGATGACTGCTGGACATCTACTACAATGGCTGCACCTATACTAAATGTTGAGATTTGTTCTATTTAGAAAATATTCTAAGTTAGGTCTGAAAATAATCTTTATTCTATAAAAGCATATTTAAATTTGTTTTCTGCAATGTGAACCAAAAGTAATATTAACATAATACCACAATGTATATACCATTACATTTTATGTGATTATGTGCACTAACAAGGCAATGCAGATGAGATAGATGTTACATTAAAATATTTGATTGTATTAGACACAAAATGGAAGCTAGATTTCATTGCTATTGAGTTGCTATGGTATTACTGAATAACAATATATTCGTATAATAACTTTCTTTTAAGCAATAAAGAATGCATTATGTCAGCTAAATGGTTACTCTACAATTACTAGCTGTGGTATAAATGGGACTTTCTTCTCTAGAAATTAACTGTAAGTGGTTACAATTTTACAATTATAGAGTAGCTTAGCTCATATGATTTTAACTTTGTTGATGTTGTATTATGGACTCCTACCTTTCCAAATTAGCTCCAGGGACCATACAGGGATGATTGTAATTTTAAAAAGTGATAATTCAGGTATACGTTGTGATGCTAGTGTGCATAATTTTCTGTGAGATTAATTAATAAAGAGATACTACAAGAGAAAAAAGGTTGCAACCGATACAATGCTATGAGAAGTTATATCCATTGCAGTAGATGATGTGTGGCTTATGTAGCCATATTGAGCCACAATATAAATGTTTCTACACTAACTAATTTCATTGTTTTCTCAATGGGTGTTGCTCCATTTGCAAATTTCCCCCCAAAACTATTACATACAGGTAGACTCATAACACAATTTGCTGAAGTAAGCAAGTTAAATTGTAACAACTTAGTTCAGGGACACTCAGCCATATCCCAAGACCAAACATGATATATAAAAGTATCTATCTATCCAAGTGTTTATATAATGAGATTGCCAATGTACAGCTACATGCCAGTGGTTTTGTATGAATATCATTATTTTCTGACCAACTAATAAAGATACCCTTTACCATATACCTCTGAAGAATATATAGCTACAAGCCATTGGCTTTGTATGAATATCGAAACATCTTACAATAGTGTCTGTCTAAGTTGAACTTCATACAATATGTGACATGCTCTGACAAAAGGGGGCATTTCATGCAAACCAAAAAAAAATGAGTTTTTTATGCTAATAACAAGCTAAAACTTATCTCAACTTAGTGCTAAAATACTGGAGGGTAAAACCTTCGACGCGCAGAGAAACTGGTAGTTGAACTGAGCTGTATTCAGCAAAGCAATTGAATTAGAAATCGATAAAACATAAATTGAATTTCCACTTCCGGAATAATTAACGTTTCCGTATATAACGGCGTACTCCGCATACGCAATTAAATCGTGCAGCCGCTGACTAACGAAGTTTTGCATAGAGTTCTTTTTATGTTCTCAGAGTGTCTCACAGCCAGTCTTGTCGGAATCCTTGACTACTCAGGCCCGTAGCAAGCACTTGGAAAGTGGTCAGGTGGGAAGCTAGCCTTATTCATAGATATTAGCTATTGATTTTAATAATAAATTATTAGAATTTTGCAAATATATTTGAGCGATGATCTGAGCAAATAAAATCATTCACCAATAGCTTGAGGTCCAATGAATCAGTCCTTTCTTTGAATAATCTAACTTTACATACCGTCCGCCCCGCCTATGGGCGTGGCCATCGACGGTATAAAACCGCTCGTGCGCATGCTCTCGTCGGCCTTTTTCTTAGCTCGAACAACGTGGACATTGTCTCTTGCTTAGAGAAGCTATGACTGCTGAAAACAATGAAGTTGTTTCAGTTCTCAAGGAGCTGTCGTCAAAATTCGACTCCCTGAGGCAAGACGTTGACCGCCTGAAAGAGCAGTCGGTAGTGGATGACACGGAGCCAGGGAAAGAAGGTTGAAAAGTGGTCCGGTGAAAACCGGACCAACCGGACCGCTTCCTACGGCCCTGCTACTCTACTCGATGTAGCGGTAAACTTTCAGCCAGAGGTAAGCTGTAGATTGCAGCCGTTTTTTTAGCTACTTGTTTGAAACTCCCCCATTTATTGAACTTCGAGAACGAGAGAGAATAAAAAGTAGCTTGTCTTTCCATGGCACGCTTGGGGTCTTTTAAGTTCTTTTGACATTTGAAATTTGGCATAGACTTAGAGCAAGGGTCACTAAGACTAATTCTGCAAAAAACAAAAATAGGAGAAAGAAAGAATTTTTCCGATGACTTACTTCTGGAGCCTATTTTCAATTTTTGCACGAAATGCCCCCTTTTGTCAGAGCCTGTCACATATATTAGTGGGAAAAAACATTATAATGACCGGCTACAATAGGTAGTAGTCGCTGATGACTGATTGAAAAAAAATTGTGCAGTAACTTCACTTCCGATTGAATGTTATTTTAATTAAAAATACAATCTTAAAGAGAATTGTACACTCTAATTTCTAAATGTTGAACCAAGTTTTGTTAGAAATTATGCCACCTACAACTATTGGTGGATTGGCTAAGTAACAACTTCACAGATCATGCATTGAAGTTCATCATTTCCGGGACAAACAATAGAAAGAGAATCCGGCAAATATGCAATATTAAAAAATTCTGTAATTTATTAGCAGATTACAGCAGATTACAGCAGATTACTGGCCATATATCAAATCAGTCAATCTAGTTGTGCTATGACTTACTTTCCTGTATTGTTGACAAAGCTGAGAGAAGTTCCTGGCCTCACCTGGACCTGCCCAAAAGCCTGAAGAAAGAGAGCTCCGCCTTGCCCATTGTGAGGAATAGTATTTCCAACAAAGCTCATCTTCTCATGTACTCTGGCCAATGACCCAACAAGCTAACAAACGGACACACACACACACATACATATATACATACACAAATGCACATGCACACACATACACACAAACATCATTAACATGTCACACAGACACACAATCAAACTTTACAGTGCTGCATAGTGACATAATAAATATTGTCTATGCCAGTAATGCCTTAAACAAATTCTTGTCCCTCACTTACCCTCAGGGCTGGACCAGAGTTGTTCAAAAACATAATATTGCCAAAGAAGTCAATACTGTTGAAACTTGCTCCAAATGTACCACCCACACCTTCATTCTCTTGAAAAACACTATACACACACATTTAAAAGTCGAGAAATTTCATGTGGCCTTTTAATTGAGTTCTGAATGATCAGAAATTTTTTAGAATAACATAATGAATATTCATGCCACCATCTTTCCTTTGATAAGCAGCTTTAGTGCATCATAGTACCATGTGGTAGTGGATATCAGTAGTAATAGTATAAGTGTAATGATATAGTATCACTTAGTATCATGGGAGTATTCACCACATGGTGGAATGATGCCATGCTGAAGTCAGTGGTAGATTAATTCTGATAAATTAGAATTTAAGCTACCCTCAATCCCTTGACTTGGACACAACCGTATATTCTACTTTCTTGGTAAATGTATCAGCTCAGCTATGTCTGTGTAATGGTGGACAAACCAGTCAGTGAAGTTATAATAGTATCTCTCTAGCCTGTTCTGCACATAAGAGAAGGTCTCGAGTACAATGGCAGCTCCTGACTGTGAGGCACGGTTCTTCACAAATGTTGTGTTATACATCGTCAAGTCATTGCCTCTTGTCTCTCTGTATACCTGCAGAAATATTAAATTATACTCAACAACTGCAAGTTTGCAAACTTGATCAAACCGTTAATCCCCACTTTAAAAACTTTGCTTCTATTTCCCAAATAAAAAAAACACATCTCACCCAACCTCATCAGTATAGATGTATATACAAACTTCATCAATAAGATTGTTATTAATAAAATCATTTAAATGGCAATAGCATGCGTGCATGTCCATAGCCATGTGTGAATAGGTGTATGTGTGTGAGTATGTGAATATGTGGGAGAGCTGAGGGCAAAACTTTGTGACTAAACATAGTCAGTCAATTTTATCTGATAAGATGAACACAGACTATTATGAAGTTATAATTGATATTATTTTGTCATTAATTCCTCATTCATTTATTTGGCTCACACATACTTCCAAGAACGAAAGACCTCCTCCAAAGTTTGCTCGGTTCCCTTCAAAGTAGCAGTTGGTCACAAGCGTCTTGACCGGTCTACTTTTATCATCACTCAGTAGAATTGCAACATTGACTGCTCCTCCATTGCCGATGGGGCCACATCCATTTTCCGCAAAAGTGCAATTATCCAGAGTGAGTTCATGCCAGGTGTTTTCTCCACTGAATATCACCCAAATGCCTCCTCCGTATATCTCTGCCCAATTGCCTGTGAATGTGCAGTCTTTTATAGAGGCGTGAACATTAGATTGGCTACCCTCAGTATGAATCCCTATTGCTCCGCCACGCCCCGATATGACACTGTTAAACACATCAAACTGGTCTGTGTAATTCTGGTAGGCTTTGTTATTGCTGAATAAGCAGTGCACTATTTCAATTTGTGGATTAGTTTGCGATGTTCCATTGAAGTAGTAGGCCAAGGACACAGCACCAGCATTAGACCTGTATTGAGGGTTGCTCTGACAAGAGGTGCAGTCAGCAAATGAGCAGCGGCTTAGGACAGTGTTATTGACATTGAATAAATCCAGGACTGATGAAGAAAATTTACTATATGATTTACAATACACATGGTGTCATAAAAGTAACACAAATATACATAATAATAATATATAAACAAGAAATATCATTTTTGTTAAAAAAATTCATATACCACATAATTGGTAAAATACTCTAGCTATAAGATGTATATAATTAATTATAAGTAAAGCTATGTATTACCAAATTACCTGAAATTACTGTTTATAATGCTGACATTTGAGAGCAGGTTGAGCTGGATTCGCTTGGAGCAGTTGCTGAAGTCCAATGAGTCAATAGAGACAAACACATCTCTGTCCAGACTCCCGTTCACAGCCATCATGAATTTATTAGTGACATTGGCTGCGTCAGGACTGCTCTTTTCTTTCTTACTTATAGGGCAGATTTTTTCTGAAGCATGGCTGCAGGCTATAGAGACTCCTCCCTTGGGGGCAGATAACACAAGGCTGTAGAAGATCTGGATCTGGTCCAGAGAAGGGAACCAATACTCTCCTGGCATGAAGTTGAGTTCCAGGCAATCTCCATCAGTAATGACGTCATTGAAGCCTTGCAGAAAATTGTGAAGCAGCGAGCAGTTTGGATTGTTAGAAACGTTTAAAGTAGGGGAGCTCTGCAGACAACTATCTTTAAAAAATGTTCTACCACCGCCTTGGGACCTTTCATTAGCTATTCTAATCACATAACTATGAGAACAGTTATGGAGTTCACAGTGCTTAATTCGAGTAAAGAAGAGCACGCAAATAAACGCTAGCTGAAGATTTACGAAACTCATCTCCGCAAGCACCTACCTAAGTCCGCGCTCGATCGAGGCGAAGATATGTGGCCCCGCGCAAACTGTATACCAGCCCCTCCCAAACTGGTACCAGCCCCTCCCACGAGCGAAAGTGCTTTGGATTACTCGCGGGCACCCCGTGCACAATCCTTGTAAAATGTCTTCTGGTGGAATTAAACTATTTGTTTATATTATTCTGGCACTTTTGGAGGGTAGAAGTGCCAAGGGGAGCCATATTTGTTCTGGGACCTACGATGAACTCACCGGAGAGTACAATAAAATTAGGAGCAACACAACCATTAGGAAAGTGAACTTAATCACTGGGAAAGATGATGAGGGGTGCTTAAATGCAGACAGAGTCACTGAACCTCAGCCCTGTCACACCATGGAATATGCTCTTCATGGAAAACCAGAAGACAAGGGAGATTCTAGCAACCTGGAGGTGCACTTATCTGCTGGGGTCTATCAAGTTGTAAATACCAGTAGAATTATTAACTCTATCAATACAGCACTCATAGGAGCTGGAAATGACCAAACTGTCATTGTCTGTGGGGTAAACAGTAGCTTTGTTGTCCCTTGCGACCTCCTTGACTTTCAAATCAGGAATTCCTCCCATGTCCTGGTATCGAACATTACTTTCACCGGCTGCGGACCCATTACGTCATCCCTGTACCTGGGATCTAGTGACCACATATTTATCCAAAATTGCACTTTTAAGTAAGTATTAAATATAACAAGCAATATTCCAGCTGCAATGGCCTAACTTAATATTATGTGTAGCTGATTATTATAAATCCCTATTCAGTGCATGTCTCTACTTATAAATTTCACCAATTTTTGTCAGACCATAATACATCTTTAACATATATTAAAATTTTTTATTGAATTCATAATTATAATATGTATTGTATGCATTATTTGTAAGTACAAAAAAATTGCAGCGGTAAATGTTATCTAGGTCATTCTTAAGTTTAATAGTAGAATGTGGGTAGCTTACTAGGAAGGTGCTTGATTATCTACACCACTTGGAGTGAGTTGGTTCAGTGGGGTACTCATGTGAGTGACTTTGATAGGCATCAGTTTGATACGTCCATATTGGAAAAAAACTTTTACTTCTTAAATCATTTAATTCATGAGTAAATCACAGATTGATCTAGTAACAGATTAACTATGGAGGGATGCATAGCTCCAAGAATCTATGAATTTTGTTTCCAAGTTTTTATATTTCATTTTTTCTGATCAATCAAGATAAAATTTTATTGTTAAATTCTGTAGGAATGACTCATCGTCCCCTCTTCTAATATACGACACTCCAAATGTTCAAGTATCTGACTGCTCATTTCATAACAATCACCCAAAGCCATTGAATCATGGTATCACACACAGCAATTGTTATCACACCGAAGGAAACAACAGCGATCTTTTCTTCTTATACTACCGCAATTCAGATGGTTCCCTATTTTACTACCTGGAGAATGCCACAACAAACTTAATCATTTCAAACTGCAACTTCACTGAGAACAATGCCAGGCCTGAAACTGACATTAGCTTCATACGTCGTTCTAAAGGCTACGGCCAAGGTGGAGCTCTCAATATTCGTTTGCTAAACACTACCAAGAGTACAATATGTGTGATGAATTCCAACTTCAAGGGAAACAAAGCTGAAGCCTATGCTGGAGCTTTGTCTCTGACAGTTGCAGACTCATCAATGGATAACAAAATCATTGTCATGAACTCTTCGTTTGATAGCAACAAATGCAGGATTAGCGATTGCACGGGTGGTGCTGTAGGGATGTATTTTTACTTAAATACTGCAAGAAATTCTATTCTTTTTGAAAATTGTAGCTTTACAAATAATGAGGCTCGCTCCAGTGGTGCCATGGTGCTGTCGACTTCAGTTAGTGCAGCAAGAGATGAAGGTGACCGTTTACAACTAGTCAGCTGCATTTTTAAGAACAATAAAGCATTTTATGAAGGCACTGCACTAGGAGTTTTCTCGCTTACCAGGACTGATGAAATAGGAATATCAGTGGAACTGACTGACTGGTAGGCTTTGTCCACAATGGTGTATTATGATATACAAGTAGATATTAAGGTTTACTTTAATCAGAAAGCCAGGAAAATGCTTTCATATGATGTCCATGAGCTGGCATCATTTTACCTCCAGTCATGCTATAAGTATTCATCACAAGTGGCACCAGATACTGAAAGTGGGTAAGGGGTTCAACGTTTGCTACACAAAAGCCATCAAAAAAATAGGTAGAGATGTATTGCATGTGCATTTGACTGAATTTTATAGACATGGTTCAACTTTGTGTTATCAGTTATTCTGGGCAATATTTATGTAAGAGTTTCAATGTAGTCTTGTCCATTGTAATTAACCCTCAGCGCGCATGCGCCCAGAGGGTTACAGTAGTCCTAGTGTCATTCATTCATTCATTCATTCGTTCGTTCGTTCTGTCACTCTGTCTGTCAACATGCACTTCTGGAAGGTAGGAACCAGCCAAGCTCTGAAAGCGGCATCAAACAGCAGTATTTCACGAAGTAAGTTCCTTTAATATGCCAGAATTTTGATTTTGGACTTAATTTTCCAGAAAAAAGCGAGTCTTTCCAGAGCCGTGCGATCGTAGGCTTACAGCGGGAACCGCCCCTTAAAAAACGTGCTTGTCACGTGAGCCAGCTTGCAGGTTGCAAATCACTTTTAAATAGCTAACAATTACAATCATTCAGCGTGAGGTGTTGAGTTGGGTAGTTGTTGAGTGAGCAAGGACCTAACCTAATAGTTACTGGTTCGAATCCGCGTCGACAATATTTTTTTTTTTTCATCCTGTTTTTTTTTCTTTTTTCTTTTGTCTTCTTGCCTTATTTTCCTCTTTCTTCCTACTGTTATTATTTCTTTCCTACCTTTTCCTTTCTTTTTTTCTAACTAGCGCTGAGGGTTTGCACTTCAGTGCTCTAGTTCATTTAATCCTTTTGTCATGTTGCAGCTTGTTTACTGGCAATGCGGGATCAGGTGAAAGTATTGATACTTCAGCTATCACTATTTATCGAGTGCTCTTAGTAACACGAGGAAACACAACATTCCATAGCAACGAAGGCGGGGCCATATCATTGCTGAGTTCACGTCTAGATGTGCAAGGAGTGGCCCTGTTGGATGGCAACAGGGCAGTGTACGGGGCTGGTGTGGCCATGTCTGGTAGAAGTTTGGTAAGGATTAATGTTACTATAGTGTAACTTTGAGTACATTTCAGAATTTACATCAGCTTTCAACTAGTCATATGCAAGAAATGCTTGTTAAAGTGAATCTTTTAAAATTTCAAGCCTACACTATAGCTAATAGCATTAGCAAGGATCATTAAGAGGGATTTTTTTAAAATCCAGTTTTCCAAGAATAAATCCCATTTACCAATCCATATTGAGGTAATTTTGAAGAATCATTCTTGGCTATCTAGTTGTTAAGTAATCTTATTGAACTATTCACTTCTGTTTGTTTGTTTTTAATTTTCATTCACAATGTCTTGAATGATATTGCTCAATAATCTTTAGGATATAATATGTTCTAATGGTCTCACAATGAATTGTCTTTCAATTTATTAGTCTGTTACTTACATACTGAGTTGATCTCAATACTGTGATAACATTATCAGGAAAAGTAAGTTTGTTTGTTTGTTTTTGATCAATAGATTCTACTTTATCAAAATTCCTCAATGTATTTCTTCAACAATTATGCCACCAAGCTGGGAGCAGGTATCTATATGGATGACACTTCTTCAGACTTTACCCTGTCCATCCTCAACATTGGATGCTTCATCAGATACAATACCAGAGAAGTTGATCTCCCTCCAAATGAGTGGGTGAGAAATGTCATCAAATTAGATAGACAAAGGGAAATAATATTAGAATGGGAAAGAAGGAAGAGAGGATTTTTTTTATTGAAAAGAATACTAGATTACTTCTGGTTAATATATAATCTCATTCTTTACACTATCCCAAGCCCCATTCTATCCCGGTATGAACCGTCAGCACCACCATACACAAGCTAGCTATTATAAAGTCATTTCTCAGACGAAAAGAATGACTTAGACATACCTAATCAGGTACCAATAGGTTCGTATATGCTTGAAAATGGCAGATATAAATGCAGTCTCCATAAGAAGTGCTAGAAATACTAAATGTGCAATGCACACTCACCTTTAAGTTTCAGCACTCCATAAGATCGCGGCACAAAAAAAAAATGCCAAGGGCAGCAAAAATTTATTTGCTCATTTAATTATGACATGACATAGGAAGCATTGCCCACAGTGCAAAGTTTATGATTCCTGCTTCAAATAAAGGCAGTCCCTGGGCTAAAAATGCCCCGCCACTTATAAGCAGGAAGTGATGGTTGGATCAATTTTAGCCATTTAGCCTAACCCCTATACCATCAAATAATGTGGCATAATAGAACAATGAAATATATAAGCTTTCAACAGTTTTACTAATGTATGACCAAAATGACAAGCTTTTCTGGAAAACTCAGTCGGAACAAAAAAATTCTGGCCCCTTAAATTGTCCAGTACAACAGTTTGTGCTCAAGTGGCCGCTGTCTCCAAGATTTGCTGTTGTGTGACAGACTGATTGACTGACACACTAACAGACAAAGTGAGTACAGTAACCTTATTACACATGTGCACTGAGGGTTAACAAACCCAAATGAATATGTCACACCTAGTAATGTATGACTTTTTTTTTAATATCCTTATCGACAGTTTTTATTCTAATATTACCATTTAAACCATATTAAATATGGTTTAAATGGTAATATTAGAATTCATTGGCTTAACATACCAGTACATTATTTTCTATAAATTTGCATGATAATGAAGAGTCATTTTATTAGGACAAATTTTGTCCTAATAAAATGACTCTTCATTATCATGCAAATTTATAGAAAATAATGTACTGGTATGTTAAGCCAATGAATTCTAGTCCATAAATATGACGCATCATAAGCAATTATATACTTAGAGAACCAGGGTCTTAGAGAAGTGATGAACCATGTATGCCTTACTGAAGATATGCAAAGAAAGAAGACTTTGACAGACTGTATGGGGCTGATGAGAAATGATTATGTAACTACAGTTAGCAATGTGCTTACTATGATGTATACTGGGTAAAGGGTTCATGAGATAGATACGAGCACCAAGATGTCTCTGCCATTTGGATCAAAAGCTAGTACACTTTTCAAAAGCATAAAAAATTTAAATTGTTATGTAGAAAAGTGATGTGTTTTCTCTGTTTTTCCAATGTTTTGCCTACGTAGAACACTACAGTAATCTTCCAGAATAACACAGCTTTAATAGCTGGTGCAGGTATATACTCCAATGACATGTCTCAATGCCAGTGGCTTGGATCCACTTGCTCTAACTCAAGAATCAAACCACTTCATCCCAGGACTATATTCAATCAGTCTTCAAAATGTTCTCCGTTTAAATTTGAGAACAACACTGTGGACCTTTCAGCAAGCACCACGTACAATAAAGAAGATATAAAGAATGAAATCCTCGCCACTGGTCCTACTGCAATACAAGCAAAAGCAGATGTACGTGGTTCTGGCATGATAAATTCTTAGATACAGAAGGAAATGACTAAACTCTGTGGGTAAATTTAGCACTTTTAATGTTTGAAGGGCAGAAGTTTGAGAAGATATTAATAAGGTATTCAATTAGAAATTGTCAATAAGCAGTCTTCCACATAACTTCAATCATTCTTTATATACACAGCTGGGTTAGCTGTTTGTGAAAAGACCCTTACTTAGTGTGCACAAAATTAAACAATCACCATACACAATTATTTTTGCAGTTTCTGAAGGTTGGATACGGTGAACAGATATCTATTAATCTGTCTTCTACTGATGAGCAGGGAAATTTTAGAGAGTCCGTGTGGCATGTGACAGCTCCTGGACCTCAGGTATGGTATGAATGCCTGAGAACACATGGTTAGTGGTAAAGGGTTGTTTTGCTGTGAGAACTAGTAAAAGGATATAATAGACTCTTTTACAAAGCAAAGCATGAAGAGAGTATTGATGAAGGAAATGCCTAAAATTTCTCAGTTTTTATGTAATCTTTCACATTATTCCATCATTTTTTAAGTTGCTGGATTATATCAATGGGCTTCTATTAAGCGAATGTTTGTAGCTTACTAATGATTTATTTTCTATCTTGATGATTATATTTCAGCGTTATGGTACATTATCAAGTGACAATACTTCATTCACCTATACTATTCCCAACAAGTCTAAACTTCTGCAAGATAAAAATGTTCAAGTTCAGGAGAACAGAACCACTTTTAATATTACGTTTGACTTGCAGTATCAGGTAAATTTTTATAATAGTGTATAACTGAAAATGTAATACTTTCGAAAGATGTGTGAATTATACCTTTAATTTTCACTTTTGAAAATCTGTCAATCTAATTCTTCTTTATGGCTTGAACTTCCATCTTGCCTATCCCCCTCCTTCTCCTCTCCAGTCTTCAAAACATGTTTCCATCGATCTGCAAATTATGGGTAATGGTTGTCACCCGGGTTACGTATTCAGCAACAAAACTCAATCTTGTTCTTGCCTTCACAATGAAAATATTGTCAGATGTGATTCCAGCAATCGCTACTTTTATGCACTAGTAAGTCCTGCTTGTTTATGGTATGCCATTTGTAAATACAATCAATACTTTATACAGCGAATTCTTATATACGATATATGTTTAGTGCGTATTTCGTAAAAAAAATTTTAAAACAATTTATGAAGTAATTTTCATCTAACTTATAAACTTTGTAATAGTAAAATTCAATTTCATTTTATTAACTTACTATTACACTCAGAGTTTCTTGTGCATGATCTGATATTAATGGATATAGGAAGGACTCTGGGTTGACATTGATAAAAATGGAGCTATTCAAGCTGCCAATACTATTCCAGGATTTTTGCACTGTAATAAACAAGGTAGCTTGCCAGGGTGCAAGATCCAGTTTGACTCCAAAGATGAGCAGTGTGCAGAAGAACGTCAAGGTAAGGTGAAACAGCAGGCTGACACATGGTAGTAAATAGGAATTAGGAATCCTGAAACTTTATTAGCTATTTGACATCTTTAGAGAGGATATAATCTTTGCCATTAGCTATACTGTCGTTGTTTAAATGCCTTGTTTTTGTCAATACAGTTCTATGCTACTTCATTTACACAAAAAATATAACAAACAAAAAATAATTAGTAAGAGATAAACTGCTAAATAGTGACCTTTGTCAGTGTTGGTCAGAATAGCAAAGCTTATTCATACCCATTATAAGAAAGTTGTAGAGTGACACCAACTTCATCAACATAGCTACTTGTTGAATGTTATGCTATGTAATGTATCTAACAGAAATATGCTAGTGGTAAACTGTATATTTTACAGGAAAACTCTGCAGCCAGTGTAAAGGAAACCGTGGTATAACATTTGACCTCCAGCACTGCAAGAAGTGTGATTATAGGGGCATAATCTCATTTCTGATCATTGTTGTTCTCACTCCTGTCGTGTCCTTGATCATTCTCTACTTTGACTTTCCCTTACCTAATGAACTCAAGGGTGTAATCTTTTATGGACAGGTATATATATATATATATATTTTTTTTTTTTTTTTAACTCAAGCGTGATTTAATTAGCTTGCAGTAGTGTTCCAGAAACTGACTATTTATAAAACGTCATTTCTAATAGGTACCTTAATTAATTACACACTTAGAGAAATTTAATATTCATAAGCAATTCTATTAAATAGCACAAACATCTAACTATAACTCTTATACTTAAACTTAGTATAAACATATACAATTTAATGTTCATTCCTAACTTAATGTTGTGTTCATTTTGCAATTAGGTGGTAGGTGTGATCTATCGAAGCTCTCCATATTTGACTGATGACGGTTACTATCAAACATATTATGACTTCATAGCCAACATGTTTGGTCTTGCTATGCCAATTCCCTTCTGCATGCATAAGAAGATACCAGCATCGGCAATGGCTTTCTTGGGATACGTACCTCCATGCCTAGCTTTACTCAGTGCTGCTTTATACTGGTTCTGGTAAGTTGCCATGGTGGGCAAGTGAAGCGAAACAAGACAAGTATATATTTTATGGATGTATGTTATGTGCGTCACATAAATTATAATGATAATCGGGGGTAAAGATTTTCAAGCCCTGCAGAGTTGCATTTTTTTAAACTTTTGAAAAAAGTTGGATGCACCCAGTGACTAGCTAGACAACTGCACTACTTTTTCGCTTAAACGTGCCAAAAAAATAGGCAAACAAATTTCTGTAGACTGAGGTATTGCTAAGGATTACATTTAAGCTTCAAGAAAGAAGAATTTGAGGAATTAAAAAAATTCTTGAAATGAATCTTTCAGTGTGACTACTAAGAATACAGTAGGACCTCAGTAAAACGAACACTTTGGGACCACAGGGTGTTGGTTATACTGAGGTTCATTGAGTTTAATTTGACTTCAAATTGTAAATGCCAGCATGCAATGGAGAGGTGGGAGCAAAACAGCTGCTTTTGCAGTGTGGTTTGTGCCTGCAATGGAGCCGGGTGGGAGCAAAACAGCTGCTTTAGCAGTGTGGTTTGTGGCATGGGCAAATATTTTGCAAATTGCACCATTGGGATCGGATAAGTGAGTTTCTTTATACTGAGGTCCTACTGTACAACTAGAATTTAGGTAGGACTAGCTAGCCATATTTACTGAAGCACATTACAAGTATATAGCTCACTATCAGGGAAAGCCAATGGCAAAACATTAACTTACAGATAAACTATAGAAACATAATATTAATTTTTTAATTCTTTAAAGGGTATTGACGTAGCTATATAGGTGCTTTTTATTACGACATCAGTATGTCAAAATCATTGAATATATTTATGTGGTATATGGCAGTGCTCGCCATGTGAAATTCTTGAGTCATAGAGAGAAGTACGGATTCCATGGCTTCTACTTCCTACTTTTCTTTGTGTACAAGTATATCATTGATACCAGCTTCATCTTTGTTAGTTGCACAAAAGTTGGGGGAAAACAGGTAATACATAAAGTACATATATACTGTGTGCTGCATGGACTTTAATCTCAGAATCTTCTTTGTAGAATTCTTTTGAGAAACTAGCAAGTATTCCAGCCCAAGCCCTGCTACCACTTCCCCTCACACACAGATCTTTTATTACAATTATGTTGGTAGTGTTGTCTGGTAACTACTACATGTGTACACAATGCACATGTCTTGCATGCACATGTGTGTGAATGCAGGTGTTTCTGTATGACTGGTCTGAAGAATGTTACAAAGTCCCGCACGTGTTTCTGCTTATGTTGGGCTGTGCTATGCTGCTAGTGTTTGGAATTATATTACCTCTCTACGTCCTCAAGATTATATGTTCACCTGGAGTAAGTTAACTGTTCTCAATAGTCTATGTTATAGTAATGCTGAATGATTTGCTCACATGTACAAATGAACACTAGGCCCAAAATGAAATTTACTACTTGTCCCACAGTGTAGGAAATGTACCTATACTACTAAGTAAGACAAAGGTGAATTTCATAACTTGATGATGAAATTTGAACACTAGGCCCAAAATGAAATTTGCTACATGTCCCACAGTGTAAGAAATGTACCTATACTAAGTAAGATAAAGGTGAATTTCATAATTTGATGAAACTTGCTCTATCGTACGTAGGATAAGTATAGGGTAGGGACATGTCATACAGTATGGGTCATGTAAGAAATTTCAGTTTTGACCTAGTGGAATATTTGGATTGCTTATTGCACCAACTGGGGGTTTGGGTGAGTATTGGACCAGCATGTTTTAAGTGAAGCCAGTGTGAAAACAAGTGATACAAAATCATTCTGTATTGTAATTTCTTGTGCTTCTCTAAAAAGTATTGTGGGTGTATTTATAGTGTGATTTTTGATATCATATATAACTTGTAGAAGAGGTACATATATAAAGACTATGTGGTGTAGGAAACAAAATAGCTATATGGATTAATTCTTTATGATGCCAATTTTGATTGTTTTGTTTGTTCTTTTTTTTTTTTTTTTTTTTTTTAGAAAATGATAAATGTACGAATTGCACTAACTCATGGATTGAAGGAGGGGAAAAAGTATCAGTGGTATGGCGTGTGGGATCTCTGGAGAAGACTGCTGTTTGTCGCAGCAGGTTTGCTCATTTCAGTCGCTCGTCCTCCTATAGTTCTTGTAAGTGAAAGGTTATTTTGATTAACTCACTTTATCATAAGCATGGCTTGCCTAGAGGTAGAGGAGGTGACTGACCATGGGAATTATAGCCCAATATTGAAAGAGTCTTTTTTACTGACACAACTAAGAACAGATTCATTGACAACTAAGTCTGACAATCCCTCCTCAAATAGTGCTCACAGAAATTTCAAAACATTTATCAAACCAAATTTTACCACTGAAGATTTGATAGAATCAAATATTTGGTTAAGATGTATATTTTACCATAAATGGTTGAAATTATTAGAGTCAATGCCAGCATTACTTGCATAAAACAATGAATTATGAATCATAGTGGGATAAGCCTACAATATTGTCTGCATTGTATAATTTGATAGGTCACTAATGGAGGGCTAAATTTTTTACTCATTAATAGATGGAACAAGCAGTGGAAACATAGAGTATCCAGTTATCCCTGATAGATAGTAACAAGTAAAAAGAAGAAAAAAAAGAAATAGCACAAATAAATAGCAATGAATAAAAATAGAAACAAGCAAATAAAGCAATAATAAGCAATAATAATTCAACTTATTAATAAATAAAAGGGACATATCGTCCATAATCTATACCTACTCGCTGTTAGAATGTATACGCAGTCGTTCAAGTTGCTTTAATATTACATATTTTGGCTCCATCATTTCTATTTTACTACAGCTTATCATCATCATTCTCATTCTGTTTTGTCTGGGGATCCTGTGCACAGTGCAGCCATACAAAGAGGACCACATCAATGTGATTGAATGTCTCATGATCCTGGCACTGATGAGCTCCACATTATCTGTGTATGACAGAGATAATGACTTCCACATAGGAGCCCTAGTGGGGAAGATAACATTGCTGACTCCCTTCATTTATGGCTCTCTCTTTATTTTCTACCACGTTATAATGTTCTTATTTAAAAAAAGCTGGTGAGTTTATGACAGTGTTGTTAGAACAATGCCTGTTGATGTACATGTTCATAGGAAAAAGCTTAAGGAGACTAAAATTATGGAAGATAAAGTGAAAAATATTGAGAAGAAATACTTAATTATCTCCGGAAATTTTAAAGGAAGGATGATGAACCTAGTAGGAGAGGAAGCTGAAGGTAGTTGCAGAGAAAGAGGGAGATGGAGGGGGTATATTTTATTAGTGGATTTGCTGTATAAAGATGATATATACCTTCTTTCTTTTAATCACAGATGAAGACCCATTATCTGTGGACTCATCCAGTAACAAGAAGGGACTTCGTAGATCATTTGGAGCAAGCCTGAGGGAACCTTTGCTTGATGACAGCTCTAGAAAATAACATTCTGCAATATTGTACAGTTCTCTTTTATAAACTTTATTTACATTGTTGTGGTATAGTTGCATGACAACCAGGTAAAGATCGCTCCTCTAATTCTGGAACTGAAAGTATAAAATGCTTTGAAAGCGCGGTCGTCGTTACAATAATAATCTCATTTTCAGTCTATAGTAAAGCATTTATTAGAGGCATAAGTCGAGGAGGTCTGAGTTAGGAAGAAATGGACAGCCTTGACAGCAAGTATAGCTCCGGGGACTCGTACATAAGTAATCAGAGCTCCGACTTACAGTTGACGCGGGCACGCTTTGAGCAGGTGGACCAGAGGTTGAGCTGCCCCGTGTGCTTCGAGAGGTTCCGGGACCCTAGACTACTAACTTGTATGCACTCCTTCTGCAAGACGTGTATCGTCAATGTACTGACAAAGAGTTTGAGGAACATTGAAGAAGACGAGAAGGATCAAGGTATGCCAATTTAGTTTGCTGCTCTGTAGCCATACATATACTATAATATGATCGGCTAGAGAAGTATTTAGCAGTCTTCCTGCTCATCCTTAAGTGTCCACAGTAAATAGTTAACAAAAACCAAGCAATTCTTGGTCCATGGCTGATTTTTTTTGTTGTTGTTGTTGTGTTGTGTTTTTTACTGTTTTTTTTTTTTTTTTTTGCCCAGTTTTTTTTTCTTCCTTTTTTTTTTCCTTCCACTACCAATCTGATCTGATCCTGCAACTTGATAACATTGTATTACTCTCCAGTGAGCTTGTCCTCATCCTATCCTGTAGTAAAACAGACTTGGTCTAATTGGTGTTGTTGCTAAAGGTTACACATATACTATTTGGTATGTTGTGGTCACATGGTTATTAAGTTAGATTACAAAGGTGGGAAGAAGGCTACTACTATAATCTTCTTATTGTATACCGTTCATAGTTGATACCGAGTCAGTCTCTAGAAGTTACTGTAACAAATGAAGCACCAAAGGTGTGAATCCTCAGCACTAACACTAGCTAGCCACCATAGGTGTGAATCCTCAGCACTACTATACACTAGCTAGCTATTACAGAATCATCTCATACCAAAAGAATAACTTACTGGCTTTTGTTTATTGTATGCCAGGTTAAAATGAGTGCATGCATTTGTGTGTGTGTGTGTGTGTGCACGTGTACATGAGTGCATAGATTTTGTGAGTAGTTTTGCACAACACTACAGTAAATGGGATACTTATTTAAACCCTTCAAAAATTTATCCCGAGAGACCTTTTGTTGGAAGTCGGAGGAGAGGCTTGTCTCAGAAACAATTAATGATTATTTTGTAATTAAAAATGTGGCACTGACTCAGTTTAGTGTTTCTATTTATGGAATAGGACAGTGGTTACCATATAAGTATATCTTTATGCACCGGTAGAAGCAGTCACATGATGGCAGTGTGGGGATTAGTTTCAACTTGTCGGTGGCGGTTGTGGATTTTGGTCTGATAGTGTCAACATTATTAGTGTCAACGTTACTGATTAGTCGTAGGTAGCAGCCATTTTTTATTTACTTTTTAATACAACAGAAAGTGTCTTGTGATGCACTGGATAGGGGAACTATTAATGTCAGGCAGTCTGTCTGTCAGGTCAGGCAGTCTGTTTGTCAGGTCAGGCAGTCTGTCTGTCAGGTCAGGCAGTCGAGGCAGTCTGTCAGGTCAGGCAGTCTGTCTGTCTGTCAGGTAGGCAGTCCGCATGTCTGTCTGTCTGTCTGGTATACCGTCTTTAGCCACCATTGCCTCCTCCATGTGAAGCCATGAGTGAGTGGTAAGTGGATGAAGACAGTCAGTTTGTTGTCACATATTCCATCTAAGTGAAACCACAAAAAGGACGTTCATTCAGTATCTGATTTATTTTTTAATTTTCTTCCCGTCCAGAATAGTATTAGTTGAGGATAAGTTGTGTGCAGCTAGTGCTAAAGGATTCAGTGTTGATTTCTCTAGAGGCAAGTGTTTTTATTGCACTTCCATTGTTGCTTGTTAGTTTCGCGACGTTGAATGGCAATCACTTCTAATTTGCTGCGGTAAATCCTTATAGATTAGTACTCGTGTCATTTTGGCATGTGTTGCAATATTGTGCTTATCTTTGAAGAGATAGGGGGAGAGAGAAAGGGATGTTTTCAGTAGTTGAAACTCATCCCATCTTCTCTGTCCTGCTGTTTGTGACAAAGCAGAGCTCATTGACCCAAGTGACCCCATTAGGTCTTCTTCCATAGAACAAGCACCAGGCCATCACCCTCGCTATTCTTCAGGGAATATGGGGGTAACTTCTGTGGCATGTAAAAACTGGAGGAGAAATTTCAGGCAAATCATTTGTCACAAAACAACAACAACAACAACAACAACTGAAGTTTTAGTTTGCAGGTGCCAGTTATAGCCTTCTTTATATCGGAAATAATTTTAGGCCTTTTTTTCCAAATCATTTTCCCCTCACCCCCTTTCCTTCCCTTTCCCTTAGAAAATTAGTATGACCTTTGTGGATACAGCCACGAATACCTGCCAGTAACAGCTTGAACTTATTGCTATTACAGACAGGTACATGTGTACTATAAATAAGTTCAAGTTTTCATTACTAGGTTTTCATGAAACTAAGGCCATACCAAAGGTTTCGTGGCTGGTTCCAGTTCACAAAGTAGTGACATTTTTGTGCATGTGACTCAAGAGAGTATTTTGTGACCTCAATTTCCTGAATGGCTAGATGAAATTCAATCTGAATACATATATTGTTCACTATTTCACAAGTAACCAGTAATCCTGTAATTGTTCTTTCTTCCTTTCTACTATTAATTCCCTCCAGAATGACCCAATTAGTTTCCAATTTCTGACTTTTTAGGACAGCCTAACATACATAAATACATACATACACACATAAATACATACATACACACATAAATACCTACATACACACATAAATACATACATACACACAAATACATACATACACACATAAATACATACATACACACATAAATACATACATACACACATAAATACATACATACACACAAATACATACATACACACAAATACATACATACATACATAAATACATACATACACACATAAATACATACATACACACATAAATACATACATACACACATAAATACATACATACACACATAAATACATACATACACACATAAATACATACATACACACATAAATACATACATACACACAAATACATACATACACACATAAATACATACATACACACATAAATACATACATACACACATAAATACATACATACACACAAATACATACATACACACATAAAGACATACATACACACATAAATACATACATACACACATAAATACATACATACACACATAAAGACATACATATACTGTTACACTGTATATGGCTTATTTCGTCACTCTGAATGAAACAAATTTAACCTGTCTCAGTTAAATGGGTACAGGTAGTACTTCTGGGATGAAACAAGCTTTCATGCTCTGAACTTCTATTTCATAGGAATGTGGCATGTCTTCGTGTTTTTGTGTTGGCTGTTTTTGCACCCACTGCCTCAGGCAAAATGAATTAGTTTGCACACTCCCATGTTGTCTCCTCACTGGCACTAGAGTAAGCAACGAACACACAATAACACAAATTCTGGTATGGCTTTTCCAGATTCCCAGCACAGACTTCACACCCTTAGAAGCTAAGAGAAGATTACCTGTGAGCCTCTAATGCTTCGTGGTTGTTAAGTCGCTGGTTAGTACAAACATTAGCTATGTCCAGTTCTTTGAAAAATTGATACCACCACTTTCTTCAGACAATAGCACTGACTATGGTAGCATGACTTTTTATTTATTTATTTATTTTTTGTTTATTTATTTAGTTATTTATTTTCATTCGCTTACTCGACCATAACTATGTATCATTTAAAATCGACAGCAATTCTGAGTATATTGTTCATTTGTTATGGGGACCCAGTGTAGCATTTGTAAGTAAGAGTGGCAGTTATATCTAGTGCTATCAAGGCCAAGCCAACTATAGCAACATGTCCTGCTATAGCAACGTGTTCTCTGCGCTCAGTGGGTATGTATTTGGGAATTCAAAGTCCTCCTCAGACGTAACTTTTGAATACAAAACTTGAAACTGGTTAATAAAAACAGATTTAATCTGTACACATCCTCGACTGAATGACAGACAGAAAACAAGGGCAACTGACCAATGGCATCACTCTTAGTTTAGAAGGAAGGCTTGAGTTGGGAGTAGGTTGCACAGTAAAGCATCAGAGGGGTCATAAGTATTTCTGCCAAGTGATGTTCTTTTAGTTGTAGTTTTTTGTATTTTACCATATATTATAAGGCATCCAAGTGAGTTTGTTAGTTGTAGTAGTGATGGTAACTCATTTTTGATGGTATTGTTGTATGTTTGTGTGTGCATGTGATTAGTTTCAGATTTTGAATTGCACTGTCCGAAGTGTCGTAAAGTGACTAGTCTGGGTCCGGGAGGGGTGGAGGACCTTCCCGTCAACTACGCGCTCAACGACGTCATTGAAGTCATGCCTGACGACAGTGTCAACAGCTTCTCTCCGTCCACACCACTCACTTCTCTCGGCCCCTCTCTAGGAGGTAGGCATGTGGGAGGGGAGAGGGAAAGGATGTATTTAGGGGTGTGGCCAAAAGTGTGTGGCTAGAAGGGAAGAACGGAAAATTAGAAAAGATCTGAGGGGATCAATTTGCCTTTTTTAGACTTGGAATGTCCTCAAGCGTGTGGCCTTGCGTTCATCTATTCAGCATGCAACGTACTGCCTATTATGGTGTTAGTTCACTATTTCTCTGTGTTGTTGTGTACAAACACAGTTCGTAGCTTTCACTTTGGTCAGATGCATGTATGTATGTATGTATGTGTGTATGTATGTATGTTCTCATACCATCTATTGTGAACGCACTAGCCTAATAGCATGTCATGGAAGACACACACTATCATGAAAGCTTTCATCCTCAAATGAGATTCTTGTGTTGGTCAGGTGCAAGTAGATATAGGTGTGTGTGAGTGTGATGATGTGTGAGTGTGTGTGTGTAGTAGTGTATATCTTTGCTGAGAGTCGTGGTGGCGTGTGAGTTGTTGTTGTTTTTGTGTACTCTACATAAAACTATGCATGTGTGTTTATTTTTCTTCTTCCTTCCAATTTCAGCCACTCTGTGTGACGAGCACCAGCGGCCAATGGAGTACTTCTGTGAGACGGACAACCAGTTGGTGTGTGGGGAGTGTCTGGTCATGCCTAAGCATCGCGGCCACAACACCATCGTCGCCAAGAAGATCCTAGAGAGAGAATTAGAAAGCCTGCGCCAGAACAGCTTTGAGTCCACTGAGAGAATGCTTCTCAAGATCAGAGAAGCTGTGGACAACGTCTCCAACATGGCAGATTCCCTGCGGGAGAAAGGAGAGAAGACCAAGACCAAGATCCAGCGACACTTCAAGGAGATCCGAGATGCCCTGGAGCTGAGGGAGCAGAGTTTGTTGGGAACCACGGAAGACATTGTCATGAAGAAGGTGGACAAGCTGGACATGCAGAGGGAAGTACTGGCTAAGTCCAAGATTGACCTGGAGTTACAGGTTAGCACACAAATTGTGGGTAAAGGGACGGAATGCGAGATATTCTGTAGATAGGCAATGCATAGGTAAGACTATCTTATGATATGATTAGGTTTATTCTTTTAGTGGGTAAAAGAGATAAACTTTATCAACAATTGGACATTGTACTGAAATACGTCTATTTTCTATAAGTTGGTTTTTTCAATGGCCAGCAAGGTCTGGTCTATAATTGCAATTTTAAACAGTTGCATCAACGGGAGAGGTAGCGGTTGAATAGAGATCGAATCTCACCAGATGTAGGCTTGTGGTGACAACAGAATCTATGGTGGGTGTGTAGGTGGACCACCACATTCCAAACATTCCTGCTGCACCCTCAGGCAGGATAGATGGAAGTCAACAACACAACAGGATATCCCATCACAGGTGCCAAATAAAGGCAGAGTTAGTCCATGGCCAAATTAAATGGCAGGCATTTGAGGGATTTTTCTTTTTGTCTGTGAAGATGGATATATTTGTGAACTTAGTGGTGAGCATGATCTGGCAGTGGAATAAGAACTGATACAAGGTTATTATGAACTGATAAGATCTATTATGGAAGATGTTTGTAAGTTGTTTCACGAGTGGTTGTTTATATGGTTTCAAGTGGTGTAAGAAGTAGTGAGGCTGTGGCTAAGTCCTCCACGTTACTGACTGACCACTCGTGTGCATTTGAACTAAGTAGTTTGGCAAGTTAGTTTCTAACACAATATTAAGTTACCATATGCACATGTATGTATGTACATGTGTAACACGTGTGTAATCAAACTCTCTACAATGGCTATCAATAACTTTCATTTTGAATTTCATAACTGTGACTCTGAGGCTGATGGAGTTTTGCTTTTATCATGTGACAGGTAGTCTGATCAGCAGTTTAGTTGTTAGTGTCCGTATCAATGCGTGCGCACACACACATGCACACACACGTGATGTGTCCCTGTTACTGTGTAGTAGTATTTGGGTGAGTCTACATCATTGTGTTTATAATTCACATGTCCGAATATATTTCTTTGGGAGGAGGATAAAAGCAGCTGCCATATTGGGTCCTGATTATGGTGCCTTTGAAAGGAACCCTACTTAGTTAGAGAGTTTTTTTTTTTTACTACTGTTGTTGTGGTTGTATTATTATTTTTTTTATTTTGAATAACTTTCTTCATGTATAGTTGAAACAAATGAAAAACAGAACACAAAAGTTTTCTTGTTGACTTTCAAACATTTAGAACCTACAACTTAGCCAAGTCTGTGTGACTATCTCAGCTGCTTGCAGTAGGAGCGTTCTTCTTCATTATAGTGTACATGATGAGAATATTATGTGTGCTTTAATAAATCATGGAGCACAAGTTTGTGAGGAAGCAGAAGAAACACAGATTAGAGCTCTTAGTAGAGTTAGTTTGCTGAGGTATAGAGAACTGACTGTATATGGGCTGGTTTCAAGCTTTCATTGTTGTTGCTTGGGTTTGTTTACTAATGTAGGTATCGGAAGTTGTGATAAAGATTTCCTTACAAGGCAAAGTAATATACAATACATGCATACTAGCATACACATACTATACAAACATTCATACATGCATGCATACATACATACATACATACACACATACCTAGACAGGTCATGATGTGACAAATGAAACAGTTGGGAATATCAGCATTAAAATGTTGATTGAAATCATAACAGTAGCATACAGTTTTGGCTGGTAAAAGGTCACCACGAACTCCTACATACAATTAATTTTTCACTCCCACTATATACAGCCATAACGTATGTGCCCTGACATTTAAACTATTGTTAAAGTGTTGATGCTGGCTGTATTTCAGACTTTGTTCTAATTCTTACTTGCAGGTTCTGAAGTTGAAGCACATTCTGGCAAACAAGGATGATTTCTCCTTCCTGAAAAACAAAGAGAAGCTTCTCTCTGAACTCAGTCAAGTGGTGGAGCTCGCCAAGTCCAAAGACCGCAACCCACTGGAGTCCATCACGGATGGACCGGACTGTTTCCTCCCGGATGACCTGCTTTCCATCGCCAGCAAATTTGGCGAGGTTTACTGCCGCCCTTGCCCTTCTCGCTTCACTGCCAGGGGTGAAGGGTTGTCGAAAGGGTTCATCAACAAGCCAGCCAAATTCAAAGTGGAAGCTCGCGATCGCTATGGCCAGCGGAGTATCGTGAGCGGGACCTCTGTGCGAGTGATGGTGCAAGATCCTCAGCACAACCAGCTTAACACCAAGGTGGAAGAGACGACCACGGGCGAGTACCTGGTGTCATACACACCCACTCAGGTCGGCTACCACTTCATCAGGATCACTGCCAATGATCACAAGATTCTCAACGGAGACTCCCATGCCGTCATCTTCAACCGTAAGGACTATTTCTCTCTTGGTGTTCCCTTAAAGAAGATCTCCAAGTCTGAGCTGCGGACTGAACCACCCGTGTCGACTTTCAGAAGTGTTTGTACACTGCCCAATGGCAATATCGTGTTCATGGATGCCTTCTGCTTACGCGTGGTCAACCCTTCCACCGGTAATCTGGTTCACACTGTTGGTTCGTACGGCACAGGCTCCAACCAGTTCTCCCTCCCTTTCGGAATGGCTGTCAACCGTTCTGGAAACATCTTCGTCTCCGACAGCACCATGCACAGAATATCGAAGTTCAGCAGCGAGGGTCGGCACATCATGAACTTTGGCACTCAGGGGCAGAGGGTTGGAATGATGCAGTGCCCTGAGGGCTTAGCTCTGCTGGGAGAGGAGAGAGTGTATGTGGCCGACAGTGGGAACAATAGGATCCAGTACTTCCAGCAGAGGAATGGCAAGTTCCAGGGAAGCTTCGGAAGGAAAGGGACGAATGCCGGTCAGTTTATGTCCCCAAGAGATGTCGCTGTGGATGCCAAAAACTCTCGGATCTTGGTGTCTGACACTGGGAACTTTAGGATTCAAGCTCTGTCACTGGATGGCAAACCTCTACTCCAGTTTGGTAACCCAAAAGGAGGATCTGTTTATCTCAGCTTTCCATTTTTTGTAACGGTCGATGAAGACGGCTTTATCTTGGTCACAGAGACCAAGTCCCACTATATCTCTGTCCTCACACCTAGAGGGGGTATCGTCAGACGTTTAGGCAGCCAGGGGGATGCCCCAGGGCAATTCAGGACCCCTTATGGGATATGTGTGAGCTCCAACAAAGGGCATGTCGTCGTAACTGATTCCACAAGTAACTGCATACAAATTTTTTAAAGCTATAGTATGTCATTTTCAATTTGCATTATTTATTCTTTGTGTGTATTAACTATATTAAACTTTGCCAACCAAATTTAGTTGAAAGGGGGGGGATTTGCCATATTATGAGGTAAAGGGTCGTTAAAATGAATTGATTCGCTTGGGCTGTGGGTGTGGCTGGGATGCTTTCTCAACAAAGGCTAAGTTGATCATGTTGCAGCAGAGACGTGTACTGTTCTCCTTCTTCGCTCTCCTTGTACAGATCCACTGTCAAAGTGTTGGCAATTTCCCGCGCTTTACGCGGTGTCTGATTAATGGGACTTTGACCGGCAATGGAGATGCGGGAGTGAGATACAGTGCGGACTGCATTACCTGCAGCTCCACGATAACTGTGATCCAGGGAAGGGACTCCGAAGAATGCGTCCCCAGGCGTGGAAACAACTTATCTGGTAGGACGTGCACTGAACTCGACCCTGTGTTGGAGAGCATAATGTTGGGCCACACGATGTCTCGGGACTGTATTGAAATTGTCGTTGCTAGGCACACTACAAATAACCGCTACGTGGTGCAAGTGAAGGACATGTCTATCAATCAAAGTCTTGTGATAAGGAGCTCCTCTGAGGTTTGTGAAGATATTGTAATATAATGTCAGTCATATGATAGCCTTGGAATCCCAATGTGTAAGTGTGAGTTTTGCATCTATTATATCTGAGCTGCACTCCGACCTCAAAGAAACTCATTGTTGACACAAGCTCATTCAATTCCTCGCCAAATAGCAAATAGAATTAATTAAGGTCCCAATCCTATAATATGTGTATTCAAGTAAGCAAAAACACTAGGCCAAAATTGAAATTTCCTATGTGTCCCACTGGGGAATGGGTCTATCTTAAAACTCTGCAGGTTAGAAGGTATAGCATGTACTTCTATACAGCTGTAAGCCAATGGTTAGAATCACTGAGAAGCAGAAAATAAGTACAAGTGTCCATTAATTAACAAGTTCTGTCCAATCATGTAAATAAGTGTCAAGTTTGTTTGTTTTTGTTTTTTCAATTACTGCATACACGCACTATGCAGTATCATGTGTTGTTTGAGTGGAATAGAGAGTAGCATAGTGAAGGTTTACACTCAACTGTAAGACCACTCATACTGGCCAGTGATATGTTGGACTGTGTTTGATCCTCCTCCTAAACAGACCTCTCAATTGTTAGGTTTCCTTCCTCAGGTCATGTGCTGTTGAATATAGCTTCAGCTTACTAAATGGTATCCACCATCTTCTTCCGCTGTTCCCGAAGCTCTCACAACCAGTGGCCAATTCAAGCTAGTTAAAGTAAAATGCCTTTATCATAACTAAATAACAAACAAACAAACAAGCAAACAAACAGTTATTGCCTAAGTTTTGTTCATGACTTTCTGTTAGTGGGGTATCAGCACGTCTGTCTTTGGTTTGATGGCTTCTTCAATTTGATTTGCAGTTCTTTTTATGTATGGATTTTTAGACACAACACATGACCTGCCAGATTCATTTAAAAATAGCTACATACTAAATAGTATATACATACAAGACTCACTGTAATGCTGAACAGTTCAGTTGAACCATTTAGAGATATTTGTGGCTAAAACTTTAATTTGTGTTGAATGGCAGAGAGGTTGACAAAAGATGTTTCTGTATAGATTTATTTTGTTTTGTGTAAAAAGAAGGCTTCGACCGTTCAGTACCAGTAGTCAGCATTGAGTTTGCATGCACTTTGAGTTGAGTATTAATTTCATTTTACTTATAAGTATGTACGCTGTATATGTAAACTTGAATTAACATAGCATTTATAAATTTGAGCTTAAACATTATTATGCATTGGTTAAAGTTATACAATGCTTCTTGTATGCATATGAAGTAAAAATGTGTGTTTGAAGAATTACTTGTCTTTTTTAAAAGGATTGCTCTGTTAATTCCAATATTTCCTTCTGGAATTCAGATGCATCTTATTGTTTAATGACTAATTGGTCCTAACGTAAAAGTTGAAAATTTAATTTTTTGTGTTAAGTACATACAATTTATACTGTTTAGCAAATAAAATTTGAATACTGCTTAGTTATTTACAGATTTAGTACACTAATTACTAAAGAATCTGTTCAAAAGCTCCTGTCATAGCTGCTGTGTCTTACAAGCTGCAAGAAGTTAGGACTCCAATGTGAAGCCATTTTAAGCCGATTCCTTTTCTTAGAGTTTCAGTTCTCTTGTGAAAGTTCGCCGCACATAATGTGGGTAATTATCATTGATTCTAATGCATTTCCAGACTCTGATGTAAGAGGTCACATGATGTGGGGTGAGAGCAGAGTTGAGGAAGGAGTGAATGGTGGATGTTTAGAGTTCTAATTTCAGACTATATGGTGTGGCTAGAATCTGGAGGGATGACAGTAACATGATGAATTAGCATGGTTTGAAGTCCTACGCTGACCAATAGCTCTTCCTTTCAATTAAATGCAATGACTTCATGTGTACCTTACAATGTAACGTGTGTGTGTGTGTGTGTGTGTGTGCTTGTGTGTAAAGATATTAATATGAGTGCAATGAGAGACATTCTAAGCATGAATAATGCTTGCTCCACTCCTACTCTGCCTATCCTGGTAGGGTAGATCAACTCTCCAATTTTTTCAGGGTGGGCAGGTTGCATTTGAGGAACTTAGATAAGCTTGTGATGACCCAGTGATGTTCCTGTAGTGGTTTTTTGGTGACAACTTGATGCCTTCCTACTTGGGTAATTACGGCATATATGCCTGAGGCCTCTTTCAGGTAGCCCGTAGTTGGTGTAATAAATTACCAGTTGTCATTTACTGTCATGTGTTCATTCAGGATGAAGTGGTGGAGGTGAGCATCCAAAACTCAAACCGGTCCAACGGCACCAGAAGCAATCCATATGCCCTGAGGTTCAGAAACTCCGGTGCCGTGATACTGAGCAGGATTAAAATTGTTCGCAGTATTGGGATTCTTGGATTTGATAACATTCAAGTGGTGGCTATTGTAGAGAGCTCGTTCAGGTGAGAGAAACCCAAGTAGTGTGTGGTTTGTGTGTGTGTGTGTGTGTGTGTGTGTGTGTGTGTGTGTGTGTGTGTGTGTGTGTGTGTGCAATATTAGTTAGACACTAACTGAATGCAAACTAACCCGGCAGAATTCAATAATTAGAAACGATTGGTTGTTTGAGCATTTGGATTGTTTTGTTGTTGTCACTATTGTTTTTTATGTTATTGTTTTATTATATTTTATTTACTTTTTCTGTTATTGGTAATTTTCAAGCAGTCAATATTGAGTAGTGAGTATCTCTCACTGTAATTATGTATGAGAACGAAATACTTCCAACCTGCCACATGGTGAAGTCAAACCAGTTATAGAGGTGCAAGGTGTCAATACATACCTAGTCTTTGAAAGCATGCTGAATAATTTAGAATTATCTAACCCCAAATAGATGGTTTGAGCCGAGTATGGCAAACGGCAAGAGCCATCTGTTCAAAGAATTCAGTTGGCTCAGTAGATGTCGTGCATAGTTAGGTCAACAAAATGGCGGTATTCATTGCCCAGTGCATATTTTATAACCCCCTTACTCAATTATAGCTATATCACATAGTATGAAGTTGTTCGTACTGGCTCTGCAAATTTAGTAGTACGTAGCTGACAAGTCATGGGTAAGGCATGGTCATGGTTGTAAGGTTTAAACATGGTTGGTAAGGTGACATTTCTAAAGTGTAAAAGGTAAAGTGTGGTCTGACCAACAGTTTCTACCCTTAATTAATTGGCCAGCGAGCGTAGCTCGCGAGACACTTACAGGGGTAACACAATTGAAAATCGGGGATGTTTGTTTGTTTATATATATGTTTGGACGTACGTAAGGCATTTTTGTACTTTGACCCTCGCGTTTTTGTGTTAGTTCGGTGGTCGACCCCGTCCCAAACTTCACTAAACAGAATCCTCTGTTTATCTATCAGTACCCGTATCACCCTAGAAATTGAATTGTTTTCCGCTTTGAATTCTTTTAGAGGTGCAGTTAAAACGTGAAAACTTACAGGACTTCCATTTCTATTCGAGTTAGTGGCTGTGGTAAGTCAATGCGCTCTTTGGCATGGTTATAAGCCATACGCAACAGTATTTACTTGAAAATGCATTGTCCACTAGACTAACCGCGAAGGTAAGTCTTGTGTAGGTGTATGTCCAGTTGTGTCAAAGCATTGTGCTTTACAGCCACTATTTAGCTAAAGAATATCACAAAGAAAACGTTTAAATAGCGTGTATTGTTTTGTTGTTGTTGTTTTCCTTCAATTCAAACAGTTGCAGCGAGTTGTTACTATGGTACTGAAATCCCTTTACAGTGTATGCGTAATTTAAAAACTCGACCTTATTTTCAGTAGCTTCAGTGTTAGAAGTCAAAATCATTCATATAAAAATAGTATAGTCTTTAGGCTCGCTCGCCATTTGTGCTCAAGCACATCACTAGTATATGTGTACTATTACTATATCAGGGAACAAAATTACAGGAAGGTCAAATCAACTTCTTCTTTTTTTTCTTTTTTTTTTTTCTTTTTTTATTCTTTTTTTTATTATTTCTTTTTTATTTCAGGGAGTTTGTCATTTCCATGAAATTGAATGAAAAATTGCAGAGCAAATCTCCGTATGAAAGTTGTTGTAATTTTCAGGAAGGGCAAAATGCCTAATAAAAAGACCAGCTATATACACTGTCAAGTTGCAACATCAGTTAGAGAGAAGGAAGTGCTGTGATAGCTATAAATGCATGATTCCCTACTATTCAGTAGGCGGTGTGATAATGCTATAGCTATGAATGCATGATTCCCTACTATTCAGTAGGTGGTGTGATAATGCTACAGCTATGAATGCATGATTCCCTACTATTCAGTAGGTGGTGTGATAATGCTATAGCTATAAATGCATGATTCCCTACTATTCAGTAGGTGGTGTGATAATGCTATAGCTATGAATGCATGATTCCCTACTATTCAGTAGGCGGTGTGATAATGCTATAGCTAAGCATGATGGCATGATCCCTACTATTCAGTAGGCGGTGTGATAATGCTATAGCTATGAATGCTGATCCCTACTAGTCAAGTAGGTGGTTGATAATGCTAAGCTAGGAATGCATGATTCCTAACTATTCAGTAGCGGGTGTGATAAGGCTATTAGTTAAATGAATGCATGATTCCCTACTATTCAGGAGGCGGTGTGATAATGCTATGCTATGAATGCATGATTCCATAAGATTGAAGGAGGAGGTGGGGGATAATGCTAGAGAGATGAAGAGATTAAAGTACTGATCAGTAGGCGGTCGGGGATTGTTTGTTGTGTTGAACTGGATAATGCTATAGCTATGAAGATGATTCCCTAACTATTCGTAGGCGGTGTGATAATGGGATAATGCATAGTTATGAATGCCTTTGATTTTTTCCATACTATTCCAGTAGGCGGTTGTGATAATGCTATAGCGATATAAATGAGGATTCCCTACTATTCAGTAGGCGGTGTGATAATGCTATAGCTATGAATGCATGATTCCCTACTATTCAGTAGGTGGTGTGATAATGCTACAGCTATGAATGCATGATTCCCTACTATTCAGTAGGCGGTGTGATAATGCTATAGCTATGAATGCATGATTCCCTACTATTCAGTAGGCGGTGTGATAATGCTATAGTTATGAATGCATGATTCCCTACTATTCAGTAGGCGGTGTGTGATAAGCTATTAGCTATGAATGCATGATTCCTATATCAGTTAGGCGGCTGTGATTGTTTGATAATGCTATAGCGCCGGGGCCCTTCCCCCCTGAATGCATGTTCCCTACGATTCAGTAGGTGGCCCCTTGATAATGCTATAGCTATAATGCATGATGCCCTAACTATTTCAGTAGGAGGTGTGTCCGTGTGTGATAATGCTATGTTATGACATGATCCCTACTATTCAGTAGGAGGTGTGATAATGCTATAGCGTATGAAGCATTGATTCCCTACTAGTCAGTAGGCGGTATTTTGTGATAAGACTATAGCTATTGAATGCATTGAGTCCCTAACTATTCAGTAGGCGGTGATAATGCTAGAGGACTATGAATGCCATGATTCCATAACTATTCAGTAGGCGGTGTGATAATGCTATATTATGAATGCATATGTTCCTACATCAGTAGGCGGTTGTGATAAGCATAGCTATAAATGCATGATTTCCATACTATTCAGTAGGTGGTTTGTGATAATGCTATATAAGCTATGAATGCAGATTCCCTACTATTCAGTAGGCGGTGTGTGTGATAATGCTATAGCTATGAATGCATGATTCCCTACTATTCAGTAGGCGGTGTGATAATGCTATAGCTATGAATGCATGATTCCCTACTATTCAGTAGGCGGTGTGATAATGCTATAGTTATGAATGCATGATTCCCTACTATTCAGTAGGCGGTGTGATAATGCTATAGCTATGAATGCATGATTCCCTACTATTCAGTAGGCGGTGTGATAATGCTATAGCTATGAATGCATGATTCCCTACTATTCAGTAGGTGGTGTGATAATGCTATAGCTATAAATGCATGATTCCCTACTATTCAGTAGGCGGTGTGATAATGCTATAGCTATAAATGCATGATTCCCTACTATTCAGTAGGTGGTGTGATAATGCTATAGCTATAAATGCATGATTCCCTACTATTCAGTAGGCGGTGTGATAATGCTATAGCTATGAATGCATGATTCCCTACTATTCAGTAGGCGGTGTGATAATGCTATAGCTATGAATGCATGATTCCCTACTATTCAGTAGGCGGTGTGATAATGCTATAGCTATAAATGCATGATTCCCTACTATTCAGTAGGTGGTGTGATAATGCTCTATTTGATTATTCCTGTTATCGTTTGTTGTTATCATACAATTCAAACTAATAGCAGAAGTTGGAAAAATAACCAAATATTTTTTGCCATTGCCAAGACAAGTACTGACCATTCATACAACTAATAATATCATTGAAATAAGTAATTAAAACTTTATAATGACAAATACATAGCACCGCGTATGCTGTTGTAGTCTATGAATGTTATGACCACATCCCTTACCAGAAATTTTTTAGTTCTAAGAACAAAGAGGAGAACCATTTGAATGGCAATATATGGAATTTGAGATAATGGATTTATACATATAATTTGTGTGTATGTATGTATGTATGTGTGTATGTATGTATGCATGTACTGTATGTGTATATACATATGTGTGTGTAATGTAGGCATGTATGTATATGTGTGTATGTACGTATGTGTGTATGTATGTATATGTGTGTATGTATGTATGTGTGTATGTATGTATATGTGTGTATGTACGTATGTATGTATGTATGTATATGTGTGTATATGTATGTGTATATATGTGTGTATGCATGTATGTGCATATTTCTACTTTGTGTCAGGTTTTTCCTGAGAGGAGCAGTGGATGTGTATAATAGTGGTACAGTACTGGTGGCCAGCTCAAACTTCTCTCACAACATAGTCAGAGATGTCACCAAGACGGACAGTTACCGTGGCTACTCGGCTGGTCTTTCCATCAGTGAGCACATCCTTCAACATTACTCGTGCATTTTTTTTATTTATTGTGTTGCTTTCGCGCCCCTAGGCTACAACCAGAGGGATGCCAACGTGACTAGTCCGTTCGTTAGGATTTTGAACTGCAGGTTTCAGAATAACTCCATAGACGTGGCATCAATTGGGACTACTACAGACTCTGACTTGTCTGGATTTGAGGAGCAAAGAGAAACGACGTTTGTACCATTTAACGGGCCTTTGTTTAATGACACAATAAACAATGATGGCAACAACAACAATAACAACAATAACAACAATAATAATAATAATGATGATAACAATGGTGGCAGGAGGGGTCGGAATAGATCAACAAACATGACCGTCTCAGAGTTGTTTACTGTCAGGGGTCAGGCTTTTGATAGCGGGTTCTTCTCCGGCAGAGGAGGCGGAGTTTCAATCATAGTCAACAGTGATCATCCGGTGGATCTTGTGATGTTCGAGGCGGACTTTCTGGAGAATGCTGCCGTGGCCTACGGGGGAGGAGCATTTTTGTTGCTGCAAGGACGAGCATTTCACACTATTATCGTGGATCGCAGTCGGTAAGGGGTGTTGGGCACAGATGCTATCTGTAGTACCAAACTACAGTGCTGCTAATGTTGTCTTCGTGTCATAATTTGCCACTGAATAAATAGTACAGTTTGTGAGTCCCTGAATTGCTTTCATGCAACAAGCATTCCTGATTTTGATTTTCTTGATTTCCCAGACCGGACTAGCATTGGCTTTCATATGATTCTTGAATACTTATGTTTATGAAGACATTCCAAGTTATTGGCATTTGTAAACCTAACTAGTGTAGTGTTTTTCATTCATCAATCCATAATGTTATCTAGGACTCTCTTAGGAGCCTCATGAAATTATAATGAAATTCTTTAGATGTTTCTCTTTACCAATAAAGGGTAATTATGTTTAAAATAATGACACAAGGACAAATTAGCGGCACTGTGTTTATAGTTAATTATTTTATAAAGATTCATTATTTTCACTACATTGTAATTTAATTTGTACTAGCAAGACCCGTCACACAGTGGCGCTTGACGTTCTAACTTATGCAAATTAGGAGCACAAGGTAGTTTTATCCATGGTTTCCCTCTCCTGCTCTCTTTCTTCCTGAGCCATCCTTGTTATTTCTCTTTTCAACTCATGGATTCCCTGCTCCTTCTTTGTCTACATCTCCTGTTCCCCAGTATCTCTGTCTTTTCTGTGTATTTTCTTTCACTTCTTCATTGAAGTAGTTATATCAGTCAGCTTTTTCTCACCTGCATTGATCCTTGCATTCTCCTGCTTCGCTGCCTTTCATTATGGTTAGCTACTGTAGATGAACAGTCTTTCCCAACTCATTCAGCGACCCAGTGTTCAGTTTTATAGGATGCAATAGGTTAATAAGGCACTTCAAGATACTCCAATCCATTAGGCTCCAACGGGTTTAATGGTCTGTGTGCACAGTCTGCAACCGGCAGCTGGTTCAAACCACGAGAGGGTCACCTTAGTTCTCCCATTTTCCCCCTTGTCAAACGTTGTTGTTGTTGTTTTTCATTCAGGTATTGACGATGCATACCAACTCTGATCAGCTCATGAATTATTCATGGATACACACTGTAATTGTCATTGTTACTGACACGCAAGCGTATAATTTTATAGATTTCATTATTTTTACTACATAAGATAATATTTTAATAAGTGTTACCTTTATAGTAATATATAAATATAATAATTAGTATTATTAGTCAATGCTTACGTTTATGGAATGGCATTTAAAGACTGGATTTATTTTAATTATTGTTTCAGTGCACTCCCTTCATTGTTCTGTTTAATTTACTATTAATTGGTTTTAAATTGTATTTTTATTATTTGTCTGAAATTGGTTTGTGTAGGTTTGAAAGTAACGAAGCATCTTCCCTATCTGGAGGTCTTCATGCCACTTTCCTTTTATATCGGTTTGAGGAGGAGTATCATCAACTTCTAGTCCGTAACAGCATCTTCAACAATAATGATGCCACTTTTGGAGGCGGAGTTTACTTTTTGGTATTAGGTAAAAAGTGGGTGTGACAGTGATCTAGTCTAAGTGGGATTGCTCAGGCAGGACCTACATATCTTTATTATAATGCAAAATGGAAGTCCTCATTGTATTTGTGGCTATCTTCTTTACTCACAAATATCTCATTACCACTGTATAGCATTAGGCCACAGCAGGTAAATCACCTGTTCTCATCCATCTCTCCTTTGTGTTATTTCAGCACAACCCCCACCATATACATCTTCATAAAAAATATCTTCTTTACGTACATTGCCACTGTATAATGTGAAGCTGGGGAAATTCTGGCATATAAGGAGGCAATGTACATACATAGGCATGTTAAAGTGTGTAATAAACTCATAATAATGTCTTAATGTCATTCTGTAGAGGCTTCTGCAACAACTATGGACACTACCAGACTTGGAAGCTCTGGCAGCTTTGAAAATTGTACTTTCTCCCGGAATAGTGCCTCTGAGGCAGGCGGGGCAATGGGTGTGGCTTTCAACAGGCCATTAGTTAGTCAAGGACAAACCGATCCGTTAAAAATTATAGACTGGTTAGTAAAATATTAAATCTGTGGGAAAATGGCATTTTATCAATCTAGTGGGAAATTGTCTATACCTTGGAAATAGTCGCATGAATTTTGGGAGAATGAATTGACATTTTCTTCTCTTTGTTACAGTACATTTTTATCAAACACGGTCCAAGGAGCTGGTATTGTGACCACTGCCTTCTTTCCCGTCACATTCAATGGAACCAATCGATTCTCCAGGAACACTGGACCAAGTCTTGGGGTGAGTGGGAAGATGCTGTAAGGAGTGGTAATTTTGCAAGTTGCATGCAATGTTGTAGTTGGACTGACACTTGAGCTTCAGATATCGCACACTATACATGTTAAGGGAATGAATGTATTATATTATTGGGCCAACATTTTACTCAGGCTAAATTTATAGCAATAATTTCTTATATAATGTCACTCAGGAAATACTTGGTCCAAAAGAATTCTTCCTTCTTCTTGGCTGACATCTTGCAATACTTACAATCTGTTACAAGGTCTCATAACATCTTGAGATATTTATAAAAACTTAGTAAAGGTGTACTTTTATTAGTTATAACTTCACATTCCAACTGTGACAAGATAAAGATTTATAGTCTAAAATATGGCAGATCTTGTCTTGTTTATGTTGTGCTTGAAAAATCTTTTCTGACGAGAATTATCTAGAACATAATTTTTTATTATCGTCAAACCGTTCACATTAAGTTCAATTCAGGATTATTCAGGATGTACAATGAAAATCATAATAAGTTAGCAAGAGAGAGACCATAGATTGACAAATAAATGTACTTGTTGGTGCAGGTGATAGGATCGTTGGTGCGTGTGTATGGGGAGCTACACCTGTCCAGGAACACTAACATCAACTCTTTAGATGGAGGCTCACTCTACTTCACTTCTTTAGGGCAGATTGAACTTCAGGATGATACCACTATCAGGATGAGAGACAACTTAGGCATGTGAGTTATGTACCGAGACGTACTTTATATACTTATAAATATTATACATTATGTACATTTTTTAAAGAACATAGCTAGTCACATGCGAGCAATCTGATTGGTTCGTTACGTGAATCTATGTAAGTAAATTCATGCTCTATGGCATTTAGAAATTGAATAAATTAGAACCTTGTTAAATCTAGGCTTTACTGTCATAATTTTTTTTGTTTGTTTTGGGGGTTTTAGCTTTTGCTGTTCTAAGTACTACTAAATTTGCAGAGCCAGTACGAACAACTTCATACTATGTTCTAAAACAGTTAGATTTGGTATTGTGAATCAACAATGTTCAGGAGTTCTTGGCTTTGAGTAATGTCCTCGCACAACTTGAGACCTTAGATTCTAATGCAGCAGATTCATGATTAACATATACATGTTTTATATAGTGAAGTATGACTGTTTGTTCCATTTATCTTGAGTTCACTGTGGCTAACATGAATAGCTCAAGGCTATTCCGCTAGCTGGCTCTAAGGATCGCTTGTACTGCGATTCCTCCACAGGAGTTCATCGACCGTTGGTGCCGCTTCCTTGGCGTCGGATTGTGTTTGATTCGCTTCACGGTTTATCTCACCCTGGGATTCGTGCAACTCAACGTCTGATTACTTCCCGGTTTGTCTGGCCTGGCATCAACTCCGATGTTCGCCACTCAAATTCAAAAGCACACTGCTGCTCCCCTGGCATCGTTTCCTACTCCAGACGCTCGATTTGATGTTGTTCATCTCGACTTGGTGGGACCTCTGCCCCCCTCTCGAGGCTTTACCTACATCCTTACATGTGTAGATCGTTTCACTCGCTGGCCAGAAGCCATTCCTTTGACTTCGATCACAGCGGAGACGGTAGCTTGAGCATTTGTTTGTGGTTGGATTGCCCGTTTTGGGGTACCTTCTAGTATTGTTACGGATCGAGGTCGTCAGTTTGAATCTCGTCTTTGGGCGCATCTCATGACTCTCCTTGGCGTCAAACGTTCACGGACAACAGCATACCATCCCCAAGCCAATGGCATGGTGGAACGATTTCATCGCCAACTGAAAGCATCTTTGATTACAAAGTTGCATCCAGACATGTGGATGGATGCTCTGCCTCTGGTTCTCTTGGGCATACATTCAGCTTTCAAGGAGGATATTTCTGCTACTGCAGCAGAGTTAGTTTATGGCACTACTCTACGTCTCCCACGGGAATTTTTTGTTGGTTCTTCCACTTCGTCCGCCCTCGATCCGACTGAATATGTAGACCGTCTTAAATCTCACCCTACCACCTTGCGTCCCTGTCCACCACGACTTAGTCAACGTCACAGCTATATTAGTAGTGATTTATCAAAAGCTACACATGTCTTTGTTCGTCGTGATTGCGTCCGTAAGCCTTTACAACCTCCATATGATGGGCCCTTCCGGGTTATTAATCGTAATGCTAAATACTTCGCTATAGATTTCAACAATCAACATAAAAATATCTCTATTGACCGCCTAAAATCTGCACACATTGAGGATGCCCCTTCACTTTCGTCATCTACAGACTTCCACTCGCTCACTCAGTCTACATGCAGTACAGATACAGAGCTAAAAATAGCATGCGGACATCGGTCAATTACCGTACAAAACTTGATTTGGACTGCACAATCAATGATATGCATGGTCATTGTGTCCAGCCAAAAGGTGTTGCATAAAAAAGAACCAGAAATAAAGTTTTCTCACTCGCTGGGGAAAAAATGCGATACGTGACGGGCCAAGAAGCAATAATTAAGTCGGTCGCGTGATCCTTCCGATTGTGCTGAATCAGCAACTTCAGTTCTTCAGAAATTGGGAGTCCGTAATGCATGCGCGGAGTCGATTGCTACCTTTCCCTCAAGTTTTCTGTGGTGTTCTTCTGATCTAGCTTCTTGTTAGGCTTGTATGGTTGTGTCCAAGAATCTACAATCTCTTCGGTAAGTTTATTTCCTGTTGTCAGCAAAAAAGCGTGCTATTAGCTGTAGCTTCTTTTGTAGCTAGTGCTTGTAATCAATGAAGCGCTACTCCAAAGATACTGAAGCTAGACCTGGACGTTTCTCACTCAATGTTTAAAAAGTGGCAAATGAACTGGACAAGAGTTTCAGGCTATGTCTTGGCTTGATTGTGAGGTGCCTGGAGCAAAAACAACAAAGCTTGCTTGCAAGGCTTGTAAAAAGTTTGAAAGTAAAATTGTTGGCAGGAGAAACTATAGCAATAATTAATGGGTTGACCACTCCAAATAAGTCAATGTCCAGGCAAACTTTGATTTGTTTGGACAAATTGTCCAGACAATTTTTGAGTGCTATTTTTAGGTCTGCAGATACCTGTCGTACTCGCTCAGGTCGTCGTGTCCATTTCCCACGGCATTTGACAGACTACGTGTCCTAGAACACTGGGGGGGGGGGGGGGGGGGGGGGGGGGAGTGGTGTAGTGAACACTTAGCTACCAGCACTTAGCATAATTGATTTGCATTTCATTAATTTATGTTTTATGTTTGGATATTGTTGTGCATTCCATATGTCATGTCCTCTCTCCACACTCATCACTATAATATATGTAAAACCATCAAAGATTCAGTCAGATAATTGGCAAATACTACATTGGTGACCTCGACGTGATCAGTATTAAGCTCCCACCTTTCTGGCCTGCTGACCCAGAAGTTTGGTTCGCTCAGGTAGAGGCACAATTTGCTACCAGAGGAATAACGGTCCAGAAGACTAAGTTCGATTATGTTGTCAGTTCTCTTGGACCTGAAATCGCTGTGGAAATATGAGACCTGTTACTGAATCCTCCTACCGTTGCACCATATGACAGGCTTAAGGTAGAGCTGGTTAAGAGGACTGCGGTTTCTGAGCAACAAAAATTAAAACAGTTAATTAGCGGCGAAGAGTTAGGAGACCGGAAACCGACTCAACTTTTGCGTAGCTCCTTGGCCAGCAGCGGCTCCCTAGACAACCCTTTTCTCAAGAAACTTTTCCTACAACGCCTTCCACCACACGTAAGGATGGTTTTAGCAGCTGCAGACACATCCACGGACCTCAACAAGCTTGCAGACATGGCAGACAAAATCATTGAAGTCGCCACTCCCATGGTCTCTGCAGTCCAGGATACACACAGTGGCTCAGTGTCGGAACTCTCGCAACTAAAGGAAGAAGTAACCCGCTTGACTGAACTTGTGGCTTCTGTTACTACTGGTCGTCGTCGAGATCAACATCGAAGCTTTTTCCAGACGTCGTCGCTCTGGCAGTCCAGCGGCCACAGACCCTCAGCAGTTTCATAGCACTCCCCTTTGCTGGTACCACAGGCGGTTTGGCGAGCTTGCCAGTAAGTGTCAACACCCTTGCGGTTGGGGAAACTCTTTGGCCAGTCGCTAGCAGCGACGAGTGTATCTGGCCCTGACAAAAGTCGCCTATTTTACGTAAATGATAAAGGTACTAATAGTAGTTTTTTAGTGGATACTGGCTCAGAAATCAGTGCGATACCTCCGTACCCTGCTGAGCGGCTACGTTCTCCTGACCCACTCCTTTTGATGGCTGACACCTCTATTCGAACTTATGGAAAGCGGTCCCTCACCCTCAATTTGGGATTGAGACGATCTTTTCCCTGGGTTTTTATTGTAGCCGGTGTTCAGAAGCCTATCCTAGGTGCGGACTTCTTGCAAAACTTTGGATTGATGGTCGACATGTCACGCCGACAACTTGTGGACAGCGAAACTCACCTTCATGTCAAGGGTATGAGTTCGTCCGTTTCCTCATTATGTGCCTCTCTCGGCCTGAAAGATGTCAGCGACCCCTACCGAGCTCTATTGTCAGACTTTCCTACTCTCATCCAAGTTTGCTCTCCAGACGTACCGATCAAGCACGATGTTGTTCACCATATTGAGACTACGAGGCCCCCTGGCTACGCGCGTCCGAGATGTCTTGCACCAGACCGCCTCCGTGCCGCCAAGAAGGAATTTGAGCACATGCTTCAGCTGGGTTTTGTCCGACCTTCTTCCAGTGCTTGGGCTTCACCTCCTGGAGATTGGCGGCCTTGTGGAGATTATCGAGCTCTCAATCATTCCACAGTTCCAGATCGGTCCCTGTACTTCCTCCTCCTTGCAGGGTGCCACTATTTTCTCCAAGTTGGATCTTGTTCGTGCTTACAACCAGATTCAGTCAGATGTGGCCTCCCAAACACTGAATGAAGCATCACATTGTTCTACTGAACAATTTAAGTCCTTTTAATGTGCCATAATTTTTGTTTTGGCTTAGTTTTCCAGAAAGAAAAAGTAGTCATATGGCATAATATGATCGTAAGTATTGCTTCTGTTGAGTAGTTTACTGCATGCTGGAATGGAAGTTTCACTTTGAAAGTACCAGTGAGCGCCCCTTGCATGCTTAGCTTCTCTTATAAGACATCATTTGTATCTACCATTTTCATTGCACAAGTATACTGATAGCTGAGGTATACACGAAATAAATTGTTCTTTTGTTCTGAGGAAAATGATTTTATAAATGGCGTGCTAGTGTGTATGGTAGCACTGAGGGTTTGCACTGTTGGTGCTTCATTACAAAACTGAACTCGAAACAAAATTCCTACTAATAAACCAACGCATGGATGACAAAACAGACACTACTAGTGTTGCATCCGTTTGGTATGGAAGAGTGGGATTAATTAGAAGGAGTATATGTAGCTTTGAAGTAGCCACAGAAGTTGTGAGGAATATTTTGTTCTTTTCATGTAGTCTTGGAGCTGCAGTGGTCATTCACAACATTGAGTTGTCTAGTATATACTCCCAACTTCGCTACAACACACTGTGCTCATTTCAGTTCCGTGATCGATTGCTTCCTCCAAATATGTGGAGACGCCATGGGGTAAGTGCTTAAAACTTTTCTTTTGGCTTGGTATTTTTAAATGTAGTAAATTCATTTTGGAGTGCATTTCTCTTCAGGTGTCAGTAGAGATAATTGGCAACAAGGCCATTGTTGCCTCAGGTGTGGCTCTCAACAACATTAACTTCTGCTCCTGGTCAGACAACTCTCTTCCATACTTCAAACCTAGAGACGTCTTTCGATGGAATTATATCACATACAGGTATGCATGAGTTGATGGACAGATAAATTATAGTCCTATTCACTATGTAATACATCAGCTCTGGTGCTGTAGGTTGTCTTTATTGTTTGGATCCCCCACCCCCCACTCCTCACCTCCCTTCTCTGAAAGAATCATTGTGTATTATTTTGTGAAATACATGTTGTGTTCAGGAACAATTTAAATTCTGCACATGGCGATCCAATGAGTTCTACGTTTGTTGTACAAACTCCAGCAGTGAATCTGAATCTCAGAAACCAATTGAAGAATGTAAGTATTCTATATGAGTCAATGTTTCTTCTTCCAAGAGTACCACTTTACCTCACAAGTTCTTTTACTTTAGGGTACATTTTAGAGTTAATTGCGCTCTGATCACAGATTATATGAAATAATTGAAATAGTGCAATGAGCTGATTATGAAGGCTGTGAGAGAGGAAGAGAGTATTAGCTATCCCAAAACTTCATCTTTGTTCATCCCACAGCTGTACCTTTGCTAGGCTGATGTAATTTAAGCTGAGTAGCCAGTAAAACACTATGGTTTACCTCAATTTTGTGGTTCTACAGTATTCTAAAAAATAAAACGCACAAAAAATTTTGGCTGTCACTTCTGGGATCTTAAGACTTAAACCACCACTCCTCTGGCCTCTGATCAACAACAAATCACAACTTCCACTATGTTTTTTTACAGCTCTCTGCAGTATTGTACTGAATACACCTCCTAACATGACTAGCCATAGCAATGCATTCAGAGACTTTATCATCACAAACTGTCACTTTTTGTAAAGACAAAGTTGAATTTCTCTCATTTTTTTCTCTCATTTTATAGTGAAATGTGAGATAAAGTGTGTGAAAAGTAAGTTATAGCTGGTGACTAGTTCTCTCATTAATAGGGAAAGGCAAGTAGGATATAATGTGTGAAAACCGTTATGTTTTGCTGATGAATGATAACACAGCTACAGAGCTCCATTGCTTGCTGCTGTCTTGTATTCCACACATTCTCTTTGGTTCGTCCATTTTCACTACTTTGTTATTCTTCTTGCCTTATATTATTGATCCCGATATGATGCATAAACCTCTTGTGTTTAGATCACTGCTTTTCCTGGAGAAAGAGTGGAAATTGGCATACGTGCATTGGATGAGTTTGGTCTTGCAACTTATGCAGTAGTAGGAATTGGAGATGACAGCCAAACAAGCACTAGTGAAAAGTCTTTGGTAAGACATTGTTTTAATCATGCATTGCAATTTTTTTATGTCTTTTTTTTTTTTTTTCAGAATAGAGAATTGTACCAATTCAACCCTTCTTCTGTCACTTTAACTGAAGTAGAGCGAAATGCAACAGAGACTGTTGAATTTGGTATATCAGAAGGAGGTGGTTTTACAATCGAGGATATCAGAGTACACACTTTGGGTAGCTATTTCCGGCCGTTGGAGACCAGATTTACTTTGATACCGAGCACGTGTCCAGCAGGTAATGCTGTCAATGACATCTATTAATCTAGCTGCAAATTTATCATCAACATAGTTGATTTCTCCACACCTTTTTTTCTCTGAGTAGGTACAGGGTAGCTACTTACTCAGTACCAATCATGAATAATCACTTTTTTTCTGATCATCAACTGTAAATTCATTCTGTGAAACTCTGGACATTTCAGATGAAGCTCTTCTTTGGAACACACAATCATAAAATATACAGTGTAGCTTCCAATTTCCATCATTTGATTTTACAAGCACTAATGTACAAATACATATATTATTTTCTTTTCCTTTTTTACCTGGTCAATCCTGGATATTTTGTTAGCTAGATTCTTCTTAGATTCTTGAATTTTTTTTGAGGGAGGAAAGAAAAAAAGAGTAAAAAAAAAATGGAAAAATATTTTAGAAGAATGATGTAACAATAAATAGGGAAATGATCAACTTGCCCCTATGTAATGTGCTGCATTCATGAACTTCACTTTATTACACAAAGCAATATTAGTGCTTTGCCACACCAGTTCAAAATATGTGTCATAAATGCTTAGAATTTTGCTCTATAAATGTATAACAAAAATATTCACTGAAAAATGGCTTTAAAATTGTTATTTTACGATGTATTCAATATTCTTGTATGTAGGCTATAGACTGGATCCCGGTACATTCAGAGGAAATTTTAGCTCTTGTGCCTGTGATACAGAAAGGCCTGGTATAGTGGACTGTAACAACAGACTTGTCACAATGCAGGTGAGCAGGTCATATGAAGTAGTACATGTGACATGGGTTCGAATTTAGTATAAGAACAAAAAGTTTTTATGATGATGTATTCTTTATTAGACTCTCCATTGGGGCTACACAGATATTCTCAACACGAACTTCAAAAATTCTCTCCTAAGCAACAACAACCGTACAATTGATCCTTTCCACATAACTTTATGTCCAAGAGAGTACTGCAATTGTATGATTGATGATAGTTCTGGTGTTGCGTCATGTAACTTCATATATGACGGCAAGTCTCCTGATGCTCAATGTCAATGCAACAGAGAAGGTAAGTAGCGGGGGAGACTAGCGGCTTCTATTGGAGTTAGTACTAGGTTATGGCATAGTAAAGGTATGAGAAGAAACCTTACCTTTGCTTTTACTTAAGTTAGAACTACATGTATGCTAGGAAGGCGGGAGAGAAAAGGGGTTAGTCTGGTATACAGGTCCTGTGTAAGGTAGGAGAGGGGGGGGGGGGAGAGAGAGAGAGTTAGTTTGGTGTATATGTCCTTGTGTAAAGAGGGAGGGGGAGGGGGAATTAGCCTGATATACAGGTCCTTATATAGAGAAGTTGGAAGAGGGAGGGGTTAGTATACTAAACATCGGCAGATGTGGACATTGTCCAGCATTTATCACAAGATGTAAGCCCACTTTGAATACTTCCAGGTGTGTGCCTGATATGTATGTACATATACACTATTCTATTTAGAGGAGTCTATAATTTTTAAGATGCCTGTCCTATTGCACTGTGCAGGAATTCTTTGTGGAGGCTGTGTGAATGGCACTGGATTCAGCACTCTTCTCAGCAAGTGTGTAGAGTGTGATGACAGATACTCCTTTTTCATTCTGGGGCTGGTTGTAGCTGATGTGGCCGCGGTTCTCACTATTCTCGTACTCATGGTGCCTGTCCCAGCCTGGGTCTATCCCACTGTGTTCTACCTGCAGATCCTTCCTGTATTCACAGAGCACTTTCCTTACACTTTTGAGCGTCTCAGTCCATATTTGGAGTATATTAGCAGTGCCTTGGGATTGTATTTCCCATATGATTTTTGTCTCCATAGCGACATGCCAGCTTCAGGAGTGTACGCCCTCCGGTATATTCCTGCTCTAGTTGCTTCTGTTATTACGCCAGTGTTTCTCTATTTCAGGTAAGTACCAGCTATTAACAGTTAGTTGCCGTTCTAACTATATGATTACTAAATTATAGCTTTCGTTAAAATTATTGTGGGCATGCTCCTTTTCTCACATGGTTTTTTTTTTTTGTCTATAAAAATGATTATAAATTTTAGAGTGTTTTCTCCATATAAATATTTTGGGCAGTTTATATACCTCAAGGTTCATAATTCACAGATTTTAACAATATTATATTGCAGGTCCAGGAAGTCTCGGTCCATTGACTGGCATGGTGTGTGGTGGCTTGTTATTCTTCTCTTCACTCCAGTCCTCCATGCTTCCATTAAACTACTGGACTGCCCTCATTTGGAAGGAGAGAGTCCCTTCACTCTACGATGGTTTGTAAATGCCAACATCAAGTGTTTCCGAGATGCCCAGCATGCTCCATTGGGACTATTTGCTCTGGCTGTTCTCATTGCCAGTGTGGCACTGATTATTACTCTTCTTCTGATGGCCACTCAGAGGTTGACCAGGCCGTACTGGGTAAGGCATATGGTAGTGCCGCTCACTCTACCATTCAAGAAGTCACGTGAATGGTGGTGTGCCGTTGAGCTTGGGAAGCGTACGGTATTGATTGTCTTTGCTGTTGGAGTCAGAGGCAACAGTGTCCTTCTGGCACTGATTCTTGTACTCCTGCTGAGTTTGAATGGGTATTTCAAACCCTTCAAAAGCGACCTAGTTAATGTCCTTGACATGGTATACAGTATCAATGTGTTTGTATTGCTTTGCCTTAGAAGTACACCGGATATTGAGATAAACTTAAAACCAACTTTGGTCAAAGAAACAACAAGTAGTTCTTCCTGTTCCACAGATATAGAATACACTCCTTTTGTGATACTTTTAGGAATACTCTACTACTTTCCACTGGTAATAGCTGTGGCTACTCTTGTTTCCTACATTGGGTTTCGATTGCTATCATATATTCGTAAAGACATTGTACCTATGATGGAAAAGAACTCTGAGGGTTCAGTTGACAAACTACCAACTTCAGCCAAAGTTGCAACTCCTGATAGACAGCGGACAAGAACTCAAACTTTTGTAGATATCTCTAACTGTGAACCAGCCAGCCCCTCCCCAGTTGTGGTTCAAAAGAAGCAGTTTTCATTTAAAATTAAGAAGCCTAGCTTACGCTTTGGTTCGAGAAAAAGAAAGAAGGAAGAAAAGGGAGAAAAGAACTCCTTTAGTCCTGGTTTACCAGATATTCCTATGGAAAAGCTGAACAAGACCAGTACTGAAGTGAAAGTAGAACTAGAGCCAGTCGTTATAACTGATCTGGACTCACCAATGCATTGATAAAACCACTTCTCTGTTTTATACAATCACAACTGTTTCATTGTAATTATATTATTTATAAAGTTCCAACCTCCCCCCCCCCCTACTACCACTACCAAACAGTAAAGTGTTTGTGATGACAAAAATTCGGCTGTAACCAGCTAGCTTTAAATAACTTTGTTGTGTTTACCTGCAAAATGTTCTTGTGCAAGTAGACCTAGAAACACCAGTTTATTCAGCTAAGTAAACATGAATGCAACGATTATGGTCATGTCAGGATAGGGTAACATTTTGAATTTTGCATGGAATAGCTATTACCCTATTCTTTGCAGGAATGTTATGTATAAAAAAAAAAATTGGAATTTAATTGCTTATGCAGCGGAATACTTTTTGTAAGGACCAAATACATTTTTAAATTATACAATTGAGTTGTAAGTTGTGCCCAGTCAACCACAATAATAATATCAAGATAATTATAAATCATGTGATCCAGAGTTAAATAACTGCACATCTGCACATTGGACATGTTCTGTTGTCCTAAAAGTAAATCGAAGGACCATAACCACAGAAGCACAATATTGTAAAATAGGACTTACTTTCAGCCATCTGTCCACACAGACCTGGTGAAACTGGTGGCAGCAAGGCAATGTTCTAACTTCTTCTCCATTTTCAAACTCCAGCTGACATATAGCACAGCTATAACAACATATCATTAAAATATAAACATTTTGACTATTATATATTAATACCTTGGATTATCAGTCATTTCATTTGCTTTTTCGGCATCCTCAAACTTTCTTGAAGGTAGATTCTGGAGATCTATATACATAATAATAATAGCAGTTTATTGTTTTAACAGTAATTAAAACTTAACCCTACATTTCAACTTCTAATCTCTACTGATTTCTAATGTTGTGTACAGTTAGTGTAGAGCTTCCTTGGTCTAACTCACAATTCTTAGTGGCTCTGTCCACAACACTTAACTCTTTTCTACTCGTTAGCACCCTGATATTCTTTCTCTCTTTGAAGCCTCCTATAGTTGTTTCACTTATATGTACATACATACTTTCACATAGCTTGATGCACGATTCTATATATTTTGCTGCATATTATTATAGATATTAACTCTGGCACAAACTGTACACCCTGATTATGACTTCCTCACCTCATTCACTCACCAAATATATAAACTATGTAATTGTAAAAATAAATGATAGTATTACCTGCATGAGTAAGTCCATAAGATGGATGAGATCCAATGTTGACCAACATTTGTAACAGCTGAAAACAGACAATGAAGATATATTCAAACTACTTCATAATATGAAATTGAAAAAAAAACAAAAAAAAACTAAATATAATGTATTTTTTTTATTTATTTTTTGTATACTGTATAGTGATGGTTGCTTTTCATTTTGAAATAAGGTATTAATTATATGGGGTATTTATAGTATTGTGGCTTGCCTCGAATTGTTGCAAGGTCACTCGTGTCATAACATTTACTGTTGTTAAACCGTATCCATTGAAGTACGTCATATGTCCCATGTTTACATAAAATTCTGAGGCATCTGAGTTAGAGGCTGTCAATGAATCTCTGGCCACCTCTTCCATATTATTCCCCGATATATTATTGCTTGTATCATTTTGGGAATCTGGATTTACTTGGATAGTATGGCCAGCTGATTGGTCAGCAATGCTCTCCTCCTCACTATAAAATTGTATTTATTTACTACTATTACTACTACAACAACAACTACTATTACATGTATTTGTTAATAATTAACCTGATTAATTGATCTCATGTGCATTTATACCAGATAAGCCTTTACATATGGTGAGTTAAGCTTATCGTACATTGTGGTAAGGAGGACCATCAATTTAACCAGTTCAATTGATTTATGTCACTACTACTACTATACTACTACTACTAACTACTACTACTACTACTACTACTACTACTACTACTACTACTACTACTACTACTACTTTTACCATGGTACATTTGAACTGTCCAATCAGATTCACAGTGAATAAAGTTCATACCCACCTCCTAGTCAGGTCTGGTCTAGGAGTCCCAACTAGAGAAGCACAGCTATCTGTCAATTTTGTTCATCTTCCCTCAATAATAATGTTTAAAAATTGCCACTTAATAAATAACTTTTTTGTATTGCCATTGTATATTTTACTGCTGGTGTAGTAAAAAAAACCTATCCTTGCTATTACTACTACTACTACTATTACTATTACTACTACTACTACAACTACCACCACTACTATACTACTACCACTACTACTAAAACTATTACTATTAGCTACTACTTTTTCTTTTTCTTTTTCTTTTTTAGTCTGGGAAAAAAATACAACATTCCAAACCAGTGGATATTAATAGAGGTGAAAATAATTGATATAAAAGAATACGAGAAAGTGATCAGTGTTCATGAGGTTATCTGTGTCTCAGATATCGAAAGTGCAGTAGGTAGATTTTCTTTGGAGGTCCGTCCCACTGAAGATCTGACTCCACGAATACATTGGATAGAGGCACGCAACAGAGAATAACAGAGTTTGCATCTCATCCAGACTACTACTACTAACTACTACTTCTTACTGCTAAAACTATTGCTACTAATACTGCTACTAGTACTATGACCACTGCTACTGCCACCACTACCATCACTCTATTATGCACTAACCTTACAATCTCAATCTCTCGTCCTACCCATGGGACTTCAATGCCACCATGCATGAATTTTCTTTGCTCTCTTCTTCCTTCTCTCGCCTTCTTTGCCTTTCTATTCACTAAAATCTCCTTCTTTCCCTTTGTCTTCTTTATTTTTCGCATCTTAGTTGTTCCACTGCCAGAAGACTGGGAGCTGGAAAGTGTAGAAGAACTACTTCCTTCAATCTGATCTAATTCAGGATGATGTCTTTTAGGTGGGTTAATTCCAGTAGTGGCTTCTTCCCCAAAATAGTTTCTCTTGCCTGACCTCTTCGCCATAAGAAAAGTTAATGTCAGATCTTTAATGAAATTTTATATGAAGTTTACAATATCTAAAAAAAAATTATTCATAAGCATTTAATTTATGATCATTAAAAGTATTAAAAATACTTACATTGCTTACTGGTACTTTGATATCCGTTTAGCTCAAGCTAATACTCTACCGCTTTCTAATAACAAAAAAAAATTCAGTATTATCACCGTTAAAAGAAACGAGGAGTGACTCAGAACGCTCAAAACGCTAACATTTCGCGCGTACGCTAACAGTTGTGCATGCGCGTGAATGGCTGCCAGCCCCATACAATTCACGCTCAAGATGAAAGCTCCTCTATGTTGCACTCCCTTTCTCAGTAAGTCATTTATAAAAATAAAAGGGAAAGGCTCGTTAAAAATTTGATGAGAAAGAGGGAAAGGTCAGACAAAAAAATGAATATTGAGAAAGACTTCTATCTAACTTGAAAACGTATTTTGGGTATTTAATTTACCAGTAGTAACTAATTCTTGCTCCAAATTATCTCTCTCTCTAGCTTTTTCATTTACTTTTGGGAGCACAAGTCTAAATGAAAAATATTCATACAGATCGTGGCCGCTCTGGTTAGAACAAGGTCTTCAGTCTACGCCCATCGCCACTCACTCTGTCAACAAATCACCTGTAAATATCTAACTCAGTTTTTCGGCAACTATTTTAAAATGGAAATGCGATTGTGTAAGATATTGCTGCCAAGCTTAAGCAAACAGCCTTGAAAATAGCTGCCGCTTAGAGTTAGTTTGTGTATGGCTCTAAAAATCCCATTAGTGAATATTTATTTGATTAGCAACTAACTTGAAGTAACCGGTTTATAACTGGGTATTTTTGCTATTACTAGTATAAGCTTAGATGAATGCCCAACCACCCAAATAGACGTAGCCATTCCACCCCACCCCAGATTTACTGTGGCTGTTCTTAGTGGCTCTCCTTCAACTTAGGGTGCTTGTATTACAACTATTATTATGTTTGCTTGTTGTTGTAGTTGTTGTTTCATATAAGTTTACATTATTGTTCTTACGTATTCATTCGTTAATTTGTAATCAGCAAGTCGGTTATAAAATTTAAGTGAACGAAATGTTTGATAATTGACATTTTATGGTACACACACGATGAGCAAAGTATGTGCAACTTTTAAATAGATAACGGAGTCATTCTTCAGTGTGGAGGTAGAGCTTTTGAACAGAATATTTTTTTTATACGGTAGGCGGAGTAGAAACTAAGTTTAGGTAAGCGCAAACGGTAAGGGTCGCAAAAGTAACTTGTAAAGAAAACCAAACAAACAAAAAAAGAAACCTGAACACCACCATTAAGAAGGTGAATCGTTTTAGTGCAGTGGCAGAGATACTGGGGGGGGGCAGGGGAGGCGATCGCCCCCCCACTCTTTCATTAGGGAGGGCACAGCCCCCCCACTTTTACACTACAAAGAGCAGAGGCCCTATTTTATATTAGGAGAGTGATAGCCACCCCTATCCCTAAACAATTTTCAAAAGTTGAGGCCATACTCTTATGTAACTGACTATCTCACCTTTGTTATCACCTTTCATATCCACTGACTAAGTAGCTAGTACCTCTGTAATGAAACAAGTTTGCTGAGTTTCTGGTCAAGCACACTATAATTCGTATATTTTCAGCTGGTACTCCTGATTCATTGTCATTTTTATAAACTTTTTTGTTCTTTTTTTTTGTCACGATCCAATTACTTTTATTAGGCTCATAATTTTTTTGCATCTTCAAAACGCAGTTTTGATTTCCTAAGCAATTTCTTTATTATGCCCCAGTTATTTTCTGCCCCCCCCCCCCCCCCCACTTTTGAAGTGGTGTTTCTGCCACTGTAGTGTGTTTATCAAATGTGTTTATCAAGCGTGCTTGGTAAATTTTACTAGTGAATATAGTGCTGGGGGAGTAATAAATTCCGCACAAAGTGAAAAATATTAGCTATTTAGTCGCAGTCTGGATATTTGAAATCCCCTATACATAATCTTAGATCCACCGTTGAAAAGCAATGTACATTAGAAGCTGTGTGAGGATCAGATCAGCTAGGCAGTACTAGTTCAGCAAAGTCTCGCTTAGCCAGGCCTTATACCAATCTCTATGCTGAAAGCACAGTTGAAAGAGAGTTTAAGTTTCAAGCACTAACTACTCCACTACCAGCACCAGCCACTCCACTAGTCTCACGCGGCCGACCCCTTTCCCTTTTATTATCCGCTCGCGCCGGGGAGGGAAAGAGGTTCTGGTAGAAGCTTGTACATCGTTTCGTGCTAAAGGAATGCAATTATAACATAACTGGGCGTTGCGGTAGTCAAATATCACACTCGCGCGATAGTATTACAGGGATTCCTAGGTTTCAAGATGGCTTTGAGGTACTGCTTTTGCTGCGGAAAATCTGTTACTATGCTCTTATTTTCCACATTCTTCAACTTATCATATATGGGAGGAAGCAGTGAGTAGCACAGTGACTTGCTATAGCCAGTAGGTAAAGAAATAAAGACATCCTGATTGCTCTTCCAGTTTGCTACGAAGTATGCATCCATGTTCCAACGCAACCGCACGCACTAAAGCTTTATAATCCATCTCCACCAAAAAAGTATTCGAAAGTGACGATATCGCAGTTTTTATACGCGTATTTAATTCTACGTCACGGAAAGCCACACCTCTACATAAGCAATACACGGAAAGTACGGTTCCCGCAACGATGTGCAAGCTTCTACCAGACCCTCTTTCCCTCCCCCACCCCATGAGAGGATAATTAAAAAAAGATGTCGGCCACTCCACTACCAGCACCAGCCACTCCACTACCAGCATCAGCCAACACCAACCACTACTATTCCTGGTCCTCTCTATTTATTCCATTCACTAGTCACCAGTATTGAGGGTTTTCAACATGTTCCACACACACATCTCACACATTATGTGTGAGATGTGTGTGTGGAACGTCATATAGCAAAGTGAATCACTACGCAACATCCAATTACTCATTGTTGCGGATGTAACTGACAGTGAAGTGCTTGGTGCAGGTTCTGCCTTTCAGAGCGCCTTCAGAACACCCTCAAACAAATTCTCTGACTTAGAAGTACAAAGACCAATCAATATTTTTTTAAAATCCATTTGGGGCTGGGTGTAGATGCATGTTTAATTTAGTCTGACTGCTCACTATATCCTGTGGGAACAACGCTGGACCACTTAGTGCCAAGCCAAGATGACCTTTCAGGTATATCACAGGTTAAAGACCCCAGTCACTAGCTAGATGAGTCAAACAGCCACAGAAGAGTGTAAACTGTTTGTATTGTTGATAAGTGTTTACTTCTAATCCTTTATGTGGCATGAGAAATGACATAATCATGATGAAATCAGCTTCAAGAGTTAGTTGGGGTGGAAGGATAGAGAGACAGGGAGTCAGGCATCTGGTAACACAGGTGTGAGGTTCCATTTTTCACTTACTTAAGTGCATATTTACTTATTTTTGTTGTTCCTTAAGAGAAAGTAAGCATTTCTTCGATACACTGCAGTGTATGATTATATGTTCTTTTGTGTGATTATAGTTATTAGCTAACAAAAGAGAAAGCAAAATATTCACTGAAGTATAGCACTCATAATTGTGCATTCTCCTTGGAATGTATTCTCTACATGTACATCAAGAAATATTATATGCAATTAAAATGCAGAGTCAGGAGACAATGGCGCCATTAGTGTATTGGATTTCCAAAAAGACGTGTATCAACTAGTGAAATGTGATGTGCCTAATACTATTTGTATGTCATATAATGACCAAATCAATATTGTAATCATAATTATAACAGTACAACAGTGTTATTGTTTTTGTTTTTGTTTTTAAATAGGAGAGTTCAAATCAATGGCACATTATCAGATGAGTGACCTGTAATAATTATACAATAATGTAGGTAATTATTAAACAAATGTAGAATTTTACAACTCACTATTTAAATTCTGTCATTTAAACGACTGCAGATCTGCACATTGGACATGTTCTGTTATCCTAAAAGTAAATTAAAGCACCATAAGCACAAGGAAAACACAATAATGTTAAACTTACTTTCAGCCATCTGTCCACACAGACCTGGTGAAACTGGTGGCAGCAAGGCAATGTTCTAACTACTTCTCCATTTTCAAACTCCAGCTGACATATAGCACAGCTAAAACAACATATCATTGAAATATAAACATTTTGACTATCATATATTAATACCTTGGATTATCAGTAGCTTCATTTGCTTTTTCAGCATCCTCAAACTTTCTTGAAGGTAGATTCTGGAGATCTACATAATAAATAATAGCTGTTTTATTGTTTTAACAGTAATTAAAACTTAACCCTACATTTCAACTTCTAATCTCTACTGATTTCTACTGTTATCTGCAGCTATGGTGTAGAGCTTCCTTGGTCTAACTCACAATTCTTAGTGGCTCTGTCAACATTTAACTCTTTTCCACTTCATTACCTCTCACAAACACCCTGATATTCTTTCTCTCTTTTAAGACTCCTAGTTGTTTCAATTATACATATACATACTTTACAACAGCTTGACTCGTGATATTCTATTTTGCTGCATATATAGATATTACCTCTGGCACAAACTCTACACCTGATTGTGACTTGCTCATTTCATTCACTCACTAATTATGTAAACTAACTGTAAAATAAATGGTAGTGTATTACCTGCATGAGTAAGTCCTTGAGATGAATGAGATCCAATGTTGACCAACATCTGTAACAGCTGAGTAAACAGACAATGAAGATATATTCAAACTACTTCATAATATAAAATGACTTCAATTGAAAAAAACAACAACATAAAATAAACAGTATTTTTGACTTTTTTTGTATATATGTGATGGTTACTTTAAAATAAGGTATAGTATTAGTAATAGTTAGAGCATAAGCGCGCATGCTCTAACTATTTTAGATCCCGTTTACACATGCCCAGTTTCCACTAGCAACTTTGTTTATCAGCATTTTCGCAGAAATGGCTAAAGGCAAAAAATAGTGCACACTTACCAAGTTAGTACACCTAGTAACAATATAGCAACGGGATCTAAATTATATTAGTATTGTGGCTTGCCTCAAATTGTTGCAAGGTCACTCGTGTCATAACATTTACTGTTGTTAAACCGTATCCATTGAAGTACGTCACATGTCCCATGTTTACATAAAATTCTGAGGCATCTGAGTTAGAGGCTGTCAATGAATCTCTGGCCACCTCTTCCATATTATTCCCCGATATATTATTGCTTGTATCATTTTGGGAATCTGGATTTACTAGGATAGTATGGCCAGCTGATTGGTCAGCAATGCTCTCCTCCTCACTATAAAATATATTTATTCACTACTGCTACTACTGCTACTATTACTATTATTACTGCTTACTATTAATACTGCTGCATGCTACGATGTTACAGTAGATATCTACTCGGCTATTGCTATACTACTACAACTTTATACTACTTACTATTTCTGTTGCTTTTACTACTATAACTATTATTGCTGCTACTACTACTATTATTACTACTACTACTACATGTTAATATACACTAACCTTATGATCTCAATCTCTCGACCGACCCATGGCACTTCATTACCACCATGCGTGTATTTTCTTTCTCTTCTTCCTTCTCTCGCCTTCCTAGCTCTTCTATTTATTAATTTTTCCTTCTTTCTCTTTGTCTTCTTCATTTTTTGCATCTCAGGTGCTCCACTAGTAGAAGAGTGAGAACTAGAAGGTGTAGAGCTGTGTGCTTGAATCTGATCTTCTTCATGATCAGGACGATGTCTTTTAGGAAAACTAGTTTGGGATGATATTTCTTCTCCAGGATAATTTCTCTTGCCAAACCTCTTTGCCATTGGAAAATGCAATGTCTAATTCTTTGAAAAAGTGTTATATGAAGTGTGCAATTTCTATAATGAACAACAACTAAATTAATAAAAGTATTTTTGAATGTTTATATCGCTACTACTTACAGTTTTACTAGTGCTTAAAGTATTTGTATTTGGTTAACTTCAAAATCAGCAGCGATCTAGTCAGAAAAATAAATCAGTTTTATCAGCATCACGAGGAAACTGTAAGTGACTCCGAACGCAGAAAACGCTAAAAGCTTGTGGTTACGCTACTGATTGTGCATGCGCGTGGAATAGACACCGTGGTGGCACACACACAGCAGTAGTACGGATTGCAAACACTTCTTCGATCAGTTAAAAATTGTTTTAAAAAAATGCACATGAAAAATTAAAGAAAAAGAATATTAACATGGCTGTCTCTCGTTCTAATCTAAATTAAAAATATATTTCTGGATAGAAACTAATGCATCTAGCTAATAGTTGCGTTATGTGTGGTGTGTCTATTGCTACTTGTACCATTAGGAAATTAACTGAGGCTTCATAGCACGAAAGAAAAAAGATTGAAATTTGTACCACCTGCAACTTGAACCACCTCACCTCAAGTATAATACAGTCAACTCAAAATTCCATAAAACACTGAGACCTGTGTTGTCAGCCAGTGCAAATTGTTTGGGGCAGTAAAAATAAAAAGGAAATAACAAGTTAATATTTCTACCTGAAGTTATGACTTTTGTACACAATCAGCTAGCTATAATATGCTATCCATAAGCAGAACTAGCGTAATTTTTTGGCTAGCTGGGTTACTATTTTTGTCGTCATGATTTAAGAGTGACCGGGTGCTGCATATTCCAACTAATCCGTTGAGCTTGCCCTAGTTTCAGTTTGCTACTATTTGTATCCATTATGAAGTATCCTGGTCCAAATATTTACAACAGTCATTTAGTCCCTTCTGGTGACAGGTGCGAGAAAGTTCTTAAAATAGCTGATGACTAATTATGATTAACTTGGATGGATTCTCACAAAAAAATAATAATAAATCAAGTTGGCCTTTTCATTTAGTCTATTCGTCGCCGTTTGTATTCCACCCTCGCGGGAACACTAGCCTAGTAGTCTCGCTAGCCAGATCCTTCACCGCGCGGTCGGTAAAGTGTCTGGCTTCGCGAGATTAACACAAGCCTACTCTCCATCTACGCGACATAGCTACTATAAAAATCTTCTGTAGCGTTCAGTAGTGTATTTCTTTAGGGGTTAGGGGAGCCAGTTCTGGCATAAATAATGGGTACTGTAGAGGAATCATTTTTAAGTTCAGTCTGGATAGGATTCAAGTACCCATTTATTGTCATTATCTCAGTTCTACTTACTTGTCTATATCGATATATGCTGGCAGCAAAAAGGCCAATAGTTGTTGGAAAAGGAGATTTAAAAAATAAAGTATTACAATATTGTCCTATATTAAAAGAACGGTATTGGCCTACATTTTGGGCCTTTCACGGTAATTTGACTTCAGTTTTGCGCTTCTTGTTGCAGAGAAGACCTATTCTAAAATATCGCAGGTGAGAAGGGGTAGCTACCTATTGTCTATTGTTCACCACATTTGTAACACAATAAAAGTATGTAATAGCAGTATATGCAAGATTTGACATTGCTATGAGTCTATCATACTAGAATTAATAACTTATTGCAGTAGCTAGATTAAAATTGATTTAACTTTTTTAGGAAAAAACATTATTCAGGAGTATTTTTGTTGATCTTTGCTTAGAGAAATCTTGAAACTTTTGGATGGAGGTGAAGTTGCTCTTGATTGGGGGATTGTACAGAGCATTAACCAGTCCAATGAAGAGACTTCTACTATTGACCAACAAACCTTACCCGTACTGTTAATTTTGACTGGGATTACAGGTGGAAGTGAAGAAGCTTATTGCATGCATTTGGTAATGGATGGCATATTCAGTGGCTACAGGCCGGTGGTGTTAAACCAACGAGGATGTGGAGGACTACCTCTCAAAGTAAATGCATACCAGACATTCCAAATGGTTTTCACAGCAGTAGCTACTTGCTGCATAATGGCATGTATTATATACAATAATGTGATAAATGTACTATAGTACAGAACAAGTTTACTTATAGCACCAAAGCCAAATAGTTTGAATTAGCTAACTGTAGTATTAAAAAAACTGTATAATATAATATATTAGAATCGATCCATGTTTGCTATAATCTATACTTGCTAGTGTTCTTATATTTACTTTACTATGTAGTTGCTATGTTTTATATGAGAATATTTTTTTCATAGACAATTCGCCTTAGCAGTGCATCAGATATAACTGAATTACAGGAAGCAATAAGGCATATTAGACTTGAATATCCATCAGCAAAAATAATTGCCCTGGGTATTTCTCTTGGAGGGTAAGACTTAAAAAAAAATCCTGTTAGTTTTGTTTTTACATAGATATCAAAAAAATGCAATTCCTCAATGAAGTCAATAGTAATTGTTGCACTTGTGTCCAATATAGCAGGTTTACAGGGAGGTCATTTGTTGTGTTTTATCTCTTTTTAGCATGAACCTGTTTCAATACCAGCTTCAAATGGGTGCTAATAGTGATTTGGATGCTGTCATTACATGTGGGTTGATTTGGGATCCGTTCAAAAGTCTACATAACCTGGAAGGTTCTCTTATAAATACATATTTATATTCCCGAACACTAGCAAAAGAAATTTCACAAATTTTACTAAGGTAATTATTAAATTCCTCTATATGGCAAAGAAAAAAATCATTTGGCTATTTCTGAGTTTCTTATTGTTTACTCCTAATATAGCAAGAGAATGAATGATTCATGTAAAATATTATTTATATGAAGTGATGCAAATATTTCATAGGGAAAATAAAGGAATTGTGATTTGATACTAAAGGAGAAGATTAAAATAAATTTTGAGCCACATTTTTAAAGCTGCAACAGCTTGGTTAGCTGGTCCATTTGTTTTGTTTAATATTTAGCATATGCAATGATGTTGGATATAGTTTATAATTGTATGTGACATAACAGCAAACACTATTATGTGCTTAGGTGCTTACTTTGTAGCATTTAGTAATTTAAATTTATCTGCTATAGCAATCTCCATACACTTCCAGAGAATGAACTACAGAAGCTACAAAATCTTAATGTAAAGAAATTCCACAAAGTAAGTAGACCTAACTGAATTGTTTAATTTCAAAATCCACTTAAAATTATTTGGTCTATATTTAAATATTCAATGAAAATAAAAAGCCCATTATTATGTGAATGTTTTATTATGTAATGCAATGTAAATCAACATAGGCAAATAAGATAACTGACATTCTTAATGAACTGATTTTACTGTTTGGATACAATTCTGAAGATGAGTTCTACAAGGAAAATTTTAACAGAGCTAAAGTCCACATGATACAAAGACCATTTGTCAATATCACTGCAGGGGATGATCCCTTCGTTCCTAAAGACAGTAAGAAATCATTATCACTAACATCAGAAAAATCATGTAGACGTATAATACAATGGCCTGAAGCTGCAATGAGCAATCTATGTATCTCAGATCTACATAATTTATGCATTTTTTTATGACATGCCATGGCATACTTTTAACATTATGGTGTTCTATTTTTCAGCTCTTCCAATAAATGAATTTGAGAATAACCCATTTACTATTATGATATATACTTCACATGGTGGTCACTATGGATACTTGGAAGGGATGTATCCCGCTCATCAAACATGGCTAGATAGAGTTGTTCGACAGCTACTGAAAGCATTTAAGTCTAACTTATAACATTTCTATTATTTTTTACAGTTCAGCATGCCCATGTCCATCTGCAGGAGTTACTATGTTGGATTTTTTATGGCATAAAAACCCATGAAGAAACATTATATTATTTTTATTTGGTTCATGAAAATTTAAACATTTTATATCAATACACACACATAATATCTCAGCTAGAGAGTTTAATTCCCTTGAGACAAAATGTGTGCTGATACGACCACAGGAAAGTGATGAGGTGGCATAAGAGTGTCCGCCACTCCCTTACCCCCACCCACCCCACCCTCTCCTTTCCCCCTCCAAAAAATTGAGCACCGATTTTATTAAGTCAATATTGGATATACTATTGTAATAGATAAATAATGCTTCCTAAGCATATAATAATTTGCATGTTAATACTACTTATTATTATTGTCAGCATGAATTCTTGCTTGTTAATTATTACTGATATGGAGAAAACTTCTTTCTAAAAAATGTAAATCTTAAGGTGGGATGCAGCCTTTGAGCACTCTATATACAACTGATATAAGGGCATAGGTAAAAGAAAGAAAAAACTAGGGTTTATTTGGAAAATATGAGTCCCAATAGTAATATGGCTATTATATTGGATATGGTATCACAATATTCACGAAGAGATTCGTGATTTAAGTGTCACCATTATTACGCACATGGCGCGGCCTCCAGTCCAATTTGAAAGACGTTATGTGCAGAACGGCTGACCCTAACCTTTGACTGCGATGTCTTTGTGCGTGCTCTTGTTGCTAGCTTTCACCTTCGACCTTTGTGGAAAGTTGTCCTTGGTGACCATGCAAGATTGATTTAGGAGGTGGTTCGTTAGGTTGGTTGCTCGTTGTTGGCTAGGCTGCATTTGTGCTACCTGTGAGTGATGATAAAGGAGAAGAGGACTGCAACGGCAGGAATTCACTTATGCTATGTGATAACAAATAAGTGTACTAAATACTGTGATGTGTAGTGTTTAATAGATAGCTAATGAATTGTATTTAGGAGTTTTGCAAATTATTTGACATGACAAAAAAAAACAGAGTTTTCTTTAAACACCTCTCCCCGCCAAACTTGTAAAACATGTAACTGTCTGAACTAATCATTTCTGCTGCCAATTCATTGCTGAAAGTGTGAGTTATCGAATACAATTTTATATTATTATAGTATGAGTAATAGCACGGGTAGTAGTGCTATTAGGGATCAATAGCACCCGTAAAGCAATTGAAATAGCACTCGCCGAGTACTATTTCAATTGCTTTACGAGTGCTGTTGATCCCAAAAGTACAGGTTACCCGTGCTATCACTCGCTAATAGTAGGCCATCTTTTTTTTTTAATCATTTGCACTTGTAGCTACACTGTATCAGTCACTCAACTAGAATCTCTCCAACTGTACGTTTCCAAGGTTAATACTGCATGCGTGCACACTTATCCGTATTATTTCACTTAGCTACTGTGGTATTTCACTTAGTTTCCACTTAATTACCGTGCTATTTCACTTAGTTACGTGCTATTCCACTTAGTTACGCACTATTTCACTTTCTCTGTGCGACTTCAATTGAAGAGTGATTTTCCCACACATTTTTTAATGGGCAATTTACGTGCCGGACTATTAAATTTAGAAATTATTGTGACAATACGCCATCTGACAAGGAGTAGTCTGAGAAATCATTAACATGAACAAACTCAAAACCTGTTTCATTTTGGTTTTCTTCATATACATGTTCCATATCATCGTCAGGCGTGGCAGTAAACACTCGGCCACTGTAACTAATGAAATGCCCCCCCCCCCCACCTCCCTAGTACTTTAGTGAGATTGTGTTGTTGTTTTTTCCCATTAGTGTACTGGCAATTTTTAATTAACAGTGGTATACATGATGACAGTGGCTAAGGTGTAAGGCTAAGTAGGAAAAATAAATAATACAAAAAAAAAAAAGAGCTGGAAATTTTTATCTAAGTCTTGACACAGAATTACATCTTATAAGGTGTATTGCATGATTAACTTTAATGTCGATTGCCCCCCCCCCATTCACATTGTCTAACTTAGCTCCCCCTTGGGTGACAAGCCGGAAGAGCCCTAATGATGATAGGGATAATAGGGTGTTGAACTTGTCTACAATCAGTATGGGTCATGAGATCCTCAGAAGTGTGTCTAAGAGTTGGCCAGAGATATATTTATCGTATTGACAGTGGTTAGTGTGCAGCAGTTCAATATGATGGGATTTCTTGGATAATATTTGTTTGACTAGGTATAAACATACTTGATTATTAAAGTTCAATGTTGTTGTTTTTTAATAGCAGCCTAAATGTTTGATTAATAAAAACATTTAGGTATGACTAGTGGTTTGAACTTTAATAATCAAGTATGAATATGATGGGATGGAAGTCAACGGCTTCTATATCGATATCTGAACACAGCTGATGTCTTTTATAGTAGGCCTTCACTATGTATATAGAAATTTGTAAGTAAGTAGCTGCAGCCAACAACTCCACATTAGTTCTCAAGATGTCTGGTCGAAGCATTTATTTGAAGTGAGAATTCATATCAGGTGGATTTATTGAAGTTAAATGGGGAACAAAAACAATAGCGGCCGCATTAATGCAGCCACGGAAGTCGATCACTTTAAAGAATCATAAAAAATACAATATTAAAGCTATATGTGACATACGGTAATCAAAAGACGTCTAAAAGACTGCTCATTCTGACAATGGCAAAAACCCTCTTTTGCAACCTTTACCAATTTTTTGTACCATTCGATCAGGAGTTTACGGCTTCTTGTTTTACAACCTTTGAGGCTATTAAAAGCTTCTGGCGAATTTAGCCATGTTAGAGAAGAAGAAAGTAAGGACAGATAGTTAGCTACCTGTGCAGCCGTTTTCCTTAGGGTTAGAACTGTAGAAAGTAATGATGGAACCTCAGGGAAGCCAGTATAATCAAGCAGTACTAAGTCCAGTAGCAATAGATGTCTACCTAATACAGGTATTAGTAGGAAGGGGTGATGAATCTGTAATGATAGAGAAAGAGTGCTAGGAGTGTGAGAGCAGCAAGCAAGAGAAGGTTTGATTCAGTTTATTTAAATGTTAGAAGTGAATGTCATACTATTCTGTGTTGAAACCACTTTATTTACCTGTATAAAGTTGGGTTTTTTCTATAGCCTTACTTTATACATCAAAATAGGATGGGAAGAGAAATGTATTTTATTTTATCACTTTTAAAAAGTCACTGATGAAGGCTACATGGGGCCGAAACATTTAGCCATTGTTCTCAGTGCTTGTAGCCTAAGCCTAGTAGCTACCTGTTACTTCCTTGCCAGAATGGCTGGTTCACCCGGCACTATTAGCTCTCTAAGGATAGCTGCTCATCAGTGGTGGTATTATTTAAATAGTAAGGGGCTGGATATATACACTACTGTACTCTATGTAATTAGCTTTCTGTAGGTCAGGTTGGATTAATAGGATCTAAATCATCAATCAGTGGTGAATGGCCTTCATTGATGCAATCAGCTGAAAACTGGAGTTCTATGGCTCGATAATACATGGGCATGCTGCTGGTCCATTTGCCTTGCTTAACTAGTACAGTTATGTTAAGAGTTGGACTCTAGTTCTAATGCTGTTACTCTACCCAACAGTTGCAATCTCTAAATCACGAAATCATGCTGCCAATCCTCTTTATGATCAGGCATAGGCCTTCGTTACAGGTGTGGGGTGCATTGCCGGCTCCCACTCTTCTTATTCGAACCTTCATGCAAAAATTTATGATCATCATTGTCCATTGCATGTTAGTAACCATGTGCAGTATTTAGTAATGGCCGTATTGCCAAGATTGGCTCTGTCAAAGTGATCAGTATTCTCGAAAGCTTGGAAACTCCTGAATCAGTCAGGTTGCATGCTGTAATTGATATTTACGCTGACATGAGAGTGTTACATGAGAAGGGAGGCGGAGCAAATAGGGGTTACATAATGAGAGAGATTAGAGAATGAAGTGTAGTGCTGGATGTGTCTTGGGACTCATAAGCCACACTACACTATTGCCAGTGTTGCATTATAGAGAGCATGGGTAGGCGGTTCTAGTACATATAGTTAGATTTCCACCAAATAAAGGTGTGATGGTCTGTCCGGGGCCCCTTTGAAAGTGTCTATGCAGGGCACGCTGCCCTTCACTCTATTTACTCTTACACTATCACAGTCGCTGCCTGTCTATTCTCACACGATCAGACTCTCTGCCTGTCTATTCTCACATGATCAGGCTCTCTGCCTGTCTATTCTCTCACTCTCGCTGCCTGTCTATTCTCACATGATCAGGCTCTCTGCCTGTCTATTCTCTCACTCTCGCTGCCTGTCTATTCTCACATGATCAGGCTCTCTGCCTGTCTATTCTCTCACTCTCGCTGCCTGTCTATTCTCACACGATCAGGTTCTCTGCCTGTCTATTCTCTCACTCTCGCTGCATGTCTATTTTCTTACTCTCAGGCTCACTGCCTATGTATTCTGCACTATCAGGCTCACGGGCGTCTATTCTCTCACTGTTAGGCTCACCGCCTGTCTAGTCTTACACTATCAGGCTCATATTCTCTCACTATCAGGCTCATATTCTCTCACTATCAGGCTCATTCTCTCACTCAGGCTCATATTCTCTCACTATCAGGCTCATATTCTCTCACTATCAGGCTACTCACAGGCTTGCTGTCTATCTATTCTCTCACTCTCACTCAGGCTCGCTGCCTGTCTATTCTCACACTATCAGGCTTCTGCCTATCTGTCCTCACACAGTGAAGACCCACTAGTGGGTATGGTAACGTCAGAGTTCCAGTAAGAACAGCCAATGACAGTGTTCTAGGTGATAAATATAAACAAAGAAACGAATCATCGATGATGCACGACAATCGACAGTACACGAAAATAAGAACAAATGAGCATGCGTGAATACTAATGATGAAATAAAATGTAATGTCCATCTGGCTTGCTGCCTGTCTATTCTCACACTATCAGGCTTCTGCCTATCTGTTCTCACACCATCTGGCTTGCTGCCTGTCTATTCTCACACCATCAGACTCACTGCCTACCTATTCTCACACTATCAGACTCACTGCCATCTATTCTCACTCCATCAGGCTTGCTGCCTATCTATTCTCACACTATCAGGCTCACTCTCTATCCATTCTCACACTCAAGTTACTGTCTATCTGTTTTCACACCCAATGCTGTTAAGGCATTCTTGCTCTCTAGCTCACCAATGTATTCATGCACTCTCGGGCTCACTGCCTATCTATTCTCGTACTCAAACTAGCCACCTATCTAGTCCCACACCCGGATATCTAGTTCCAACTATCAGGTTCGCCGCCTATCTCGCACTCATGTGCTGCCTTGCCACAGCCAGACTCACCACTGGTGTATTATCATGCTTGAGTATTGTTCTTGTTCTTACCCATCCTCACACTCAGACTTGCTGCCTATCTAGTTGCACATCGTCATACTCTATCTGTGCACTCTCAGACTCACTGCCATCCAATCTTGCACTATCAGACTTGCCTACCTAATCTCGCACTGACGCCCAGGGCTTATCTATTCTGGCATACACTATCAGGCTCGCTGCCTATGTTTTCTTAAGCTTGCTCCTTAGGTATTCTCAGGCTCACTGCCTATGTAGTCTCAGGCTCACCACATATGTATTCTCAGGCTCACTGCCTATGTATTCTCAGGCTCACTGCCTATGTATTCTCAGTATGTGTTCTCAGGCTCACCGCCTATGTATTCTCAGGTTCACTGCCTATCTATTCTCAGGCTTACTGCCTATGTATTCTCAGGCTCACCACATATGTATTCTCAGGCTCACCGCCTATGTATTCTCAGGCTCACTGGCTAGGTATTCTCAGGCTCACTGCCTATGTATTCTCAGGCTCACCACATATGTATTCTCAGGCTCACTGCCTAGTATTCTCAGGCTCACCGCCTATGTATTCTCCGGCTCACTGGCTAGGTATTCTCAGGCTCACTGACTATGTATTCTCAGGCTCACCACATATGTATTCTCAGGCTCACTGCCTAGTATTCTCAGGCTCACCGCCTATGTATTCTCAGGCTCACCGCCTATGTATTCTCAGGCTCACTGCCTAGGTATTCTCAGGCTCACTGCCTATTATTCTCAGGCTCACTGGCTAGGTATTCTCAGGCTCACTGACTATGTATTCTCAGGCTCACCACATATGTATTCTCAGGCTCACTGCCTAGTATTCTCAGGCTCACTGCCTATTATTCTCAGGCTCACTGCTTATTCCAGGCTTAGTATCTCAGGCTCAGGCCTATTATTTCAGGCTCGCTGCCTAGTATTCTCAGGCTCACCGCCTATGTATTCTCAGGCTCACTGGCTAGTTATTCTCAGGCTCACTGCCTAGTATTCTCAGGCTCACTGCCTAGTATTCTCAGGCTCACTGCCTAGTATTCTCAGGCTCACTGCCTATTATTCTCTCGCTGCCTGTGTATTCTTTGAGCTGATGGAAGCAAATTAATTTAATATTAGAATTCCACCATGTGTTAAAAATGTTACTGCAAACATGTCTTGTATCTATATCAGAAAGGCCAATCTTCCTGTAGCATATTGCCCATTTTTGTGAAATAACATGTAATGTACATGTATTACATTGAGCGACCAATAGTTTAGTTACATGTATTACAAGTGCAACATATGTAGTATTCTTCAAAATACTTATGTAAAGATGGTTCTGATGTTTTGTACTGCTTAGAAAAGTTTAGTAGAATCTTTTACAATCTATCTTTATTTCGCTCTCTGTTAAATTCTCAGGATTAAGCAAAACTATCTCAAACTGCAAGAAATTATTTGCTCACATGATTACGACGTGACGATAGGGAGACCTTTTCCACAACAGTTAGTACCCTATGTGAAGCCAACAGCTCCATGTTTTCTCAAACTTTCATGTTTTCTCTGACTGCCAGAACAACTATAACATTACATCTTATTTCATCATTAGTATTCACGCATGCTTATTTGTTCTTATTTTCGTGTACTGTCGATCGTCGTGCATCATTGATGTTCCATTTTTTTGTTTATATTTATCACTTAGAACACTGTCATTGACTGTTCTTACTGGAACTCTGACGCTACCATACCCGCTAGTGGGTCTTCACTGCACTAGTTACTCTTGTTGAGATGTTCACATTTATTGGTAAAGAAAACCTTCAGTAATGTACGTTGTTTTTTTATGTCACAATGAGTACTGCCTTGTTGACTATCATTTCAAGAGGCTTTATCTTTCATTAATGTAAAAATCAACGACAGATAGTGATATCTGTTGTTGCTTTTTGCATTAATGAAAGATAAAGCCTCTTGAAAACGAAGTGTACCAATATTAAGGTCACTAATGATTTCTGCATTGTTTGATACCGAAAGGAGGACACACCTTTCCCCCTTCTTTAAACTAAATTCCTCCACCCTCTTCTCTTCCTTAAGCTGAGATTCCCTTTCTTGTGAGTGAGTGATTTGTATGAGTATATATTTACACTTAAGCACAATTTCAGAAGTCACAGCTGTCATGGGGTTGAAGAAAAAAAAAGGAACTTTATATTGGATCACTATTTAACTACAATTTGCTTTTGTAGTATGGTTACTAAGTTCTGACTGAACACAGAGCTCCGTGAGGCACTATTGCTTGTGACAGGGTTGAATTATCGTGATTATTTCTCGCCAATTGACATGTCTCTACTAGCACTATTAATTTATCCATAATAGTATCACTTGATGAAGTTATTTGTTTGTTGTTGTTGTTTTTCAGTTAACCCAATTAATGGGCATCTGCGTAATTGAGTGAGGAAAAGGAGATGTTAATTAGTAATGCTACCACCTGCTCCTACCCTTTATCCTCTGCTCAGCTTTTCCAAATGTCTCTGCTATAGTTTTGCATTAAGTGTTTACCTAATTCATCTATTCAAGTAAACCATCTCCCCCTCTCCCCCGTAGTCCCACAAAGTTTGGTTTTATAAACTCCCAATATTTATGATACTGGCAGTGCATTTATTTTCTCTGCTACTGCCAGTGCATTTATTTTCTCTGCTACAGGCTTCTTCAGCCCCAAGTTTAGAGTAGGGGAAGGAACTGAAGTTTGTCAGTGTGTCTACATATTTTTTCAAAGATATGGTTTGAGTGGCGTAGGAAGTGGGGAGGGGAAGGGGGGGGGGGGCATAATATTTTGACACAACTTTAAAATGTGATTTCTCGCATGAACACCTGCAAACCACAAAAAAACTTGCCCTTAGAGCTTAGTCTCGCGTAGCCAGACCCTTTACCAATCGTTACGCGGGAAAAGGGTCTGGTAGACTGACATTGAGCAGTTCGTTCAGTTCCCCTTGCTAATTGGGGAGACCGCAAACAATGTGTGACGGAATATCCTGTGACATAAGACGGCTCAAACGTTTGCGCGTGTAGTATTTCTGTGCACAACTCTCCAACAGCCGTGTCAAAACTCTTCCTTTAGGTAATGCCATTAGTTATGCTAAGCAGTGACTTGGACTAGCTTTTTTAAGATATCTGCAGTTGGAAGTTTCGCTTAGCAGCAAGATACAGTTGTTGCTTTGTGCACGGGCCATTGTGTATGCCATGGATGGTACCTTAGGTTTTTGTCATGCTTGCACAAGTAACATTTCTTCATGGCAATACAGAACAAGCTCTGCCTACTGATCTGAACAATTCACGCGCCTGAAAATATTTAACGATTTACACCCACACTAATTGAACCACAGTTAACCAATTGCTGACTAAGCAAGAACAAACTGCTCAATGTCAGTCTACCAGACCCTTTTCCCGTGCATTGATTGGTAAAGGGTCTGGGTACGCGAGACTACTTAGAGCCTACCCATACCGAATCATCTTCCTACACCACTGTTTGATGCCATTTGTATAGGATCCTGATAGATATGAGCACAATGTTGCAATCATAAGTACTGGTACTCTCTGTATCACATGCACATACATGAACAACTGTGGCATGTAAAATCATTGAGAAATGATAGTTTCAATTATTACAAATTATTGTATCAGCCCATGAGTAAATTGTGGAGCTTTTGCTGCTATGTCTGTACAAATTAAAGTTTTTGTTGTGGGGCTCGTCACACTGTTTCCTCATGTACAAACTCATATATTGTATACACTTACACATGAACATGTGTGTAGTATATAAAGTGCCATTGTGGTCTCTTTCATTCATCTTAGTAAGAGGTACTTTCTTGCTTTTTTTTCCTTCTTACATTCATAATGTATATTTAGTTTTCTAATTTAGCATTCCTATTTAATGGTTATTATTGAGACCTTTATCAAGTAGAGATGAGCAATGTATGAAAACAGCATTGTGTTCCTGAAAGGAGCACTGGACCTTTGGTAACATGTAATTACTTTCCCTTCTTTGTTACAGGTTTGAGATGCAAGAGTGTCCAAGGAATTGCCATGGATACGTTTCCAGTGACGATTCAATCCTTGTTTGAAGGAAAATCTACTGGAACATTGAGGACAACTAAACTTATCACTGACACTGTCATAATCCAACTCTTTAAGAGCTTCTTCATACTGGAAATTTACAGTATTTTATTTTTGGGCATTGGGAATGTTATACTAGCATACAAAAAGACTGCATTTTCAGAATAAAGTTGACTAACATAGTACTCAAGGTTTCTTCAGTTAGTGACCTCTTAATGCTGCCTTGAGTCATCATGTCGATGTACTTAAGTTGTATTTAACTAGTAATACAATGCTACCATTTACTCTAAAATTACATATATGTAGGTTCATTAGGCTCAATAGGTGACATTTAGCTGCTGTTTCCAGCCATGGGTCAAGTCACTTATTCTCTAAATGGTGGCCATAGGAGTTGCTATAATGCAGGCCTGTAGCCAGGAGTTTGCGCAAGGGGGTTCAGATTTCATAGAAATGCAAGAAAGCCACACCTACTTTTGTTTTCTTCGTTTATTCTTTAAAAAGTGAAAAAGAAGGGGGGAAATTATGCCAAAACTAATAATTTGTCTGACGCTCTATGTGTTCTATTAATAAATCCATTGAACACTGCTGACTATCAGCAATAAGTGGTAAACAGCTAGCGCTATATCGTTCTCGTGTAACCAGGCTTCTAACCACTACCATGAGCTGTACACAAACAGTGAACCATTAATAGGCGCTGTCGTACTATAAGTTGTCTAAATAAGTACATTACGGCACACCATAAAAAGAATAGTTGTAGCGTAGCTTGCTTAAATAAGTACATTACGCACACCATAAAAAGAATAATTCTAGCATAGCTTGCTTTATCAGTACCATAACGAGAGCGATGTTTTGAAGTCAAGGAGCTCAATGTTTATTTGAAAGCTTGGAATCAGACTAGGCTGTCCACATATAGAGTATGAAGTATATTCGGGGATATATATAGCTAAATAGCAGAATATTCCATTGCGATTTAGACACGATCGACCAGAAGTCGACATACCATAAGTTAAATGTGAGGTGTGGCTAAATAATTTACTTCCGGTCACTCAAAAGGGCGGTTCGACCGAACCCTCCCTGGCTACGGGTATGTAATGTATCCTTGTTGTCAGTCAATGAAGCACCAAAGGTGCAAACCCTCACTACTATACACTAGCTACTATTACAAAACAAATTACTTTGGCATACCTAAGCTAATCAGGTATCAACAATTCGGTATATAGCTGGTGCAATTAAAATGGTAGATGTAAAATAAGAAAAGCTAGAAATATTCTATGTTCAGTGAACTCTCACCTATAGTTCTCACATCAAGCTCCTATTCCAACACTTGGTAAAGATTGTAGCATACCAAAAACACCACAGCGGCAGCAAGAAATGCTTTGCTCACATGATATTATGGCGTGACCTAGGAAGCATAACCTACAGAGCAAAACTAATGACATGACTTAGGAAGCATTACCTACAGAGCAAAGCTAATGATAGTACAGTGGTCCCTCTCTTGAGAGACCCCTCTGACCAACGACCACTCCATTTATAAGACCAGTTTTACCTGCACCGACAGCGTCTGCAGTCTTTCTCACCTCTCTGTCCAGCGACCACCCTTAACCAGGCTTAAATTAGCGACCATTTGCTGACATCAGCAATTTTTCTGACCTCACAAGGCCAGAGAAATCAATTAAAGTGTACCCAATTACATGTACTTTTGAATTGTAGCAGTCCAACTACTGTCTTTATCTCCCAATCTAGGTCTAGCACTTCTGATGCTGCTCTGGTGGGTGGTAAGTTGTACTGGTTAGCTATGATAAACTTCATTACAGCTGATCTGTAGTTACAATTGTCTGAGCTTAGCTCCAGTCCAGACCAGAGCAGCAACTTTAACTGAATTATAGGCTATTATATATGATATGCTTGACACCAGCGAGTGACAGCAGGAGAGTACTGCTGAAGCAGATAAGAGATTTAACTGTCATCAAGAGAAATGCAAGTTTAAAGCAAATGACTTTAAAATCATTCATTATTAATAATAATCAACTCTTTCATTCACATAAATCATCAAAAAAAATCATTAAAACTCATTTTATGAAGTGGCTTCACATATCCAGAAATTTCACGGGTCCCTTATAGGTTAGGATATGAGAGGGTCTACTGTAATTGCAGCTGCTGTTTTTTATGCTAAGTTGCATAGTAACGTCTAGGAAGAGAAAGGTGCTTACTCTCAAAGAGAGAGTTTCTGTAGTGAAGGAAGCTGAAAAAGGAAAATTTTGTCGCTCTATAGCAGAAGAAATAGGAGTTGGAAAGACACAAATCCAAAGCATTGTGAAGGAGAAAGAGGAGATAATGAAAAGATGGGAAAGTGGAAACAGAGGGGATGCAACATACACCAAGCCTAGGACAGCAAGCTGCCAAGACATTGATGAAGTAATGTGGGAATGGTTTTCTAGGGCAAGAGAAAAAAATATTCCTGTGAGTGGAAGGGTACAGCATTTCTGATATTTTCAATGCTGACGAAACAGGATTATACTTATAGAGCTCTTCCAAATCGATCTATGGTAGTTAAAGGCGATGAGGCATAGGGAGGAAAGAAAGCTAAACAGAGGATAAGTGTTCTTCTTGCATGTTCTTGTGAAGGAGAGAAGCTCACTCCTTTTGTTATTGGTCATAGCGCTCGACCTCACTGTTTCAGAGGATTGGCCAGTCTACTTTGTTTACCAGTGAAATATGCTGCCAATAAGAAAGCCTGGATGACTAGTGAGTTATTCAAGCAATGGCTAGATGGTTTGAATAACAAAATGAGAGAGCAACACAGGTCGATATTATTGTTCATTGACAATTCTATATTTATTTTACATAGTTAGTCTACTTGTATTGTTTCAGCCAACTATATACAAGCAATGGTCTTACACAGTGAGTGGGGAAGGAGGAGGGTGAGCTGAATTGGCATTTTCTTTCAACTATCCACCTTTTCCAAAAAAAAAATTGTTTTTAATTAACTGCTAGTTGCAAGCTATAAACTACAAGATACTTTGGCGAATGTAAGTCGTTTTTGTAGATGAAGGATTGCCAAATAAAGTACAGGAACAAGAAAATCTCAGTAAAGAACTACATACTGCCTTCTTTATAGTTCATATTTTTACTTATTGTTCTCAAGTTTAGGCACAGAACAACTTTTATATTGGGATTGACTCACAGCTGAAGTGAATGAATATGCATAAGGTAAAATCTAATTATATTGATTGAGTTATTTTATTTAGGATCTTGAAGATTCCTTTGCTGTCATGGATATTGGGAGAGTCATTGATCTTTATGACTCATGGAAGATAGTTTTACCAAATGTGCAGCCATTTTATGCTGTCAAGTGTAACAATGATCCAGTGCTACTGAAAATTCTAGCTTCATTGGGGACTGGGTTTGACTGTGCTAGCAAAGTAAGATTTAGAAAGTGAACTGTATAAATTTAAATTAGTTGTATATAGTCATTATTGTTGTAGTTGTTATTATTTGGCAAGTGATGTGTAAGGCAAGAGAGACATTATTAGAGGTGTTTATGAAATATTGGAAATGTCACTACTATAATTATGTTTTTCTGGTATGTAGTCCCATTATTAGATGCTTATGCTACTATTTTCTCTTATACAAATGATTAGGCTAATGCTCGCTATAGCAGTAATTAATTTCAAGTCACTATAGTTTGCCACTATTAGGTCACTATAGCATAGAATTTTATCTAATACAATTTTTAAACCAACTGGTATAGTTATGAAGAGTTTGTTATCAAGAGTTACCAGAACTTCAATTATAGTAATATTTTCCAAATGTGCTATATAGTACAGTTCCAATTACTCAGGTAAGAAAGTATTTAGCTAAAATTAATTGGTAGCTGCGGGGCCAGAGATCTCTACAGTTATGCCCAAAGAACAGTGAACAGTTTTGTGTGTGCGTTTGTAATTGTTTGTACAGTGTGGACATTCCGTGTGTGTCTCAATTAATGAACTCAGTATCTGTTAATAGGTGTTGAACTTTAGTGCTGTGTTGTAATATCATGTTCGTATGCAAACCGTGTGCAAATTTGTGTGTTTAGTGCCGTGTGCAATGATAGTGTATTTCAGTCAGTGTATCAGTCAGTTCAGTTCTGTTTTCTACTTCTGTTCTACGTGTGTCATTGTCTGTCTAGATTAGATTTAAAACTCTGAATTCTTACCACGGGCTGTGGACGTGTAAAGGGTAGCTACAGCAGGAGCACAGAACTTGGTGGCAGTATTCATACCAGAAGCATTAGACGTAGACGTAATAATCCAAGAATTCTCCTGAACCCCCACAGTAGCTACTGTATATTTTTACTTCTAGATATATACTTCTTAAAAAGCTCAGCATTAACTTGATGAATAGGGACTAGAGTATCGTTTTTAAGTGACATACAAAAGTTAGTAATTATTATAGTGCTTTATATATTAAATTTTTTTTTTTTTTTACAAAAGAATGATTAGGTTTGGGTAAAGATCTCTGTGCAACTATGTAATCTGCTTAAAAGCAATTTTCTATACAATATAATTTAAAAGGTAACCTTGTTATTTGAATGTTAGCTACACTAGCTGTCATATGTGCACAAGCACACCAACCCTAGTGATTATTATTATTATACTTGTGCCAATTTTGTAGCAAGAGATTAAGACTATATTGGATCTTGGTGTAAGTTCAGACAGAATAGTCTATTCCAACACAGACAAGCCTCCTTCCTATCTTCAATATGCATCTCTAAATAAAGTACATCTAATGACAGTAGACTCTGAGTCAGAGTTGAATAAAATAAAGAAGTACTATCCTTCTGCCCGGTAAGCGTATTTGATGATCGATCAAAGCATTTACTTCATCCCCCCCCCACCCCCATCCCCAACAGGTTATTAATACGATTAAAAACCAAACATGATGGAATTGTGAGCTTTAATTCCAAGTTTGGTTGTTCTGTATCAGTGGCTAAAAAACTCCTAGATATTGCCCACCATCTGGAGCTGCATGTAGAAGGAACAGCGTGAGTTAATTTACTGATTACATTAGCTGCTAGAGTTGGGGAACAAACAAACAATATTTCATCATGCACTTGCTATCGCTTTAATTTTTTTATTCTCAGACATAATTATTTTATTTATAATCCTGGTATAATGGGGAAATTGGCAGCAGTTTATGCTGACATTCATTTGTATCAATTTATCAGTTCATTTTGTCATACCGATGCTTATCTCACAAACCTTTACATTTATTTATAATTAAGGCCAGAAATTTTCATTAAGTCAAAGAATGTCATTATTTCAGGGGCTGCCAAACATGAAGTAGTGTTATTTTAGGAGTCCCATGTATGAGCAATACAGCTTTTGCACAATGTGACCAGTACCCAGTGTCTGCATTATGTGAGCAGTAGTAAGAAATTCTACAAGTAAATCACTAGCTATAACACTTACAATTTTTGATAGTATCCCAATTTTTAGCTCGCAGTATGAGAAAGGGAAGTATAAATTAAAGTAACGATGCCGCCTTATAGTCCATTTGGTTAATAAAAAACAAACAGGATGGGTACAGGCTTTGAGTCATCTCTCATGTCTTCTGCTCAGAGATAACCGAGTGTTATAGATAATATGATGCAACAGTTATACAGTTATTTCTTAACTAGTTAGTACAGCTTAAATCTTCATTCATTTTCTGATGCCATTCACTTCTGATCTGCAAACAACCAGCGTGTTGAGTGCAATAAGATAATGTGTGCATATTTTTGATGTTTTATATTATTATATATCCTTGTCCAGGCTTCATGTTGGAAATGGACATGATTTGACAATATCTACAGATATATTTTGTCAAAGATTATTACAAGCTGTGAAGGACTCCTCAGAAATATTTGAATATGCAGCCAAATCAGGCCATACATTAACTACATTGAACATTGGAGGTGGCTTTCTTGGATATAGAAGGCTGCAGGAAGAATTTTTCAAAGTAGCAGGAAATGTGTCACAATATATCAAAGAACTCTCCAGTAAGAATCCTAATATCCGCATCATTGCAGAACCTGGTAAGACAACAGAGGTCCGAGTAGTTGAGGTTGTGTAAGCTATGTGCTTGTTAGGCTTGCACAGTGCAGTTTGTTGTGTATTATCCACCTAAATAGATAAACAATGATTTAATTTATGGATCATGAAATTTTGTGAACACATTTCTAGCACAGTTTATAGACAATGTGATAAGTGATTATTTCAAGACTGGGGATATTCACCCATTGGTAGGGACATAAAAAGATTAGCATATGAACTCAAAGACAGTCACATAATCAGTATTATTATGCATGAAATAAAACAAGGGTGCTTTAAAATGTGTTGAGTAGTCCCAGAAGCATAGACTTTCTGATTCCAGATGCCATGCCTACAAAAGAACCAGTAAAAAATAGTCTCAAAGTAAAACAAGTAATTTAGAAGGTAGGATCTGTAGAATAGCCAGTTAAACCCTAAAATGGTGCATAGAGAGAATAGTTCTTTGTTAATATGCACATAAAGTGGCTAGCTATACTCAGTATTCCATCTCTATTGGTTTCCCTTTAATGCTAATGGTTTGCACCATTTGGTGCTCCAATTTTTTTGTGTGTTGTTACTTAAGTTATAACCAATTCTGTATTGTTGTCTAGGCCACTATTTTGCCTGCTCTGCTTTCACCCTGGCTTCATGTGTCATCAACAAGAAGATAGCAGATGATGGCTCCTTCATGTACATCACCAGTAATGGAAAACTAAACACATTCCAATACTCCATTTCATTTCCCTTGATGACTTACCATCCTAAAGTATTGCAGGTTAGCAATACCACTATCTATTGTATATGATAAACTATGTATAAATAGGTCAATTGACTGATTGAACTGACTGACAAAATGAATGGTTGATTAACTGACTGACAAAATGAATGGCTGATTAACTGACTGACAAAATGAATGGCTGATTAACTGACTGACAAAATGAATGGCTGATTGACTAACTGACAAAATGAATGGCTGATTAACTGACTGACAAAATGAATGGCTGATTAACTAACTGACAAAATGGATGGCTGATTAACTGACTGACAAAATGAATGGCTGATTAACTAACTGACAAAATGAATGGCTGATTAACTGACTGACAAAATGAATGGCTGATTAACTAACTGACAAAATGAATGGCTGATTAACTAACTGACAAAATGAATGGCTGATTAACTGACTGACAAAATGAATGGCTGATTAACTGACTGACAAAATGAATGGCTGATTAACTGACTGACAAAATGAATGGCTGATTAACTGACTGACAAAATGAATGGCTGATTAACTGACTGACAAAATGAATGGCTGATTAACTGACTGACAAAATGAATGGCTGATTAACTGACTGACAAAATGAACGGCTGATTAACTGACTGACAAAATGAACGGCTGATTAACTGACTGACAAAATGAATGGCTGATTAACTGACTGACAAGATGAATGGCTGATTGACTAACTGACAAAATGAATGGCTGATTAACTGACTGACAAAATGAATGGCTGATTAACTGACTGACAAAATGAATGGCTGATTGACTAACTGACAAAATGAATGGCTGATTAACTGACTAACAAAATGAATGGCTGATGACTAACAATGTTTTAGGACATTTCAGAGCCATCAGAAGATTTTTATTGCAAGTCTTCAGTGTGGGGTCCGACGTGTGCTCCAGATCAAGTAGTTGGTGATATATTACTGCCGAGGCTGGAAGTGGGAGATTGGCTGTACTATGAAGACATGGGAGCTTACTCTTTCAATCTAGACTGTGGCTTTAATGGATTTCCCAAGCCAGTTGTGTACTATTATGTCTCAGACTCTCACAAGTATGTTTAAATTTTCTTGCATTAAATACTTGAGCTAACTATCATCAGTCCCTAGATACAGAAACTACTCAGAGTCTATAGCTATAGCTATAGTTGTTTATCTGGGGTCTTAGCTATAGTCTTGTTTTGTTTAGTTTGTTGTTGTTTATTTCAGGTATCTATCTAGATGTAGCCTCCATGTGGCTGAATGAACTTGCTACATTATAACTATATTGGCTGCAATACCATTATTTCTATTGCCAACTTAAATTTTATTAATTCTCTATTGTAATTTATGTATTTTTTTTAACTAAAATTGGCTAGATCTGCTAATAACTAAAAATAAAATTAGCTTGGTTTGTGTTAACTGAAACTAGCTACCTAGCTATTGTTATTGTGAGTCTAAAACTGTAACCCAAACTACAAATGTATAGCTAGCAATGAGACTGTATATATACTTATTTAGGGGATATCTTGATCAATATTGTTACAATTACCAAATCTAAAATTATCATCCTTTAATAAAGCTAGGGCTAGGGCTAGAGGAGTTGCTAGCTATGTGCTAATTAAAAGATTAGATAAACCAACTGCAGGAGAAAAGGATTTTTTAAACTAGGTCACTTTACCAACCAGCATAAACAAGTTTGTCAACTAACCATTATAGTATCGCGCCGGTGCCGGACCTTCTACCTGATGATCGCTGCGTAGCCGCGTTTTTAAAAAAAAAATTGCTGGCGAAACCCTTTAACTGCCGCTTCGCTTCCAATGATGAGTCTCTCTCTAGTGGCAATACCAGTTCCAAAGAAATATAATTAGTCCCTCAGCGGTTAAAACTCATATAACCCTTCCACATTGGACTATTACTATTATTTTGCCTAAATAAGGGTAGTCTCGCGTAGCCAGACCCTTTACCAACCGTAACCAAAGGGTCTGGCTACGCAAGACTAAAATAAGGGAAGGTTTTCGGGAGAGAAGTTCATAAGGTAAAGGGTTAACTGTTTTGTTGTAGCTAGTAACGACAATGGATTTTCTAGAATTATATGCTCATAACTATAATAGAGCCTTATCATCGGCTGGGCTGCTTCTCACTTGCTCTGTGTTGATTGGATTTCTGTCCTACAGATTGGGAGTAGTAAGAAAACCCAGAGTGATTGGTCTTGGGCCTTGGAAGGAAACATTGTTGCAGAAATGTCCAATTTTGAAGCAGCATTACTGGCCAACATTTTGGGCTTTCCCTAAACATCTCAGCACAATTTGTAGAGCTCTTCTTCAGCAGTGCCCAAACCTTCAATACAAGAGGTGAAGAGAATCATAGCCAGGTCAGCAGATTAGCTTTATCTTTGATGTATAGGGAGGTGCTATCTCTGGCAGATGGTGGCGAGGTGGCTCTAGATTGGGGTATAAGGAAAGAACAAAATTTGAGTGAGCAGGATCTTCCAGTACTTCTGATACTCCCTGGGATCACGGGTTACAGCAGTAAGAATTATGTCATGCACTTGGTACAAGATGGACTAGTGGCAGGCTATAGACCGGTGGTGTTTAATCAGCGAGGAATTGGAGGAATGAAATTGAAGGTATGCTATAAAGAATTGGCTAACCAGGGTTTCATACCGACTATGGGAGCCCTGGGATTTCTCCCCTCGCCTAAAAAATTTTTTACGCTGACTGAAATTTTTTTGATGAAAAAAAAAAAAGATCAGTATAAGTATGAAAAAATGTAGCTTAATTACTCTACTGCTAGTTTCTTTTATAAAGTCCAACATATTCAAAGTTAGCACTTTCTAGTTTTGGTCCTTGTAGCAATTCGTAATAGTGAGTATCTGACAGTCTGTTTCATAGTCGTGACTTCACCATTTCATGTGGTTAAACAGTTTTTGTGACTCTACAAAAAAATTCCCTTCCCCCTGGCGAAAAATCCTGTATGAATCCCTACTAACAAATATCTGCTTTGTTAGTGTGTGTGTGTGTGTGTGTGTGTGTGTGTGTGTGTGTGCAGACACCACGTGTGTACTGCGCATCTAACATAGATGACTTGTTGGAAGTGGTTCGTCATATTGAGCATACATATCCCAACTCCAAGATTGTGGGCTTGGGGGTGTCATTAGGAGGGTAAGCAATCATTGACATTAGTTTTTTGTCAAACATGCAACCAATAAATAAATTAATGGTTTTACAAGTAATTGTTTTGTTCCTATTTCAGCATGCTCTTAGTACAATATCAGCATCGTCTTGGCCGAAACTGTACCTTGGCAGCTGTCATTGCTTGCTCTGCTTCTTGGGATCCACATGTCACTGCTAGGGTATTGGAGACCCAGTTCTTCAACAATCTCTTCTATTCCAGAACACTGGCAAATGATTTGAAGGATCTATTCAACAGGTCAGAAACCATCTCATGGCTGTTTTATATGATAGATAGTTATGAATACTTGATGCTGCAATGTCTTTCCTTAGCTATTTGTGCTAAAAATAGAATATACTCTGCCAGGGTTGTTCTGGCATTTATGTTGTAGGACTTAACTTCATACAGTCCTGTGGTTTTTAGGCATAGAAAGGAACTGCCACAAGAAGAACTATTGAAAATGGGAGTAGACGTAGAAAAGGTTGAGAAGGTAAAGTATTCACTGTAAACTTGAAAACTCACTGCCTTTGCCATTCATAGTAGATGCATAAATTAATATAGTACTGTTTTGAACTTTACGTGCTGGAAGACTCAGTGTTTCGGCCAATGAAAGTGCTGATCTCATATTTATGCTTCTGGTCATGTTTGAATCATACATCGCAACTGCTTGACCCATTTCTGATAGTTAGTGTAGCTTGCGAGTGTGCTTCGAACTCATCTGCAAGCATAAGCACAAAAATAGTGCTTTCATTGACACTAACTTTGAGCCAGCACTGCTAGAGTAAGCATGTCAATTCGCTATAGAAAGATAACTGGGCATGTTCAAACTGTTGTATAATCATTTGCTACTTGCAGGCTCGTGTCGTGTCAGAATTTGATGCAGGTTTTACTGTCCCCATGTTTGGCTACTCTTCTCTGGATGAATATTACAATGACAGCTGCAACAGAGACAAAATGCACAAGATCCAGACACCACTGGTGTGCATTACAGCAGCAGATGACCCATTCATTCCTCCAGAATGTGAGACTGTGTTGTAGTTGGTAGACCTGGCATTATTGGCGAGCGAGCAAAGATACTCTTGGGTGTAACTCAATCGAGATTTCAATATGTGCAAATATGTGCATATCCTAATGCATAAGGGACTATAAAAGCCCATAAAAACTACCCTACTTCTCTTTAGCACCATTAAATAGAAAATGCATTTCGGCTTATATGTTGCTAAATACTACATCAAGAAAATACACTGCTGAACAGTATACTTAGACTATAAGAATACTAAGTGATAAAAAATAGAATTTATGCAACTAAAAACTATAGCTCATAGAGAGCTCTCTCTTTTATTATTTAGGTCTGAACCAAGGCTAATCTGCTTTTCCAGGCTCAAGAGTTATTGCCAAATGGTCAATAAGTTCAGTACTCCTTTCATGTATCTTTTCGAGACACTTTTCAACCTATGTAATTAAGAGCGCCGGCGGAAAAGTATGAACGTAGTGGTTTACAGATTGAACTTTTCAAAAGGTACTTGCCCATTTAAAGGTGTTAGAGAAGTTAGCTCTCATCATTCACTTGTGTTGTTAGGCAATTCATAAAGTAAACAAAAGTTCAGGCACTTGTTAATTACAATTAATCACTCTCTACTGAATGTGATGCCGCTTTACCAAACTATTTGAGCTCATGAATTATTTATGAATACACACACCGTCGGTGGTCATTGTTACTGATACACAAGTATATTATTGGCGAGGGAGTGAGACTACAATGAAAATTGGGGATGTTTGTTTGTTTATGTGTTTGGACGTACGTTTGTCATTTGTACTTTGACCCCCTCGTATTTTTGTGTTAGCCGGGTTTTCGACCCCGTCCCAAACTTCACTAAACAGAATCCTCTCGCTATTGATCATTACCCGTATCCTCCTAGAAATTTTCTTTTGCAAACTTACCGGAGTTCCATTTCTATTCGAGTTAGTGGCGGTGGTAAGTTAATAGCTATTTGTCATAGTTATATGCTGTCATAGTTATATGCCCTACTCAACAGTATTTACTTGAAAATTCATTGTCCACTAGACTAACCACGAAGTAAGCCTTGTGTAGGTATGTTCAGTTAAGTGTGAAAGTGTTGTGCGTTACAACTACGACTTAGCTAATGAATATCACAAAGAAAATGTTTAAATAACGTGACTTTTTCTGTTGTTGTTGTTGTTGTTTTTTTGTTGCTTCTTTTTTTTTCTTTTTTTTTCAATTCAAATAATTGGAGGGAGTGGTTGCTATGGCATTGAATCCCCTTTACCATAATACGTAATTTAAAAACTCAACTTTTTAATATTTTGAGTGTAAAACCAATCGTTTAATAATAGTGCAGTTTTAGGCTCACTTGCCATTTGTGCTCAAGCACATCACTAGTTATAAGTAAAAAAAAATTATTGATTTTTTTAAAGCTAGGTATGTTTGCACACCATTTGTGCTAAAGCAAGTGGGTACACTAGTTCTGTGTATTAAGTTGAATCTTGTCTTATGTGGCGAGTGCAGCAAAGCAGGATATTATCTGGAGTGTAATTGCCGATACAGAAAACTCCATTGACTGATGCCTCAATAGTGAACACTGAAAGGTCATAAGAAATAACATTTTTGCAGCATCCGAATAAGTCACCTCTAAGTTCCTGACAATGGACAGCGATTGGCTAAAAGACTCGGAATCAATAGACTCGGAATCAATAGACAATGCTTCCCTATTAGACATTTGGTCACACCCCCTAATTGTACCAAAAGGGGAGTGGGCCAGTTGCTTCTTCTGATCGTTTTTATTACTCTCCGAGTTAAATTAAAAGATGGGTAAGGTGTGGGTGCATGAAAAATCAAGGTTAAATATTACAACAATAATGAACTAGCTAATATTAGCTCACAGGATTTTAATGAATGTGTTGATAGTGAGTAAATTGGAAATGCAATTAGCTATATATGGTAATGAGACAGACAAAATTATTATGTGTCGGTACCATCCTTAGAATCTAGCTAGCTTTTTGATAACTTATCAATGGTTGCTATGAGCTATGTATCCGAAGGCTTCATTTTGCAACAATCGTAAAGCAGTTATAATTCAAAACTTTTTTTCAGTTTTTCAATTTTCAGTTGTTTTATTGTTCAGCTGATGAAGATCCTAAGGGATCGAAATGTCTGATAAAATTACACTTCAATACTTGATAAGTTCAAAGAAATAAGATTATTATGTTCATTTGTAAGTGTTTTATGTTGCCATTACATTTAGTGTTATTTCAGATATGATCAAATTGATAATTAGTGGTGGTAAATATAGCTAAGATTGTTTGCACCAAATAAGGAAATGCTATGATAAACTGAGCCCATCTAATAATAAATGTGCGTGTGTGTCAGTAGCGGTGACTGATGACCGACGACGGTGTGTGTGTATTCATGAATAATTCATGAGTTGATCAGAGTTGGAAAAGCATCGTCATTACCTGACCGAGGAATGGGAGGGGAGAAAAGCAACTTTCTCATGGTTCGAACCTGCAATTGCCGATTGCGGAGTGTGCACACAAACCATTAAACTGTCAGGACTTAACAGCTTGGAGAATGAAGTGCCGCATTAACCTATTGTATCGTATAGAAACTGAACACTGGGTCACTGAACTGAGTTTGGAAAGAGTTTATATCTACAGTAGCTAGTCGTAATTGGTATAAGAGGTAGAGAAGCAGGAGAATGTAAGGGTCAATAATAAAAATAAAAAAGATTCCTTATCTTGACAGCTGGGCTCAAGATTAGCCTAGAAACCAATTTTCCGTGCAATCCTATGTATGATTTTTACGATATGAGTTTTTAAAGTTAAGCATGTAAGCAAGGTATGCGGAAAGTGGGTGTGACACTCTTTTTTTTTTTTTTTAATTATATCTTCTCATAGGATACGATTTGTGGTCTATAATTTGGATATGTTTCTATTGGCAGTAAAGGCACCATATAAAAAAAAAAATAAGCAAAATCCAAGGGGGTCAATATGGGAGGATGGCTGAAAATGGCTGATTTTCAATGGAATGACCCTGAAGTAAAAGAAAATACACAGAAAGTACAGAGATACTGTGGAGCAGGAGAGGTAGACAGAGGAGGAGAAGGGAATCCACGAGTTAAAAAGAGGAATAAGAAAAACAGAGCCGGAATGGCCGAGGAAAAAAAGAGAGCAGAAGAGGGAAACTGTGGATAAAACTACCTTATGCTACTGCTCCTAATTGCACAAGTTAGTATGTCAGGCGCCACTGTGTAGCGGGGTACTTGCTTTGCTAGTCAGTAACAATGCAGCTTACATATAAGTGAATTGGTAATATAATTTCCTACTGTATGTGGAATAAAGAAAGCTTAAACGTTTTTACTAAGGATATGTAATATTCAACTCTACTTGTTATTAGCTCTGCCATTGGAAGAATTCAAGGCCAATCCTAATACTGTTATGGTGTTAACTGCACATGGAGGACATTTTGGATTTGTGGAAGGAGTTTACCCCAATGGGTTGACTTGGATGAACAGAACAATAAGGCAGCTAATAACTGCTATCAAAGATATTTGATATTATTATCACTCCATCTAGTGATTCTACATAATTTATATATGTTTGTACATGTTGAGAAATAGTTTTAATTGAACAGTATATAGCTACAGATGGACAGAAAGACCGACGACAGACTGACTGACTGACTGACTGACACTGGTAAATAGTGCAGTGGGTATGACAAACAGTTGTAAGTTGTGTAGTGATGAATTAAGCTATTTATTTAATATGGAGGAGTAGCATTCTTTTTAGTTTGTTTGATGAAAAAGGGTGCTTTGATTTTTTTTATCCAAAATCCCTGTAAATGCTGAGTGTAATTAGCAGATATCTAGGAGGTAAATTAGCTTTTAGAAATATGATGTCCTGTGGAAAGAGTTTGTAAATTGGCTGTTTGGGGTCACTTATGTGATGGTGTATGTTATGTGGAACATGCTGGGGAGCTGAGGCTAATTATTAATTATTTATTGTAAATAATATTGTTACATTTACAACATTATTGTAACTAATAAGAGTTACGCAATAATTTACGTGAAATATTTCCAGTTTGTTTGTATTGCAACTGACGGTCTTTGCAGTAGAAATAATATGCCTCTTGTTAGCCACATGGTCAATGGCAACATGCTTCCAAGTGCTTGAAAAGAGGTCCAGATGATTTAGGATAATGTGTAGCTAGCTATGTGGCATTGGTTGGAGTACTTTTAGCCAACTGTGATGGTGTGACCACTATGCACCAATTGATCAGAGTTCAATATTTAAAATTCAATTCGAACTTCCACAGAGTGAACCGAAAATTTCTAGCTATAATTTTTGTAGTGTTCAGTATGGTTATATTGAATCACTGGTTTCCTACATACTCATTTCCGGTATTCTAAGTGTTGACTTGGCTACACACATAAGCTAGTAATTGGAGGATTACTGATCGACTCTGGCTCAGCATTTTCTATTGCTTAATGATTGGTTGTGAAGGGGCAGCGTCCAACTTGACGTGAACTGAAACTGGACCAGTAACCCATACAACAGTCCTTCATATAGAGTTTGGTCACCATGTTGATAAGCAATACGGTTGAGGTACGGTTGGTTTAATTAATTAAAGCGTCAGAATAATTGAACGTACATACTGTCCACCTCCTATCTCCAAAACTGCTAAAGCAATTCATAACTTACAGAGCAGGTGTTGGTCATGTCAGACTAATTCCAGTGATTGTCACAGCATTTTATTTGAAAGCATTGTAATATAGAACAAATTAAATGAGCCATCAATCTGTTCTCTTCCTTCAAGGTTGGCATGTGATGTCCGCCATATGCCTCACAGCATCTATCATTCCTTACTTTGTGGGAACAGCCCATGTGTCATGAGGGCTCACCTACTAGATGATTGCCACGCCTACAGAATCCATGTAGGGAACCAAACATGACATTGCGTGATAATGGCTGTCTCACATTTCAGTGCATTCAGAAGAAGGCTGAGACATTCCAGCATCAAGAACACATGACAGTGTCCTACGGTTTCGGGATCGAATCCAATACTTTTTATATATTACGTTTTCCTCACAATTTTTCCAAGTAAATTGACGAACTATTTCTAGTCACTTTTCTGCAATATACATATAGTATGACCTTGCAAATCCCATCCAAAGATCATATGCTCATAATACATCAATGGTATATCATGTATACATTCCTCCTGTACTATTATATTTTTGTATACAGGACACCTTCCACTCCAGCAAACCTATTATAGTAATATACAAAACAGTCAATAGTCAGCAAGACATTTTGTACAAACATTTAAGCAAAGTATTTTTTTTTTTTTTTCAATTTTTATAAAGCATTCGCCGTGGTAATAAATCACTACTATTAATCGTCCTAATGTGCTCTATTAAAATGGTATAATAATAGATAACCAGATAACAAGTGCCTGAAGGCAATCTTGATTAGTCAACATTAACAACACTAGCTACTATTCCTAAAACTAGTAAAAAAAACTTATTATCCATAAAGTATTGCAATAACAACCATGGGAGTAATTATTTTTACAGAATTTATTGACTACTAAACTACTATCAGAATCTACTGGTAACAGTGCTAAGCAACAGGCATCACTGTAGCCCTCAGTGTGGCACATGACTTGCTAGGTGACTTATTAAATGTGACCACACTAACTGTGACTACTACTATTCCTCACCACTTGTGCAATTAAAACTACCAATAAGCCGTACCGTCTCCACTTCATCTTCTCACCTAATCCCACACGAGGCTAGATTTTTTATGGCAAAACAGTTGACTACAAAGCTATAAACTGGGTGGCCTATATTTGACTTGGTTTTGAATAACTATCTAAAATTCTGGAACTTAGGGGAAAATATTTCTTAGCTAGTTAGTCTCCGCGAGCAGGCTCATGAGTAGTACAATATAGTCATTCGTTCATTCACTCACTTTTCCCATTTCCTTCCCCCCCCCCCCCCCCCCCCCCCCACCTCCCACTAATAAACAGATGTAAAATTATATAAGACTAATTCACTCTTTATACACAAGCCGTGAATAATTGTTTAATTGACTAACCATCTTAGGTGAAAGATCCCATCCAGTTTATTTTTTTGTTGTTTTTTTGTTTTTGTTTTTTGTTTTGTTTTTCTCAGATCTTATTAGTCCCTTCCTATGACATTATGTTTGATTCTGACTTATGACCATATTCTTTATAACAGAAATATTCAATTTATACAACAGAACTTCTACATAACGGGCATACTTTATTTTCCTAAAAAAAAATAGTGTCAAGATAATCAATATGAGTATTAAAAATGTAAAAGTATCACTTATTATGGCATTTTCACAAGCAGCATGCTATATAACAAATATTACTTAAGTGTGGGAGTGAGACAAAGCTAGCTAGTAGCTGGTGAAATTTTACAAAATGCTTCAATATCAGTATGAACATTAGCATGTCACCCACGCCATTTTAATTACTTGGAGGTGCAGTGAACTGGATGTTACTATGATAAACTTGATTGGCAGCTATTTTAATTAGAACTTCATATGTGACTCAATTCAGAACTCACTTCACTTAGTGCGCAATATATTAGAGACAAAATACATATTTTATGTTTTCAATTAGCCGTCAGCGTATGTGTCCTCTATTCTACTAATGTGCTTGCCCATGCTCTGAAGTTCAATGACAATTTTTAGCACTATTTATTGTGGGATATCTTGTTGAATGCAAGAGAAATGAAGCAAAGCACTAAAGGTCAGATAAGCTTGGGAGTTTATGTTTAAAAAACAGCTCAGAGAGCTGCTTAAACAGAAGGAAAAAGAACTGGTGAAGAGACAAAAAAAGGGGGGGGGGGAGGGAAGACAGGGCTTGAACATGAGCTAAAAAGCTGCTATTGTAGATCAGGTAGGATATGTAGCATTAAATACACACTAAAAGTAGGTAAAAATAGCCTTAACTTTTGCACTGTCAATAGTGCCATATGGCACACAACAGTTTGTTGGCAATTCTCTGATTTCTAAAAATCAATTATCCAATTAAAGGTTTGGTTGTTGTTTTTTTGTTTATACTTTTCTCTGACATAGTACTTTTTGTAATAAAAAAAAATCAGGATGAGAGCACTGGAATTTTGTTTTTAAATTATTATTTTTTAATATGGCTACTGGAACACTTAACAGTAAAATGCCTGCCCACCTGAAATTTTTTATCTTGCGGGGTTTAGAAGCTCAGAATCAATCAACTAGAAGAGCCGTGCACTCTGAGACTATCACAACGCGAGCTTCAGCTGGATGTTAGTAACAGTAAGTCCGAGTTTTAGTTCTTCTCTGTGCAAACTACTACTATACTTTTTTTTGCATAATACTAAATGGTTTGGTTTTACTTACTTACTTTTAAAATTTATCCTTTGCTAAATTTCTCTACAGAAAAGAAATTTAAAAAAATATTCAACTTTTTATGTTACTCAACTGGTCACCATAAGTATAACGATGAAAGGGTTAAGCACTTAAAAGTAAAATGATTTGTAATAGTTAGCTAAGGTATGGCAGTACTGAGGGTTCGCACCTCTGTGGTGTTTCATAAAAAGTAGTGATTAGCAAAAATGAAGCACTGAAAATATGAACCTTCAGCACCACAATACGCTAGCTAGCTATTATAATATCATTTCTCGGACCAAAAGAAAAATTGACTTGGCATATCAAGTTGATAGCTATGTAGCTTGCAAAGAATGAAAACAGTAGACGTAAATACTGCCATCACAAGAGAAGCGAAATAATGCAAGAGACACTCATTTTACAGGTAGTTTATCTGATTATTACAGGACTCAGGAAACCTCTAGTCTCACAAGCCAGATGTCTGTACGGGTGGTAGTGAGACTATGAAAAGCAAAACTTTCACAGGCAAGCAGGAAATTATTTGCACATGTAATTACGACATGACAATCAGGGCTATATAGGGGGTGCGAAATGCGAAAGCTATTTGGGGGGTCTGTAATTTTGTAGGTGATAATTACTCAAAGGGGGCAAATGTCCCCGTGCCCCCCACAAATAGACAATGGGGGGCATTACCCACAAAAGCTTATGATCATAATGGCCACAAAATAACTAGCTTTTGTAAAATTTAAAAAAAACTAAGACGAAACAAAAAATGTTGGCACATTAAAGAAACTTAGTTTGTTCAGTGCAACATTTTTATGTCGCTTTCATTTTCGAGAATACGCCATCTTCGAGATCTGCTGTTGTGTGACAGAATGATTGACTGACGGACACAAACACTGAGTACTATAACCCTCTCACCCAAGTGCATTGAGGGCTAAATAATAGTAACTGCTAAGATCTAAGCATATTCGCTATAAGACTATAGATTCTCTATAGATATAGCTCTCTTCTTTTCCTTTAACCCAACACCTTTAGCTTACTTCACTGAAATCAATGGGAACCATTTTCTACATTACTACTATCATCTTACTTGTAGCCATCTGTCCACACATGTTTGATGAAATTCATGATTGCAGGGTAGTACCTTGATTTCCTCACCATTGCAAAAGTCAGACAGACATACAGCACAGCTGTAAGAAAAAATATATATGTATATATATATATATGTATATAATACATTATTGTACACTAGTGGTGTGCGCTTAAGCACAAAATGGCGAGCAAGCCTCCCTAGTTAGGTTACATAAAACTATAATATTATGATTAATTTTAACTTCAAACGCCCCAGCTACTAAAAAAAAAAAACAGTCAAGCGTTTAAATTACGTATATATGGTAAAGAGATTTCAATAACCACTCTCCGCAACTGCTTGACCTAAAAACAAAGCAAAAATATAATAGTAGGCATTTCTAAGGATCGACTGCACAGGTTTGAACCTAACCCTATTATTAAGACATACTTAATGCTGGAGTAGCCACAAAAAAAAACACTGTAAGGTAGCTAATATATTTAGCTATTTGTTAGTTAAGAGTGGTCGCACATAGCAACGCACACTGCCTGTAGATCCGGACATTCATTTATTCCCCGCCAATACCCCACCATTCAATAATATGCGAGCAGAAACAATCGCGCAGTAGTAGCAGAAGTATACTTTGCGAAGTTGTGGTGTTTTAGTTTAGCTTCTTGTTGTCTCATAGCCATTTACAGCAACACTCCATACATCGTCTGAGCTCACACACAATGTGCACCAGGTTGCCTCTCCTCCTGTAGCTGTTCCGGGCTTTGTGCACCTAAACTCAAGCGGATGGCTCCAGCAGGCTCAATTTCTGAGAATCGAAGACTTCCCAAGCTGCACAGATCTAATACCTTCACCTCAGGCTATCTCCAAGAAACTGCTCTCTCTTCTGACTCTCTTGTTATTGTTGTATTGATGCTCTTGATATAGGTGGGCTCTTTTTAGAACCAATACAAACCAATTGGAAAAAAATTGCTCACATACTAGTAGTACGAGACATGGGGGCGTGGCTATTTCTTATGAATTGCGAGTGAAATTAAAGTTCCAAATTTTGTATCAGTTTTTCTTGGAATCTAATTATGAGAACGACAACTTTGTTTACACACAGGTAAACCTAAAAAAAAATGAACTGCACCACAACGTGAATTTTTTAATAAAGAAAAAATTGCGAATAAATCATAAAGCAATATGGAAATGGAAAAGAACTTTTTGGAGGGGTGCAGTAAGTTGGAGCTCCGCAATTTGGTGCATTATACTAGCCGAGCCGATACTGCACCAAATTGCGGAGCTCCAACTTACTGCACCCCTCCAAAAAAGTGCTACTAAGTTTTATAACCGGCCCCGATATTTCTTCCAGATTCGCTCTAAAATTAGTAAGTGGCGCCTTCAGCAGGTACTTTGTCCTTGTGTTGTAGTGGAGAAGCCCCTGGAAGTATACAATAGTAGTAATCGTGCATAGCAACCATCAACAAAAATTGCATAGGTGGTGTGCGGCCACCCCTAAATGTATACTTTGTGCTATTCTTTAGTTAAGCAGTATCTGTAATGCACAACACTTTCACACACACTTATTCACTGGACATACCAACACAAGACTTACCATTGTGGTTAGTTTATTGGACAATGGATTTTCAAGTAAGGAACAACACTGTTACGTAGCTGTATAACTATGACCAATAGTGCACAACTTAGCACCACCACTCATTTGTTACGAGTAACATGATTGAAATAGCACAAGGCGAAGCCGAGTGCTACTTCAATTGCTTTACAAGTGCTATTGATCCCTAATAGCACAGGTTACCCTTGGTATAACTAGGTAATAGTCGGCCAAGTTTGTTTGTTTGTTTTTTAATCATTCGCATTGTACCTACACTGTATCATTCACTCACAATCTCTATATTTCAGGATTAGCTTCCCCTGGAACTTCCTTTTCAACGTTACGGCTCCTCCTAATCTGTTGAAAAACATTCCGTCTAAATACGGGTAGAGCTTCTGTGGTAAAGAATGGCATTATCTTCAACTAGAAACTACTCAACTGTACACTTCCAAGGTTGACGCTGCATGCGTACGCACTTACCTGTACTATTTCACTTAGCTACCGTGGTATTTCACTTAGTTACGCACTATTTCACTTTCCCCGTGCGATTTCAATTGAACAGCAATTTTCCCATACATTTTTCAATGAGCCATTTACAAGCCGTACTATTAAAATAGAAAATGAATGCTGATAAGATAGTAAGTTTAACTGCATCCACAAAAGAAAATTCAAAGCGGTAAACAATTCAATTCCATTGGATGATACGGGCAGAGATTGATAAACCAGAGGATTCTGTTCGGTGAAATTTAGGACGGGGTCGACCACCGAACTAACACAAAAATGCCAGGGTCAAAGTACAAAATGATATACGCACGTCCAAACATATAAACAAACAAATATCCCCGATTTTCAAATTGTGCTACCCCAGATAGTGTCTCGCTTGCTTCGCTCGCTCACCACACTAATAATATGCTTGTGCACAATATGAGTGAGCCTGCCTAGTTAGGTTACATAAAGCTACAGCATTGTTACATAATTTTTTTTTTTGCTTAGTTTTTGCAAAACAGGACTGATAAATTCTTTATTTGAAGTGTTTAGTTTGTGCATAGGCTCACTCACCACTTGTGCTCAAGCACATCACTAGTATACACGTATAGGATTACTAGTATACACGTAGGATTACTAGTATACACGTAGGATTACACGTATAGGATTACTACAACAAAACTTCAATAAAAGCAACTCTTGTAAAATTTACACTTTGTTGTAGATACTGAAATATTTCTACATAGCTTATGTTATACATAATCTAAATTTCTATATACTAACATGCAATGGAAAATAAGCTCAGTTTGATTGTTTTACTTCTTAACTCCTTCCCATCTGATACCTGGTATTTTGATGAGGCTCCTCTGCAGTGAAGCTCTTCATTGGAAGCCTATCAATTTCTAAATAACAACAACAATAACAATAATAAGATAATAATAGTAATAATAGCAAATGTTTTCCTTCCAACAACAAATATGTTAATTAAAACTTAACCTGATATTTCGACTTCTTGCCGAAGTCCTCTTCAGGGGTCAACTGAGGTCAAACTCTCCATGGTGATGACTTCGGCAAGAAGTCAAAACGTCAGGTTAAGTTATAATTAACATACATGTATTGGCTGTAGAATTTGCTATTATTATAATTATTTCAGCTGAGAATGACTGACTCAATAATAAAAATAATAATAATAATAATAATATTAATAATAATAATAATAATAATAATAATAATAATAAATTTATATTCAATGAGGTTAGGTAGTAATTTTGGCAGCAAGTAGTACTGGAAATTTTAGTTCCACTAACAGTTATAGCACATTGTCAGAGTTGTTAATATCAAACATTAAATGATACCTGTCTGACTAAGCCCTCGCCGTCGTGATGTAGAAGCATTCAGCTGATCCATCACAGTCTAATGCAAGGAGATAACAATTATTGATATGATAAATATAAAAATATACAATAAATTTATAATAAATATGTATATTCTTTATTATTTGTACATCATCACAAGTATATAGTCAGTTACTAATTAATTTGTAATAACAAACTAATTATATAATAAAATTTAAAAAAACTTTTTCTAAATAAGAAGCATTTAAAACAAAGACAAAACGTGTGAATTTCACAACTACTAAATTAAATTCTATGATTAGTGCATCTGCTATTGCTTACAGCAAATCGAGTTGGTGTTGTCCTCATCACCACATGGCGTACCATATATCCATCGAGGGTCCAAAAGGTGAAGTCCCCCAAGCTAAACACTTGCTGTTGTTCAGTCAAAGGACCTTCTGTTGGGTCATGACTAATTGAAGCTCTTGACCTTATTGGTGACTCACTGGCTTGACCAACACCTATGCGAGCTTCTTCCTCCTCATCATCATCTTCTTCGGTCTCATCCTCAGATGATTCCAACATGTGAGCCCCCTCTTCCTCCTCAGTCTCATCCTCAGATGATTCAAACGTGTGAGTTTCCTCATCATCTCCTCCAGTCTCATCCTCCTCCTCATCTTCCTCCTCCTCCTCCTCCTCCTCTTCTTCAGCCTCATCCTCAGATGAGGCCAGCGTTGGCTCTTCAGCAACACTACGTACAATTGTACTTTATTATACTACATATTTATAAATGCATCACAGAATCACTTTTTATGGTACTATTGCCTTACCTATATATTATATTAAATGCTATCTAATTATGTCACCAAATTCCCATGACAAAGACCTATATATAACTTCCTTATATATATATTTTTTTAACTGTGCATTATTATCATGTAGAAATCATTATTTCATAAAGATTCATTCTTACTATGCAAATTTTATAGCTAGCTACTAAATAATACTTTAACTTCCGTAGCATCAATAAATAGATCATACATTTTGATTCCGTGGAGCCTTCATCGGTAACTTTTGAAAAGTCACTGATGAAGGCTCCATATGAACTTATTTATTATTGGTACTACAAAAATTATAAAATATTATTTAGTAGTTAGACTTTATTATCATGTAATAGAACAGTGATTATCAAATTTAAAGCCACAAAAGTAAGAGTATATAGCATATGAGATTTTACCTTTCAAATTCCACTTCCAGTCTGCCATTTTCATTTATTTCAACATTGTTGCCCATTCCCAAATCCGGGTCTTCCAATGTAGACATTACTACATTCTCACTACCTCCCCAGCTCTCATTCCTAGTTCTTTCAAACCTCCTTCTCAGGCTTCTCCTCATTCTCCTAGTAACCATTCTTGCTCTCCTGATGGTGAAGTTCCTCGCATTGGTTGGAGAGGAGGTCACATGATTATGTGAAGAGGTCATTGGTTGTCCAGAGCTAGGCCCATCCTCATGCCCACTATTGGCCCGGGGGATTTTCGACTGATGGTCACTATCCCCTGAATACGGATTTTGTCGCTTTGGGCGCCTCTCAGCCATTTACAGGCAGTTGAACAGCACTGGAAATAGAGCAATATCCAAGTAAAATAGCTTATTTAGCTAAGGGACTCACTTAGCTATAAAATATAAAGTTGGTCGCCAATAATATAGCTAGAAACATTTAATTATCAGTATAGCTATGTTTATCTCTGTGCTTAATTAGAGAAGAGACAAAAATATTTCAACAAACTGTGATATAGTTATGGCAGTAACTCACAATATTTTGCAATAAAAAAGTCTATGATAAGGATAACAATCGTCCTAAAAGAAACCACTTCTTCCCACAACCTAAGCGCACTGAAACAAAATTCAGCAGTAATCAAGCACTCAGACGCTAGCAGTTTGTGCAGAGGGCATGCCCCAACTATCAACGCTGAAGCTCCCAACGGGTAGGCCATTCAAAACCGTACAACGTATAATTTCTAGTATCCTCAGAGAGAGATATTGGAGGGGACAGTCTCGCTTTTTCCAGGAGCTAACCACTTATTTCTCTATTTTTCGCGCGCGCAACTCACGCGTAGTCGAGCTAGCGAGGGAAATGTGTCACGCTTGGTACTTTTGGTCACTTTACATTGCAAGTGACCAAAAGTACCAAGCGTGACACATTTCCCTCGCTAGCTCGACTACGCGTGAGTTGCGCGCGCGAAAAATATTTGAATTGTTATCCAGGGAGTAAGAACTGGCAATACTGGCAATACTGCTGTAGAGGAGGAGGCAATACTGCTGTAGAGGAGGGGGAGATTCACAGTAGTTTAAAATGTCTCTTTAATTTGTTATGAGAATTACACAGGACTCAACTTTAATTAGCTAGCCCTTCCAAAATTGAAAAACCCCAGCCACCTTTTGTATGTAAAATAGAACCTGTATAACATTCATTCGCAGCAAGTCCTATAGTATATATATAGAGAGAGAGAGAAAAGTGAGTTAATATATGCAAGCATGCAGCCTAGCTAGTAAATTGGTCCTGTTAGTCCAAAATAGCTTAATCAACTATACGGTTGCAGCTTAGGTTAGACGGCATCAAGGTAACTAGCTACTACTGCATAGTAGGAGATACACTTACTTTGTCATACAAAATCGACACAATATTCATAAATTTGATACGAAAATTATTTTCAGTGAATTACTTGCAAAAAAATTTGAAAATGAATAAAAGATGCTAGCTGTTATAAAACAGATTTTTGGAATGCAGAGAGGATTTGTTTTATTGTTCTGTCTAGCCATGTCTCGCCTGAAGGGTAAAATCCTTCCAAGTATCCAAAATGACCTCCATGCGTCGTCAGCACCATGGCAGTCAGTGGATTGCACTTAAACTCTTCCACTGGTAGACCTGTTGATGTAAAACAACAACAACAACAACAACAACAACAACGACGACCATAAAAATAGCATGAAGAAGAAAAACTCATCAACAATATTACAACCAGCAATAATACAATACAACAACAAAAATAATAATAATAATAAATAATAATAATAAACAATATTAACTAACAATTAAATAACTAAGTGTACGAATCCTCAGCATTACTGTACTCTAGCTAGCTATAATAAAAATCATTTCTCAGACCAAAATAATGATTTGTACCTAACAAGGTATCTTGTGCAATGAAATAAGTACTCTTTGTAAGAGAAATTAGATGTGCAAGGGAACACTTACTGAAAATTTCAATGCAGAACTCCAAATACAACACTCGGTAAACTAAGGGGCATCACACAAAAGCTAGTACCTACACGGAGCTGACTGCTTCACTTCTTCTCAAAATTCGACCCAAAATTAAAAAGTAGCACAATAAAAGGACCTAAATCATCGTTCTGAGTACCTTCATCTCTTATTCAATAGTTAAATTGTGAGTAATCTCCAAATCAGAGGTGATAGACAGACAAGCTGACAAACAGACAAATAAACAGGACCTCCTATAGCCCTCTCGCACATGAGCACTGAGTGTTAATTAGAATAGGCATGTCTTTAAATCAATATAATAATACACATGAGACACATACATGGATTCTGGCAAATCACGTACTATTTCTGGGGACAAAAGGATCGTCTGCAGCAGCCACACAAACAAGGGGAGTCTTTATCTTGTTCACTTTGTCCTTACTGTGGCAGTCTGCGTAGTAATCGTCCAGGGAAGCGTAGCCAAACAGAGGAACTGTGACTTGAGCATGTACATCAGACACCACCTTAGCCTGCCAGTCAAGGAACCAGGCACAATACAATGATAAGATGTGAAACAGAAACTGCTGTATTCAGGTGTGTTGTTATTGTTGTAGTAATATTTGCACAAGAATGGCTAATACATAATAATCTGGTAAGGCTAGATAGGCACTAGTGTGCTATGCTACTAGCCTATATAATAATACTACTATTAAGAGAGATCGCAATGTTGATTACTACGTATTTATTATTGGGCAAGTGAAGTGAACCCATCACGAACGAGTTACAATTAAGATTTTGGTATATATGTCCGTATGTGTGTATATGGCCAAAGTTGGATGCTACTTTATAACATAAACATTAGCGCAGGCACTAGAAGTTTATTAATCAGGAGAATAGACTCTCAGAAAAAACAAACGGTAAAAGCTACAGAGAATGAAGAGAAGAGACATTGGCAGTTAGGTCCTATAAACTCAGCAGAGTTCATTTTCTATTCGAATTAGTAGCGGTGATAGTTATCTTGCAAGCTTTTTATCATAGCTATACGCCATACACAACAGAATTGTTCTTACTTAAATATCCATTTCCAATAGTCAAGCCACAAAGAAAATACAATGTAATGATTGCTACTAGAGCTTTGGTCCACTAGAACATTTTAAACAGAGTGTACTTTTGGAAGGCGGCTAGCTTGTTTGGTGATACCCATATCATCCAAGGGAATTTAATTATTTTGCTCCTCTTTGAATGTTGTCTCTGACATGATTTGAGTGTTGTTTAACACAGTTAGGTCTTGCAGGCTTAGCGGAGTTCACTTCTATTCAAATTAGTGGTATTGGAAAATTCATCCAATAGTCGAGTCATGAAGAGAATACAATGTATGTATCCGGTGAACAAGTGTGAGTGTAAAAGAGGCGTGTGTTGCTAAAGAATAGCACACAATATCTAAAAGCAAGCCACAAGTATTATTAGCTGTTAGAATTTAAATATCTGCTTGTTTCAGCTTGCTCGCTCGCCATTAGTGCTAAGCACATCAAGAGTTATTACTAGTGGTGTGCTAGAGCACAAATGGCGAGCGAGCCTTAAACTACACTATTGTTAAATTTGATTTTAACAACTAACACTCAAGCTACTAAAATAAAGTCAAGTTATTAAATTACGTATGCGGTAAAGGGGTTTCAATGTCGTAGTAACCGCTCCCGCAACAGTTTGAATTGAAAAAGAAGCAACAAAATCAAATCACCTAATTTAAAAATTTCTTTGTGATATTCTTAATAGTAGTTGTAACGCACAATACTTTCACACAACTGAACATACCTACGCAAGACTTACCTTCGTGGTTCGTCTAGTGGACAATGAATTTACCAGTAAATGCTGTTCAGTAGGGCTTATAACTGTGACAAATATCGACTAACTCGAATAGAAATGGAGCTCCCATAAGTTTTTGCGTTTTAACTGCACCCGCAAAAGAATTCAAAGCAGTAAACAATTCAATTTCTAAGGTGATATGGGTAATGGTTGCTAAACCGGAGGATTCTGTTTAGTGAAGTTTGGGACGGGGTCGAACGCGGAGCGAACACAAAAATACGGAGGGTCAAAGTACAAAATGACATACATACGTCCATACATATATACAAATAAATAAATAAACAAACATCCCCGATTTTCAATTGTGTTACCCCTGTAAGTGTCTCGCTCGCTACGCTCGCTCGCCAATTATTACTACTACTACTATTACTATTATTATTACTACTATTATTAAGAAGTAGTCTCGCGTAGCCAGACCCTTTACCAATCGCTACGCGGGAAAAGGGTCTGGTAAACTGACATAGAGCAGTTTGTTCTTGCTTAGTCAGCAAGTGGTTAACTGTGGTTCAATTAGTGTGGGTGTAAATCGTTAAATATTTTCAGGCACGTGAATTGTTCAGATCAGTAGGCAGAGTTCGTTCTGTATTGTGAAGAAATGTTACTTGTGCTGGGAAATGCTGCCGGTTAAAAATTAATGCACTTTGATACTGATTCTTGGCTAGCATTATTCACCTTTAAGCATGACAAAAACCTAAAATACCATGGCATATACAATGGCCTGTGCACAAAGCAACAACTAAGCGAAACTTCCAACTCCAGATATCTTAAAAAGCTAGGCCAAGTCACTGCTTAAACTAATGGCATCACCTAAAGGAAGAGTTTTGACATGGCTGTTGGAGAGTTGTGCACAGAAATACTACACACGCAAAAGTTTGAGCAGTCTTACTTCACAGGGTATTACGTCACACATTGTTTGCGGTCTCCCCAATTAGTGAGGGGAACTGAATAAACTGCTCAATGTCAGTTTACCAGACACTTTTCCCGCGCAGCGATTGGTAAAGGGTCTGGCTACGCGAGACTAATTAAGAAGCACCAAAGGTGCGAACCCTCAGTGCTATTAAATACTACCTAGCAATTACAATATAATCTCCTTCCAAAAGAACAAGCAATCTGTTAGCTATTTTTAATGAGGTATCAAAATAGCTCAACCAATGAAAATGGTACATGGAAACACTGTCTTCATAAGAGAAGAAGCTAAACTAGCCAGAAACACCCACCGTATACATCTTCAACGCGAAGCTTCACTTCTTTCAACTCCGTTAACTTCCCCGAGCATAAAGTGAACTACACCGCTGGCTACAGAAATTATTTGTTCACGTGATTATGACATGACGCTAGGGGGCGTTGCTCATAAAAGCTGTACCTACACGGAGTTGAAAGCTTCGTGTTTTCTCAATGATTAGCCCAAAATTAAAAAAAGTAGCACAATAAAAAGGTCTTAAATCTTCATCCTGAGTAAGTTCATACCTAAATCAACTGTAATCTCCAAAATCAGAGCGTGACAGACAGGACGACTACTATAACCCTCTCGCGCATGCGCGCTGAGGGTTAATTAATTACTATTATTAACTACTATTATTATTACTCTTATTATTTATGTGAAGCATATGAGCACTAAGTGTATTTCACCAACTATAGGTTGAGCTACATGTGCTGAATAAAGCAGCTGCTCAACTCACATTGCCTAGCTTCTCTACATCCAATGAGGGGAGCTTCTGTAACTCTTTTTCAGAGAGATTATCAAGGTTTCTACACACACACACACACACACACACACACACACACACACACACACACACAAACAATAATATTATAATAACTCAAGTACAGTAGCGCTTGATGCACTATAATAATAATGATAAATAATAATAATAATAATAATAATAATAGCAATGTGGTAATTAAATACAGTATTCCCTGCATATCAACACTATAACTACCTTATAATCATTTCTGCCATTGACTTGGACAGTTCCCTGGAGTACACCCTCTTGTTAAAAAATGTTCTTTCTAGTTTTTGTCTAGAGGCTATAGGATCCCAGATAGCACCAGATACGATGACAGCAGCTAGCTCACTATGGCTGCCCATCCGAAGCTCGTATTGGATCAGGTTTAAACTAGAAAAATAAATAAATGAATATTTTTAACGCAGTGTATATACATGTGATGTCCCCTTACCCTACCACAGTGGGTGGCAACTAAAAATCTTCCTACTACCCTTACGTTGTCGATCCTAACCGTTACCCTCCTGACTCAATTTCTTACCCTCCCAGTTCAAAGCGTTACCCTCCCATGTCCCAATTCTTACCCTCCCATAGAAATCCCTATAGCAACTATCCGTGAAGATGGGTACTTGGATCTGATGCTCTCGATCACTTCCATCAAGTCATCAATGTTGGAGGAGCAGAATATCCTCAGGGTCTGCATGAAAACGAAGGAATTTAAATAATTAATTGATAGCCGGGTCATTCCATTGAAAATCAGCCATTTTCAGCCACCCTCCCATATTGACACCCTCAGATTTTGCTCAAATTTTTTTTAATATGTTGCTTTTAATGCCAATAGAAACATATCCAAATTATATGCAACAAATCATGTTCGTTAAAGAGATATAATTATTTAAAATTTGAGGGCCACGCCCACTTTTCACTTACCTTGTCAAGAGGCAGTGTGGTAGAACCATCCACACACTGATCCAATACCACACAGACAAACATCATATGAACACCCACCTTCATTAATACTTATCAGCACATTATCCACACTTACTTGTTTGTGCATATTTAGCTATTTGTTTGAAACAATACTTAGTCAAGCGGCGCCTCATGCATCACATGATTTGTATCATTTCATTCACATACACTCTTTAAAACAAATATTCAATTAAGCCGAAATTTGGCCAATATTGGGGTATTTAGGAGGACTATAACTTCTTAATATGTAGCAACTAGCTCTAACTGATTCCATATCCTGAAAGTTGGGCTCAAGATTTAGCCCAGAAACCTATTTTCAGAGTAATCCTGTGTACAAATTTTGCGATACAAGCTCTTAAAGTTGAGGCTCTTGACAAGGTAAGTGAAAAGTGGGCGTGGCCCTCAAATTTTAAATAATTATATCTCTTGTTGCATATAATTTGGATATGTTTCTATTGGCATTAAAAGCAACATATTAAAAATTTTTGAGCAAAATCTGAGGGTGTCAATATGGGAGGGTGGCTGAAATATAATGGAATGACCAGAAACGTTAAGTAATTATACAAGAGTACATCAAAACAGTAACAACATAAGTGCACAAATATTATATACTCCATATAAGCTTCTTCATTTTTGAATTGCTGAAACATGTGTGTGTGTGTGTGTGTGTGTGTGTGTGTGTGTGTGTGTGTGTGTGTGTGTGCATATTACTTATAGCATTAGTTGGTGTACATATGGGGAAATATTTCACAAGCATGTGAATGAAAATACAAGCATGAGAGTGAAGTGTCATCCCTATATTGTATGACAAGTGTAATAAATTGTTTATCATACGTTGGATATTGTTCCTAAACAGAAAACATTCCGAGGTAGCGCCACCATACTTCTACAAATTCAGTAGTCCAGAACTACACACAGGTGTATTAAAGTGTTCAACATGCAGTATTCAATATGGGAAAATATTGAACGCTCATGTGATGCGGAATACTCAAGAAAAAATATCCAATGTATAATATGTATATATACTGACCAGCATATACAATGAAAGCCAATTAGCAGAACCTGTTACAAGATTTGGTGTTTATAATACAAACCTAACACACTTTAGCTACTACCGAGTCAACTGCACTAATTGATTAGTCAGTGATACAATAATTGCTTGCATCCACTGAAACCTTTTATTCCCAAGTTACATATGTACAATTAACTAACTACTGTCCGGGCAAAACTCTGGACGCAGAAGGCCGGCAGGGTCTAGAGAGAAACAAACACTCCAGCTCAACAATCTTGTGTCACGTGATCAACAGAAATTGAATTTTTAAATCCCAGACTGACGTGTGTTGACCTGGGTCTGACTACGTATGGGACAATACTTGAACTGCCGAGAGAAATGCCAACAACACCCCCTACTTGACCACTCCCACCATGTCTGAACTCACATACACTCACATTCATACTTAATACATGGATTTAAAAACACACGATTATTTTCTCTCCATTACTCACCTTTAGAGGCATTCCACCGTAGCCCCGTTGGTTGAACACCACCGGC